>OHRY01000001.1_pt1 | contig 349048 bp, 321 predicted proteins | sample 1578631 | NCBI WGS metagenome assembly OHRY01 (sample SAMEA3879570, study PRJEB24766) | human gut metagenome | biome: human-associated habitat; feature: feces | place: USA | collected 1985/1987
CGTATTCCTCATGGAGCCGGTCAACTACCTCCTGCATGGTGTATCCGGCTCGGACAATCTGCGCTTTGATCTCGTTGCGTACCGTCATCATCAAAAATCCTCCTAAATTTACTTGATAAAAAAGCGAAGCCGGTACGCCCTATGGCATAACCGCTTCGCTGTGTCGTGAAAAATTCCCTTGTCACCAAATCCGTTCAGAATCGCCGGTATGATGTGCTGTCCATAGGTCGCACTTTCCGACTTTTCCGTTCCATGTGACTTGGCTCGAAACCGTGCATTTTCCCATGGTTCCATACACCCGGTTCGCTGGTTCGAGAAGCACGGTTTCGGGAAATGATTTCTGCCAATCGTCAACTACTTTCCGATTCCCACTTGCCTTGATTTAGCATGGGGATTTGACCGGTGATTCTGACTGCCATAGCCGCCGAATTGCTATAAAAGGGAGAACAAGGGTCAATCAAAGCGTACGTACGTACACGGTTCAGCGCCGCCATTCCTCCGGCACATCTTCCGGTACGTACGTACGCATCGAATCACCGGAAAACACTGATATATGATTTCTCACCAGTACCTCAATCCCCAAAAAGCCACGCACCCGCCGTCCGGCTGCGTTGGTCACATTGTTGCAGTATTCCAGATTGTAACGGCTCTGGCAGGCGATCAGGGCTTCGCTGAAGCTGCGGGGTTTCAGGGCGGGCAGGTTGTTCTCGGTGCAGTAAATCTGGTATGCCTCGTACAGCTCTTTGGAACTGGCAGATAGATCGGCCTTCAGACGAACATATCCGTCAGAATCCAGAAAATCATATACATTGTTGTTGTCCCGTTTGACTGCTTCCCGGTTTTCTCTGGTGCGGTCACTTTCGGTAAACTTGAAGTTGTTGGCTGCCAGCCGCTGCAATCCCTCAAAAGCCCACAGCAGAATCCCCTCCACCTCGGCTTTCATCTTCTCGGCAAGGTCGGGATCATCCACACGACCAGCCGGTTTTTCTTTTGTAGTCAGCACCAGCTGGCGGCGGTAAAATCCGTCGCTCCGGTCAAACAGCGCCTGCAAATCCCCGTTGGAGAAGGCCAGCAGCCGGGCGCACATCCATCCCTGATAGCTCTGCTTGCCCTTGCGCTCCAAATCCATCTTGCCCTGGGCGGTGACGATGGATTTCACATAGTTGGTCTGGCGCAGGGCCTCCATTCGCATATCGTCATCTACGCACAGGAGGATATGTTCCAGGTCAGCACGGGCAAATCGGTTCTCGGATATTTTCCCGATGCTGCCGTCCTTCATGTTGGAACCGAACAAAGTTCCCAGCACAGCGCCGATTTGCGACTTGCCCTCGCCGCCGCCGCCCTTAATCACCATCATTCGCTGTCCCTTGTTGCTGGGAATCAGGCAGTAACCGATATATTCCTGCAAGGTGGGGATGTCCTCCGGATAGAGCAGCCCATCCAGAAATTTCAGCCATAGAACAGGTTTCGGGGCGTTGGGGTTGTAGGCCATGGGGAAACGGTTGCGGACGATTTTCGGCTTTCCCTTCGCAAAAGTTCCATTCAGAAAAAGCGTCCCGTTGGAAAAATGAATCCGATCCGGCTCCGGGGGAAAATCCTCCACCAGTGCTGCCAGTTTCATCAGCTCCACAATGTTGCTGATTTTGCGGGGAATGTTGCTGACCGCACAGCATTTCAGTTCCTCAAAAATCTCTCCCCGCAGGGGCAGTTCGTCGGTCACACGGCCTTCGGGCGTGAAGAAAGCCCCGTTTGTGAAGATGATCTTGTGTGTCTGCAAGAACTCCTCACAAAACAGGGCTTCGTTGATGCTTTTTCCATCGAACCAGACGGGCATCCTGTCAGGCTGCTTGTTTTTCTTCATGGGTGACTTCCTCCTTTTCCAATCGCTTTAATCGCTCCTCCGAACCGGTGATCAGGCCATCCTTGTTCAGCATTTCTACAATTTTTACCCGCTGTTCCAGCTCGGCGGCAATGAGCAAATCTGCCAGATACTCCACATAGTCCAGCATCTGGCAGGCTTCCACAAACCGATCATCCAGATTATCTTCCGGTCTCTTAGGTGCGTGCTGTACCTTCCAGCGTTCCAGAAGATGCAGATAATCGCACAATACCCGCAGGCAGCGCACTTCCTCCTGCCGGTATGCTTTCAACAGGGGACGTTCCGGTTTGGGCAGGGCGATTGCCGCTGGTGGCTTGTCCGGGTCAATCCCAAAATCCTGTGCCAGCTTCTGCGCTGCCTCGTAGCTGCTCAGGTCAAATAACCTCGCCACAAGGTCGATCACATCGCCGGTGGCTCCGCAGCCGAAGCAGTAAAAATACCGTTCGTTCAGCTTCATGCTGGGGTGCCGGTCCTCATGGAACGGACAGCTGCACATCCCGTTTCGGTTGACTTGCAGCCCATAGTGTTCCGCCGCATCCGGCACACAAATATTCTGTTTTACCAGTTCAAAGAGTGTCATAAAAAATCCCTCCGTTTCAGGGCATAAAAAAAGCGGCCTGCCCGGTTTATTTGGGCAGGCCACAGTCCTTATGCAGTTTGTGATGTTTCCGTTTCTTTGGCTTTCCGCTTTTCCTGCCGGTAGAACTTCTCCCGGCAGGCGGGTTTGCAGAATTTAGCGTTGGGGCGGACAGACTGGAACGGCGCTCCGCAGCACTGGCACACCAGCTGATACGGTTCGCCCGGAACGATCAGCCCCTCAGCAATCTTCTGTTTGCGTTCCTTCTGGCGCAGGTATTTTTCATGGTCACGGATACGCTTCTGACGGCGCTTTTCCTCCGCAGCCAGTTCTTCCTCGGTGGGTTCGGGCATGGGCACTTCGAATTTTCCGATGAAATTCAGATAAATCTCAATTTCCTGCACCCGTTCCCCGGTGCTTCTGTCCGGGGCATGAACCAGAATTTTCTCCACAAATTCATGGATCATAGGGGCGGTCAGCTCGGTGAAATCCGTATATTTCTGTGCCAGCGCCAGAAAGTGGCTGGCACGGTCCGTGTCCTCATGGAATTGGTCCAGCTGTGCCTGCTCGGAGGCAAGCAGTTGTTCCAGCTCGGCCTGTTCCTTCTCATATTCGGCACACAGCAGCTCGAACCGTTTTTCTTCCAGTTTGCCCATGGCATAGGTTTCATACAGCTTTTTAATCAGCACATCCAGCTCGGCGCTGCGCCTGCGCTCCTTGGCGACCTTGCGTTTCAGCTCCTTTGCCGCTTCCTGCTGGCGAACCTGTGAAATGCTGCGAACTTTCTGAATAAATTCCTCCTTGTTCTGGATGGCATAGCTGGCGGTAGTGCGGATGGTTTCCAGAATCAGGGCATTCAAAGCCTTAGTGCTGACCGTGTGAGAAGAACACATCTGCGTTTCTCTCTCAAAGGTCAGGGTGTAGGTGGAGCAGCTGTAAAAATCCACGGAATATTCCCGCCCGTTCTTTTTGCGCTTGCCCCGGTGGTTATACATCTTGGCTCCGCAGTCGGCGCAGAACACAAGGCCGGTCAGGGGATTGGCGACGCCGGTGGTGTCCGTCCGGCGCACCGTCCGCTTCACCTGCTGGGCGAGCTGCCAGGTTTCCGGGTCAACAATGGCCTCGTGGGTGTTCTCAAAAATCAGCCAGTCGGACGGATCATTTTTTACCCGCTTATCTCGGTAGGACTTTTTAGAGGAACGGAAATTGACGGTGTGCCCCATATACTCCGGCTTGGTCAGCATGGAGCTGACCGTAAAACCGTACCAGTCATAGGGGCGGCTGGTGTCCACGGTGTTCTTCCGGCTGCCTCTGCCGTTTCGTGCCAGATAATAGGCGGGGCACTCCACTTTTTCCTGTGTGAGTATCTTGGCGATCTCATGGGGGCCGTGCCCCTCCACCGCAAGCCGGAAGATCCGCCGCACCACGGCGGCGGCTTCCTCGTCCACCAGCCAGTGGTCCTTGTCCTCCGGGTCTTTTTTGTAGCCATAGATGGCGTTGTTGGTGGTGGGCTTGCCCGCCTTTCCTTTGACACGGTATGCTGCCGAAACCTTTTTGGACTGGTCACGCAGATACCATTCGTTCATGATATTGAGAAAGGGCGCAAACTCGCCGCTGTCCTGTTCCTCGCTGTCAATGTTATTGGCGACAGCAACAAAATGAACCCCCTTCTGTCGGAACATTACCTCGGTGTAAAAGCCGGTTTGCAGGTAGTTTCTGCCGATCCGACTAAGGTCCTTACACAGCAGATGGGCCACCTTTCCCGCCTCAATGTCCGCCACAAGGCGCTTCCATGCGGGACGGTCAAAGTTGCCGCCGGACCACCCATCGTCTGTGTAGTGGACGATATTGGTGTAGCCCCGCTGTGCTGCATAGCTTTCGAGATAACGTTTCTGGTTCAGAATGGAGTTCGAGTCGCCCGTGAGGTCATCGTCACGGGACAGGCGCTCATAGAGCGCAGTGATTTTTTCTTCCGTCTGTCTGTTTGCCATATCAGGCGCTCCTTTCAGACGGACGGCTCATTTGTGGCAGTTCCATTATACCACATTCCGGCTGGTTTGCCAGCCCGTCATTGCGGATCAGCCGCAAAATTTTATCTTCCATCGTTTCCTCGGCGGTTTCGCTGAGGTAGACACGAACTTTATAGGTGGTCTTGCCAATGTGCCGGGTCAGAAACACGGCGTTTTTATCTGCCATAGAACCTCTCTTTCTTGCGCTTTCGGCGCATCCGGTGTATACTGTTGTTATAGTTCCGCTGTTTGTAACCTGCGATTGTGTTACTTCTTTTTTGTGCCAAGCCTGAACATGGCATGTGCCCCCCTTTCTCCTGTGTGAATGAGCAAATGTAACCTAAGTAACTTGTTTTCAGATTACCCTTTCACTAATAGGAGAAATCCGGGGTGCAAAACGGAACCATTTTTGAAAAATCGCAAAATATTTTTTTTGAAAAGAGGTGGGGTCATGGCGTATCTGTCTGATGACGAGCTTCTGGATACCGAGGGTGGCTTCACCGGATGGGACGATGGGACAGGCGCTGGGGCGGAGGAAACGCTGGAACAGGCGCTTGCGGAAGAACGTCTGGCCGAGCTGGAAAGCGAGCTGGAGCAGGACGAGCATCCCATCGACTATGAAGCAGAGCTGGAGGACGAGGAAGAAGAAGCCGCCCCGGTCAGCGATAAGCGGCTGAAACGGGAGATGCGGGCCGAGGCCATACGGCGGCTGGAGGAAGCGGCCCGCACGGAGAAGGATTTCCGGGCCGTGGTGGAGGAATGGAACAAGCTGGACCGGAACCGGGAGCGCCGGGAACGGGACCATGAAAACCTCCGTGGGGATGTGCCGCTGGAATATCAGGCGGTGCCGGAACCGAAGCTCATTCCCCGTTGGATGAACAACCCCGCATACCGGCAGCTGATGGCCGGAAACTTTCTGGACATCCTGTTTGACTGCCCCTATGAGATGCACAACCTGACCGCCGATGCCTTTGTTTCCCGCATGGTGGATGAACTGAGCGAGGAACACAAGGAAGTTCTATATTTTCTCTCTTTGCGGCTGTACAGCACCACCCGGCTTGCCGCTGTGCGTGAGCAGTCTGACCGCAACATCCGCAAGCTGCGGAAAACCATCCACAAGAAATTGCAGCGCCAGATGTATGACCATCTGTGCGGTAAGCAGGAGCATGGGGGCAGCTTGACCTTGCGGGAGCGCCAGTTTTTGGAGGAATACTCGAAAATCGCAAGGAAACAGGGCAAGGATGCCGTGATCCGGCGGGAGAACAAGACCAAGCGCAGAAAAAAGAAAAACCGCCCCTGATAATTGGGACGATTAAGGAGAAAGGGCGTGTATGATGAAAAATTTATTTGAACAGTCCCGTTCCCATTGGGTGCGGTACGATCACTACGAGCTGAAAACAGCGGAAGATGGCAAGCGGTACATCACCCCCGGCAAGAGTGCAAAGCCGGATGTCTACAATCCGCTGAAAGAGGTCCCCAACATTGTGCTGGATGCCCTGAATGTGGGGATGTTGATGATGGGGCGCAAGCCGGAAGCAGAAGTGGAAAAGGCGATAATGGAGTTTATCACCCGGTACGGCCTGCTGGGGCTGATGACCGCCCTGCCCACCACGCCGTCCTTTATGGATTATGAGGCGGTGTACCTGCCCAAAAACCACTTCATCAAGGAAGAATCCATGGCGACAGACAAATACCTGTCCCTGTTTTACCCCTTCGACCAGCTGGACGTGGTGAAGAAAGGCATTGAATCCACGTGGAATGTGTCCGGAGACCGGACCATGATCGCTCTGACCATGACCTTCATGGATGAGCCGATGGCCAAAAATATGAGCTTCCAACGGGAATATGCGGAACCTTACGACTGGGTTGCCCAGCAGTTCAAAGACTGGGCCTTTACGCTGACCACCGCCTTTTTCTACTACAATGACTATGCTTTCATGGGCGAGGACGAACGGGGGCTGCACCGCAAGGCCATGGCTGCGTTCGGCGGGATCGCCCCCAGCTACCACATTGAGCTGCTGGATAAGCCCACCATTTACTGGGATTTTCACTCCCTGCTGTTGGGCATCCAGATGATGTTCAGCTTCATGCTGGTGGACAGTGACCAGCCCCTGCGCCTGTGCAAGCACTGCCAGAAGGTGTTCCTGGGCAGCCGGTCCAACGCCGCCTTTTGCAGCCCACGGTGCAAGAACCAGTACAATGTCTACAAGAGCCGGGGAAAGAACAACAACATATAAATCATCTGCAACGGCTATTTGGATATGTATGATTAGGAGAAAATTATGGAATTTCGTTTGATTGATCTGAAAAGATGGAAAAGAAAAGCGTACTTTACGCATTATTTTGAATCTGTGCCTTGCACATATAGCATGACCGTAAAGCTGGATATTACTACGATTAAAACCGGTAAAGCAAAATTGTATCCCACCCTTTTGTATGCCGTTTCAACAGTAGTTAACCGGCACGAAGAATTCCGTATGGCTGTGGACGATGAAGGGCAAATCGGGATATTTAGTGAAATGATGCCGTGCTATACAATTTTCCATAAGGACACGGAGATGTTTTCAAATATCTGGACCAAGTATATCGGTGATTATACGGAGTTCTGCAAGCAGTATGAAAAGGATATGCAGCAATACGGTGAAAACAAGGGCATGATGGCAAAGCCAAATCCGCCTGTGAATACTTTCCCGGTCTCCATGATTCCATGGACGACCTTTGAAGGATTTAATCTGAATTTACAAAAGGGATATGGCTATCTGCTTCCCATTTTTACGTTTGGACGATACTATGAAGAAAACGGAAAATATTGGATTCCGTTATCTATTCAGGTACACCATGCGGTATGCGATGGATTTCATACCTGCCGTTTTATCAATGAATTACAGGAAGTAATCAAAAGTTTACCAAACCATGGAGGTGACGAAGAATGAGCGAGGAACAGTGGCTGACCCCGTATGAAACCAGAGAAATCCTCTTTTATAAGACCGAAAATGGAGAGGTGCGGGTGGAAATCCTGCTCTTTCAGGAAAATCTCTGGCTGACGCAGGCAAAAATGGCAGAGCTGTTCGAGGTGCAGAAAGCGGCCATTTCCAAGCATCTGAAAAATATTTTTGAATCCGGCGAACTGAGTGAGGATTCAGTTGTTTCCAAAATGGAAACAACTGCGGCGGACGGAAAACGGTATCAGACCAACTATTACAATCTGGACGCCATTATCGCTGTGGGGTATCGTGTGAACTCCAAAAAGGCGACCATGTTCCGCATTTGGGCGAACAGGGTGTTGAAAGAGTTCATCATCAAGGGCTATGTGATGGATGACGCACGGTTGCGAGAGCCGGAGAACTTTTTCGGCAAAGATTATTTCGAGGAACAGCTGGAGCGTATCCGGGACATCCGGGCCAGCGAGAGAAGATTTTACCAGAAAATCACGGACATCTATTCCCAGTGCAGCGCCGACTACGATGTGGAAAGCCCCATCACAAAGGAGTTTTTCGCAACGGTGCAGAATAAGCTCCACTATGCGGTCACCCACCATACAGCTGCCGAGATCGTATATGGCCGTGCCGACAGCACCAAGCCCAATATGGGCCTGACCACATGGAAAAACGCCCCCAAAGGCCGCATCCGCAAATCCGATGTCACCGTTGCCAAAAACTATCTGAACGAAACAGAAATGCGGAACCTGAACGAAATTGTCACCATGTACCTTGACTATGCGGAACGGCAGGCCCGCCGGGGAAATGTCATGTATATGGCCGATTGGGTCAAGCGGCTTGACGCATTTTTACAGTTCAACGAGGAAGATATTCTGCATGATAAAGGCAAGGTGACCGCTGCCATTGCCAAAGCCTTTGCCGAGAAAGAGTTTGAAAAGTTCCGGGTATTGCAGGATCGGACCTATCAGAGCGACTTTGACCGACTGGTTGCAGAGACTTCGGCTGATCAGACAGAATAACCGTATACACAGAAAGCCCACGCCTCCGGTTCTCTTTCCGGCTGCGTGGGCTTTTTGGGCCATCGCTTATTTCTTGTTTTGCAGCTGTTCATGGGCTTCCTGCTGGACAATCAACCCCGCCGAAAATCCATACTTGAAATGGCTTTCACTTTCCTCGCACTGGGCGATAGCGTTCTGCGCCCGGAGTTCCTCCACCAGCGCATAGTCCTCTTTGCTGAGCCGCTGGGATAACTGCTCCATCAACGCTGCACAGGTTTGGATCGCCTTGTGGTATTCCGGGGACGTGGGTACGACTGTTTCACAGGGATAAAACTCTCCATTATACATGGCTTCTAAAATCATGGTGTTCCCTCCCTCAACAGTAGACCAGCTCAGCCAGGACAATTTCCTCGGCTCTGTTGTGGATGGAGTTCATGGAGCGCACCCATGCCATCTGGTCGGCAGCTTTCAGGGCTTCTGTGACGCCCTCTTGCTGCATCATGGATTTTTCAATGATTTCCAGCCGCTCCCGGCAGGCGATGTCGATTTCCTCCAAGTGGGGAAGCAGCTTTTCAGTGACAATGAGATCGGTATACAGAATGGGCCGATGTTCTTTTAAGTAGGCACGGCGCATCCGGCCATATTTCCCGATATGGTACTCTTTGGTGTCTGCTAACACAAGGTTGGGAATGAGATAGTCGCCGCATTGGGTGTAAGTCAGTTCCATACAAGGCTCCTTTCGTGAGAATGTGGTTGACAGTTACGGTAGGTTTGAGGGCATCCCTCCTTTATCATAACTGTCTTTTCATTCGCCACAAATGAGCCGCCAGTCATGATGTAATGTTTTTTGGTGTAATCCACCCTCTATACATTACATCATGATTTTAACCTCTGACAAAATCAACGCAAGAAAATGACGAAACGAACGGTAGTTAATCACATTTCCCAATTCCTCGACTTTCTTTCTGTCGGGAGAGTTCTTCGATATAATATACCAGACGTTTCTGTCTGGAGCTGTCTGCCTTACATATCTGAAAAAATGATATCCATTGTCCCTTGCGTCCGTTCCCCGCTCCGCCACGATCCACAGATGGCAGAACTGCGGCGAGTTCTTTAGAAATACAGAGGCGGCGGATGCAGCCGCATACATGGCTCTGTAACGGATAAACCTCACCTTGTCCTGAAAATGTATCCACTTTTCGTACATAATTTTCCCCCTACGGCAGACGGCTGCCTTTCCTTTTTTCTATCCCTTCACGAATCAGACTGACCATACGCTCCGAGAGCATTTTAAATTCCTCTGTCCTGCATGTAAAAAGAAGCACTGATGGCAGATATACGGCTGTCACGCAGATTCCCCTGGCTATTAAACAGAGAAAGCTCTCTCCCGGCAGAAAACCGCTTAACCAGTATGCTGCTCCCGCCGCAAAAGCTGCCAGGAAAAACCAGAAAAACCAGGTAAGAAAGTACTGGAAAAGCCTGATTTTCCATTTTTCCCTGATTCCATATCTCAGAAATACATACGGCTCTACCCAGAAGTTGGTCATCAGGCTGCTGAAAATCGTTCCCAGAATCACCCCGTCAATTCCCATCGGACCGGCAAGCCACACGGAAATAAAAAGATTTAGGGCCACCTCAAAAAAAGGTTTATATCTGTCATACCAGAAAAGTCCCCGGGCATCCCGAAACTTTAAAGTGATCTGGCGCATACCCCAGATATAGAAATTAAGAGTAACAAGAAAAACCGTTCTCATGGGAAGAACATAGTTCTCTCCAAATACCAGACAGATAAAGGGGCTGAAAAGAGAAAATAAAGCTGCTGAACAGTATCCGAAAATCAGGTACATCAGATAATAAATGTATGCTTCAGGAGGCGATAAAATAAACCGAGGCATCGTCGGATTCCCGTTTTCCTGCACAGAATGGCCGGTTCAGGCCGCAGTATTCTGCCCCTGATTTCAAACCTTCCTCGCTCCTTCTGCATACACTGTTATATAGCCTTACGAACAGGAGATCTGAACTATGCCAGTGACAGCAGCTATCACACCGCTCCACATTCTCTATCTGATCGGAGTGGTTTCAATTCTGGCCGTCATGATACTGCGGCTTGACACACCTATCGTCTGTATCGCCTTTCTCTTTCTCATCGGCTCCATGGGACTTCACTCACTTATGGGAGGGATACAGACTGTATTTAACGCCATTCTCTACGCGTCCAGAGAATTTATGGAGATTATTGCCACCATCGCCCTTGTAACGGCTCTCTCCAAGTCGATGAGCGATCTGGGAAGCGATCGGATTCTCATGGCCCCCATGAAGCGGATCATGAGAAATCCCTCCCTCACCTGGTGGATTCTGGGAATTACCATGTATCTCTTTTCACTCTTTCTCTGGCCTTCCCCCTCAGTAGCCCTGATCGGCGCCATCATGCTCCCCTTTGCCGTGGGCTCCGGACTTTCTCCCCTGTTTGCGGCTATGGCCATGAATCTCTTTGGGCACGGCTTTGCCCTGAGCTACGATCCGGTAATCCAGGGTGCTCCTGCCGTCTCCGCCTCTTCAGCCGGAATCCCGGCCGCTGATATTCTCACAGAGGGGAGGCCGCTGTTTCTTGTCATGGGAGCTGTCACCGTTATCTCTGCCTATCTGCTGAACAGAAAACAGATTGTGGCAGGCTGGCAGAAAGCAAAGGACCAGACAGAGGAAGGATATCAGATACAGGCTCTTTCACAGACAGATGCAAAAGAGCCCGGCAGCCCCCGCAGAGCCGCGGTGATCCTTGCCTTAGCCGTCCCGTCAGCCTTTCTTGCAGATATTCTTGTCATGCTGGCCTTTCATCTGAGCGGCGGGGACGCCACCAGCATTGTATCCGGGACAGCCGTGCTTCTCATGTGCCTCGGCTCAGTGCTGGGTTACGGGAGACGCTCTCTGGAAAAGGTGACCTTCTATCTGACAGAGGGCTTTCTCTTTGCCATACGGATCTTTGCTCCCGTCATTGTAATCGGAGCCTTTTTCTTTCTGGGAGGCAGCGGAATCACTGTGATTCTCGGTGAAGAGTACCAGAGCGGAATCTTAAATGACTGGGCCCTGTGGCTGGCAGGCCACGCCCCTCTCAACCAGTATATGGCCGCAGCTCTTCAGCTTCTCGTCGGAGGCCTCACGGGACTTGACGGCTCCGGCTTTTCAGGGCTTCCTCTGACCGGCGCCCTCGCCCAGACCTTTGGAACAGCCACAGGGGCCTCTGTCCCTGTTTTAGCTGCTCTGGGACAGATCGCTGCGATCTTTGTGGGCGGCGGAACCATCGTCCCCTGGGGCATCATCCCGGTGGCGGCTATCTGCGGGGTAAGTCCGTCGAAACTGGCAGGGAAAAACCTTCTGCCCGTCTGTCTGGGCTTCCTGGCCGTCTTTGCCGTCTCCTGCTTCCTGCTGTAGCTTCGGCTGCGGCAATCGATCCGTCCAGAAGACATGTGCGGCCTGTTTAAAAACAAAACCGGTCAGAGGAGCAGCCGGAAGATACGGCAGAGTCTTCCCCGTCTGATTCAGCCGTAAACTTTTAAACAATTCAGCTGTAAATTTTTGAATTCAACATATAAAACAGTCAGGGGGTATATCTCATGTGCGCAATTGCAGGTTTTTATAACCATGAAGCAGATTTTAAAAGAAAAGAAGTCTATTGCCGCTCTGTGCTCGAGGCTATGAATCAGGCTCAGAGGCGGCGGGGTCCCGATGACAGCGGAACCTACCTGGACAGCCACTTTGGCCTGGCTCACGTCAGGCTGCAGATCGTAGATTTAGAGACAGGACACCAACCGATGATCCGTCCCAAGGGGGAGCATAAGGTGGGAATTGTATACAACGGAGAGCTCTACAATATGCCGGAGCTTCGCTCTGTACTCTCGGACCGGGGCTTTTCCTTTGAGACAAAGAGCGACACGGAGGTTCTTCTTCTGGCCTATCTGGCCTGGGGACCGGAGTTCGTGCGAAAGATCAACGGCATCTTCTCCATAGCCATCATGGACACGGAGATGAACCGCCTCCTTCTCTACCGGGATCGCTCAGGGATTAAGCCCCTCTTTTACACGGAGACAGACGGCACGGTCTTTTTTGCCTCCGAGCTGAAGGGACTTCTGTGCTGTCCCGGAGTTCACCCCCAGGTGGATCGAAAGGGACTCAATGAAATTTTCAGCATCGGCCCTGCCCGGACAGGCGGCTGCGGCGTCTACAAAAATATCCACGAGGTGCTGCCGGGACATTTCCTGTGCTGCTCCCCGGGCGGAAACCGCCTCCACACCTACTGGAAGCTGAAGGCCAGACCCCATGAGGATTCCTTTGATGAGACAGTAGAAAAAACGTCCTTCCTGATCCGGGATGCCGTAAGGCGTCAGATGGTGTCAGATGTTCCCATCTGCACCTTTCTTTCCGGCGGGGTAGATTCCTCCCTGGTTTCCGCCATCTGCGCCGGGGAGCTGAAAAAGAAAAACCGGAAACTCGTAACGTATTCCTTCGATTTTGCCGGGAACAGAGAGAATTTCCGTTCCAATGCATTTCAGCCCTCCCAGGACCGCCCCTATGTGGAGCAGATGGCAGCCTTCCTTGGATCTGAGCACCACTTTCTGGAATGCTCCACCAAAGAGCAGGCCGATCTTCTCTCAGAGTCAGTAAAAGCCCACGATCTGCCCTGTATGGCCGATGTGGACTCCTCTCTCCTCTACTTTTGTTCTCTGGTAAGCAGGCACCACAAGGTAGCCCTGACCGGAGAATGTGCAGACGAAATTTTCGGCGGGTATCCCTGGTTCCACAGGGAGGATTGCCTGAGTGCAGACACCTTCCCCTGGACCATGGATCTGACGCCCCGGAAAGCCCTCCTTTCTGACAGTTTCCTTCAGGAACTTCAGATGGATGACTATGTAAAGGAGGCCTATGAAGCCTCTCTGGCACAGACGCCGCGCCTGGACGGAGAAACCGGGAAGGAGGCCAGAAGGAGGGAAATCTCCTGGCTCAACCTTCAGTGGTTTATGCAGACCCTTTTAAACAGGATGGACCGCACCAGCATGAGGAACGGCCTGGAGGCCAGAGTTCCCTTTGCCGATCACCGGATCATTGAATATCTGTACAACGTGCCGTGGGAGATGAAGGCAAAGGACGGCATCGTAAAGGGTCTTCTGCGGGAGGCCGGGCGCGGACTGCTTCCTGACGAGATTCTGTTCCGGAAAAAGTCCCCCTATCCCAAGACCTACGACCGGGGCTATGAAAAGCTGCTGGCCGGGCGCGTGAGAGAGATTCTCCATGACTCTTCCTCTCCCGTTCTCCTGTTCCTGGACCGCGAGAAGACGGAGCGCTTCCTCACAAGCCCCTCCGACTACGGAAAGCCGTGGTACGGCCAGCTTATGGCAGCGCCTCAGATGATGGCCTATCTGATCCAGATTAACTGCTGGATGAAGGAGTACCAGGTGGAGGTGCTTCTTTAAACCGTCCCTTTTCCGTTGCCGGAAGAACTGCCCGCCGCCTGATCACAGACGGCGGGCAGCCGGACAGTTTTTATCTCTTTTCTTGGTCTTTTATCTCTTTTCTCTGTCATCTCTTCTCAAACCGGATCACAATATCCTTGAGGATCTCCACCATAGTGTCGATGGACTGCACCGGGATGAACTCATATTTTCCGTGGAAGTTATAGCCGCCTGTGCAGAGGTTTGGACAGGGCAGACCCATGTAGGACAGGCGCGCGCCGTCCGTGCCGCCGCGGATCGGTGTTACCTGGGGAGCGATGCCGAGGGCCTTCATGGCTTCGCTGGCAATATCAATGAGATAGAGGTTTTCCGGCTCGATTTTTTCCTTCATGTTATAGTAGGAGTCCTTCAGCTTCACCACAACTGTCCCCTCTCCGTATTTCCGGTTCAGGTAAGCGGCAGCAGCCTCAAACAGCTCTTTCTTTTTCTCGAATTTTTCCCTGTCATGGTCACGGATAATGTACTCCATATGGGCGCTCTCCACATCCCCCCTAAACTGGTCCAGATGGAAGAACCCTTCATATCCTTCTGTGTACATGGGATTTTCAAAGACTGGAAGCAGGGACTGGAACTCCATTCCCACTAAAAGGGCATTGATCATGCTTCCCTTGGCGCTTCCCGGATGAACTCCGCGGCCGTTAATCTCCACCTTTCCGGAAGCGGCGTTGAAATTTTCATATTCCAGCTCTCCGATGGGGCCTCCGTCAACTGTGTAGGCCACATCCGCGCCAAACCCTTCCACGTCAAAGAAGTCTGCTCCGCGGCCTACCTCCTCGTCGGGCGTAAAGCCGATGCAGATTTTCCCGTGGGGGATTTCCGGGTGGGACAGGAAGAATTCAGCCATCTCCATAATCTCAGCCACGCCTGCCTTGTCATCGGCTCCCAGAAGGGTGGTTCCGTCTGTGACAATCAGATCCTTTCCCACACAGTCAGCCATTCCCGGGAAATCCTTGACCCGCATGACGATCTGCTTTTCCTCGTTCAGGACGATATCTCCTCCTCCGTAGTTCTCTACGATACGCGGCCGCACATCCGTGCCGGACATGGCAGGAGCCGTATCCATATGAGAAATAAAGCCCAGGGCCTTTACTGGTTTATCTGTAGTAGCCGGGATCACTGCGTACACATAGCCGTTTTCGCTCATGCGCACATCAGACGCCCCCATCTCCTCCAGCTCTCTTTTTAACACCTCTGCCAGCACTCTCTGCTTTTCCGTGCTGGGAACCTGCTCCTCATCATCCTTTGACTGGGTGTCAAAGGATACATAATGTAAAAAACGCTCTGCTGCTCTGCTTATCATGTCTAATGTCCTCCTTATCCTGTTTCGGTTTTATTAAAAGTAACTGTTCTGTTTTCCCTCCGCCTCTCTCCACTCCAGATCCTTTTTCACAGCCTCCAGGTAATGGACAAAGTAATCCCGGTAGCTGCGCACCTGGTACTCCTTGTCCACCTCCTCATAGGTAAAGCTCTTTCGGCCTCCCCCCTCCATCCGCACCCAGAACCGCTCCACATCCCGGAAGGGAATGTAGTACATCTCGTCCATGGCCGTGTAGGATACAAGGATAAAAGCGATTCCTCCCTGTTTCTCAAACTCGCCCATGAACGCAACCTGATGGGGATGGAGATTCTGCAAAGGGAAGGTGGAGGCGGCGCACTCCTTGGCGTCAAAGCACACAGGGATGCCCTGGATGGCCCCGATGTAATCCACGGTACTCTTCTGGTCAAAATAGGCCAGGGTGATGTGACGGCTGGCCTTGTCAATGGTAATGGGGGTGATGGGCGTCGGAATCTTCTGGATCAGAGCCAGCCCCTTCTCTCTGTAGCTGTCGTTCGTCCTGTTGATCCGTTCCTCCAGGCTGGAGCCTCTGAGTCCTCTCGTTTTCCATGTTCCCATCCCTATCTGCCCTTTCTGTCCCTGTTCCTGCCGGCACATTTCCAGGCCGCAAGAATTTCTCTGCTGTCCTGATCCGTAAATACCGCCTCTGCCATAGTCAGAAAGGCCTCTGGGAGAGGAGCGGCAAATTTCCTGCCTCTGAGCCGGCATAGGGGGCCGGAGAGCTCCCCGGGCATCACCAGCTCGGCGGCATGGAGAAGCTGACCTGTCACTCCAAACTGCTCCCTTGCCTTCCTGTTTTCCGCCGGATCTCCATATTTTCTGTCACCCACAACAGGACAGCCGATGGAGGCCAGATGAGCGCGGATCTGGTGGGAGCGCCCTGTGATCAGCTTCACTTTCAGAAGCGTGTGGGCGCCGCTTCTCAGCAGAGGAGTATATTCCGTACAGATAGGAAGGCTTCCTCCCCTCTCCTCCTTTGTCACCTCCACCCGGTTCGTCCTCTCATCTTTTAAGAGCCATCCCTCAATCCGGCTGGGCTGTTTCACCTGCCCCTTCACCAGGCACAGGTAATATTTTCCAATGCTTCTGTCCTTGATGATTCTCGACAGCTCCTGAAGCCCCGGAAGGCTCTTTCCCGCAGCCACCAGACCGCTGGTATTGCGGTCCAGACGGTTGCAGACGGAGGGGCGGAAGCTTTTAAGCTCCTCCTTGGTGAGCTGACCGCTCTCCATGAGATAAGTAATCAGATATTCCACCAGGGACTCATCCCCGTCCCTGGCCTTCTGGGACAGCATGCCTGCCGTCTTATTAATAAAAATCACATCCTCGTCCTCATAGACAATATCTAACTTTACCCGGCTGACCTTCTGTACTCTTACCTCGGAAAATTTTTCGATGGTCTCCTCAGAGAGAAACAGGCGGATCTCGTCTCCCTCCAGAAGTCTTTCTGAACCGTCGCATTTCTTTCCGTTCAGAGTAATATTCTTTTTCCTCAGCATCTTGTAGACAAAGCTCTTCCCCGCCAGATTCATATATTTGAACAGCAGCTTGTCCAGGCGCTGCCCCGCCTCGTTTTTCGTCACTGTCACAAGCCTCATTACATGGACAATCCTTTCATTACATTTACCCCATATTCTACGCTTCCGTCGTCCTCATACTCAGAGGCCGGCTTCAGGCTCTTTGCCCTTTTCTCAAAGGAGGAGAGCTCCTTTGTAATCCGAAAGTTCGGATCCAGGCGATTCGCCTTCAGAATCTCATTCAGGGCTTTTTCTGCCCTGGCGGCGTCTGCTTTCTTGTTGGTGCAGTAGGCATAGATCCCCGTGGGATGGACCAGTATGGCATCCATGGGGAGTATGTCGTCTTTGGTGGTCAGCACCAGATCGTAAAGCACCTGGCATTTATCCTCAAAGGGCCGCATTCTCTCATAAAAGTCCCTGGCCGGCGTCTTAAACGGCAGCACCGCAACATACGGCGAAGCCAGATTGGCCGCCGGAATCACCGTGATCACCGCCATAACAGTGAGAATATTTTTAAGTGCCGTACTGTCTGTCAGCCATCTGGCGCCCAGCTGGGCCAGAATAAAGGCTGCCAGAATGGCGATTTTAAACAGAAGCCCCCGCTTCATGCTGTTTCTGTATCCGTACTCTCCCTTTTTGATCCGTTTCATCTGTCTGGTTCTCCTGATTTTCTGATCTTGCTTTTTGATCTTCCTTTGTTTGATCTTACTTTCCCGATCTTACTTTTTCTGTTTTTGCTTTTTCGTTCCTGCTTTCTGTTCTTACTCTTCTGCTCTTCCATCGGCGGACGAAACACCGTCCCCCTCACCCGTTTCCTCTGCCGGTTCAGGGGCCGTCACCTTTTGGGGCGACAGGGCCGACATGGCTGCCAGCAGAAGGCTGTGGGGCAGAATCTTGGCGGCAGCAAAAAACAGGTTCATAAGCGGCCCGTAGACGGAAACACTTTTTCCCATTACAGAGTCTCTGATGGCCTTTTTTACCACCCGCCTCGGATCTGCCATGGCAAGGAGCTTGTAGAGCGGCATGGTCCCAGTGGTCTGGGCAATGTGGAAAAATTCTGTCCTCACCGGGCCCGGGCAGACAGCGGTTACATAGATCTGGCGGCCCTTGACCTCCTCGTTGAGGGCCCGGCTGTAGCTGAGCACAAAGGCCTTTGTGGCTGCATAGACGGCAAAGCCCGGCTGCGGCAGAAAGGCTGCCGAGGATGCAAACTGGATAATCCTGCTGTTCTTTTCCATATAGGGGAGAACCAGATGGGTAACGCCTGTGAGAACCTCACAGTTGAGCCTCACCATCCCCGTCTCCTCCTCGAGGGGGACCTCTCCCACACGGCCGATTTTTCCAAAGCCTGCCGCATTTACAAGAAACTTTACCCTGGGCTGTTCTGTCTGAAGGGCCTTTGAAAGGCGGGATAACTGCCTGCTGTCTGTCAGATCCATCTCAAATATCCTGGAGGGAACAGGAAGCTGCCGTTTCAGCTCCTTCAGACGTTCCTCTCTTCTGGCAATCAGCCAGATACTGTCAAGGCCTGCAAACCGATCGGCCAGCTGAATGGCTGCCTCCCTCCCCATTCCGGAAGAAGCTCCTGTCACGATTGCAATCTTCATGTTCTGTGCCTCCTTTTCTTTTCCATCTGCCGCCCGGAACCGGCCTGGCCGGTTTCCCGTTCGTCTCATCAGACGTGCTTTTTGTGGACATTCCGAATGGTCTTTTTCTTTTTCGGCGCCTGCGCTCCGTTTCCCTTTCTTCCTGCTGTGCCAGAGCCTCCAAAAGATTCCTGTCTGGTTCCTCCTGGCTTCATGGTGCGCCCGCGGCTGCCTGAGCCTGAACCTGCGCTGTGGGCGGCGTGGCCGGAGCCGGAGCGGTAAAAGCTCTCCCCTGTCCTTCTCGGACGGATCAGGCATTTTTTGTCAAAGCCGATCAGATCGGTTCTTCCCGCCTTCTTTAAAGCCTCCTCCACCAGATCATAGTTTTTGGGATTTCTGTACTGGATCAGAGCTCTCTGCATGGCCTTCTCATGAGGATTGGTGGGCACGTACACCGGTGTCAGAGTCTTTGGATCCAGACCTGTGTAATACATGCAGGTGGATATGGTGGACGGTGTCGGATAGAAATCCTGTACCTGCTCAGGCATATAGCCCAGATCCCTGAGATACTCCGCCAGCTCTATAGCTTCCTTAAGAGTAGAGCCGGGGTGGGAGCTCATCAGGTAGGGAACCAGATACTGCTTCAGTCCCAACCTCTCATTCATCTGCCTGTATTCTTTCATAAACTGGCGGTAAACGCTGTTTTCCGGCTTGCCCATCCGCCTCAGGACGTTGTCGGCCACATGCTCCGGCGCCACCTTCAGCTGGCCGCTGACATGGTACTGGCACAGCTCCTTTAAAAACTCTCTGCTTGGATCGGCAAGCAGGTAATCAAAGCGTATTCCGGAACGGATAAACACCTTTTTTACCTTGGGAATGTCCCTGAGCTTTCTGAGCAGGGCGATATAGTCCCTGTGATCCGCCCTCAGATTTCGGCACGGCTTCGGAAACAGGCACTGCCGTTCCGGGCAGACTCCGGCCGTCATCTGCTTTTCGCAGGCAGGGAAACGGAAATTTGCCGTAGGGCCGCCCACATCGTGAATATATCCCTTAAAATCCGGTTCCTCCGTCAAAAGCTTTGCCTCCTCCACGATGGACTCGTGGCTTCTGGTCTGGACAATTCTTCCCTGGTGGAAGGTCAGAGCGCAGAAGTTGCAGCCGCCAAAGCAGCCTCTGTTGCTGATCAGGCTGAATTTCACCTCCGTGATAGCGGGAACTCCGCCTGCCGCCTCGTAGGAGGGGTGATAGCTTCTCATATAGGGAAGGGCATATACATCGTCCATCTCCTCCTGTGTCAGCGGCTTGGAAGCCGGATTCTGGATGACGAACAGCTTTTCCCCGTAAGGCTCCACCAGCCGTTTTCCCACGAAGGGATCCGTGTTGCAGTACTGAGTATAGAAGCTCCTCGCATACTCCCGCTTGTCCTCCTTCATCGCCTGATAGGAGGGCAGGCGTATCTCATCATAGACGGAATCCAGATTGTCTGCCCTGTAGACGGTTCCGTCGATAAAGGTAATATCCTTTACGTCTATTCCGCTGTTTAACGCATCTGCAATCTCCACAATGGATCGCTCTCCCATCCCGTAGGAGATCAGATCTGCCTGGGAATCCAGAAGGATCGAGCGCTTCAGCCTGTCCGACCAGTAGTCATAGTGAGCAAGCCTCCGAAGGCTTGCCTCGATGCCTCCGATGATGATGGGCTTATCCTTGTAAACAGAGCGGATCAGGTTGCCGTATACGATGGTTGCATAGTCAGGCCTCTTTCCCATCTCCCCGCCGGGTGTATAGGAATCCTTTGCCCGGCGCTTTTTGGAAACAGAATAATGGTTTACCATGGAATCCATATTTCCGCCGGAAATCAGGAAGCCTAACCTCGGCTCTCCGAGAACCGTAATGCTCTCCGGCTTTTTCCAGTCCGGCTGTGGGATGATTCCCACCCGGTAGCCGTGGGATTCCAGCACTCGGCTGATAATCGCATGGCCGAAGGAAGGGTGATCCACATAGGCATCGCCTGTCACATAGACAAAATCACACTGATCCCAGCCTCTCTTCTCCATATCCTCTCTGCATATGGGTAAATAATCATGTATCATAAACTCTCTGCCTTTCCTCCGTCTGTATTTTCACTCTCCGGAAGCTGCGCCGGCGTTTCCTGTCCCGCCCAGCAGCCGGCTGCCTGTTAAAGAAGAGCCAGGTAGCCGTCAATATAGCCGTCGGCCAGCCTTCTCTTCTCCTGTTCCATTCCCTTTGAGAAATCATCCTCCACGGCGAAAACGGTCATGCCGGCCCGCTTTCCGGAAAGAATTCCCGCCGGCACATCCTCAAAGACTGCACACTCCTCCGGTTTTACAGAAAGCCGGCGGGCCGCCTCCAGGTAGATGTCCGGGGACGGCTTTCCGGCCGCCACCTCGCAGCCCGTAATCACACAGGAGAAAAAGTCCCGGATCTTTAACGCGCTTAACACGGCGTCCACCATCTCCCTGCCATTGCTGGTGCAGATGGCCATTTTAATGTCTCTTTCTGCCGCCTCCTCAAGAAACCGGCGGACTCCCGGCTTTAACGGCACTTCTGTCCTGTATTTTTCTATAGACATGGCCGTCCAGTCAGCCTTAATCTGCTCCAGGGAATCCGGCAGGGAAAACCGTTCCTTAAAGTAGACGGCCGTCTCCGTAAAGCTCATCCCCTCGATGGCCTTCTGCAGATCCTTCGGACAGGGAATCCCGAATTTTCCCAGATATTCGATATCAATGGCTCCCCACATCCACATGGAGTCCACCAGTGTTCCGTCCAGGTCAAAGAGATAGGCCCTTTTTCCGGAGAGAAGCCCTCTCTCATCCCCGGAGTCTCCTTCCCCCTGAAGCTTTGAAATCTCCTCCTCAGTCAGCCTGCGATAAGCTCCCGGAGCCAGACTCTCATCCAGTCTCAGGCTTCCCATGGACAGCCGCTTCAGATAGACTACGCGGCAGCCCACCGCCTCAAACATGCGCTTGACCTGATGGAATTTTCCCTCGTGAATGGTCAGCTCGATCTCGGAAAGGCTGCTGTCTGCTTTCCCATCATCCTCAGCAGTCCCTGATGCCTTCTGTATCACCAGCCTTGCAGGCAGGGTCCTTGTTCCGTCCTCCAGCGTGAGCCCCTCTTTAAACTGCTCGATTGCGTTCTCTGGAAGTCTCCCCTCTACCCTTGCAAAATATGTCTTGTCCACATGCTTTTTGGGCGAGAGAAGGCGGTGGGCCAGCTTCCCGTCATTGGTAATCAGCAGAAGGCCCTCTGTGTCTATATCCAGTCTTCCCACAGGAAAGAGGTCTCTCCTCTTTGCATCCTCAATCAGGCTCACCACGGTCTTATGGCGGCCGTCCTCTGTAGCCGACACCACGCCGGCCGGCTTGTTGAGCATAAAATATTCATAGGCAGCGTAGCCTACCTGCGTTCCGTCCAGGGACACCTCACTTGCAGAAGGCTGAATCTTTCTCTCCGCTTCCCGGCAGGTTTCTCCATCCACGCTCACTCTTCCGCTTTTTATCATTTTCTTGACCTCGCTCCGGCTTCCCTTTTTCATCTCTACCAGATAGCGATCCAGGCGCATGGCCTTCTCCATCACTGCCACCTCCATCCGGGGTAATACTTATTTTTCAGGTTCAGACCTGCTTTTTTGGCCCAGCCCAGGGGGAACCCGTCTGTGCACACGAGAACCCAGGAGCCGTCCGGCCAGGAGGCTTCCTCCTCCCTCAGAGCCACCGTTTCTCCCTTCAGATACCGGATAACCCGCTCATCCTCTGCCTGGAAATCTGCAGTAAAGGGATATTCCTCTTTTCTGAGAGCCATGGCGAGGGCCTGGGACGGTTCAAAGCGTCCCCGCTTCAGTTCTCCCAGCAAAAGCCCGGTGCGAAGAAAACGGATTCCCTTTCCGGCGCCCTTCATATCCTGGAAATCCGGAGGAAGACAGTAGAGTTTCCCGTTTTTCTCTTCCACCTGTCCCGGCAGACCCTCTGTGCCGCCTCGTCTCAGATTCAGACAGCTCAGAAAGGCCAGAGCCTCGTCAGGAAGCTTCAAAGAAGCCCCTGACTGCGCTGTCCTGTCTTTCCTCCGGGGACGCTCCCCGGAGCCGGCCCGCCGAAGGAGAGCCGCAAAATGTCCCTCCCCCTCTATCCGGTGGGGGAACAGGCGCACACACTCCGGCATCCCTATCCCTTCTGCAAATCCGAACCTGTGGGGCAGACTGCAAAGGCTCATATCTGGATGCCTGTCTAATATATACCGAATTGTTCCCTCATTTTCCTCCCGGTCAAAGGTGCAGGTGGAATAGAGCAGATAGCCGCCCGGCCGCAGCATCTTTACAGCCTCCTCCATGATTGCCCTTTGAATCGGCACATAGTCCTCCGGGCCCCGCTCTCTGTAGCTCTTTATCATATCCGGTTCCCTGCGAAACATTCCCTCTCCGGAGCAGGGCGCGTCCACTAGAATGCAGTCAAAAAATTCCGGCAGGAACTCTGAGAGCTTTTCCGGCGCCTCACTGGACACACAGATGTTTGGAATCCCGGCCATCTCCAGGTTTTTCAGGAGAGCCTTTGCCCTGGAATTACTGATGTCATTGGAAAAAAGCAGTCCCTCTCCCCTTAACCTGGCGCCCAGCTCTGTACTTTTTCCGCCTGGGGCGGCGCAGATGTCAAGTACCCGGTCCCCCGGCTTAACTGGAAGCAGATTGGCGGGAGTCATGGCGCTTGGCTCCTGCAGATAGTAGAGTCCTGCGTAATAGTAGGGATGTCTGGACGGCCGGCCTGAGCCTTCATCTGAAGCGTTGTAGTAAAAACCGTTTTCAATCCATGGAACCGGCTCTGTCTGAAAGGGCGAGAGGCGGTTCCAGTCCTCTTCCGAGAGCTTCATGGTATTGACCCGAAGCCCGTTGTGACAGGGCTTTTCAAAGCTTTCCAGATACGCCTCGTACTCCTTCCCCAGAAGTTTTCTCATCTTTTCCCTGAAATCCTCAGGGAGAAGCTCTGCACGGCAGCCCGGGGCGTTTTCCGTCCGGATTTCTGTTTCTGCGCTGTCCCCGGTCTCCGGCCTGACTCCTCCCAGACTGCCTTGTGCCAGTCTGCTTTCCTCTGATCGGCTTTCTTTCAGTCCCTTTGCTTCCAGGCTGCCCTTCTTTCCCTTTTTTCTGCTGCCCTTTTTCCTGCTGTCCTTCATCCTGTTTTTCATTCCATCCTTCCGTCTGCTCTCAGACTCATTTCTGTATTTCTGTTTGCTTTCTGCCTGTATTTCTGTTTGCTTTCCGTCTGTATCTCTCCCGGACAAAAGCCGCTTCCGGACACGGCCAGTTCCAAAATCTCAGTATTCACAGGAAATCCGCCTTTTTTCAAGATACCTGAGAATCCAGTAGGGGTTCACGCTCAGCTCCTCATAGTGGGCTGTCCTGATATAAATTCCCACATGAAGGTGAACCGGGAATTGCCCCACCGTATTTTCTTCCTTTCCATAGCCGGAATCTCCCATGAAGCCTAAAAGCTGCCCGGCTTTCACCATATCTCCCTCCTGCCATTTGCTGCTGTAGGAATACAGGTGGGCATAGTAGAGGTAGGCGCCCGACTCTGTCCGGATCCCGATTCGCCACCCTCCCTGCTCCAGCCAGCCGACCTTCTCAACGGTTCCGCTGCTCATGCTGACAACAGGGTAAAATCCCCGCTCTCCCTGTCCGCCCATGATATCACAGCCCTCGTGGCCCCGCTCCCCGCCGTAGGTGCGGGGCTGCTGCCAGCCGTCCTCGTAGGTCACATCCGGCGTTTCCGGATCTGTGCTCTCAGGGATTGGGAAATAGACCAGATCGGAAAATACCGTCCGGTACGCCTCAGAAAGCTCCCTGTACTCCGCCGGCTTTCCGGCGAGAAGTTTCTTATTATCATAAGACAGATCCTCACATTCTGTCAAATCGTAATCGTGCTTCACCATCAGAGCAGCCGTCTGATCCGGATCCAGCCATTCCAGGCCGGCCATGGCAGGCCCAAGTCTCATGGCGCGAAACTTTGCAGACTCACTGACATTGGGCTCCAGCCGGGACAGCAAGGCGGCTTCCTCCAGGGAGTGAACAGCCGTCATATTAAAGACCGCCAGAAGCAGAATAAAAATCAAGATCATAACAGAACCTTTTTCCTACATATAGTGTATAAACAATCATATTCGGTCTGCCATGAAAAAATCCATTCTCCGGCTTTTTGCCGTCAGCACTCTGTTTCTTCTGCTCCTGAACCCTTCCCTGTCCCTGGAGGGGGCCAAAAACGGCCTCCTTTTGTGGTTCAACACGGTTCTTCCCACGCTTCTTCCCTTCATGCTCTGCTCCAATGCCATCGTGGTGTCCGGAGCTGTGCCTGTGCTGACCGCTCCCTTTTTTCCGGTTCTCTCCCGCCTAGGACTGTCCAGGCAGGGAAGCTATGCCCTTCTTTCCGGCCTTCTGTGCGGCTATCCCATGGGGCCCAAAACCACGGCAGATCTGCTCCAAAGCCGAAGCATCTCTCTTTCGGAGGGAAAGCTTCTCCTAGCCGTCTCCGCCTGGCCCAGCCCCATGTTCCTGTCAGGGTATCTGCGGTCTTTTTTAGAGCCGTCTGTCTCCTTCCCCCTGGTGCTGGCATCAGTCTATCTGCCTCTTCTGCCCCTGTCTCTGGCAGCAGGCCGTCTCTATGGGGTTCGCAAAGCCTCAAAAATCTCAGAGAGGAGCTCCTGCCAAAAAACTGACAGGGGTTTCTTACGCCCATCAGAACCCCTTTCACCGGGAGCCGGTTTTCCCGGCGACTCTGAGCGGTCGGAGGATACGCCCTCCTTTGACGGGCTGATGATGAACTGCCTGGAAATTATGGCAAAAATCGGGGTGTACCTGATGATCTTTTCTATCCTGGCCGTCTTTCTCGGCCATTTTTCCCCTCCGGGAAGCTTCCTTGGTCCCTGTCTTCTGGGGGCTGTGGAGATGACCACGGGAATCCGGGAGATCGCAGCCTCCATGACAGGCGTTCCGGCTGCTGCCGCCATGCTGGGCTCGGCTGTGTTCGGCGGCCTCTCCGGCATCTTTCAGGTTTCTGCCGTCATAGGACCCCGAAAGCCCCATATCGAAAAAAATGCCGGACTCTCCATCCGGCATTATGTACTGTGGAAGCTCGCTCACCTCGTCCTGTCCACGGCTCTGTTTATTCTGCTGTCATCTCCTGGTTAGGCATCTCCGGCTGCTGTACCAGACTTCCGGCCAGCTCATTGCGGTTTGAGGAGACAATGTCATAGCTGGACTGAAGGGAGGATGCAAAGGAATCAAAGCGGCTCTGGGCCTCATCCATGGAATGCTTGATAATCGTCTGGAGGCTTCTCAGCATATCATCCGTATACTGAACAGCTCCCTGGCGGATGCCGTTTGCCTCTCCCACTGCATTGTCCACAATAGCCTGGGCCTGAGCCTGGGCGTTCTGAATAATCCCCTCCGCCTCAGCGTAGGCTCTCTGCATAATCTCGTGCTCATTGACCAGTTCATTCGTCTGAGCGGTAGCCTTGGCCACCATGGCGTCAGCCTGAGAGCGGGCTTCCTGAAGAATCGCATCCTGGTTGCTGATAATCTTCTGATACTTTTTAATCTCCTCCGGGATACGAAGACGAAGCTCTACCAGAAGCTCCTCGATCTCCTCCTTATTTACAAGAATCTTCGTATTGGACAGAGGCTGGAATTTGCAGCTCTCAATATATTCTTCAATTTCGTTGATAATCTGTTCAATTCTGCTCATAGCACTCAATCTCCTTTACCCTTCTTACCGTTTCTGAATGACAGAACACTTTTTCTGCACTTCCCTCTCTACCGCCGGATCCAGAAATGCCGAGATATCTCCTCCATACATGGCGACCTCCTTGGCAATACTGGAACTTAAGTATGCGTATTTCAGGTTTGTAGTCAGAAACAGTGTGTCAATTTCCGGGGCGATCACGCGGTTCATCTGCGCCATCTGAAGCTCATACTCAAAATCTGTAACCGCACGCAGGCCTCTGACAATCACCTGCGCCTGATTTTCCCGTGCAAAGTCGATCAAAAGTCCGTCAAATGACTTAATCTCCACATTCGGAAGCTCCTTTGTCACGTCTTTTAACATCTTAACACGTTCTTCCACAGAAAACAATGGAGATTTTGCACTATTATTGAGAACCCCCACAATCAGTCTGTCGAAAATCTGGGAAGAGCGCTCAATAATGTCATAATGCCCCAGAGTTACCGGATCGAAGCTGCCCGGATATATGGCTGTTTTCATATACTGTTTTCTCCTTTAGTATTCAAGAATCCCCCAACCGCCTGGCAGGAGTAATAAATAAATGCTTGTTCGTCTTGTATTCCTTTACGCGGCTGATGCAAAATCCCAGAGACGGAATGTAGGATGTGTCCGTTTCCCTGGACGCCTCTGCAATGATCAGCGTATTCTCCTTTATAAGCGGTGAGCCTGACAGGCGTTCCAACACCTGTTTCTCGTAAAGGTGATTGTAGGGCGGATCCATGAAGATAAAATCAAAGGACATCCCTCTCTCCTCCAGACGGTTCAGAGCAGTCTGCACATCGCAGTTCATCACCATCGCCCTGTCCTCCAGATGGGTTGTCTTTAAATTGCTGCGGATCACCTCCACAGCCTTCGGGCTGTTCTCAACAAACACTGCCAGCTCGCCGCCCCGGCTCAGGGCTTCGATGCCGATTCCCCCGCTTCCGGAAAAAAGGTCGAGAAAACGGCAGTGGTACAGCTCATCCTGAATCATATTAAACAAGGTTTCCTTTATCCGGTCTGTGGTGGGCCTGGTGTCCATCCCTTCCGGTGCCTTTAAAAGCAGCCTTCTCGCGCTGCCTGCTATTACTCTCATATCTTTGTCCTGCTGTTCTTTTTTGACAAAAGGCTTCCTGCCTGTTCGTCAAAGCATATTATAGTATGTAATTCTATTATATACAAGCCAAAATTTTACGAACAGACCATGTTTTTGGCTGTTGCAGCGTCCGAAAGCGTCGTTTTTGCAGTTTCGGGAAGGTTCTGTTTCATTTCTTCAACTAATAAAAAATATTTGCGCGTTCTTCTGCCGAACTCAGGCAGACACTGGAAATCTGCACAAAAGATGCCAGTGTATTATTGCGTTTTAAACACATAATAGGAGTGTAGCATAAAAAACAGCCCATGAAAACAAGACAAAATGAAATAGAGCATGGGCAAAAGTCAGATGAAAAGGAGGGTTTGTTATGTCTACAAATAACAACACAATGAATGTACCAGAGGCTAAGGAAGCAATGAACAGATTCAAGATGGAGGTTGCCAATGAGCTTGGTGTTCCGTTAAACAGCAACGGATACAACGGCAACTTAACTTCTGCTCAGAACGGTTCTGTAGGCGGATATATGGTTAAGAAGATGATCGAGGCTCAGGAAAGACAGATGGCCGGCAAATAAGCTGTTTCAGACACAGCGCACACAGCTTCAGAACACCTTGCATGACAGAGAGTGAAAGCTCTTTTCTGTAGGGCCACAGAGGCAAACAAAAAAGGAACTGCGGACAGAGACAATTCCTCTGGCCCAGTTCTTTTTTGCTGTTTATTCTGCCGTCCTGCCATGTTTCCTCCCCACCATGGAGCGCAGGCCGGAGCTGATGGAGGGTGCAGACCTCTATCTCAGGCTCAGAAAAGCGCAGAGGTTTCCCCGGCGCTCGGCGTTTCTTCTGTGTGAAAACAGAAGCTCGGGGTTGCAGTGGGTACAGATATTTGTCACAGAAATATTTTCCGGCCGGATTCCGGCCTCCAGAAGGACGATCCGGTTGGCCTCCCACAGGTCAAGGAGGTATTTCCCGTTTTCCTTTTTCCTCAGAATGCTTTCCCTGTGTTCTTTTCCAAAGCTGTCGGCAAAGACCTCGGCCACCTCGGGCCCCACCTCATAGCAGTCTGCGCAGATGCTTGGGCCCACGCAGGCGATCAGGTCCTCCGGCTCTGTCCCGAAAGCCTCCTTCATAGCCTCGGCTGTCTTCTGTCCCATCCGGTTTACCGTGCCCCGCCAGCCGGAATGTGACAGCCCGATGGCCCGGCGGACCGGATCCAGAAAATAGAGGGGAACACAGTCGGCAAAGAAGGTCACAAGGGTGAGCCCGGGAATGTCCGTGATAAGTCCGTCCACATCCCTGTAATCTCTCTCCCTCACCACACCCTTTCCGGCGTCCTCCTCTGTGACGCGGCGCACGTTGGTCGTGTGGGTCTGATACGTCAGAACCATCTTTTCCCTCTCCACGCCGAGAGCTGCCGCCATCCTGCTGTAATTTTCCAGCACATCATCCGGGTTGTCCCCCCGGGTAAAGGAAAAATTCATCGTCGCAAAATCACCTTTGCTCACACCCCCTAGGCGGGTGGAAAAGGCATGGGCCACCAGTCCCGTTTCCTCAAGAGCCGGAAAGGACAGATAGGGGACTCCCCGGCTCTCCCGAAACCTTAAAACGGCCCTCTCGTCTTTTTTCTTAAAATGAATTTCCATGGGTTTTATTCTCCTGTTCTGTTGGGCAAAAGAGGTTCCGAGAGGCTGAATCTTTTACGGTCAGAAGGCATCCCGCAAAAGCCTGAAGTCACTTCCCAGAATCGCTACCACGTCAAAACGGCAGGGCTGTTCCGGGCAAAGCCCCCTGGCATAGAGGTAGAAGGCAGCGGCCTTCCGGATCTTTTCCTGCTTTCTCTCATTTACAGCCTCTGCCGGATCTCCGGCAGCCAGATCCTTTCTGTATTTTACCTCCACAAAGACCAGCGTGTCTCCCTCTCTCGCGATAATGTCAATCTCTCCGGTCCTGCAGAAAAAATTCTTTTCCAGAATCACATAGCCCTGTTTTTCCAGAAAGGCGGCTGCCAGCTCCTCATACCTGGCCCCTCTGGCCCTGGTACTCTTCCTGCCCGCCGGGCCCTTCCTTCGTTTTTCTTCCTGCATTTTCTATTCGCTTTCCTGCTCCTTTGCCTCCCGCTCCATAAATTTCTTCAGAAAGCTTCTCCTGTGAATCGGGCACATGCCGTGCTCCCTGACAGCGTCCAGATGAGCCTTCGTCCCGTACCCCTTGTGCTTGGCAAAGCCGTATTCCGGGTACAGCCGGTCGTATTCTTCCATCATGTGATCCCTGGTCACCTTGGCAAGAATACTGGCAGCCGCAATGGAAACGCTCTTTGCGTCGCCCTTTATAATCTTCACCTGCCTGCTCTCGTCAATGCCGGGAATCACCACCGCATCATTGAGAAACACGTCCGGCCTGACAGACAGCTTTTCCACTGCCTGGCGCATGGCCTCGTAGGTGGCCTGAAGGATATTTATCTCGTCAATGACAGCCGGGCTGACAATGCCCACACCAAAGGATACCGCCTTTTCCTGAATCTCCACAAACAGCTCCTCTCTGCGCTTTTCTGTCAGCTTTTTGGAGTCATTGAGATAGAGGAGCTCACAGTCCGTCGGGAGAATACAGGCCGCCGCCACCACTGGGCCGGCCAGGGGGCCACGTCCCGCCTCGTCGATCCCGCAGATAAAGCCGCAGGAGGCATATTTCCTTTCGTACTCCTTCATCCCCTCCAGGCGGAAAAGTTCCTTTTCCAGCTTTTCACCGCTCAGTGGCTTCATACCTGCGCTCCTTTGTCCTGCTCTCTGCCATCCGGAAATTCCAGGGTGATTCTTCCCAGCTTTCCGCTCCTGAAATCATCCAGAAACAGGTTGGCCGCCTTCTTCAGATCCAGCTCATTTCCCTTCAGAAGGCAGGAACGTACTCTGGCAATCTGCTCCAGCACCTGGTAGGGCTCGTACTTCTCCCCGGGCACCAGCTGGTAGCGGGCCTCCAGCATCTCCCGGTAATGAATCATCAAAAAGTCTGCCAGCTCCGCCGCCAGCTCTGTCTTGTCAATAATCTCGTCATTGATGGAGCCGATAAAGGCCAGATTCAGGCCGACTGTCTGATCTTCAAACTTGGGCCAGAGGATACCCGGCGTGTCTAACAGCTCCAGCGTCCTGTTCAGACGGATCCACTGGTTTCCCTTTGTCACGCCCGGCTTATTTCCCGTTTTGGCGCAGGCCTTTCCGGCGAAAGAATTGATAAAGGTGGATTTTCCCACATTGGGGATTCCCACTACCATGGCGCGGACCGGGCGGTTCTTGATTCCCCGCCTTCTGTCCCTCTCGATCTTCTCGCGGCAGGCCTCCTGAACCATGGGATGAATCTGTTTTAACCCCATTCCCGTCCGCGCATTGATTTTGATCACATGGAAGCCTCTCTCCTTAAACCAGGAGGTCCACTGTTCATTCATTCTCTCGTCTGCCAGATCCGCCTTATTGAGAAGAACCATCCGCCCTTTTCCCTTGGCCAGCTCGTCGATGTCAGGGTTTCGGCTCCCCAGAGGCATTCTCGCATCCACCAGCTCAATCACCAGATCGATGAGCTTGATGTCCTCCTTCATGGCTCGTTTGGCCTTTGTCATATGGCCCGGATACCACTGTATATTCATAAATTCGTTTCCTTTACTGACTTTTGTTTGTATGGTCTGCGGGAATTTTTCCTTTCCGCCGCAGTGCGATCCCCGCGGAGCGTTTTTATATAACAGGGAACGAAGTTTCCTGTTATATAGAGAAAGGGACAATTTTCATTGTCCCTCTGATTACAAGAATTATTTAACTAACTCTTTTACCTTGGCAGCCTTGCCAACTCTGCTTCTTAAGTAGTTTAATTTCGCTCTTCTAACCTTACCGCGTCTCACTACCTCGATGTTCTCAACAGATGGGGAGTGTACCGGCCATGTTCTCTCAACGCCAACGCCGTTGGAGTTCTTTCTTACTGTGAAAGTCTCGCGGATGCCGCCGTTCTGTCTCTTGATTACTGTTCCCTCGAAAACCTGGATTCTCTCACGGTTTCCCTCTTTGATCTTAGCGTATACCTTAACTGTATCGCCTACGTGGAACTCCGGCACTTCTGCCTTTAACTGTGCGTTCTCAATGTTCTTGATAATCTCGTTCATCTAAGTGAACCTCCTTTAAAATCTTTGATGTTCTTAATACAATGCGTAACAGAGGACCATCTCTTTATTTCACGAGTATAGATTGTACCACAGAATTTCTGCCCGCGCAAGGCTTTTTCTGCAGATTTTCTGACTGATTTTCTGACTGGTTTTCTGACTGGTTTCCGGCGCGGAGTCTGGAAAAATTACAGCGCATTCCCGCCTCCGCTCAGGTACCGGAACACCTCTTCCAGGCTTTCTATCCTGTAGTCAGGCTGCACCTTTCCCTTATACGGTGTGTAATCGCGGCTGAGCAGGCAGGTGTGAACTCCCGCTGCGGCCGCTCCCGACACGTCGCTGGGGCTGTCTCCAATGTGGAGAATCTCCTCCGGCCTCACTCCCAGTGTCCTCACAACCGTATCGAAAAAGGCTCCGTCCGGTCTTCCCTTGCAGATGTGAAGCTCGTCAGAGAGAAAGACCTGCTCAAATGTGACGCCCTCTTTCTTAAGTCTCTCAAGGACTCCCTCTGCCATAAGGGGGCTGGCATCGCTGGATAGAATCAGGCGATACCGTTCCCCCAGTTTTTTAAGCACCGAAACCACATCCTCATACACAGGAGCCTGGCCGTGATTTTTCAGGATCACCTCCGCCATCCGTTCCCTGGAGACGCCGAATTTTTCTCCTCCAAACCCGGTAACACGGAGCACCTCCTCTGAACAGCGCAGATACATCTCCTCCATGTCCAGAAATTTCCTTTTCCTGAACGAATCCCGCAGGAGCTTTCCGTAGGCGCTCACAACTGCCTCCGCTCCCGTTCTGGCACGGCGATCTGTGTAATGCTCCCCCAGGATTTCCTTCCAGATCTCGGGAATCCTAGCATTCACATCTGCCAGAGTCTGGAACAGATCAAAGCTCAGCACCCGGTAGGACGCCCGGGCTGCCTTCTCCATCCCCCTTTTCAGGCCGTCGGCATAGGCGCTCTCGGCCTTTGTGAGGACTGCTCCCTCCATCAGCTCCGGCCTGCGCTCCATGGTGCGGCGGATGGACTGCTCTCTGCGCCAGGCCTCAATCTTTTTGTGATCCCCTTTAAGCAGCACCTCCGGCACCCGCTTCCCGCGAAATTCCTCCGGGCGCGTATACTGAGGGTACTCCAGCAGATTATCGTGAAAGGATTCAAACTCTGCCGACTCGTCATTGTTCAGCACTCCGGGCACCAGGCGGGAGATGCAGTCAATCATCACCATAGCAGGAAGCTCGCCGCCTGTCAGCACATAGTCTCCCACAGACAGGTAATCCGTCACAATCAGCTCCAGAGCCCGCTCGTCGATCCCCTCGTAATGGCCGCAGAGAAACACCAGCTCCTCCTCCCTGGCCAGCTCCTCTGCGATTTTCTGGGTGAATACGCGGCCCTGGGGCGTCATGTAGATCACTCTCGGCCGCTTTCCGATGCGGGCTGAAAGGGCTTCATAGGCCTCCACCACCGGCCCCGGCTGCATGACCATCCCTGCACCTCCGCCGTAGGGATAGTCATCTACATGGTGATGCCTGTCAGCAGAATAATCACGGATATTGACCGCCTCCGCGGTGATCAGCCCTTTTTCCATGGCGCGGCCGATAATGCTGTTTTTCAGTCCTCCCATCACCATCTCGGGAAATAATGTCAGTATATGGTAATTCATTCCATCCTCCTAAAACCTTCCCCTGCCGGGCTACAGATCCAAAAGTCCGTCCATAATGTGGACCAGCACCCTGCCAGCTTCCAGATCCACATCCAGAATGCACTCCTTGATGGAGGGGAAGAGGTATTCCTTGTGGTCCTTGCCCTCGATCACATACACATCGTTGGCAGCCGTCTGGAGAATATCCTTCACGGTTCCGAACTCCTCCCCCTCATCCGTCACAACGGTAAGGCCGATGAGATCCACGATAAAGTTTTCGTTTGGGGCCAGCTTCACCGCCTTGTCCCTGGAAACCAGCAGATCCTTTTTTCTGAAAGGCTCTACCTCGTTGATGCTGCCAAACTCCTTAAATTTCAGGATTGCCATTCCCTTAAAAAATTTTACCTGCTCCACGTGAAGAAGGATCTTCTCTTTTCCTGTGTCCAGAAATACCTCCTTCAGCTTTTTAAATCGGTTTATGTCATCGGTTGTGGGAAATACCTTTACCTCACCCCGTACGCCGTGCGGCGAGGTGATCACTCCCACCCGCAAAAACTGCTCCATATGCTCTCTCCTCTGAAACTTCCTTCCGTCTGCCTGTAAAAGCAAAAAGCCGTCTGCTCATAGGGCCGGCGGCTTCGTAGTTACTGAATCTCTACAATAACTTTCTTATCTTCTTTTGATGCGGCTGCTTTTACAACAGAGCGGATCGCCTTTGCAATCCTGCCCTGCTTTCCAATCACCTTACCCATATCGGAAGAAGCGACTGTCAGCTCAACTACAATCTCGTCATCTTTAACAGATTCTGTAACTGCAACCTCATCTGGGTTGTCAACCAGCGCTTTTGCAATCACTTCCACTAATTCTTTCATACCATTCACCTCGCTGACCGGAAACGGCAGGGCCGAAACCAGCCTATGAAAAATGCCTTTAAAAGGCATTCTTCATACAAGCTATTTACTGGATACCGGCGATTTTTAAAAGCTTTCCAACAGTCTCTGTTGGCTGAGCGCCTGTTGCTAACCACTTCTTAGCAGCTTCCTCATCGATCTTGATGGTGCTCGGCTCTGTGTTTGGATCATAGTAGCCAATCTCCTCGATGAATCTTCCATCTCTCGGGGATCTGGAATCTGCAACAACAATTCTATAGAAAGGTGCCTTCTTCTGGCCCATTCTTCTCAGTCTCATCTTTACCATTTCAATTTCACCTCCTTGTAGTGAGTCTTCTATAGGAAATGCTTGCGCATTTACTAACTAAAAGGGGAGCTTCATCTTTCCCATCAGACCTCCGAGACCGCCGCGGCGCTTGCCGCCCATCATGCCCGGAAGCTGCTTCATCATCTTTTTCATCTGCTCAAACTGCTTGACCAGTCTGTTTACCTCGGCAATGTCCACGCCTGCGCCCCTCGCAATGCGCTTCTTTCTCGACGGGTTAATCAGGTCTGGATTGCTCCTCTCCTCCTTTGTCATAGAGAGGATAATCGCCTCCACCCGCTCCATCACTTTCTCGTTGCCGTCCAGATCTACGTCTTTTAGCTGGTTCATGCCCGGCATCATGTTCAGAATGCTGGCCATGCCGCCCATCTTCTTAATCTGGCGCATCTGGTCGAGGAAATCGTTGTAGTCAAACTCTGCCTTTTTGAGCTTCTGGGAAAGCTCCTTTGCCTTCTCCTCGTCGATCACGGCTGTAGCCTTGTCAATGATGGACATAATGTCGCCCATTCCGAGGATTCTCGACGCCATCCGGTCCGGATAAAACTGCTCCAAATCGGAGAGCTTCTCGCCCATTCCCACATAGAGAATCGGCTTTCCTGTCACTGCCTTGATAGAGAGGGCTGCACCGCCTCTGGTATCGCCGTCCATCTTTGTCAGGATTACGCCGTCAATGCCAATCTTGTCGTTGAACATTCCGGCTACATTGACCGCATCCTGTCCGGTCATGGCATCCACGATGAGAAGCGTCTGGTCAACAGATACATTCTCCTTGATCTCCACCAGCTCGTTCATCATGTCCTCGTCAATATGAAGACGGCCGGCCGTATCGAGGATGACCACATTGTTGCCGTTTTTCGCTGCGTGCTCGATGGCAGCCTTCGCGATATTTACCGGCTTGTGGCCCGTTCCCATGGAGAACACGGGAACTCCCTGCTTCTCTCCGTTGATTTTGAGCTGTTCAATGGCTGCCGGGCGGTAGATGTCACAGGCCGCAAGGAGAGGACTTCTTCCCTTTGCCTTCAGCTTTCCGGCAATCTTGGCCGTAGTGGTCGTCTTACCGGCTCCCTGAAGTCCGGCCATGAGAATCACTGTAATCTCATTGGCAGGCCGCAGGGCAATCTCCGTCATCTCGGAGCCCATCAGCTTTACCAGCTCTTCATTTACAATCTTTATGACCATCTGTCCCGGATTCAGACCGTTTAAGACATCCTGTCCCACTGCCCTCTCCTGAACAGAATTGATAAACTGTTTTACTACCTTGAAGCTGACATCCGCTTCCAGCAGGGCCATCTTAACTTCCCTGAGTCCGGCCTTCACATCAGCCTCCGACAGTCGGCCTTTTCCAGTCAGATTTTTAAATACATTCTGCAGCTTGTCTGCAAGGCTCTCAAAAGCCATCCGGCAACCTCCTGTCCGTCACAGTATCCTGTTACAGTTTGATAATATCGCTGGAAATCTCCCCAATCCTGTCGATCAGGGCCTCGTCTCCACTCTCCCGAAACCTCCTGGTCAGCTCGTGAATCTCCTCCACCAGCTCCCTGGTTCTCTGGAACTTTCGGATCAGACCGAGCTTTTCCTCGTACCCGGCCAAAGTTTTGTCACATCTCTTTATCAGGTCATGGACACCCTGCCGGCTGATTCCCTGCTGGTCTGCAATCTCGCTGAGAGACAAATCGTTAAACACGGCATCCTCATAGATTTCCTTCTGGTGGTCCGTCAGGAGTTCGCCGTAGAAATCATAAAGCAATGTCTGTTCCACAATTTTTTCCATTTCAATCACCTGCATCATCATAGCATAGGGTCTGCCTTCTGTCAAGCATTTTTGCTTTACAGTCAAAAATATTTTTCAGAACCTGTTTTTAAGAATCATCTGTCCCTGTTTTTTGACATCCGATCTTCTGCAAGCGCCCCATAGCAGCACAGATCTGAGAGGCCCTGGTTGTTTCTTCCTGCCTGCCTCATCGTCCCCTCATAGCGCATCCCGCATTTTTTCATCACCTGACCGGAATGAGGGTTGTTCACATCGTGAAGGGCTTCTATGCGGTTTGCACCTACCGTATCAAAAAAGTAATCCATCACGCAGCTGAGGGCCTCTGTCATGATCCCCTGGTGCCACCACCGCTTTCCCAGGCAGTAGCCCACCTGTACCATAGAAATACTGTCATCGTGCTTTACCGCGCTGATGCTGCCGATGGGCTCCCCGGCAGATCCTTCCTCTCCCTTTAATACTATGGCCCACTGATAGCAGTCTTTTCTCTCATTCCCATAATCTCTCACCCACACTGCCAGCGTTTTTTCAGCGTCCTCCAGACTTTTGTAGGGCTGCCAGGTCAGAAATTTTGTCACCTCGCCGTCACTGGCCCAATTTTTATACATGGCAGGCGCATCGTCCTCTGTAAACCGGCGAAGAATCAGACGTTTTGTCTCCAACCGTTTCGTTCCGCTGTGATTCATGGATATTCCTTCCTTCTCTGCTTTTATTTTTGCAGCCATTATACCATATCCTCCGGATATGGCAGCCTCCGGCGGAACTCAGCGCCCGGCTTTCAGCAGTGCATGCTGAAACCGGTATGCGCAGATATAATGCCTGCTTGCAGCCATTATACCATATTTTCCCTGTCTGCAGGCTTTTAAGTCTGTGTCTTTTTGCTCCTCTGTCCTTCTCTGTGCGGTTTCTGCATATGTAAAAGCAAAGCGGCCGCACTTCCTGTACCAGTTAAGAATATGAGGCCGGCAATCAGCCACAGGCCGGATATTCCGATTTTATCTGCAGTAAAGCCTGCGAAACAGCTGGCCAGAAAGCCTCCTATCTGTATGGCAAGCCCTCCTCCGCTGAGGGCTGTAGCCCGAAGAGCCGGCGATACTGCCCGGTGGACTGCACTGCTCTGGGCCATGGAAAAAATTCCGAGCAAGAAGTAAAGAAGGAGATAAAACATTGAAAAAAAGAGAACTGTCTCTGACCTGCAAAGAAGCAGCAGAACTCCTCCCGTCATCAGACCTGACAGCGCAAAGGCCGGGACGGCTGTTTCCTCCTTCAGATATTTTCCGGCAGCCAGACTTCCTGCCGCAGAGGCGGCGTAATAAAAAAATCCCAGAACGCCGGGAATCCAGGAATCCTGTGCTCCCGGCAAAAGCCCCGCCAGCATCGGCTGCCAGTATGTCTCCATGAGTGCCAAAGAAAAACCTGCAAACAGAGAACTGCCAAGAAGAATGGGCAGACCGTTTGACAAAAGTTTCCGGAAAGCCCTTCTATTTTCTCCCGTTTCCTCTCTGGCCACCAGATGGTTTTCTCCCTTCCGTTTTGCCTTCTCCCGCACTCCTTCGTCCTCTGCATGACCCTTATAAGACGCCTTGTTCGCCCCTGCCTCTGCGGTAAAGAAAAGGGCGCAAAAGAGGGCCGCTGCCGTCAGTATCACTGCCCCAGTCAGTACAAGCTGGCTCGCCGTCTCTGCCGAGTGCCTCCCGCCGGCATAGTTCAGAACACCTCCGAGAAGGGCTCCCCCTGCGCAGCCTGAAATTTCTGCCAGCTCCAGGTGCATAGCTCCTCTCTCAACTGTAATGGTTCCATCTGCAATACAGGAGTCCATGTACAGTGCGTCCATGCTTCCGCTGGAAAATGCTCCGGATGCGCCATAGAGAAAGAACGCTGTACAGACTGCCCAAAAGGAACGTCCCTCCAGCATCAGAAGCAGTGCTCCCAGCCCTACAGCCTGCGCCGTAATAAATACCCGTTTTCTTCCTGCACAGTCGGCGAGCACCCCGCTGGGCACTTCCAGCAGAAATGACGCGGCTGAAAAAACGGCAAACGCAGCTGAGAGCTGTGAAAAAGTCAGTCCCTTTCTCAGCACAATCAGGCTCAGCACTGCGGCCAGCGCTCCCTTTCTGGCAGCCTCCAGTCCCAGCGCCAGAAGCGCTCCCCAAAAAATTCTGTTTTTTCGCATTCCTCTTCCCATTGGCTTTTGCTCCTCTTTCTTCTCCATATCCTTCTCTATATCCCTGTCACCTCTTTTCACCTTTTTTCCATCCATTTTCAGCCTGGCAGAAAATCAGGCCATACTCGCAGGGTACCGTCCCTTCCGAAGGTATTAAATACTCTGATAAAAAATCTGCCAGCCTGCGGCGAAGCTGTGCGATCTCCTCCTGTTTCAGATAAACGACGCCGAACATAGCATCCCCCTTCTCAGGGTTTAATTCCTGGGATTTCTTCTCCGCCTCCCGAACCATGTTAAAAAAATGTTCCTCCAGCTCGTTCATGGAATTTCTTACAAGTGCGTCTCTCATCTGACCGGCTGCCGGTTCCGTTTCTTTCAGATACACATCCACCGGCGCTGCGCGGTAATATTTGGCTGTCAGGCCATGAATCTTCTCTGTGTGGGACAGTTCTACAAGTCCCACCTTTTCAAGAGCTGCCAGATGGTGCCCTGTGCTGGACGGGGCCACATGAAGGCAGTCTGCAAGCTGCTTGGCCGTCATTCCAGACGGCTCCAGGTAGAGGCAGTGAAGAATCTTCTGCCGGAGCGGATGCATGTAGGCTCTCAGTTCTTTTTCCGTGCGCAGATAGAGTTTTTTCCTCCCTGCCGCAGATCTCTCCTGATCGGAAATTTCCTGTGATTCTGTTCTTGGCGGTTTTGATTGTCTCATCTAATCTTCCTCCTCGTGTTCCCTTGATTTCAATTCTCCATTTACCCCTGCATACTGTTTCCAGATATGTCGATCATAACATAAATTGTTATGTTTGTTTTTTGATTATATCATAACATTTTTTGTTATGTCAATCCTGACTTTTCTCCCGCACGATCCCAGGTTTCCATTTTTAACGGAATAAAAGCAATTGAAAAAAATAATGCCCGCAGGAACGCAAACACGTTTTCATTGCAGGTGACAGCGGATGAAGATATAATATACCTGTTAATCAGAGTCGGAAAAGGAGAAAAGAAAGTTGAAAAAAACAATTTTATTCGTGGTTTTACAGCAGTATGCGGACTGGGAGGCGGCATATATTTCTTCTGCAGTAGCTATGTTAGGAGAGGGACAGTATGAAATCAAATTGGGATTCTACACCGCACCTATGCCTGAAATGTAAAATTTCATTCACACAGAACGCGTGCATCCCTGCATTCTGTGTGAGACTGGCTGCAGATGCAGGACAGTATGGAAAAGCGTGCAGGCAGAAGAGGTATGATTTACCGTATACCTCTTCTGTCTGCACGCTTTTCCCCTATCCTGTCGTTTTTTCCAACTGCTCCGCACAGCAGGGCAGAATTGGGATCCCAGAGTTTTCTGTTTTCCTCCACCCTTCTTCTGCTGTCGTTGGCATAGCAGTACAGACAGCCGCCGGGGCAGGTATGGTAGGCTCCTATATCTGTGCTCTCCACGCAGAGACATTCTCCTCTCTGGCCTTTTGCTTTTCTCGTCTCCACACTCCGCCCTGCCGCCCGTTCCAGAAGCTCCCTGCTGATGCAGCCGCTCTTCTTTATTCCAAACCGGGACAGATCACAGGCTTCCGCGCAGGCGCAGATCTCCATTCCATGTTCTGCGGCAATTTCCGACAGAGCGCTGACAAACGGACCGAATGCGCCGCTGTCAGGCATGGTTCTCAGTTCCCCTCCATATGCTTTCATATTTCTCTTTACCTTTGCATAGAGATCCAGAAAGCTGATAACCACCCGTCTGGTATATCCCTGAAGTGCCTCTGCAATCTGCCCGAAGGCCCTGAGATGGTAATCGGCCGTGTACCTGTCAGTAAAAAAGATCGGATCGTATCTCCACACGACTCTGTCTTTCCCAACCTGCGAGGACAGCTCCCTGAATATAGGAATCATGCACTCTTTTTTATGCGGAAATCCCGGCTCTATGTCTCTCCCGTATCCGGTCAGCGTAAACTGAAAATAAAAGGGAATTGGATCAAGAAGCCCAAGTTTTCCGAGCATCGGGCCTGGATTTTTGGTCCAGAATACGATACACTCCACCGCTTCCGGCGTCATGGGAATCCTGCTGAGCTGATGCGGGTTAAATGGGTTCCTGACCAGACAGCTTCCCTCCCTGAGCCTGCCAAAAAACCACTCACTGTAAAAGGCTGGAATATCCGTCCTTCTGCTGACGCTGAGAATCAATGAATCCACCTCCCTAAGTCTCACTGACTTTAAAAAATTTTTTTCTCCCAACTTTTTTGTCCCCTGCTCCGTCTATACTATAGAAATAAAGAAAAGGAGAGATTTTCTATGAAAAAAAAGTATTTAATTCTTCCATATCTGTCAGCAGCCATGCTGCTTTTCACCGGCTGCGCCAGCAGCGCTCCTGGCACCGGAACTGCATCAACCTCAGCTGCCCTGGAATCTTCGCTCTCTGAACAGGAAACGGAAGATTCTAAGGAAAGTTCCAGCGAATCCTCTTCGGCAGAAAGTGAATCCGGGATACGTGTAGAGAAGGGAGAAACGTACCAGGATGGAAATGAGAGAGTTTCAGCAGACATTGCCCGGCCTGTTCTCGTGGACAAATCAGGGGAGGAGCTGCCTGCCAACCAGGAAATTTCCTCCTACATTGACGGCCTGATTGCCGAATATGAGGAGGCCAGAGATGAGGCAGGCGATAAGGGGCATTATTCCGTTTCCTCCGCCTATGAGGTTACCCACGACGGGACACGTTATCTCTCCCTCCGCATCATCACCACCCGTATTATGGCCAGCGGAGCCGAATCTTTCAAAACCTATACAGTGGATAAACAGACAGGGGAACTCTTAACTCTGTCTGAACTGCTCGGAAGCGAGGAAGCTCTGAAAGAAGTCAGCGATAATATCCTGAGCCAGATGAAGGAGCAGATGGAGGCAGATAAGAATGTAACCTATTTCCTGGATCCTGCCACAGACGGTTTCTCCGGTCTGACAGGCGAAGAGAGCTTCTATCTGTCAGAAAGCGGCTCCCTGATAGTAGCCTTTGACGAGTACTCTGTGGCTCCCGGCTCCATGGGAGCTGTAGAATTTACAATTCCCGAAAGCCTTGTCGGCACCTTTGACTGATTTTTGACAGCCCGCTGCCGGCTGATTGACAGGCAGGCATTCCTGCCGGCAGCGGCCGTCTGCCTGTCGCTTTTCTCCCTTTAAACGGGTTTAGTCAAAAAGCCACCAGGTCGGCGGGGCAGCGACCTCCATTCCCAGCTTCTTCTGAAGATTCATGGACTCGTCATTGCCCTCAATGATCTGGCAGAACGGGATCCTTCCCTGCTCTACAAAGTGGCGGATCAGATAAGCCTCCAGACGAAAGCCTATCCCCTGCCTTCTGTATTCCGGCACGACTTCCAGAAGCCCCATGCTTCCTTCCAGGTGTTCTCCTACAAAGCCTGCCAGATTTCCATTCTGAAACATTCCCCACATCTGTCCCCTGGAAATCAGTTCCTCCACATACTCTCCGGGATCTTCCATGGTCGTGTAATGGCTGCACACCTCTTTTGCATGTTCCGGCTTCAGGCGGATAATGCCGCTGTCGTCAAATGCAGGAGGCTCTTCCTTCATCCATGCAGCCTGGCTGGTGGCCACACTTGTGGAAAAGTGATACTCTTTCTGAATTTCCTCAGCCAGTTCCCTGTTATGCACAGCGAACTGATGGTATGTATTCTTTTTCAGGATATTCCGGCACGGCTCCAGATTGTCTGCCGCAATCATGCAGGTTCTGCTGTCTGTCTCGTAGATCATAACGCCGTCCTCGCAGGCGTACAGGATCTGCGCATTTTTTCTCCTGACTGCCTCTATCATATCCACATGGGCCAGCAGCCCGCGGCGGCACAGCAGGGAAACTGCCCTGTCTTCCGTATCTGCCCTGTTCAGCCCTCTCTCTTCCCTGAATTCCATATTTTTATCCTCCTGACCATTTTTCTGCACCTGTATGCTCCTCCTGCAGCCCTATTTTCAGCCGCTTTTTCGGAAACCTGCCCCAAAGCCTTCTCCGTCCTGTTTTCGCCCTCTTCCCCTCTATCCCGGAATCTGCATCAGCCAGCGGTTCTGCTCCTTCATATACAGCAGATGCACCTGCATCCACAGACCGTGGAAAAAAATCCGGCAGCCGAATTCATGAAAGGGAATCCCTGAGTAGTGCTTTTCCTCCTCGTAATCCACCTGTATCGTCTGGATTGTCTGAAGCTCCCCGTTTTCGTCCTGAAATTTAATCAGACGCGGAATCGGCCTGCCCGTACTGGTAAACCAGCAGCCGCAGGCAACTGCAAGCTGTCTGCCCCTCAGCCGGCCGCTGTCTTTATCCTGTATGCCGAAGTCTGTCTTAAATACCATTCCTATCCCCTCCTGAAACTGTGAGGCAAATCGCCGCTCAATCAGAACATATGTTCTTTTGAGTTGATTATATCAGATTCACACAGGCGGTTCAAGATACATTTTATGGAAAATCCGTCTTCTATCACTGCAGAAAGGAAAAACGGAGCTGTTCATACTCTGTCTTTTTCTCGATTTCAGGGAAAGGTCCTTCCAGGAACCCGGCAGTCTTTCTGCCGTCCTTCAGCCATTCCCAGGCGCGGCTCTTCTCCATAATGAGAGGCATGCGCTCGTGTACAGGGAGCATGGTCTGATCGGCGCCGACCGTTAAGATGACAAACTCATCTCTCTCCTCACCGGCCTGGTAGCATCCGGCCAGAAGAAGGCTCTCTCCCGCCGGTCCCGTAAAGGTAAAACGCTCTCCCGCCTGATTCCACTCATAAAAGCAGGAGGCCAAAGCCAGACAGCGGCGCGCCTCCATACATCCGCGAAAGCTGGGCTTTTCCATAGCCGTCTCCACCCTGGCATTAAAAAGAAGCCGGTTCTTCTCCCTTCCGGAAAATCCCCATCTCTTCTCCTCTACCGCAAATTCCTCACCATTCCAGACCAGAACGGGAGCAGTCCTGCCAGGGCAAAATTCCTCACCTGCCTCCATTTGAGCCTTTCTCCCTGTTTCCGCTGCGGCTTTCAGAATCTCTCGGCCCCTCTTTTTCCACAGGCCTCTCTCCTTTTCCCAGCCAGAAGTCTCCCCGCCTGTGTTGCTGCAGTCTTTTCCTCCTGCCCTGCGGTTCCATAAAGCAAGCAGTTCTCCAATTTCTCTGACTGTCTCTCCATTCAGATAATAGCGGCCGCACATAGGCATTCCCCCTCCTCTCATTCTCTCGCAGTCCCACTTGACTCCGGCAGTATCTTTTCTTCTTTCATGTCTGCCGTCCTTCTTGGCTTCTGCAGCCTCTGTCATAAAGTATACCACAGTTTTTCTGAATCAGTCAGGCCTTTGTCTTTCCAAAGAAGTCTGATAATCTTCGTGCTGTATCTGCGCTGCGCAGGCAGGGAAAAGGCGGGGAGAAGCCTTTCGCACAGGTGTGGCTAAAAAAGAAAAAGCCCTGTAAATAAAGGAAAAATCCAACATTTACAAGGGTTTCACGAAAGTGGAGATAATGGGACTCGAACCCACGGCCTCTTGAATGCCATTCAAGCGCTCTCCCAGCTGAGCTATATCCCCAAATATTTAATTCTTCTGACAGGTCATATAATACCATAAAAAATCTGTTTATGCAAGTTTTTTTCAACTATTTGTTCTTTTAATCTGGCCGCTGCCCCTGTCTCTTTCCTCCTTTTTCATCTGCCTGCGCGGCGCAGGCTGCAGAATATACCATGTCTGCTTTCTGAGTAAGCCGGCATTTCCAGTGTTCACCTGTCCAGAGTTGAGACCGGAAAAAACAGCGCGATACACCTCTATCGTCTGATACAGAGAGCTTTCAGGCAGATGCCGGAGCACTCCAGTGCACTTTCGCCTGCCTGGAAGTCTCCGGCCTTCTTTTTCTTCTGTCCGCCTACTTCATCAAATCGTAGACAATCGCTGAAAAGGCAGCCACTCCTTTTACCAGCACTTCCTCATCCACATCAAAGCGGACCGTGTGCTGCGGGGAGGCCATTTTCGTCATGGTTCTCATATACACGGCCTGTCCTCCCTGCTCTTGGACACGGTTCATCATAAATCCAATGTCCTCGCTGCCCCAGTTTCTCGCGTTGGGGTTGCTGCTGACACGGTACTGGGGAAGGTGTTCCTTTACCATGTTCGAAATCCGCTCAATTAACTCCGGGCTGCTGACCTGGGACGGAGCATGGCCTAAAAGCTCCATCTCGCAGGTACATTCCTCCATAGCGGCGGCCGCCTGGCAGATCTCCCTTGCCCGCTTGTCCATATAGTCGTTAATCTGCGTCGTCTCACCGCGCACCTCCATAATCAGCATGGCCTCGTCGGCTATCACATTGCTGTTGCTGCCGCCCTTTATGACCCCCACATTGACACGGCTGATTCCCTGGCTGTGGCGGGCGATTCCTGAGAGTCCCACAGTTGCATGGGCGGCGGCCAGAACGGCATTTTTCCCCTCCTCCGGAAATCCCCCGGCATGGGCTGACTGTCCGTGAAATAAAACCTGATACTTGCAGGTGGCCAGAGAGCCGTAGGTTCCCGGCGTAATATCTCCGTCATCCTCCCTGTCATCCGGCGCCACATGGGTTCCGGCAAAATAGTCCACTCCGTCGAGATGCCCGTTCTCCACCATGGCGTAGGCGCCCTTTGTCCCCTCCTCCCCAGGCTGGAACAAAAATTTGACAGTGCCGTGAAGGCTGTCTTTCATCTCTGACAGCAGCTTCGCCGTTCCCAGACCGATGGCCCCATGACAGTCATGGCCGCAGGCATGCATCATCCCATGGTTGACAGAAGAAAAGCCTTCCCTGTACGGGCGGTGCTCCTCGTCGGAGGCCTCCGTCATGGGCAGAGCGTCAATGTCAAACCGCAGGGCTGTCACAGGCCCCTCGCCGCAGCGCAGAATCCCCACGACTCCCGTGTAGCCCTGCCCCATTTCCTCTGTCAGAAATTCCTCCGGCGCTCCCTGGCTCTTTACCTTCTCGAAGTGTTCTCTGAGCGTTTCACCGTCCGGCACAGCCATTCTGGCTCCCTCCCGGCAGACGCTTTTTCCCGTCAGCACCTCCAGCCCCAGGCTCTTCAGATACTCTGCAATTTTGGCGGAGGTGCGCATTTCCAGCCACCCTGTTTCCGGATACCGGTGAAAATCACGGCGAATCTTCGTCAGCTCCTCTCTCTCCTTTTCTGCCATTTTCGCAATCTTCTGATACATATCCTCCCTGTTCTCAGAGGTATTTTTCATCTCTGATTTTTTTATCTCCGCATCTTTCATCTCTGCATCTTCCATGACATTTCCTCCTTCTCCTGCTTCACAGAACCTTTTTCCGGCACTTACACGTACATTTCCGGGGGCATCCGGTCGTCTTTTGAGAGAGGCCGGATCACCCGGCAGGGATTTCCCGCCGCAAACACGCCGGAAGGGATATCCCTGGTCACCACGCTTCCGGAACCGATCACCGTGTCATGCCCAATCGTGACGCCGGGATTTACGGTCACCCTTCCTCCCAGCCATACATTGTCCCCGATCGTGATTGGACGGCAGTATTCCAGATTGTATTTTCTCCCCTCCGGGTCAGTCCTCACATTCCGCTCCCCGGCAAGCATCGGGTGCACCGGCGTGAGAAGCGCCAGCCCCGGCCCGGCAAACACCTGATTTCCTATGTGAATCGGCGCGCAGTCAAGGAAAATGCTGTCAAAATTAAAGTAACAGTTATCGCCGATATAGGTATTGCATCCATAGTCAAAGCGGATACTCGGCTCCACACAGGTGTCTGCGCCCAGATGGCCTAAAAGCTCCTCCAAAATCTCCCGGCGGGTGGCGCCCTCGTCCTCGTCCGTCCTGTTATAGCGGTTGGCGGCCTTCCTTGCAGCCCTTCTCAGACGGCTCAGATAGTCATCCGACGGATCATACAGAACACCCTTTAGCATTTTTTCATATTCTGTCATCGCGTTTCTGTCCTTTTCTCTGTTTTCAGTGTTTTGTCTGCACGTATAAATATACTATATTTATTTTCCTTCTGCCACTGGATTTAACAGAAACTTTCATTTTTTTCCTGCCCTTTACTATCCCGTCCTTTCGCCGGCCTGCTTTATTTTTTCTTGATTCAAATGACAGATCCGGGATCATTGTGTATAATGAAAACGTCTTCTGCCTGTTTTCCCTGTTCCTCCTGCGGAGTACAGGGCAGGCAAAGTGCAGAAATTCGCGAATATATCAGGAGAAAATAGATGAACAGAAATACAGATGATTTAAGAGAAAACCGCTTAAACAGGAAAAAAATTCTCGTGATCGGCTCCACCTGTGTAGACATTATCATCCAGATCGATCACCTTCCCAGAACGGAGGAGGACATCCATCCCACCGGCCAGTCCCTGTCCCTGGGCGGCTGCGCCTACAATGTAGCCAACATGATCCGGCTTTTCAACGCTCCCCTCACCTTCATCTCCCCGGTGGGCACCGGCTTCTACGGAGAATATGTGGAAAAGGAGCTGAAAAAGCGGGGCTTTGAGGTTTTCGTCCATGTGCCGGACCGGGAAAACGGCTGCTGCTACTGTCTGGTAGAAAAGGGCGGGGAGAGAACCTTTATGTCCTGCCATGGGGCAGAATATACCTTTGACAAGAAATGGATGGAGCCCTTTGAGAATACGGACTTTGACATGGTTTATGTCTGCGGGCTGGAAATTGAGGAGCCCACCGGGCTCAGCCTGATTGAATATCTGGAGCAGCATCCAAAGCGGGAGCTCTTCTATGCCCCGGGCCCCAGAGGAATCCAGATCAGCAGGGAAAAAACGGAGCGCATTTTCGCCCTCCATCCCATTCTCCATATCAATGAGTCAGAGGCCTTCGCTCTCTCCGGCTGCTCTTCGGTCACAGATGCAGCCCGCGCCCTCTCTGAGCGGACAAAGAACACGGTTGTCATCACCCTGGGCGAACAGGGTACCTACTGTCTCGAACGAAACGGCCTCTCCTATCTGGAGCCCTCAAAGCCGGCCCGGGTTGCGGACACCATAGGAGCCGGAGATTCCCACATCGGCACTCTGATGGCATGCCTGAGCCTGGGGCAGGATATGAGAGAGGCCATCCGCACCGCCAACCGGATCGCCGCAGCCGTCGTGGAAGTTCAGGGCGCCTCCCTGTCTGAGGAGGAGTTTCTGGCAGCTCTTGGGCAGCAGAAACGATAAAAACGGCGGAGCAGAAGCCCCACAGGTCTGAGAAAAAACACGGCCGCAGTGCCAGAACGCTGTCCTTCGCGCTCTGACACTGCGGCCATCCTTTCAAAACTAGAGCATATCTTCATACTTCTTAGCTGCTTCCATAAATGGTCCCATCTCCTGTTCCAGCTCTCTGCGGATTTTCTGAAGATCCGCCTTCACCAGCTGCTTTCCTCTCACCAGAAGCTCCCCGTTTACCATCACAGTGTCCACATTCGATGCATTGGCAGAGTAAACCAGAGCCGAATAGGGATTATAGCAGGGAAACATATTGACGGAATCCGTTTCCACTATCACCAGATCTGCCTTTTTTCCCGCCTCGATGGAGCCCAGCTCCTGTCCGGCTCCCAGGGCCAGAGCCCCTCCCATGGTTCCGATTTTCACAATGCCGTCGGCCGGGAACAGGCTCCTGTCATGGTAAGCCGTTTTCTGGAAATCGGCAAAGAGTTTAAACAGGGTAAAAAGATCCAGGGTATTTCCCGAGGAGGCGCCGTCTGTGCCAAGCCCCACAGGGATCTTTCTCTTAAGCATGGCAGGGACTGGCGCTACTGCCCGTCCTCCCTTTGTGTTGGAACCGATACAGTGGGCGACAGACGCCCCTGTCTCTGCCAGCAGGTCCATATCATGCTCTGTCATATAGACACAGTGGGCCAGCAGCGTTCTGCGGCTTAAAACTCCCAGCTCATGCAGAAATTCGGTGGGCGTTTTTCCCTGACTCTTAAACTGCTCCATTTCAAAATCCATCTCACTGGAGTGAAGCGTATAGAGGGTGTCATATCTGCACGCCAGCTCATAGGACTTCACCAGCATTTCAGGGGTATTGCTGTAGGTGGCGTGGGGGGCGATAAGGGGATGAACCAGTTCACTGTCCTTCCACTGGCGGATAAAATTCTCCCCGTAGGCCAGCCCTCCGTAGGGCTCGCCGCTGTCGCAGGTTTTCTGGCCGATGACTGTCTCTCCAAGCCACCCTCTCATGCCCAGCTCCTCGCAGGCTTCTGCCACCTCATCCTCGAAATAATACATATCCACGAAGGAGGTGACACCTGCCAGAAGCATTTCACAGATGCCGTACCGGGCCGCCAGGCGAACCAGGCGTCTCGTCATGGCATCGTTTTCCAGGGGGAAGAGGAAGCGTCTGAGCCTGTCTGCGCAGTCATCTCCCAGGGTTCTGAAGGGCATCATAGACACATGGCAGTGGGTGTTGATAAGTCCTGGAAGCAGGATTCCTCCCCGCCCGTCAGTCACCTCTGCTCCCTTCTGAAGCAGATTTTTCTCAGAGCTGTCTTCCCATTCCCCTGCTTCAAGGATCCGGCCTCCCTCTGTCAGAACATAGCCGTTTCGGTATACGGTATTTTTCTCATCCATGGTCAGCACGGTCACATTTTTAATCAGTTTCTTCATTCGCTTCTCCTTTCGGGATTTCTCCCTCTTTCACTATGTCCTCTTCCGCCGGTTTTGCTTCTTACGTCTCGGTCTTTCTGTTGATATACTCGGTCCTGATTTTCGAGTAGGCAAACTTCTGGCTGGAATAGAGGCCGTAATATCCGGAAAGCGTGAAGCTCACCGCGATGGACAGGACAAAGTAGGGCATCGCCTCATAGCCAAACATCTCAAAGCCGATAAGCAGCGTGGAAATCGGGCAGTTGGTAACGCCCACAAACAGGGCCAGCATGCCGCAGGCGGCCATCAGTCCGTGGGGCTGGCCGGTCAGCATGGCAAATGTGCAGCCGAAGGTGGCTCCGATACAGAAGGTGGGCACAATCTCGCCTCCCTTGAATCCTGCCTCCAGGGTCACCGCCGTAAACAGAATTTTCCAGAGGAAGGCCTCATAGCGCACCTCCCCCTCGAAGCACTGCTCAATCAGATGGATTCCGCTCCCGTTATAGTCAATATTCCCGACCAGAATCGTCAGGACAATGACGAGAAAGCCCCCTGCAATCACCCGCTTGTTCGGCGTCGGAAAATACTTTTCATAGATCCTGGCTGTGCGGTGGAGCACGATGCAGAACAGCTCCGACACCAGGGCGCAGAGAAGCCCCAGGATGATGATCAGGAGCGCCATCTTAAGACCGAACTCAGGGATCTCTCCGATGGGAAAGGCCTCCGCCTTAAGCCCCAGATGGCTGGACACAGCCGCGCCGATGAAAGCGGAAAATACGCAGGGGACCAGAGCCGCATAGTACATGACTCCGATGCTGATAACCTCCATGGAAAACACAGCTGCTGCCATGGGAGTTCCGAACAGGGCGGCGAAGGCCCCGCTCATCCCGCACATAACAGCAATTTTTTTATCCTTCTCATCCAGCTTCATCAGCTTTCCGATCTGGTTTCCTATGCTCCCTCCCATCTGAAGGGCAGCTCCCTCTCTTCCCGCCGAGCCGCCGGAAAAGTGAGTCAGCACCGTTCCCAGAAAGACTGCAGGGGCCATGCCCAGGCTGATATCCGAGTTCGTGTAGATGGACTCGATCACCATGTTGGTTCCCCTGTTTTTGTCCTCCTTAAGAATATGGTATATCCAGACAATCAGAAGCCCCGTCACAGGAAGGAAGTATATACTCCACCTGTTTGTTCTGAAATAGTTCCCGGCCCACAGAACACAGTGGCCGAATGCCGTCCCGATCAGCCCGGTGGACAGACCGATGAGGACGGAAATTGCGCTCCACTTGACAAAATAGTGGAGATTTTTTCCCATAGGTGTGTTTTTATTCAGCTGATACATAGAGGTTCCCTGCCTTTGCCTGTCCCTTGTCTGCCCGGCTCATAGTTCCCGCCGTGAGCCGGGCTCTCATGCAGCTTGCTGCTGCTACATTTCATAGATGCTTTTGGACTTTACTAATTTCGGTCTGTAGCCTGCGTCATTTAATGCAGCTACGATACTGTTTTTGTGCTCCGTGCCAAAGGCCTCCAGCGTAATGCGAAGCTCCACAGCCGCATTCCGGTTGATGCTGACAAACTGATTGTGCTCCAGCTTGATTACATTGCCCTGCTGCTCAGCCAGAAGAGAAGCCACCTTGGCCAGCTCGCCGGGCTTATCCGGCAGCAGCACGGAAACAGTAAATACCCGATCCCTCTGAATCAGGCCGTGCTGGACAATGGAGGCCATGGTGATCACGTCCATATTGCCTCCGCTCAGAATCGAGACAATCTTTTTCTTCCTGACATCCAGATGCCGGAGAGCCGCCACGGTCAGAAGGCCGGAATTCTCCACGATCATTTTGTGGTTCTCCACCATATCCAGGAAAGCCACAATCAGCTCTGAATCCTCGATGGTGATAATTTTATCCACGTTTTCCTGGATATAGGGGAACAGAAGATCTCCCGGAGTCTGGACAGCTGTTCCGTCTGCGATTGTATTAACGCTTGGAAGGGAGACCACCTTTCCAGCCTTCAGGGATTCCTGCATACAGTTGGCTCCTGCAGGTTCCACGCCGATGATCTTGATTTTCGGATTCAGGAGCTTGGCCAGGGTGGAAACGCCTGTGCACAGCCCGCCTCCGCCGATGGGAACCAGAATATAGTCAACGGTGGGAAGCTCTTTGATAATCTCCATGGCGATCGTTCCCTGTCCTGTGGCTACGTCCAGATCATTGAACGGATGGACGAAAGTATAGCCGTGCTCATCCGCCAGCTTGTAGGCGTGGGCCAGGGCCTCATCAAACACGTCGCCTTCCAGAACCACCTCTGCCCCGTAGCTTCTGGTGCGGTTTACCTTCATCAGAGGGGTGGAGGTGGGCATCACAATGGTGGCCTTGATCCCTGCCAGCTTCGCCGCATAGGCCACGCCCTGGGCGTGGTTTCCGGCTGACGCCGTGATCAGGCCTTTTTTCTTCTCCTCCTCGCTCAGGGTGCTGATCTTGTAGTAGGCTCCTCTGACCTTGTAGGCGCCTGTGTACTGCATATTTTCCGGCTTAAAGTACACTTTATTTCCCGTCATGTTGGAGAAATGCTCGCTGTAGACCAGCTTTGTCTCGGTTATGACCCTGCTGACTGCCTCAGTCGCTTCCTCAAATTTCTCCAGTGTCAGCTTCTTCTCGTTTTTTTCCTTCTCGCACATCGTTTCCAGTCTCCTCTCTGATGTAAGGGCGGCATCTTCAGACAGGGCTTCTCTTGTCCTGCGCCGCTGTTTCTGCGTGTCTGCTGTTTCTATGCAGTTTATCTGTTTACATAAAAATATTATGTAAATCAGCGTGACTGTATATTCTGTTTTGAAAACCTATTGCCCAGTCTCTACTGACTTGTCTTATTGAACAGAGCGTTTACGAAATCATTGGCATTGAATTTCTGGAGATCGTCGATCTTTTCTCCGATTCCCACGTATTTTACCGGAATCCCAAGCTCTGACTGGATCGCCACGGCAATTCCGCCCTTCGCTGTTCCGTCTAACTTCGTCAGGATAATTCCCGTAATGTCAGCCACCTCCATAAACTGCTTTGCCTGTGACAGAGCGTTCTGACCCGTGGTTCCGTCTAAGACTACCAGCGTTTCCCGGTAAGCCTCCGGAAACTCCTTGTCAATGATGCGGTTAATCTTCTTCAGCTCCTCCATGAGATTTTTCTTGTTGTGAAGGCGGCCGGCCGTGTCACAGATCAGCACGTCCGCGTGCCTTGACTTGGCGGCGGCGATAGCGTCGTAGATGACAGCCGCCGGGTCGGAGCCCTCCTGCTGGGCAATCAAATCTACTCCCGCCCGGTTTGCCCACTCTGTGAGCTGCTCAATAGCCGCTGCGCGGAAGGTATCTGCGGCAGCCAGAATCACCTTCTTTCCCTGGCCTTTCAGCTGGCCGGCCAGTTTCCCCACAGAGGTAGTCTTTCCCACTCCGTTGACGCCGATGACCAGCACAACCGACTTTCTGTTCTCAAACTCATAGGCGTTTTCCCCCAGATCCATCTGGGAACGGATGCTTTCAATCAAAAGCTCCTTGCAGTCTGACGGCTCCTTGATATGGCGCTCCTTTACCTTTGCTCTCAGATCCTCCATAATCGCCATGGTTGTCTGGATTCCCAGATCTCCCATAATCAGCGTTTCCTCGATCTCCTCGTAAAAGTCATCGTCGATGGCGGAAAATCCGCTGAAAATCGTATCGATTCCCGCCACAATAGAATTTCTCGTCTTGGTCAGTCCCTCCACAAGGCGGCCGAAAAAGCCTTTTCTTCCCTCACTCATACTGTCTGTGTCCTCCTGTTATTCCGGTATTCCTTTCAATGCTGAATCCGTCTGATTTCAATATTGTTTCCAATCTGTCCCCTGCCCCATACTGGATCAGAATCTCGTCTTTCCCGCCTTGGCCTGGGCCTCCAGCTCGCTCTCCACTAGGCTGACGGAGACAAGGGTGGAAACTCCCTTCTCCTGCATGGTGATTCCATACAGCCGGTCAGCTGAAACCATGGTTCCCCTTCGGTGGGTGATCACGATAAACTGGGTGTATTTTGTCAGCTTATGCAGATACTTTGCAAAGCGGTCCACATTGGAATCATCAAGCGCCGCCTCAATCTCGTCCAGCAGGCAGAAGGGCGACGGCTTCAGATTCTGGATGGCAAAGAGAAGAGCGATGGCAGTGAGCGCCTTCTCTCCGCCGGAAAGCTGCATCATGTTCTGCAGTTTCTTGCCCGGCGGCTGGGAAATGATCTGGATTCCCGCCTCCAGAATATCCTCATCCTCCTGGAGAACCAGGGTTCCGTGGCCTCCGCCGAACAGTTCCTTAAACACCTTGTCAAATTCCAGACGGATCTGTGCAAACTTTTCCTCAAACTGGAGACGCATTCCCGTATCCAGTTCCTCGATAATCTTGAGGAGCGTTTCTCTGGCTGTCACCAGATCCTGATGCTGAGTGTTCAGGAACTCATACCGCTCTGACACCTCCCTGTAATCCTCGATGGCATTGACATTGACAGAGCCGAGGGCTTTTATCTCTCCCTTCAGCCGGTCAATGCTTCTGTGGATTTCAGGGATAGTCCCCGGCTCCTCCTTTGCCAGGCTGCAGGCTCCCGAGTAAGTCAGTTCATACTCGTCCCACATATAGGAGATTCTGGACTCTATCCGCTCGGCAGCTCTCTCCCTCTGCCCTTCCAGGCGGAACATCTCCCTGTCCAGGCTGCTGATTCGGCCGGACAGCTCCTCCCTGCTCTTAAAAAAGGCTTTCTGACCTGCCAGCAGCTCCTCCTTTCTGGCTGTCTGCTCCGACAGGCTCTCCCGAATGGCCGCAGTGTCCTTCTCCTGCTCCCCGATCTGCTTTCTGATGCTGTCAATCTGGCGTTTTTTCTCCTCCACCGCCTCAGCACTCTTGCCGCTGCCGCTGTCAAGCTCTCTCTGCTCGGCGCAGAGCCTCTCCTCCTCGTTCTTCAGCCGTCTGATATTTTCTGAGATAAAGCTGTCCTGCTGCCGGACATTCGCCTCCGAAAGCTGGGCCTCCGAAAGACGGCCAGCCGCAGCCTCACGGCTCTCCTGGGCTCTCGAAAGCTCTTCTGACAGGCGATTTGCCAGCTCTGTTTTCTCATCGTGCAGGGTCTCCAGCTTTCTCATCTCCTCTGACAGTTTTTCCGTATTCTCTCTGATCTCCCTGAGCTGGAATTCCAGCTCGCGGCTCTCCATGACCAGATCAGAGGAGGATTCCGCTATCTCCTGCCTTTTTCCCTCCAGCCGCTCAAGATTGAGCTCAGAGGTATTTTTTCTGAGAAAGGCCTCCTGCTTTTCTCCCCTCAGGCGCTCTGCCTCCTCCTTAAGCTGGATCTGCAGAGCCTCGTTGGCCGCTATGGACTTGTGGAGCTCCTCCACCGCCTCCAGGGCAGAGCGGCAGGCTGTTTCCAGTTCTGCAATTTCCCTCTGGCGTCCCAGAAGGTTGCTGCTGTTTTTAAAGGAACCTCCTGTCATAGAGCCTCCGGCGCTGAAAAGCTCTCCCTCCAGAGTTACAATCCGCAGCGTATGCCTGAATTTTCTCGCCAGGGCAATGGCGTTGTCGATTCCATCTACCACCACGACACGGCCTAGCAGGTACCTGGAAAGTGCCTGGTATTCGTCCTTCACCTCCACCAGGTCGCTGGCAAGCCCCAAAACCCCGGGTTCTCTCAGGGCCTTCTCCTGGGTAAAGCCCCCTCTGTCGCTGATTCCTGTCAGAGGGAGAAAGGTGGCCCGCCCGAACCTGTTTTTCTTCAGATACTCAATCAGCTCCTTGGCTGTCTCCTCCCGGTCAGTGACAATGTTCTGGATACTTCCCCCGAGGGCCGTCTCAATAGCTGTCTCATATCGTTTCGATGTGGCAATCAGGTTCGCTACCACGCCGTGAATTCCCTTTACTCTGTTTTTCTGTTCCATTACGCGGCGGATGCTCGTGCCATAACCCTCATACCGCTCTGCTAAATTTCGCAGGGATTCCAGCTTCGTGTGGCTGGTGTGGTATTTCTGCTGCTCTGCGCTCAGCCTTCTTGCAAGCTCTGCGCCCTCATCCTCCGCCTCAGTCAGACGGCAGGCGTTGGCCTCCTCCTGGCTGATGAGAGCGGCAAGCTCCTCCTCCACTCCGGCGAGAACGGCCTCCTCCTTTTTCAGCTCTTCCTCCTGAACAGATTCGTCGCTCTTAAATCGCAGGAGCTTCTGCATCACCTCTGAGCGGCGCACATCCACCTGCTCCAGCATGGTTTCATAGCGCTGGCTCCTGGCGGCAAGACCGGCCTTCTCATTGAGGGCGTTTATGATCACAGCCTTTGCCGCCTCTGACTCTCCGGAAATGGAAAGAAGGCGTTTTTCCCATTCCTCCAGCTCGCTCTGAGCGCTTTTCAGGGCAGCTTCGGCTTCCTGAACCTGCCTTCCGGCTTCTTCCTTCTGCTTTTCATACTCAGCCCTCTGGGAAGCCTTTTCTGAAAGCTCCACCAGGATCGCAGCAGACCTGCTCTTAATGTGTTCCTCGTTCATCCGCTCTGAGTTGATCTGCTCCTCCAGGACCGCAATCTGGCCCTCCAGGCTCTCCCTCATCACACCGGCTCTGGAAAGCTGTTCTCTGCCTGCAGCAAGCTGTTCCTCCACAGCCTCTGCCTCTTTTTCCAGGCGTTCATAATCCAGCTTGAGCTTTTCAGCACTCTCCTTCGCATCCTCCAGATCTCCGTTTACTATCTGCTTCTTATCCTCCAGCTCCTTCAGCTGCAGATTCAAAGCCTTATGCTCCAGCAAAAACAGGTTGGCATCCTCGCCTTTCAGCTCCTCCCTGAGCCGCAGGTACTCCTTTGCCGCCTCTGACTGGGCCTTCAGAGGCCCCACCCGTTTCTCCAGCTCTGAGAGAATATCACTTACTCTGACCAGATTCTGCTCCTCATCCATGAGCTTTCTCTGGGCGATAAGCTTTCTCCTCTTAAATTTGACGATTCCTGCAGCCTCGTCGAACAGCTCCCTGCGCTCTTCCGGCCTGCCGCTCAAAATCCGGTCGATCTGTCCCTGCCCGATAATGGAATATCCTTCCTTGCCGATACCTGTATCATAGAAGAGTTCCTGGATATCCTTCAGGCGGCAGGCACTGCCGTTAATCCGGTATTCGCTCTCGCCGGAACGGTACAGACGTCTGGACACCGTCACCTGGTCATAGGATATGGGCAGCCTGTGATCAGAGTTATCAAGGGTGATCGCCACATAGGCAAATCCCTGGGGCTTTCGTATCTCGGTTCCCGAGAAGATGACATCCTGCATGGTTCCGCCGCGAAGCTGTTTTGCCCTCTGCTCTCCAAGCACCCACCGCACTGCGTCCGCCACATTGCTCTTCCCGCTTCCGTTTGGGCCCACGATGCCGGTGATCCCGTTGTGGAATTCAAAAAGGATTTTATTGGCAAACGACTTGAATCCCTGAATTTCAATGCTCTTTAAATACATACGCTACCTTAGATTCCTTCCCCAGCCTCTCGCTTCAGCTTTAAAATAGCCTGGTAGGCAGCCATCTGCTCTGCAGCCTTTTTCGTGCGGCCGGCCCCTCGGCTGACTTCCCGTTCTCCGATCAGGGCAGCCACCTCAAACGTCTTATTGTGATCCGGCCCCTCCTCTTTCAGAAGCTCATAGGACAGAAGCTCTGTTCCCCTCGCCTGCACCATTTCCTGGAGAATGGTCTTGCTGTCATAGAAGAGCTTTTTATGCTCCATATCATTTAAGACATAATTTAATATAAACTCCTTCGCGCAGGAAAAGCCGCCGTCCAGGTAGATGGCGCCGATCAGAGCCTCCATGGCATCTGAAACCACAGAATTTCTCGTCCTTCCTCCCGTGGCATCCTCGCCTTTCCCCAAAAGCAGATAGCCCCCCAGACCGATCTGCTCGGCACAGTAGGCCAGGGTCGGCTCGCAGACCATGCTGGCTCTGGTCTTGGTCAGGTCTCCCTCCGGCATATCCGGGAATCGGTGAAAAAGAAAATCGCTGGACACGATCTCGAGAACAGCGTCCCCCAGAAATTCCAGCCGTTCGTTGCAGCCCAGCTTTCCCAAATGCTTCTCATTGGCGTAGGAACTGTGGCTCATGGCCAGCTCAATCAGTGATTTATCCTTAAAGCAGTAATGGATTTTATCCTCCAGCTCCCTAAAGTGTTCTCTTGGCATAACTTCCTCCTGTTCCTGTCCATCAACAGGTTCTATATGATGGGAGCAGCCCCGTCGCCAGAGCTGCTCCTTTTAAGATGGTATTAATTTAACGCATTCCGAATCTGCTGCGCCGCATCTCCCACTGTGGCAATTCTCTCTGCCGCATCTGCGGGGATCTCGATGTCAAACTCCTCCTCAATCCCCATCACAATCTGAAAAATGTCCAGGGAATCCGCTCCCAGGTCATCCACAAACGAAGCGGAGGCTTTAATCTCCTCAGGCTCTGCATTCAGCACTTCGGCGATAATGCTCTGCAATTTTTCAAATTCCATCGTTTTCCTTCCTGCCTTCCCTTTTTCTTCGCGTATATTTTACACACTGTCCTGCGGCAGATCAAGCATTTTCTTTTGTCTCCTTCAGACTTTCAAGGATTTTTTCATTTATCCTCTGCTCTGTGAAGGTAAGGCACTGGATAATGGAATTTTTCACCTCTGTCCGCTTGGAGCTTCCATGGGTTTTTACAACCAGACCCTTAAGTCCCAGAAGCGGCGCTCCGCCGAAGCGGCTGGCGTCGAAATCCTTTAAGGTCGCTTTTAAGGCAGGCTTTACAAGCAGAGCCCCAATCTTTGAGCGAAGGCTCGTCATCATTCCTTCCTTTACCTTGGAAAGAAGGGTGGCACCCACTCCCTCGTAAAGCTTCAGGATTACATTCCCCACAAAGGCCTCAGCCACAATCACATCTGCTCCGCCGTGAGGAATCTCTCTGGCCTCAATGCTGCCTGTAAAGCGGATGTCCCCGCATTCCTTTAAGAGAGGAAAGGTTTCCTTCACAAGAGCATTTCCCTTCTCCTCCTCCGCTCCAATGTTTACAATGGCAACGCTGGGACTCTTGACTCCCATCACATGCTCCATATAAATAGAACCCATCTTTGCAAACTGAACCAGGTGGGAAGGCCTTGCATCCACATTCGCCCCGCCGTCTAAAAGCAGGGATACTCCCCTCTCCGTGGGGATCAGGACAGCTAACGGAGGCCGCTCCACTCCCTTGATCCGGCCCACCAGGACCTGTCCGCCTACCAGGATGGCTCCCGTGCTTCCCGCAGATACAAGGGCATCTGCCTCTTTGCGGCGCACCATATTCATTCCCACTACCAGAGAGGAATCCTTTTTTGTCCTGATGGCGTTTACCGGAGGCTCCTCTGTGGCAATCACCTCAGAAGCTCCGATAACCTCTATCTGTTCCTTATTATATGTATACTTTGAAAGCTCCCTGTTCACAGCCTCTTCCTGGCCGATGAGAAGCACTTTTATCTCGCTCTTTTCTCTGACTGCCTCCACAGCACCTGCCACAAGCTCCGCCGGCGCATTGTCTCCTCCCATAGCATCTACTGCTATTCGAATCATCTTAAATCCCTTCTTTCACCTGATAAACCTGTAATTACTATACTAGAGATTGTCTGATAAATCAACATTTTCTTTCAGTAAATGCATCCAATTACAGCTGTTCATCCCTGATAAGCCTTTCCTTTTCCGTCATCTTCCCAGCTGCCAGAAGGCTACCGCGCTGGCAGCCGCCACGTTCAGGGAATCCACGCCGTGAGACATGGGAATACGCACCACATAATCGCTTTCCCTGATGGTCTGGGCGCACAGGCCTTCTCCCTCTGTGCCCATGATAACAGCCAGCTTTTCCTCTCTTCTGAGTGCCGGCTCGTCAATGCTGACTGAATCGTCGCTCAGAGCCATGGCCGCTGTCTTAAAGCCCATCTCTCTCAGAAGCTCCTGCCCGTTCTCCGGCCATTTTACCTTCTTTCCGTCAAAAAAGGTCCACGGGATCTGAAACACTGTTCCCATGCTCACCCTGACAGCTCTCCGGTACAGCGGATCGCTGCACCCGGGCGTCAGAAGCACTGCATCCATGCCAAGGGCAGCTGCAGAGCGGAAAATCGCCCCCACATTCGTGGGATTCATCACATTTTCCAGAACCACAATCCGCCTGGCTCCGGCGCAGATGCTGCAGGCCTCCGGCATCCGTTTTCTCCGCATGGCGCACAGGACACCGCGTGTGAGCTGAAAGCCCGTAAGTCTGGTCAGCACATCAAACTGTGCCGTATAAACAGGGATATGACCGCAGCGGGCAATCACCTCCCTCCCCTGTCCTTCCACATGCTTTGTTTCCATCAGAAGGGAAATCGGCTCATATCCGGCATCCAGCGCCCGCTCGATTACCTTTGGGCTTTCTGCAATAAAGATTCCCGGTTCCGGTTCATAAAGGTGAAGCAGCTGTCCCTCAGGAATTCTCGCATATACATCCAGCTCAGGTGCCTCCAAGTCCTTTATTTCTATAATATCAGGCATTCCTTCTCTCCTTCTGGTCATCAAATGTTCATCGCCTAAGTTTATGAGACTAGCGTTTATTCTTTTCATAGAGAATCTGAAGGCCCTTCAGGAGCAGATCATCATCCAGGATAATCTCCCTCCTGCAGTGGGGAACAATTCTCCTTGCCAGGCCGCCGGTAGCTACAACCGTCACCTTCTCTCCCAGTTCCTCCTCTATCCGGTCTATAATCCCATCCATGGCCGCCGCTGCGCTGTAGATCACCCCGCTCTTCATACAGTCGATGGTATTTCTTCCGATCACCCGCTCAGGCGGCGCTTCCAGGCTGATTCCTCCAAGCTGTGACGCATGAGAGGTCAATGAGTCAAGAGAAACGCCGAGTCCCGGATAGATCATCCCTCCCAGATACCGTTTCTGCCCATCGATCACGCAGACCGTATTTGCTGTGCCCATATCAAAAATTGCAAGAGGAAGGGGATACTCTGCTATTCCGGCAACAGAATCTGCCACCAAATCTGCTCCCAGCTGGGCCGGATCGTCAATCCGGATATTCAGTCCTGTCTTGATGCCGGACCCGATCACGAGAGTCTCTTTTTTCAGAATTTTCTCGGCAGCCCGCTTAATATTCACCGTAATCTGCGGAACTACGGAGGAGATAATTCCCCCCTCTATCTCAGCCGGGTGGACATGATAGATGTCCAGAACGCTCTTTATATCAATGGCATATTCCAGCTCCGTCTTCGTCCTCACAGTGGAAAGCCGCTCAATAAAATGGCATTTTTCCCTGTCAATGCATCCGACAACAATATTTGTATTTCCCACGTCAATAGCTAATATCATCTGTAATTTCCTCCATTTTCTCCCTATCCATCCTGCGGGTGCTTTTATCATTATAGATGGAGATGAGGGAAAATGCAATCTGAAACCATTGGGATATAAAATTATATCGCTTTTCTTTCCCTCCCTGATGATAAAAGCGCCGCACTCTCCCGGATTATTCCGGCAGAGTACGGCGCTTTAAGAGGCGGTGTCACTGGCCTTTAAACAGCCTCAGGATTTCACTATGTACCGTCGTACGTCTTCTTTCCCGATAGACACTATCTCCACTGTTTACGAATTTTCAGCTGCATATTTCCTATTTGCAGATCTTCTTAAACTCATCTGCAACGAACTGAACCTGTGTTCCGACAATAACCTGAACACTGTTCTTTCCAGGACGGATCACACCTGCAACACCTGCAGATTTGATCTTCTTCTCATTGACAAGAGCCTGATCCTTTACTTCGAGACGAAGACGTGTGATGCAGTTGTCAACGGAAGTCACGTTGGAAGCCCCTCCAAGTCCCTCAAGGATGATAGAAGCTACCTCTGTGTAGTTGTTATTGGCAAGGCTTACGCTCTTCTCGCTCTCTGTATCGTCATCCTCGCGTCCCGGAGTCTTTAAATCAAACTTCGTAATGACAACGCGGAATACCAGATAGAATACGATAAATGCCGCAATTCCCAGCGGAATAATCAGCAGTGTCTTCGCTGCAGCCGGAAGCTGTGCGGAGAAAATAAGGTCTGTAAGACCTGCAGAGAAGGAGAATCCTGCACGGAATCCCAGAGCAACTGTGATGCCTGCAAAAATACCGTATAACAGGGCATATACCAGGTAAAGGCCTGGAGCTAAGAACATGAATGCGAACTCGAACGGCTCAGTAACACCGCAGACAAAGGCTGCGATAGCTGCAGAACCTACAAGACCGATAGCCAGTTTCTTCTTTTCCTTCTTTGCGCAGTGAACCATGGCCAGAGCTGCACCAGGGATACCAAACATCATACATGGGAAGAATCCTGCCATGTACATACCAAGGCTCCATGTCACGTCTGCAGATGTCTCGCCTGCCCAGAAGTGAGTCAGATCTCCAATACCGATGGTATCAAACCAGAATACATTGTTCAGGGCATGGTGCAGGCCAAATGGGATCAGCAGACGGTTGAAGAATGCGTAGATACCTGCGCCTACTGCGCCCAGGCTCATGATTTCCTCGCCGAGAGCTACCAGGGCACCGAATACAACCGGCCATACAAAGAACAGAACTGCTGCCACGATAATGGAAACAAGCGCTGTTACAATGGCAACGCTGCGCTTTCCGGAGAAGAAGGACAGCCAGTCCGGAAGCTTTGTGGACTTAAAGCGGTTGTAGCACATTGCACCGATAATACCTGCCAGAATACCGATAAACTGTGTCTCGATCTTGCTGTAGGATAAGTCTACCGCATCGGCTGCAACGCCTGTTAAGGTTGCGACAACTGCCGGATTTAAGAGCTTAGTCATCATCAGCCAGGATACCAGACCTGACAGACCTGCTGTACCGTCGTTGTCATCAGACATGCCCACTGCAACGCCTACTGCGAACAGCCAGGACATGTTGTCGATCAGGGCGCCTCCGGCCTTCACCAGGAAGAAACCGATAATCGGAAGCGTACCTGAAATTTCTCCGCCCTGCATTACTGCCGGACACAGAGCATAGCCGATTCCCATCAGAATACCACAGACAGGAAGACATGCAACCGGGAGCATCAGGGATTTTCCCAGTTTCTGTAAAAACTTCATTACCATAAATAATGAACCCCTTTCCTTTATTTCGCCTTTCGGCGATATTTTTATCTGAACCTGCCCCCTTGGCAGGAACAAATCATGTTTCTCTCAGGAGAAGCTTAAAGGCTTCTCTTGCTTTTTCTTCACCGGCTCCGTCAAATTCAAACCGGAGCTCTTCCCCGAAAGCGGCTTCCAGACTCAGAAGTTCCATGATGTTTTTGCAGTCTGCCTGCCGTTCAGACCCAAAGGCTGTAATCCGGCAGCCATACTTTCTCGCTTCCATGAATATCTTCGAGGCCGGTTTTACGTGAAGTCCCTCGGGAACTCTTATCCTGGCAGTCAGTGTTTTCATCTCATCTGCTCTCCTGTCCGCTTCCGGCAGCCTCTGCCTACAGCTCGATGATCGGATCCAGCTCCTTCACATCCATTCCCGTATGGCATACCATGTTCGGATAATCCGGCGTGTTGCAGATAATCACGGGAGTGATCACATCGTATCCTGCCGCCTTAATGGCCTCCATGTCAAACTCTAAAAGCAGCTCTCCTGCCTTCACCTTATCTCCCTGTTTCTTGTGGGCCGTATAGTGCTCTCCCTTTAAATTTACTGTGTCAAGACCCACATGAACAATAATCTCGGCACCGTTGTCTGCCGTGATGCTGACCGCATGTTTTGTCTCAAAAAATACGCTTACCACTCCGTCCGCCGGGGCAACCACCCGTCCCTTGGAGGGGATGACAGCAACTCCCTTTCCGAGAATTTCCTGACTGAAGGTGGGATCATTTACCTCTTTCAGGGAAACTGCCTTTCCCTCCACCGGCGCTAAAATCACTTTCTTATCGTCTTTGCCTCCAAACATCTTTTTCAGTGAAAACATCAAACTACCTCTCTTTCTTCAGCTGACTCTAGGTTCTGATTCTTCTGATATGGACAGCCAGATATGCGGTCTCTTCCTCCGTCACATCATGGCTGTATGCATCCTTTATATATTCTCTGAGCTTTAAGCTGCATTCATATTCTTCCGGGTACATCTCTGAAATGAGGCGGTTAAATTCAGGATTTCCGCTGTCTAACAGCTCTCCTGCCACAATCCTCTGAGCCAGAAATCTCAGGTGAGTGACAAACCGCTGGTAGTTCAGAGAGGTTTCATCCAGGCTCATCCCAAAATACTCTGTGACGATTTTCACCACCTTCTGTATCAGGTTCGTAATGTCAATCGTCTCTCTCATGGCTGTGTTATACTCTGCTGTTACCACATGGAGAGCGATAAACCCAGCCTCATCTACAGGAAGCCTGACTCCCACCCGGCGCTCAATAAGAGCAACTGCATACTCTCCTATCAGATACTCTTCCTTGTAAAAGGCTCTGATCTCGTTAAGAAGCGGATTGGAAAACCGGATCTTCTGCCGAAATCTCTCAACAGCAAAATTGATGTGATCCGTCAGGGTAATGTAAATATTCTGATTCAGGCTTCTGTTCAGCACAGTCTTTGCATAGCTTATAATCTCACTGGAAACCTGGATATGCTCTAAAGGCAGGTTGGAGAGAAGCTCCTTAAACCGATCCATGCTGTTCTGGCTGTCCAGGCGGAATATCTTTTCTATCTTTGCCTGGGGAATCTCCCTTCCGGCTTTCATTCCAAAGCCCAGGCCCCTTCCCATGACTATGACTTCCTTCCCGTCTGCATCCAGAGCGCTGACAATATTATTGTTAATGATTTTGTCGATTTTCATAAATCATGCTTCCTCTTCAGGCAAAATAAAAAACCAACCTTGAAAATGAAGTTCCCTGCGGAACACTGCACCGCTCCCTTCCTCATCAAAATTGGTTTTGCCTGCTTACCAGTAACAATCCATAGCTTATTAACTTTCCTGGATTTTACCAAAAATCAGGCGATTCGTCAATAGTTTTTTTATTATTTGTTTATATTTTTTTAATGATTACCGGATAAATTGTCCTTAAAATCTGTTATTATCCCTTCCTGCTGTGGATTTTGTCCCGCTTTTCATTCTGCATCAGAGTCTTGCCTGGAAAGGGAGAGATGTCTCTCCCTCATCCTTTCCTCTCTCTGAAATTCCCGTAGGAAAACCACAGCAGCACCAGAAAAACAGCACCAAGGGGAATCAGAAACAGCAGATCCTCTATCTTCTTCATTCTGGGCAGAATAACCGCCGCCAGTATGAGCAGCGGAACCATCCACTTCACCGCAAGCCGCATAAGCCCTCTCCTTTTTGCCGGCACTGCCCCGTCGCCAGCCTCCTCTGGATGCTTCATGGTACAGCATATGACCGCTCCCCACCGGCTGAAACGGCGATAGGCGGTGTACTCGATCCCGTTTAGTGTAAACTCCGGGTACATCCCTTCTTTCGTGATGACCAGATCCTCGTCATTTTCTCTGGCATACTGGCACAGGGCATCCGTAAACTCCCGGCTGTTCATGCACATCGTGTCAGGCCTGAAGGAAAATTCCCGCTTAGCCTGTGCCCTGGCCACGGCAATGAAATCCTCTGCAAAGTCCACGAAAACAGATCCTCCCCTCTCCAGTTCCTCCATCTCGTTCAGATATTTCTCCGCCTGAAGCTCATCCAGCTCAGTCTCCCGGATCCTACCATAAAATTTCAGCACAGCCTCCAGATGCTTCTTCTCCTTCTCCTGCCTCTTTTTCTGGGCTGTCAGGGCCTCCTGTAGGCTCTGTTCCCTGCTGAGCATTCTTCTGATATCTTCAATAGGCATATCCAGCTTCCGAAACAGTTTGATCCTTTTTAGCTGTTCTGCCTCCTCCTCCCCATATATCCGGTAGCCGTTTTCCGGATTTCGCTTTGGCGAAAGAAGGCCCTGCTTTTCATAGTACCGGATATTCTGACTGCTGATACCCGTCTGTTTTTCCATCTCTTTTATCCCCATCTCGTTTCTGCCGCCCATATCCTCACTCCTCTCCTGGTTCGCTTCCCTCCTGGTTCTTTTCTCTCTTCTGCCGTGCATGCTTCTCTTTTCTTACAGAAATTATAAAGGATATACCAACTGCAAGGTCAAGAGATTTCGCATAAAAACGGCAGGATCAGGCTTCCTCCCGCGCGAACAAACTTCCCTTTCGTCCACGGGGTATGTCCTGATCCTGCCTTCCCGCTTTTCATGCTATTTTTTCAGCGCAGCTGTCACTTCAGCGTAGGCAGCATCCACCTCGGGCATCACCGCCGAAGCCTGGTCCATCCTGCCATCTCTGAGGAACTCTGTCTGCTTCTCCACTGCACGGTACAGGCGCTCAAGGGAGAGATTCCCAGCCACCCCCTTTAAAGTGTGAGCGGCCTCGAAAGCGCCTTTGGCGTCTCCCTCTGCCATAGCAGTCTTCAGCAGGCTGTAATTGGCATCGTCTGCAAATTTTTCCAGAAAGCGGTTGAAAAGCATCTCGTTATTCATAAAACGGCCCAGCGCCTCTTCCACCTGGATTCCGGCTGCCGTCAGTCTGTCATACCTGTCTTTTTCCATCGGTACACCTCCCTTCAGACATTCTGGTTTATTTTCTCCTGATACATCCTGCGCAGCTCTCCCTCTACCTGAAGGAAGCTGTCTATCAGCTCCGGATTGAACACCCCGCACTCTCCGTTTACAATCATCCTGACCGCCTCATCACAGCTGCAGGCATCCTTATAGCACCGTTTGCTGATCAGCGCGTCATAGACATCTGCCAGGGAGACCACCTGAGACCAGACGGAGATCTCATCCCCCTTCAGACCGTCCGGATATCCTCGTCCGTCCCACCGCTCGTGATGATGAAGTGCAATATCGTAGGCGTAGGAATAGGATTCGTGCTCCTTCATCTGCGGAATCTTGGCAAGCAGACGGCCTCCCTGAATGGTATGAGTCTTCATTATCTCAAACTCCTCTGGCGTAAAGCGGCCAGGCTTTTTTAATATGGCATCGGGAATGGCAATCTTTCCCACATCGTGCATAATGGCAGCCAGAGCAATCAGCTCTATCTCATTCTCTGAGAGCCCGTCCCCGAATCTGGTATTCCGCAGAAGGAAGTCCGTAATGTCATGGATTCTGCGCACATGCTCCCCGGACTCATCACTTCTGAACTCGATAGCCGTCGAGAGGGACTCCACCATTCCCACGCTCATCCGGTACATCTTCTTTGTCTGCTCAAAAAGTTCCTCCCGCTGGCGCTCCACCACATTTCCAAGACGCTTTCTGGCCTGAAACAGCTCGATGATGGAATTGACACGCCGTGTGACGATGTGGGGCACTACAGGCTTTCCGATCACATCCATGACTCCCAGGGCGTAGGCCTCCCGCGTCACCTCGTCGCCGGTTTCTGCCGTCACCAGAAAGACAGGCATGTGCTCTAAAAGATTCATCTCCTTCATAATCCTTAAAAGCCCGATGCCGTCCAGCTCCGGCATAATCACATCCAGAAGGACAGCACAGATGCGCTCTGCGTGATCCGCTAATATCGCAAGAGCCTCTCTTCCGTTCTCCGCCTCCTCAATCCGGTAGGAGTCTCTGAAAATTTCCGCCAGAATGGCCCGGTTCATCTCCACATCATCTATAATCAGAAGCGTATCTGCCGTATTTGGAGAGCTTATGTCTGCATTTTTCATTGGTATTCCCTCCTTATTTAGATACATTTTACTGAACTATCGAAAAAAATTCAACCGCGGGAGGCAGAGAGGCAGAAACATACAGAGCAGACCAGCCTTCCGTAGGCAGTCCGTCAGGCATTTTGGCGGACTGCTTTTTCCAGGCGGGACAGGGCGTCAAGCAGTACAGATTTGGGGCAGGCCAGATTCATGCGCTCAAAGCCTCCTCCTTCCGGGCCGAACATGATCCCCTCGTCAAAAAACAGATCCGCCTCTGTCATAATCTCCTCCTGCCTTTCCGGCGTCCATCCGAGGGCACGAAGATCCATCCACTGCAGATAGGTTCCCTGAAGCTTTGCCGTGCGGATTTCGGGCAGGCGCTCCTCCATAAACTGCTTTAAGGTCCGGTGGTTCTCCCAGATCACCTGGATAACCTCGCCGAGCCAGGCATCGCACTTCGTGTAGGCTGCCTCCATGGCCTTGTAGGCCAGGGCATTTACCCTGCCTTCATAGGAAACCTTTGCCATCTGCGCCTTCAGCCTTCTTCTTCTCTCCTGATCCGGGATGATCACGCAGGAGGCCTGAAGGCCTGCCAGGTTAAAGGTCTTGCTGGGGGCCATGCAGGTCATGGTATTTTTTTCTGTCTCCTCTGAGAGGGAGGCAAAGGAGGTAAACGTATTTCCGGGCATGATCAGATCGCAGTGGATCTCATCGGAGATGACAAACACCTGGTGCCTGAGGCAGATGCGGCTCACCTCCATAAGCTCTTCTCTCGTCCACACCCGTCCCACCGGATTGTGGGGGTTGCACAGGATCAGGAGGCGGTTTTCCGGCTTTGACGCCAGCTCCTCCAGCTTTTCGCAGTCAATGGAGTAGAGGAGGTTTTCCCCCTCAATCAGCGGACATCTGACCAGCCTGCGCCCGTTTTCCTCCACTGCCTTATAGAACGGATAGTAGACCGGAGGCATGACGATAACCCCGTCCCCCTCCTCCGTAAAAGCAGCTACCCCGTGATAGAGGGCGTTGACGATCCCCGGAGTCGTGTAGAACCACTCCGGCCTTGTCTCCCAGCCGTACCTTCTCCTGGTCCATCCCGTAACCGCCTCGTACCAGGAAGGCTCCGCTGTCTGGTAGCCAAGTACTCCCTGGTCGAGACAGTCCTTTAGCGCCTCCACAATCTCCGGCGGATTTTTGAACTCCATATCTGCTATGGAAAAGGGGACAATCCCCCTTTCCACCTGAGGTTTTTTCTTTTTCATCAGGTTCCACTTGACGGAGCCATTGTCGTAGCGGTCCAACACTGTTTCAAAATCGTATTTCACGGTAAATCCTCCCCTTTATCTTCTCAATGATAGTTTCGCCTGCTGTCTGTAATCTCTATAAAGCCAGATCAAACAGAGAGAGCTGATTGCTCTCCGGAAGCCCCTTGAGAAGCCCCAGATCGGCCATCAGATCGGCCACTGTCTTCGTCACCTTCGAGCGGTTGATAAAGTCCTCCTTGGACAGGAAGGGGCCGTCCTCTGCCGCGAATACAATTCCATCCGCCGCCTTCTCGCCCAGCCCGTCAATGCTGCTTAAAGACGGCATCAGCTTTCCGTCAATGATCTGGAAGTTTCTGGCGCTGGCCCTGTAAATATCGATGGGCATAAACTCAAAGCCCCTGGCATACATCTCCTGGACAATCCTCATGTCCCGCAAAGTGTCCTGCTCCTTTTTCGACAGGGTATCCAGCCGCTTTTTATAGTCAGCCAGATGGTACTCCAGCTTCTCCCTTCCCTGGCACATCAGCTCATAGGAAAAGCCGCTGGCGCGGATGCTGAAGAAGGCCGCATAGTAGGCAAGAGGATAAAACACCTTGCAGTAGGCGATGCGCCATGCCATCATAACGTAGGCTGCCGCATGGGCCTTCGGGAACATGTATTTGATCTTTTTGCAGGACCAGATATACCAGTCCGGCACGCCGTGGGCTGTCATTTCCTCCTCCCACTCAGGCTTCAGGCCCTTGCCTTTCCTGACGCTCTCCATGATGGTGAAGGACAGTCCCTCCTCCAGCCCCCTGCTGATCAGGTAAACCATGATGTCATCTCTGGTGCAGATGGCAGTCTGAATAGTCGCCTTTCCCTCCTGGATCAGAGTCTGGGCATTGCCCAGCCACACATCGGTTCCGTGGGCCAGACCTGCAATCCGCACCAGGTCGGAAAAGTATTTGGGCTTTGTGTCAAGGAGCATCTGCATGGCAAAGTCCGTTCCGAACTCCGGTACGCCGAGGGCCCCCAGAGGGCAGCCGCCGATGTCGTCCGGCGTGATTCCCAGAGCCTCCGTGCTCTGGAAGAGGCTCATGACCTCCTTACAGTCAAGAGGAATGTCCTTAACCGGATCCAGGCCTGTCAGATCCTGAAGCATACGGATCATGGTGGGATCATCGTGTCCGAGAATATCCAGCTTCAGCAGGTTGTGGTCAATGGAATGGTAGTCAAAGTGGGTGGTGATCGTCTTTGAGGTCATGTCATCCGCCGGGTGCTGTACAGGGGTGAAGGAGTAGATCTCCTCCCCGTGGGGAAGCACGATGATTCCTCCCGGGTGCTGTCCCGTAGTTCTCCTGACTCCCACGCAGCCGGTGACAATACGGTTGATCTCGCAGGCCCTCTTTCGCTGTCCTCTCTCCTCGTAATACTTTTTCACATAGCCGAAGGCCGTTTTGTCCGCCAGGGTTCCGATGGTTCCCGCCCGGAAGGTCTGCCCTTTTCCGAAGATTACCTCCGTGTAATCGTGGGCGCGGCTCTGGTATTCTCCTGAAAAGTTCAGGTCGATATCCGGCTCCTTGTCCCCCTTAAATCCCAGGAAGGTCTCGAAGGGAATATCAAACCCGTCCTTCTTTAAAGGCTTTCCGCAGACAGGGCAGAGCCTGTCCGGCATATCGCACCCTGCCATTCCGGAAAACTTCTTCACCTCCTCGGAGTCAAAGTCGTAGAAATGGCAGTTTGTACAGTAGTAGTGGGGGCTCAGAGGGTTTACCTCTGTGATACCCGACATGGTAGCCACGAAGGAGGAGCCCACAGAACCTCGCGACCCCACCAGATAGCCGTCCTCATTGGACTTCCACACCAGCTTCTGGGCGATGATATACATCACCGCAAAGCCGTTGGAGATAATGGAGTTCAGCTCCCGCTCCAGACGCTCCACCACGATCTTCGGGAGATCCTCCCCGTACATCTCATGGGCCCTGTTATAGCAGATGTTCCGGAGCATTTCGTCGGAGTTCGGGATAACCGGCGGGCATTTGTCCGGCCTGACCGGCGAGATCCGCTCGCACATGGCGGCGATTTTTCTCGTATTGGTGATCACTACCTCCTCGGCCTTGTCGCTTCCCAGATATTCAAATTCCCTCAGCATCTCCTCGGTGGTGCGAAGATAGAGAGGCGCCTGGTCATCGCAGTCCTTGAAGCCTTTTCCCGCCATGATAATCCGGCGGTAGACCTCATCCTCCGGGTCGAGAAAGTGTACGTCGCAGGTGGCGCAGACCGGCTTGTTAAACCGCTCTCCCAGCTCCACGATCTTCCGGTTCAGATCCTTTAAATCCTCCTCTGTTTTCACCGTGCTCTTCTCGTCCCTGAGCATGAAGGCATTATTTCCCAGAGGCTGGATCTCCAGATAGTCGTAGAAGCTGACAATCTTATTGATCTCCGCCTCCGGCACTCCCCGCAGCAGGGCCTGGTAGAGCTCGCCGGCCTCGCAGGCTGAGCCGATAATCAGCCCTTCCCTGTATTTGAGGATCTGGCTCTTTGGAATCCTCGGCCGCTTTGCATAGTAAACCAGGTTCGAGTCGGAAACCAGGCGGTACAGGTTGATCCGCCCCACATCGTTCTTGGCCAGAATAATGATGTGGTTGGTGGGCATTTTCCGAATGGTCTCCACGCTCATCCGGCTCTGCTCATTCAGCTCATCCAGGTTTTCAATGCCGCGGCTTTTCAGCATTTCCACAAATTTGACAAAGATCTCCGCCGTCGCCCCGGCGTCGTCCACGGCCCTGTGGTGGTTTTCCAGGGAAATCCGCAGCTCCTTGGCCACCGTGTCCAGCTTAAAGCGGTTCAGGTTCGGAAGCAAAAACCGTGCCATGGAAACCGTATCTAACACCGTGGGCTCGAAGCTCTTTCCCTGTATCATGGCATTGTGCCTGATAAAGCTCATATCAAAGGAAGCATTGTGGGCCACCATCACCGCATCGCTGCAGAATTCCAGAAACTTCGGAAGCACTTCCTCGATTTTCGGCGCCCCCAGAACCATGTTGTCGCTGATGCTGGTGAGTTTTTCGATCTCGAAGGGGATGGGCACCTCCGGGTTGACGAAGGTGGAAAACCGGTCCACGATTTTTCCGTTTTCCACCTTTACCGCGCCGATCTCGATTATCTTGTTCTTCAGGGGGCTGAAACCCGTTGTCTCAATGTCGAACACCACGCAGGTGTGGTCTAAGGACTGTCCTCTGGAATCCTCTGCCAGCTGCTTTAAGTCATCCACCAGATAACCCTCTACGCCGTAAAGGACCTTGAAGCCGTCCCCCTTTTCGACTGCATGGTTGGCGTCCGGGAAGGCCTGGACACAGCCGTGATCCGTCACGGCAATCGCATCCATCCCCCACTTTTTGGCCCTCTTTATAATGTCCTTCACCTCTGAGACTCCGTCCATATCGCTCATCTTCGTGTGGCAGTGAAGCTCCACACGCTTGACAGGGCTGTTGTCCATGCGCTTTCCGGTGAAATCCTCGCACTTCTTGATGCCCACAATGGAGCCCAGGGTCAGCTCCCCGTCAAACCGGTCAATGGTGGCCACTCCCTTGAGCCGCACAAACTGCCCGGCTGCGGTAGCCTTTTTCAGATCCTCCACAGCCTCCTCCTTCGCAAAGATCTTTACGCCGATGGTATCTGTGAAGTCTGTAATGGTAAAGATAAAGAGCTGTTTGCCGCTTCTGAGCTCCCGGAACTCCGTAGTCAGGATCTTTCCGCGGATGCAGACCTCTCCTACCTCTCCCTCAATCTGGCTGATCTCTGTCAGCTCATCATCGTCGAAGCTGCGCCCGTAAAGTACGTCGGGATCCTCCGCCCTCCTGTAGCCGGAGCGGGCAAACTCCTTCTTTTTGAATTCCTTCTTTCCGTAGGTCCCCGAAGAGCCTTTGGCTGTATTCTTCTCCTTTTTCCCGCTGCCGGAAACTCCCCCGGCTGTCCTGTCTGAGCCGCCGGCTGCATTAACTTCCACCGGCTGCAGCTTTGCTCTGCCGTCTTCACCGGAAGGCAGCCCGCCCTCCGGGCCGTCTGCTCCGAAGAGATCCAGACCGTCCGCTGAGGCCGCAGCCATGCTGTCCAGGTAGGCGCTGTAGCCCGGATCAAAGTGAAGAGGCTCTGAGGGCGCCTCGTCTTGCCGGCGCATCTGGTAGGGCACAATCACCGGGTCCACAGCCCGCTTTGCAGGCTCCCGGTACTCCTCGTCAATCTCCATGGGCAGGCCGCAGCGCTCCACGAAAATTTTCTCCAGGATCCGCTTCAGCTCCGGCGTCCTGTCCCTGGCTATCATCGTATCCTCCAGAGTCAGGCGCATCACGTCCTCCCGCTCAAAGGTACATTCCGCCTTTCGGAACATGCTGTAGAGAAGGATGCTGTAATTTTTAAGCTCCATAAGGATGCTGTCCCTGTAGACCATCAGGAGTTTTTCCGGCGTGTACTGTCCGGAAAGGCGGTATTTTTCCTGAATCTTGATGGCTACCCGCTTGCCGGGGAACAGCTGCTCCCGGATCCCCTTTTCCAGCCCGTAAATATTCTGTTTGTGAATCAGCCTCGGACTTACAATATAAATGCGAATAGAGCTTCTGTCCCTGGTGGTGGTGACTCTCTCCACCTCCACCAGGTCTAAAAGCTCCCGCAGATTGTCCGTGATATGTAAGTCAGGAAATACTTCTAAAAAAGGTTTCATTCCCCATCACCTGTTTTCTTTGCATTCTGCATCATGGCGTCCAGCTCTCCCTTCAGGGCGCCAAGCAGCTCCTCCTCCGGAACCTTGCGGATCACCTCTCCCTTTTTGATGAGAAGTCCCTCTCCGATTCCTCCGGCAATTCCGATGTCTGCCTCCCTGGCCTCTCCGGGACCGTTGACTACACAGCCCATGACAGCTACCTTAATATCAAGGGGATATTCCTGCACCATATTTTCCACCTGGTTTGCCAGGCCGATGAGGTCGATCTGGGTGCGGCCGCAGGTAGGACATGACACTACCTCCACTCCGCCCTTTCTGAGCCCCAGTGTGCGCAGGATCAGCTTTGCTGACTTGATCTCCTCCACCGGATTTCCCGTCAGAGACACGCGGATCGTATCTCCGATCCCCTGATTCAGGATGAGTCCCAGCCCGATGGCTGACTTGATATTGCCGGACAGCACCGTTCCGGCCTCGGTGATTCCCACATGGAGGGGGTACATGGTTTTTTTCGCGATCAGCTCATGAGCCTTTACACACATCAGAACGTCTGATGACTTGATGCTGATGACCAGATTGTCATATCCCATGCGCTCAATCATGGAAACCTTGTCCAGGGCGCTCTCCACAATTCCCTCTGCCGTCACGCCGCCGTACTTCTCTATCAGATGCTTTTCCAGGGAACCGCTGTTGACTCCGACGCGGATGGGAATTCCATACTCCTTCGCCTTGTCCACCACTGCCTGCACCCGCTCCTCGGAACCGATGTTTCCCGGGTTGATGCGGATCTTGTCCGCCCCGCACTCGATGGCCGCTATGGCCAGGCGATAGTCAAAGTGAATGTCCGCCACAAGGGGGATATGGATGGAGCGCTTTATAGTCTTTAAGCTCTCTGCTGCCTCCATGGTGGGAACCGCCACGCGGATAATATCGCAGCCTGCACGCTCCAGCTCCAGAATCTGGGCGATAGTGGACGCCGCGTCCTCTGTTTTCGTATTGCACATGGACTGAATCAGAATCGGATTTCCACCGCCAATGACGCGGTTCCCGATCTGAACTGTTTTCGTTAAATCTCTGTATGCCATATGAGGCTTCCTCCGATCATTTGATTTGTGTAGGTGTGGTGTAAGTGTGGGGCATTGGCCGCATACCTGAGCAGTCCCTGCCCCTCCCGGCAAGCCGGCTCCCCGAATGGGGAGTCAGAGGCTGCTCAGGTGCCCGTTAAAGTACGTTTATGATGTCATTAAACAGGATCACGACCATCAGAACCATCAGAACGGCCATTCCAGCCATGTGGATCATGCCTTCTTTTTCGGGATCTACAGGGCGGCCGCGGAGGGCTTCTATCAGGATGAACACCAGACGGCCTCCGTCCAGGGCCGGGATGGGAAGCAGATTCATGATTCCCAGGTTGGCGCTCAGCAGCAGGCTCATGTTGATCAGGTTCATCAGAACATTCAGAAGGCCATAGCTGCTGCTTGCCTCCACCGTCTTATCGATCATAACCACGATTCCCACCGGGCCGGCCACATCTTCTCTGGATACCTGGCCGGTTACCAGCATCTGCAGGCTCTTGAAGGTTAAGTCTATAATGTAGCGAAACTCGTAGAAACTGTACTGCAGCGCCTCAAACACAGACTCAGGCGCTCTGGGATAGGCGCTTACAATTCCCATCAGATAGCCGCCCGCCTCCTCTGAATAGGCAGGGGTCACATTTGTCCGGTAAAGCTCTCCCTCTCTTTTGTACTCCAGTTCCATGGGCTCTCCCGGATGGAAGGTGTTCTGCATTGCAACTTCCTGGTACAGGTTTATCCGCTTTCCGTTAATTCTCGTGATTACGTCACCTGGCTGAAGGCCCGCCTCGGCGGCAGGGGATCCCTCCTGCACCGCTCCGATCTCCGGAGGCTGACAGCCTGCATAGGCCACCACAGCGATACCGCAGGCCAGAGCGAGGATGAAATTAAACACAGGTCCCGCCGCAATCGTCAGAAAACGCGCCAGCACAGACGCCTCGTGAAAGGCCAGCCCTCTGACAGGTGTGCCGTCCGGCCCATAGCGGACAGGCGGCTCTGACGGATTCCTGCGGCTCTCCAGGACAGCCTGAAGGGGCTCGGAAGGTTCCTCCCCGGAAGAAGCCAGGGCCTCACTCTTTTTCCTGATGTCTTTTTGGGCCTTTTCATCCATGCTCATGCTCTCGGGATCCTCATCCTCCCCCAGCATCATGCAGGAGCCGCCAAAGGGCAGCAGTTTCAGCGAATATCTGGTATCGCCCCGTTTGAAGCTCAAAAGCCTCGGCCCCATGCCCAGGGAAAATTCCAGGACACAGATGCCGCCAAGCTTTGCAAACAGGAAATGTCCAAACTCGTGGAAAAGTATAATTATGCCAAATACCAGAATTGCTGCAAGCAAACTCAACAATCTATCACCTGCTCTCTCAAATTCTATTTTCTTATCCGCTTCTCCTAAAAGTTACAGCTGTTCAGATAATCGTAAGTTTCCTGCTCCGCCGCAAGGATTTCATCCACGGAGGGGTTGTCAATCACCTTATGCTGTCTCATGGCAGCCTCTATCATGTCAGTGATGGCAAGATAACTGATTTTTCTGTCTAAAAATCTGGCAACTGCCAGCTCATTGGCAGCGTTAAACACAGTGGGAAGGGAACCGCCCTTCACGCCGGCCTCTCTTGCCAGGGCAAGCCCTCTGAAGTTTTCATAGTCAGGAGCCTCAAAGGTAATCTGCCCAAATTTTGTGAAATCTAACCTTTCGCCAGGCAGGAATCTTCGCTCAGGATAGTAGAGCGCATACTGAATGGGCAGCTTCATATCCGGGGTTCCAAGCTGGGCAATTACTGCGCCGTCCTCAAATTCTACCATCGAGTGGATGATGCTCTGGGGCTGAACGACCACCTGTACCTGATCCATTGTCACGCCAAACAGCCATTTCGCCTCCATCACCTCAAGTCCCTTATTTACCATGGTGGAGCTGTCAATAGTAATCTTTCTGCCCATGGTCCAGTTGGGATGCTTCAGCGCGTCCTCCACCTGAATCTGTCTCATCTGCTCCCTGGTTCTGCCTCTGAAAGGACCGCCGGATGCAGTCAGAAGAATCTTGTGAATCCGGCTGCCTCCCTCTCCGTTCAGGCACTGGAACACAGCGCTGTGCTCACTGTCCACCGGCAGGATCCTGACTCCCATTTTTTCCGCAAGAGGCATAATCAGATGTCCGGCCGTCACAAGTGTTTCCTTGTTGGCCAGGGCAATGTCCTTCCCTGCCTCCATGGCAGCGATGGTGGGCCGGATTCCGAGCATTCCCACAATGGCTGTCACCACAATCTCAGCCGACGGTTCTGTGCATACCTCGATCAGACCGTCCATCCCGGACACAATCTTCACATCCATGTCCCTCACAGACTCACGCAGCCTTCCCGCTGCCTCCTCCTCCCATACGGCGGCCAGTTTGGGCCGGAACTCCCTGATCTGCTGTTCCAGAAGCTCCACATTTCTCCCTGCCGCCAGGGCAGTTATCTCTATATCCTTATTCGTGCGCACCACTTCTAATGTCTGCGTTCCAATAGAGCCGGTGGAACCCAGAACTGCAATTTTTTTCATGTCTTCCTCCGTATATTTCATCTTCCCTGGTTTCTTCATTCCACATACGTCTCAGGCTGCATTCTCCGGTCTTATCCTGCCTGTTCTCTTCCGCCTGCTTTCTTTCTCCTGCTTCCCTCCGCTGCTTCTCTTTTGCCCGGGCCGCCGTCCTGAACGCCCCGCTCAGAGACATCAGCCCAGAAAGGTCAGGGCGAAGAAAATGGCCGGGGCGGTAAAGATCATACTGTCAAACCGGTCGAGCACGCCTCCGTGTCCCGGAATCAGATGGCCGTAGTCCTTTACATTGTGGTTCCTCTTGATGGCAGAGGCAGCCAGATCTCCGATCTGTGAGATCACAGCCGAGATGGCGCAGGCGATGGCGCAGGCTGCAGGCGGATTGACAATCTCCGCCATCCTGGAGCCAAACACCGCTCCGAAAATCAGTCCCAGCAGGGCAGCTCCCAGGACGCCGCCGACAGCTCCCTCCACCGTCTTTTTCGGGCTTAAAAGAGGCGTCAGCTTGTGTTTTCCAAACAGCATGCCCACACAGTAGGCGCAGGTATCGCAGCCCCAGGAACTCAGCACGATCAGCCATACCAGATACTTTCCGTCTGTCATTGCCCGCACCTGATACAGGTAGGACAGCATTACAGCCAGATAGAAAATACCGAAAAATGCCACTGTCACCTGCTCCGTTCTGTAGTGGGGAAACGTAATCACATAGATGGCCATTAAAATCATCAGAGCTGCAATCGCCATCAGCACCACATAGTTTTCCCGGTGAAACCAAAGAAGGGCATAGTAAAAAATTCCGGCTGCATAGCCCGCAATACCCGGCGCCTTTTTCTCGATCTCCACCACACGGTAAAGCTCAAACATACCAATCAGGGAGAGCGCCGCCGTCACAGCAAACAGAAGCGCGCCGCCAGTTCCCACGATCAGGACTGCCAGAATCACCAGCACAATTCCGCTCACAAGTCTGGTTGTAAACATGACAAATTCCCCCCTCGCTATTTGGCGCCGCCAAACCGCCTCTCTCTCGTATTATACTGGGCAATAGCTTTTACTAATTCCTCCCGGTTAAAATCCGGCCACAGGCAGTCAGTAATGTAAATCTCGCTGTATGCCAGCTGCCAGAGCAGATAGTTGGAAAGCCGGATCTCCCCGCTGGTTCGGATTAACAGATCCGGATCGGGAATTCCTGCTGTATCTAAATAGGAAGCAACCGTATCCTCTGTCACCGCATCCGGATCAAGAATACCGCTCTTAGCATCCCTCATCATCTGCTTCACTGCTCTTCTGATCTCATCGCGGCCGCCATAATTTACGGCAATCACAAAGGTCATGCCCGTATTGTCCGCTGTCTCTCTTTCCAGCCTGTCTATGCCTTCGATAATATCCTGATCAAACCTTGTTCTGTCTCCGATCATCTTTACCCGGACATTGTTGGCCCTGGCAATCTTCAGAAGCCGCTTCAGGTAGTAGCGAAACAGCTGCATCAGAGCGCCCACCTCTTCTACAGAGCGCTTCCAGTTTTCTGTGGAGAAACCGTATACAGTCAGATAGTCAATGCCTAGTCTGGCTGCATCCTCAACCGTTTTCTCTACTGTCACACATCCCTGTTTATGTCCGGCAGTCCGCGGAAGCCCTCTCTTTTTGGCCCATCGGCCGTTTCCATCCAGGATCAGGGCAACATGTCTCGGTATTACCAGTTTTGAAATATCAGTTTCCATATATAACCTCCAGCAAAAACGGGGCAAAACACCAGATAGATGGCTGTCTTATCCCCGAAGCATCTGCCGGCAGAAGGTTTCACTCGTTCTGAATCCATTCTTCTGTCAGCACAAATAAGGGGCAGGCGAACCTGCCCCCCATATTAAACTGTCATAATCTCTTTTGTCTTAGTCTCAACAGCCTTGTCAATCTTATCGATCATCTTATCTGTCATCTTCTGGATCTTCTCCTCTGCATCAGATAAGTCGTCCTCGGAAATCTCGTTGGCCTTCTCCATCTTCTTGAAGGTGTCGTTGGCATCGCGGCGGATATTTCTGACTGCCACCTTTGCGCCCTCACCCTTCTTCTTTACATCCTTGGCCAGCTCTTTTCTGCGCTCCTCGGTAAGCTCCGGGAAAATCAGGCGGATCACAGAGCCGTCGTTGGTTGGATTGATACCCAGGTCAGAGGTGAGAATCGCCTTCTCAATGGCCTTCACCAGGCTTTTCTCCCATGGCTGAATCTGAATCATCCTCGGCTCCGGAACAGAGATATTAGCCACCTGCTGAAGAGGTGTCGGGGCTCCGTAGTAGTCGACTCTCAGCTTATCCAAAACGTGGGGGTTTGCACGTCCGGCGCGGATAGAGCTGAATTCATTCAGCAGCGCGTCATAGGACTTGTCCATCTTTTCCTCAAATATCTTCATTTTCTCCTGCATAAAAAAATCCTCCTGTTATGCGGTAACTACTGTACCGTTTATTTTCCCCTGCATCGCATTTGCAATGCCGTCCTTTTCATTTAAGCTGAACACTGCCATGGGAACATGGTTCTCCATGCACATGATGGAAGCCGTCAGATCCACTACAGCCAGCTGCTTGTCAATCACCTCCTGGATGGTGATTGTATCATACTTTTTCGCATTCGGGTTGATCTTCGGATCGCTGTCATATACGCCGTCGATGGCCTTCGCAAGAAGAATGCAGTCCGCCTCCATCTCGATGGCTCTCAGAGCCACTCCTGTGTCAGTGGAGAAATACGGATGGCCTGTTCCGCCTGCAAAGAACACTACCTTGCCCTGCCTGAAATATTTATTCGCTCTGTCCTTGGAGAAGAGCTTTGTCATAGAGCCACAGGCGAAAGGCGTGAGAATCTCCGTTTCCATACCCGTGCTTCTGAAAATTTCGGAAACGTAAATACAGTTCATCACAGTGGCAAGCATACCGATCTGATCTGCCTTGGTGCGGTCGATGGCATTGCTCTGGCGTCCTCTCCAGAAGTTTCCTCCTCCAATGACAACGCCCACCTCTGTACCGGCATCCACAGCCAGTTTTACCTGCCTGGCCACTTCCTTGACCGTGTCCTCGTCAAAGCCTGTCTTTTTCTCACCTGCCAGGGCTTCACCGCTTAACTTGAGTAATACGCGTTTCATTTCCATAAGTCTGTTCTCCCTGTTTTCTCTTGTTTGTGAGGGCAGCATAAGACCAAACGCAAAGCCGGAGTTCTGACGAAGGCAAAGGCCTGCGAAAGAAAATCCGGCGTGCAGTTTTTTGTATATCTGCCCACTTAGGGCTATTGTACCACAGAATGTGGGGTTAGGCGAGAAGATTTTTTATTCTTTTGCAGAAAAGTATAACAGTTCAGCCATATATCTTCTTGCCCGCTTAAAGCGGACAAGAAGTGTCTGGCGTCCGCCCTCCAATTCTGTATCTTTTGGAACAGCGGCAGAAATTTCCGTTCCGCTGGAGGTCACAAAAATCTCTGCCTTTTGTTCGCTGATGCTATTTCCAGTATTTCTGCAGATACTCCTCTGCATCTCCCTTCGAAATCGGGAACTCCTCCATAAGAACACTCAAGGTATCCTCCCTGGAAGCTCCCGCCTTGCGGCAATGGCGAATCATAGCTGAGACTCCCCGGGCCATTCCTTCTTTTATTCCCTGAGATAGCCCTTCCTGCCGCCCAAACTCATACTCCGTCTTCCTGAGCAGTTCCTTCTCCCTCTCCTCGTCATACTCAAAAATACTTGTTGTGGTCAAGCTCTTTTTAAATCCAGGTGTATAGCTTTGTGGCATGATATTCATTCCTCTTTTCTGCTACAATATATTTATGGTTAATATTCCTTACAGCCAGTAAGGAATTATCCATCTTGTTGCTTAAGCTGTATAATGATGGGGCAATAGGTATATCGTCTTCCTTTCTTGATAGATTGAATATATCCTATTAGCTACTCCCGTTACAACTTTATTATAATTATAGCACCTCATTTCATTCCTTTCACAAAAAAGTCACTCGAATTTATTTCCTTCATTTAAATTTTACCTTTTCTCTCTATATTTTCCACGGTTTCCTTGCAGGCCTCACCACTTCCCACGTTTTGTTCCGCAGCCTGCAAGGGGCTGAAAAATATTGTGAGTTTCAACATGGCTTTACGAAAGTATCAAGAAAAAAAATTTACTTCAAAATATACCACTGAATCTGGAAGGAGTTATAAAGATAATTGGGTGATTCCGTTTTCGAGTTTTTTTATAATCCACCAGCATTTCCGCTATTTCCTTGTTCAGCTCCACTGCGTCCTTGGACACATTATCTGTCTCCATTTCTTTTTTGGCATAGTTTCCTCCCTTTCCCAGATACTCGTATCCGTCAAATCCTGCGATACCGATTGATTTAACAGGTATTTCATCTAACAGTCTCAGAAACATTAAGGTCGAATTGTCTACATGAATCCAGCCGCATTTTATCAATCTGGAAAAATTAACTACAAGCGCGTTTTCAGTGCCGCAGTTTATATTAGAGGTGACAATTTTTTTAACCTCATCTATCGCCCCTGAACTGTTCCAGTAATCGTAACGCTTGGCATTATTAAAATAAACATAATCGGAGACGAGCCCATCCGGGAGAAAATTAATGGCTACCGTCACTGTATTTTTCTTCTTGGCATACGCTTTGATTTGCTCCTGGCAGGAGACAGCCGTTTTTCCAGGAACAATAATCAGCACATTTCTCCCTGAAAACAGCTGTACAAGCGTTTTCATGGAACTGCTGTCATCCATTTCTGAATCCAAATATTCCATATAGGTCTGCTCAAGCAGATCATAATGATACCGCTTTCTCTCCACCGCCCCTATTTTATTTAATATGTAGCGAATATCTTTAGAGCGTATACTGTTTTTCTGCGTAAGATACGCGATATTATTTACATGGGCACTGTAGCAGCCCGCAATAAAATAGGGGGTGGTATATCCCCAGCTGCATCGGCTTTTTATGCTTCCCATATAATTGTCAATCACATCTAACAGAGCGTCCATATCATAGCTGTAATTCAGCTTTTGAACCATATACTGCATAACGAGCTCTGTCGGCGTATTTCCAGCTCCTCTGCCCATTCCGTTGATTGTCGCATCCACTACAACCTCTCTCTTTCCAAATGCTACTTTCAAAAATTCCTGGGAAAGCGCACTTGACATCTGCATATTATTATGGGAATGAAAACCGATTCTGCAGGTCTGTATCAGATTATGATCAATTAAGCTGAATACTCTGTGCAGATCATCCAGATACATGGAGCCAAATGTATCTACAATAGAAAGGCAATATGGCTCTATCTGGTTCAAACGCTCTATTAAATCTAAAATTTCCATATCTGTATAGCCCAATATATCTACTGGCTGTACAAATACCTTATACCCCTTTTCTTTGATTACCCTGCAATTTTCTAAAGCCTGCTCCAGTTCCTGTTTAAAAAAACATTCCCGCACCGCGTCCACAGAGTTTTTGTCGCAGTCGTCAAGATTAGAAACTGAATAGCGGCTGCAGTCTGCCAGAACGGTAAACTCAACTCCCTGCTTATCTTTTGGTATAAAACGGCTGGCGTCTTTAGAGTTTTTAAAAACGGTCTTCCCCTCCCCAAAGCCTTCGTCCTGAAAAAATCCAATTTCAATAAAATCTGTTTTTGCTTTCATCAGCCCCTTTATTATCCCATGAATTGCGTTGTCTCCAAACCTTTTGTCTATTAAATACGCTCCGTCTCGGAGCGTACAGTCAAGAATTTTTGCGTAGCTCACTATGTCCCTCCTCTATTTCCTTTATTAAAGCGCCGCGTATATAAGCCAAATCCTTTGGTGTATCCACAGACAGGGAACGGCTTTTCACTATATCATAGTGAATTGGTATCCCATATTCCAGAAAACGCAAAGCTCCTATGTCCTCTATTTTTTCCAGCTCGGTCGGTTCTGTGGAAACATAAAATTCCAGCGCCTTTTTATTAAACAGCTCTACTCCCACATACTTTTTATAGGAAAACTGGGTTGTTGTGTAAGGATATGGAATCGGGCTTCTGGAACGGTAAAGACAGTAGCCTCCCCTTCCGATTACCATTTTCATATTGGCCGGATCGATGACCTCTGCCGGATTGGTAAATTCTCTTGCAAGTCCCCTCACAACCGGCTTGTCCAGCTCCACATCATCCGGCAAAACTGCCTTCATTACCTCAGGTTCCAGGAGCGGTTCATCTCCATTTATGGAAATATAGTAGTCTGCCTCCACTGTTTTTGAAACCTGAAACAAACGGTCAATCAGGCAGCCGCAGTCCGTCCCTGTCATAATCACCTTAGCCCCAAATTTTTCGCATACTCTCTGTACCCTCTCGTCGTCTGCCGCAATATAGACCTCGTCAAATTCCTTTACCTGTATTGTATGTTTCCACACCCACCATATCATTGGATGGCCGCATAGATCCATTAAGACTTTACCCGGCATTCTTGTAGAGGCAAAACGCGCGGGGATAATAGCTGCTGTTTTCATGCTGCTGTCCTCCTTTCTTTTTTAAATAAGAAAGAAAAAACAGAGAAAGAGCCTTCCGATATCTGCTTACAGCAGGCTATTGCCCCCCCCCTAACAAACGTATGTTCTTTACAAAGTTTCATATAAACTGCATCTGCAATTTCAAAATCTTCAGGATAGTCAATATCAATCCCCTCTATCCCATTTACCTTTGCTATGTAGGGTACCATTCCTATTCTCCTTTGATACTTTTCAAATGTTTTTTTCAAAAAAACGTAGGCCGCCGAGACTTCACTGTACAGAGGCTGCAGATCTTGTGTCCTGGGGACACATTCAGGCTTGAAATTATGAGGCGTTCCGTCGCTGTTCCAAAAAAGCTTCCTCACCTCCTGAGCTGTAAAGGCAGAATCATATTTTCCAGATTTCACTGCCTGAATACACTCCTCTAAGCGGCTGTTCTTCACAAATGGGGAAGTACAGTGACTGACCATATAAACATCTGCGTCCACCCGTTTCATAAACTCTTTGATAATATCCTGAGGAGTTGCTTCACGGCTGTCTAAATAATTTGGCCTCTGCAGATATTTTATCCTCTCAGGCAGATATTCTTTTATCCGACTGTCGCTGCAGAATACATAGATTTCGTCAATCCCAGGTATACTTTCAATCTTTCGCAAAAAGAATGAAAGCAGAGGAGTTCCGTCGGAAAAGGGCTTTAAATTTTTTCCTGGAGTTCTCTCATTATTTAGTTTAATTGGAATAAATGCTACTGTTTTCATATTCCTTTCCCCCTTCTCGGCATGTTTTAATAAAAATATCTACATAAGAATCTGGATTCATATTCAAAATTTTAATCCGTTTAAACTCTGCGTATTCCTTCATAAGCCTGAACCCTTTAAATGCCTGATACCACTCAAAAAACAGTTGTTCCATCTTTTTTTGATTTTTTCTGTCCTTCTTTGTAATATCAATTTTCTCTTTTCCATAATAGTGAGAAACCTCCTGCAAAATATGATTTTGCTTATTTACATGCAGAGACATATGAAAAGACATATCTAGTCCGTATATTAAAATTCTTTTATAGTTCATCCGGATTGCATTAAACAGAGCAAAAACTGCAATATTATGTATCACTGGAATCGCCCTGTTTCTGTCAAAGCGTTTCTTCCATTTATTTGTCACACGCTCTATTTCTGCTTCATTGCAGTTTACATACTGCTCTTTCACAGATTGATTCCCTGTTAAACCAAGTGTCTGAAATGGGTAGAGAAAAATCTGCATATCCCAATCAACCGTTTCCAGTACCCTTCTCAGCTCCTTCATTTGAACTTTAGTTTTATCATCTTCCTCTGCCAGATATTCGCTGTCTGTTATGCACAAATATTTAGGACGCAACTGCCAAAACTGTCCGCTGTTGCAAGGGAAAAAATTTACACACATGTAATCCGCCTTGGGCCAATCCAGATTTTTCTCTATACAGCCTTTAAGGCTGGGGCCATTCATCAGAATTACAAGGGTTTCTTTTTCTTTTATCGGAATATCCTTAGAGGGCAGATATCCATGAAGGCGATTATTGACACCTCTTGCCAGCCATATGATTTCATTCAGACATGACATCGTCTGCTTCTTTATCGCTGTTTTCATCACCATGTATTCTCCTCCTATCTGCTTCAGCTATTTTTCCAAAGAATTTTTTTACAATGTTTCTGTAAATGAAAAGTTCTGCTACCATAATACAAATGTGCGGAAAAAAATTTTTTGTCATATATCCTATCATGGTCTGAATAACCAGAAAGCCGTAAGCCAGCAAATCCCATCGCAGATTAAACCTTAAAATAATATACCTTTTAACCAAAGCGATCCTGATTGCCCACAGCGCAAAATAAGAAAGCGCTGTTGCAGCAGCAGCCCCTGCCACGCCAAAAAAACAAATGAAAACAATGTTCATTATAATATTCACTCCTGCTGATACCATTGTTGAAGCAGCAATCGTTTTAGAATCCTTCACAGCAGAAAATATTCCTCCCAGGAAGCTGCTGAGAGAACTGAATACGGAAGCAAGAAGCAGCCAGGGGACATATTTCCATGCTTCGTAAAAATCTTTCTGAAATAAAAACAGAGAAACATAGCGATTTGTGCCGATCAGAACGGAACATAAAATTACCATTATGCAGGAATATATTCTATAAGTGTCCGAAAAAAAGCACTGACTGTCTTTTCTGTCAAATTCTTTTACTGCGGAAAGTGTCCATGCCTGTGAAAAAATTCCACTTACCACATTCATAATCTGAGGAAGTTTTGAAGCGGCCGCAAAAACCCCATTGTCGCTGATTCCGCACATAAACGTAATAGAAAATCTGTCAAATGAGTTATTAAGCCACCATCCAATAGAATTAAAAATAAGAGGAGATGAATAAGCCCTCATCTCCATTTCCAACTCCCTGCTCTTATTTTTTCCTCCGGCAAGAGAAGGAACATTCAAGGCAGCAGCTAAATAGATAACTGGTATAAAAGCCCCTAAAATTGCAGCTAAAAAATACCCATCAAGTCCCCAGTGAAACACCACGAGAAACAAAATATTTAAAACGCAGGTTGACAGTGTATTAAGTCCGCCGGCTAATGCCATCTCAAATACTTTTTCCATTCCTCGGGCAAAAGAAATTGAAAAATTATACAACAGCTGGCCGGCAAACAGGGCGATAAAATATCCAAGATAGCTTGTTTCTGCCTGCAACAATCCCGCCAGATATCCGGCTAAAGAGCATACTGATAAAAAGCTTATCGCCAGCAGTGAATATTTTGCTCCAATTCTAAATACCTCTTTTTCATTATTCTCCTTTTCCAAAAGGAAACGGATTACCGCCTCTGAAATATTAAAAGTAAGAACAGGTATTAATAATATGATTGTCGTATTTATAAAATCGTAAATACCATACTCTTCCACTGTCAAAATGCTGGTATATAACGGCAGCAGAAGAAACAGTAGAATTTTTGTTCCAAAATTGCTCAATGTCAAAAGTCCAATATTCTTTAACAAGTATTTATAATTTCTTTTCATACTTACGGTTCCATTCTTTTTCCGCTTCTTCCCATTATTCCGTCCTTATAGGCCCTTACAAAAATTTTCACCTGCCTGGAGTCAAATAATGCTGTTAAAAAAAACATCTTTGCCATCTTTAACGTAATTGTCACATACCTGTTCCAGTCATTCCAGGGATATACCAAAATATAGTTTCTAATTCTGTAATACAGCTTCCAATCCGGCAGCTCTGACCACCTAAATTTTATTCCTAATATTTTTTTATCTGGAAACATTTTCTGTGTCCCTGCCGTATGTATAATCTTGGAATCTCTTACTTTATAAATTTTAAAACCTTTTTTCCGTATTCGATACGCATATTCAAAATCATCTAAATAGATAAAGAAGTCTTTTCTCGGAAGCCCCACTTTTTTTACTATCTCTTTTGGAATAAAAAAGCCAACAAACATCCACTCCTTAACCGGCTTCATCTCTTTTTGAAACTCCTGATCATCATCACAATTTGACCAAAAACAGCTAACTCTATTAGAATCAAGGAGAGCGACTATTTTCTCCAGTGCTTCTCTCTCCGCAAATGCATCGTCATCCATTCCCCATATATAATCAGCCCCTCTTTTTATGGCTGCTTTAATCCCTGTATAAAATCCTCCCGCTCCTCCAGTGTTTTCTAAAAGCCTGAGATACTCAATTTCTTTTCTCTCCTTCATTAATTCACAACAAAACGCTTCTGTCTCATCACTGCTTGCATTATCGACAATTAATATAGAATCCGGCTTTCTGCTCTGAGCCAGCAGATGCGCTACTGACTTTCTCAAGCATTCTACCCGATTGTAAGTTACTATGACTGCTGTTATTTTCATATTTCTTTTTCACCTTATCCTTATAAACATAAATATATCCTAAATAGGCTGTTGATGTATACAATAACGGATTTGTCATGGCAATCATGAAATATGCCAAAAGTCCTACCTTTTTATAGCGCTCTGTATGAGAATTTAAAATCATCCTTCCGATAAAAATCAAAAACAGCCCTGTAAAGAGGATTCCATTCTGCCTGAAAAAATCAAGAAGCGACCACTCCATCTGATTGATCCAGGCATCTCTTCCATAGGAATAAAAGCTGCTTCCCATACCTGAACCTGTAATTACGTCAACAGGATTCTCCTGATAATATTCTGCCAGGCCTTTCAGATGTCCGATTCTCACACTGTTACTATCAACCGCACTCGACGCGTTTAAAACGCCCTGAAATGCCTTCCAGATATACTCCCAGTTTAGAACTATTGCAATAACCACAGCTAATCCCAGAAAAAGAATAAAAAGCAGTCCCCGTTTTCCTTCTCTTGCTTTAAACCAAAGGTAGGCTGCTATTACAAAAAAGGAGGCTATCACGTTCGCTCTCGTTCCTGACGCAAAAAGCGCAGCAAACAACATGAATGACAAAAGCCTTTTTTTCTTAAAAACCGCATAGGCAAAGGTATATATGATAAGCGGGCTGCACCGGAGAAACACCTTGTAATAAAAAGCATAATTCTCCGATTTTCCGATAAAACCAATTTCATACCTGTAAATCAGTTCTCTAATATATGAATGATTTATATCGCAGATTTTTAAGATATCCAGCACGACTAAAATCAGGATGGTGAAAGCAAGTGCATTAACTGTCCACCTGAACATTTTTTCATAGCTAAGTCCTGCCTCTGTATCCGCGATCACAATGAGCAATATCACCGCAGGATAGCCAAATGAAAGACTTTCTTTGACAAATCCACCTGCCAAAATAGAGTAGCCTATCATTCCAACTGGAATGATCATTCCCCAAAGAAAAGTTTCTCCCCAGCAGGGATTTTTAAGTGCTGCTGCAAAAAATCCGGCAGAACTGAGAAAAATTAAAAGCAGCAGAGGGATTTTCAACCCAAATGGATCTAAAGGAAAATAAATGCATATTACTAAAAAAAACAGAATCAGAATATTTGTCAACTTTTTTCTGATATTTACTGTATGTATATGTTTCATGTTTATACTTCCCTCTTTTATTTAAGTCCAACCCTTCTCAAAATAAGCCATCCAAGCAACATGATTCTTTCACGCAGTCTTATCCCAATTGTCCTTCCTCCCTCTATGCTGTTATTGTCCCCGTGGCGGCGGTATATCATTAATTTTTCATCGTAAAAGTATACTTTTCTTTTAAATATTTCCGCTGTCATTCCAATCCAAACATCATGAAAAAACGGTCCTCTTGGGATAGGCAAAATTTTTTCTTTCAAGCTCTCCCTAAATGCCATACAGCATCCATGATAGCTGCTTTTCAGCATTTTTCTCACTATTCCTTTTTTGATTATTCTCCCCTGAAAGACGGATATATCCCGGATACTGCCAGGGGATTCATCTGCAATATACGCATTATGCATAATAAGCTCTGCTCCTGTTTCATGAAAGCATCTTCTGCATTTTTCAACTTTTTCAGGAAGCCATATATCATCCTGATCGCTTAAAAAAATATAGTCTCCCCTTGCATTTCTAACTGCATTCTCAAAATTAGCCTGAACTCCTTTTTCTAAGCACTCGACTACCCTGACCTGTTTAAATGCCCGCTCATATTCCCTTAAAATTTCTTCCGTTCTGTCTTTTGATTTATTGTAGGATAAAATCAATTCATCTGTATCAGATAACTGAGCCAGAATAGAGTCTAATTGTTCTCGAATATAAGTCTCTCCATTGTAAACAGCCATTACCACTGATATTTCTGGTTTCATTCGTTTCACTTCTTTTTCTTCAAACCTTTTACTTCTTAGGTACAAACAAATACTTTCTCAGTCTCCCAAACGCCTTCAAGCTCCTCTTTAAATCTTCAGGATCCCTCAGTCCCACCGCCAGTCTGTGCATCACATAGCGAGACCTCAGATAGTATTTTTTTCGCGCGTAGTCACAGAATTCACCCATCTCTTCTGACGATAGCCCAGGAAGTTCTAATACACAGTTATGTGTTCCATCCTCTTTGCAGTAATGCTCATAACCTTCTTTAATGTATCCATTCTCTCTTGCCCACTGATATGCCTCAGTCCCAGGATATGGAATCAAAGGAAAGAACTGTGCTGTATCTGTGTTTAACTTTAAAGCAAGTTTAAGGGTTTTTTCCATTGTCTCCTTGGTTTCACCCTTATTTCCAACCATATAACAGGCATGAATAAAAAGCCCTGCCTTTTTGGCATTCTTCACATATTCTTCTATCTGTTTAAGTGTTGTTCCCTTTTTTATGTTGTTAAGAATTTCTTGTGTCCCGCTCTCGATTCCAGGAATAATCAAACGACATCCAGCCTTTTTCATTGCCTTCATCGTTTCCAGATCCAAATTTACACGAGCATTGCAAAGCCATTTTAGTCTTTTATTTAATCCCTGCTCACAGAGAAGATTGCAGATTTCCAAAACTCTTTTTTTATTGACAGTAAATGTATCGTCCTCAATAACTACCTCTTTCACATCAGGGAAATTATCTGCTATATATTTAAATTCTCCCACCACATTTTCTGGTGTTCTGAGCCTGTACTGGTGGCCATGCATCGTCTGAGGATAAACACAGAATGTACATCTACTAGGACATCCTCTTCCCGTAAAAATCTGAATTGACGGATAATGAGCAGCAGCAAAGAAATAATCTCTGGGATCTAAATACTTTTTAATAAACTCTGCTGCAAAAGGTATCTCATCCAGATTTTCCATATAACTTATATCTTCGTTATTTCGTATTTCTTCTCCATTTCTATATGTAAGTCCTTTTACCTGCGAAAGGTCTGCACCAATCTCTAATGTTTTTGCTAATTCTATTATCGTTTTGTCATATTCTTTTCTAGCCACTGCATCTACATGTTTTCCCATCTGCAATGTTTCCACTGCTGTAGCAGATGGATGAGTTCCTACTAAAACAACAAATGTACTTGGCAACTGTTCTTTTATCTTTTCAGAAAAAGCAACATCGCTGTAAATAGAAGGAGTACTTGTATCAATCACAAAAAGACCGGCTGTTTTTCCTTTTTCTACTACATACTCCAAGCTTTGCTTTTCATTCCACTGCTTCGCCGGAGCATCTAAAAACTCTACTTCAAATCCCTGCTTTTCAGCGTAGGCGGCTGCGTAGATCAGCCACAGAGGATAATAAAGAGCACCACTTTTCGTCACGGCAGGACTTCTGGATTCTCGTGAAAATTTTCCATACTCCGCTTTAAATGGGGGATTTATAAAAAAGATCTTCATACGCAACTCCTATTATTATTTTTTCTAAATCCATTTCGGATTTTTTTGTATTTTTTTATATTTTTACAGGTATAACATATAAAATAGTAAATACTTTCTACTAAATTTAATCCAATGACTCTGTAAACTTGCCAGGTCATCCATGCAGCTTTTTTCTTATCGGAAGACTTCGATTGCTGCGAAAGTCTGTAAATCAGAAGCGGTTCATCAACTGCAAATGCATACTTGGTTTCTTTCAGAATTTTCAGCCAGACTACAAAATCTTCATGTAAAAAATCTCCCGTCATTGGATACTTCAAAAGCATCTCTTTTTCTGCCAGCACAGAAGAACAGGAAATTACATTCTGTTTTAATAATCTCCTAAATGTTACTATTTCTGGAACTCGTAGCACATATCTACTTTTTTGCCCTTCTTCACTGATGAATCCACTTCCAGTAAAAAATAATTTTCCTTCAGGATAACACTCACAAAGCTGTAGCTGTTTTTCTAATTTATCAGTCGTCCAGCAATCATCACTATCAAGAAATGCAATCCAGTCATTTCTGGATTTTTTAATTCCCACATTCCGACTTTCTGAAACCCCTGAGTTAACAGCATTCTTCAAATATCGAATCCTTATATCTTCACTAGCGATCTTTAGAACAATTTGTTCTGTATTATCAGTCGAACAGTCGTTAATTACGATAAGTTCCCATTCTTTATATGTCTGAGCCAGCACAGAACGAATTGCCTTTTCTATATATTTTTCCGCATTATAAGCCGGCATTATAATGCTGACTCCTTTTTTCTTATCCTTGCACATTGCTTTCTTTCCCGGATGCCTTCTCTGTCATCGCTGTCACCTGTCCATCCTCCACCCCTTCTGTGCTCTCCTTCATAAACAGGATCTGTACCGTCTTAAACATAATCTCAAAATCCAGCCTGAGACTGTAATTCTGCACATACATCAGGTCCAGCTTCAGCTTGTCATAGGCCGTCGTATTATACTTTCCATACACCTGTGCGTACCCTGTAAGCCCGGCTTTCGCTTTCAGCCGGTAGGCAAACTCTGGAATCTCTTTCGCATAGTCCTTCGCTATCTCCGGCCGCTCCGGTCTGGGCCCCACAATGCTCATATCGCCTTTCAATATATTGATAAGCTGCGGGATCTCGTCGAACCGGATAGCCCGTATGACATGGCCCACTTTCGTAATCCGGTCATCATTCTCCCCGGCAAGCCTTGCCACACCGTCCTTCTCCGCATCCTCTCTCATACTCCGAAACTTGTATACAAAGAACTCTCTTCCGCCTTCCGTCAGCCGCTTCTGCTTGTAGAACACACTTCCCCCGTCATCTAACTTGATGCACAGGGCCACGATTGCCATAATGGGCACAGCCGGTATGCAGGCCGCCAGGGAGATCACAATGTCCACTGCCCGTTTGATGGCTCTCTGTTCGATGGTAAGCCCCGTATTTCTCGACATTAAAAGGGGTGTATCAAACATGTGCTGGCTCTCAGCACTCCTTATAAGTACGTCTGAAATCTTCGGCGTTGTGTAGGTCCGGATTCCCCTTCCGTAACAGTATTTTAAAATCCGGTTTCTCTCTCCGCTTGGAATATCGCAGATGACGACTCCCCCATAACCCTTCTCCTCGTCCACTATCCTGGCTTCTATTCTTTCAACACCCTCTGAGATATGTACCATCTCTCCGATCTCAAACCGGTCCTCCCTGGTATGGAGCTTTTTCATCAGCCCTGCTGCCGGCCGGTCACCGTACACCAGAAGAACCTTTCTGGGTGGATAGGCCCTCTGGTAAATCCTGTTCGTAATCACTGCCCACAGGACAATTACCACTGTCTGGCATATCGTCATCAGGATCAGCATACCGGGATTTTCAAAATGCTTCGTGAGGAGTGTGATAATGAAATACATAGTCACATTGGCAAGGAGTGTCCCAAGGAACTGGGAGTAGACAATATTAAACACTCTCAGATAACCCACCTGCCAGCCTCCGTAAATTCTCGGAAATATAAAGACGAGGAACAGATACACCGCAGCGATCAGCCAGTGTCCTTTCCTCCAATAGGGGCTTTCCATCAGCGGACTGTAGGTTTCCCTCCACACATACCAGAACATGATAACCTGAGCCGCAAGCAGCATGATACAGAAGAAGCTTCTCATCAGCCGCTTATACTGTTCGTAATTCTTCATTGAATCTTCCATCCTGACGTTTATTTCTTTTCTATCTTTTGCCTCAGACCCCTTCAGGCCCTTTTCCTCGCCTTAAAACAGACCTGTATTTCCGTTTTGAGGCCGGCGGCTTCCATAAATCTCAAAATAACATTCCCGGCAGAGCTGTCCTGCTCCCTCGATATAGTAATTTCGCTCTGATATGTCTTTTTCTTTCGGTACATCTGTTGCCTTTCTGCAGAAAATGCAGGTTTCGTACCTGCTCTCCTCCTGCTTCTCCATCTGCATTTCCCTCCTCTTATCTATTTTTGCCCGGCTGACTTTTCCCTTATCCATCCCACTGTTTTCTTCCTGTTTACGGCCGGGTCACCTTCCTCTTACAGATACAGCTTCCCGGCCTTTATCCGGCCTTCCATCGCTCCATCTCTCCCGGAAGCCCCAGCCCTGCCCAGATTACAGTCCGTTTTCCTCCCACCGCAGTCTCGATCTGCGCGAAGCGCCTGTGCCAGTCGGCTTTCACAATCTGCCTTTCCATTCCTTTCAGCGGGCCCTCCACCACATGGTTGACTCCGTTTTCCCTGTATCCATAGGAAAGGCGAAGAATATGTTCGGGGCCGCACAGGCGGCGGAGCCGTTCCTCCTCCTCCCTGTATACAGGAATCAGATATCCCGGCTCCTCCATCACCCGCACAATTCCCCGATATGCCTCCAGTTTCTCAGACAAATATTCAGAATCCTCACTCTCAAGAAACACATACCCGGGAAACATTTCTTTTCTGATCAGTTTCCAGTTCCCGCCGCCGGCCCTCCACAGTCTCTCACACTGAAACAGAAAGGCTTCCGACAGCGCATCTTTTGGCAGGCGCTGTTTCAGGGACTCTATGATCTCTGTCTCCTGTCCCGGACGGCAGTACAGTACATACCAGCTCATAAGCGTTCCCCTCTTTTCGTCGCTTAACTAACAGTTAAGCGACACTTTTCGATTTCTTCATGTACGCAGGAACAGCTGATTCTTAAAAAAATTTATTTCAGGAATTTTTATCACAAGATGTCGATCATAAAAATGGATATTCAGGATTAGGATTAAAAGAAAACTAAGAAAATTTTAGAAAAAAATGAAAAATGTCCTTGTTTCCAGCGATTGACTCCCCTATAAAAGGATGCTATAATCTACAGGAGTATAAAAAGAATAGATTAATTTTGTGATGTTTTTTCAAAAATAGACAAAAAAGTGTCGCTTAACTGTTAGTTAAGCGACACTTTTTTGTATTGTTCTTTTTTCACCTTTTTCCTTGCTTTTTCCGGCGTGTCACGCTATCATTGAACCAAAAGCCGAAAAGAAAAAATACTCTCGGAAAAATGCTCTCCTGCCTGCGCAGGGGAACCGGAAAGGAGCATGTATCTATGGAACCACTCAGACTGCTTCAGGAAATCCTGAGCGAATACACCGACGCCGCTGTCACCCCCTCCGCCTCCCTCATTGAGGATCTGGGGCTGGACTCTTTTCTGATCGTCTACTTTCTCACACAGGCAGAGGAGCGCCTGGGCTTTCAGATAGACGAGTCAGAGTTTGAAACGATTGTCACCATCGGTGATGTGCTGGAGCTGGCAGAAAAGGCGAAGCAGTCCTGAATGTTCTCTGAGGGACAGACGCCTTATACTCCGCAAACCCTCTGCCTGTTACAGCTTCCAGACCCATCCCCGCTGAATCGCCTCCAGGTTTTCTCTGATCCGTTCTTCCGGCCAGTCCCACCATCTAAGCTCCAGCAGCCTCTGGATCGTCCCGTCTGAGAATCTTTTCTTAATAGGCCTTGCCGGCACTCCTCCCACCACTGTGTAAGGCGCCACATCTTTTGTCACTACTGCACGGGCTCCGATTACAGCTACGTCGCCAATGGTGACACCAGCCAGGATTACCGCCTCATACCCAATCCAGACATCATTTCCGATTACAATATCTCCCTTATTGTCCCACGCCTCGGAAACCCTTGTTTTTTCCAGCTCCCACTCCTCAAAAAAGAGCGGAAACGGATAGGATGACAGCGATCGCGACGAAATCATGATACATGGTATAGCTGCCCACTGTGATGTTCGGATGGGTAATGGCATTTTTCAGATAAATGGTCTGTGTATCCCCGGTTCTGGGATACAGTTTTTCTCTGTCAGGCATTTTTTCCTCCTGTCTCTTTTACTCAGGGACGCTGCAGAATGAATTTTCACAATCATTCAAAATCCATTTGATTTTCAGTTCCCCTGACTTTCATTTTAAATGCCTGGGCTTCTGTTTCACAATACACCGTTTGATACCGTTTTGTTCTGTATCAGGAGCCGGCTGCAGCACCACAGCAAATCATGACAGCGCTTCGGACCGGCTTATATCTCTTCCTGACTGCCATGTGCTCCAAGCACCCACAGCGCATAGTCCACATACAGGTTGCAGGACAGGAGCAGAGCTTCCTCATCCATGTCAAACAGCCCGTGGTGGTGGGCTACCCCGCTTCCGGGCTTTTCGCTGTTTCTCGTTCCAATGAAGGCGTACATTCCCCTGGCAGCGGCCAGATAGTCTGCAAAATCGTCTGCCTGCAGAGCCTTCGGATAGTTTGCCACTATATTTTCTCCGTCTGTCAGTTTCCCGGCAACCGCTGTCACCTCTCTGACTGCCTCCTCATCATTGACCAGGGGAGCTGCAAAATCTTTAAATTCCACCTGAACCTGGGCCCCATACATCCTGGCGGTCTGCTCTGCAATCTCCCTCACCCTTCTGTTCGTAAACTCTCTCACCTCTGGGAGGAAGCTTCTGGTTGTTCCCTCGATCTCAGCATGTTCCGCTACGATGTTGTACTGGGTTCCGGCCCTCACCACGCCGACGCCTACCACCACTGTCTCCAGCGGATTCGTGCTTCTGGCAACAATGCTCTGAAGGTTTACCACAATCTGGGAGGCGATGTAGGCTGCGTCAATTCCCAGCTGAGGAGTGGAGACATGGGCGCCCTTTCCTGTTACGCTGATCTTAAAATAGTCGCAGCTGGCGTTCTGAGGGCCTGCTGTCAGGGCAACTTTTCCGCTGTCCAGCCCGCTCGCCACATGGGCGCCAAAGACTCTTGAAACGCCCTCCAACAGCCCCGCGTTTACAAACTGGCGGGCGCCGGCGCCGATCTCCTCCGCCTGCTGGAAAAACAGACGTACCTGCCCGGAAAATTCTGCTTCCTTTTCCTTCAGAATTTTGGCGGCAGTCAGCAGAGTGGCCGTATGTCCGTCGTGGCCGCAGGCATGGCAGACGCCCTCGTTCACCGAGCGGTAGGCCACATCCTTCAGATCCTCCATGGCCAGGGCGTCAATGTCAGCCCTCAGGGCCACGATTCTCTTTCCCCTGCCTGAAGCTTCTCCTGTGGAATCATCTTCTGCCTTTTTCCCGTCTATCCAGGCATAAACTCCCGTCTCTCCCACCCTCTCATGGGGAACCGCCATCTTGTCAAGCTCCTCCTCGATTTTCCGGCAGGTATTGTACTCTTTTAAGCTGACCTCCGGGTGGGCGTGAAAATACCGCCTCATTCCGATGAGATACTCTCTCTCCCGTGATACATATTCCTTAACTGCCACTGTCTTTCCCTCCATTTCAGGCTGTTTTCCGACTGGCCTGCAGTTTTTCTTCTGCAGTTTGCCTGCTCTTTTTGGCTTTCTTTGCCTTTTTCAGCTTTGCTCTTTTTCTCTTTATCAGTCTGCTTCGCCTTTTCTTTTCAGAGAGAGGCAGATGAAACTGCTCTCATCTGCCTCCTATTAAAAATCTTTCTTCTAAAAATCTTTTTTCTTACTTCTTACAATAATTACTCTGCTTCTGCCTCTGTCTCCGGGCTCTCTGCTCCCTCTGACTCAGGAGCGTCAGCCTCTCCGGCGCCTTCCCATGCACACAGGAAAGCTCCCTGGTAGGCCTCCTCGATGGTCTTTTCTACCTCAGGAGACTGGTAAGCCTCCACGATCTTTTTGTACACCTCGTTATCCTTGTCCTCTGTGCGGGCTGCAATGACATTGACCAGCTCCGGAACCTGTGTATTTGTATCTGGATTTACGTCCTCTGTGAAGATAGAGTCTGTAGTCGGATTCAGTCCTGCCGTGTAAGCATTTCCGCCGTTGATGATGGCTGCTGCGCAGTCCGGAAGAATATTTGCCAGGGTAGCGGACTCAGCCTCCATGATCTCGATCTGTACGTTGTACTTTGTGATATCGGCCTTTGTGGGAACAAAGCCCTTCTCCGGATCGCACTCGATGAGTCCGGCCTGCTCTAAAAGCTTTAAGGCTCTTCCTCCGTTTGTCAGATCATTTGGAATGGCAATGGTATCTCCGTCCTTGATGTCCTCAATGGAGGAAACCTTATCCTTATTATTATAGATGGCTAACGGAGCGATGATGGTATCTCCGATTGCCGTCAGGTCATACCCCTTCTGAGCCATATCCGTTTCCAGATAGGTCTTGGTCTGGAAGGCATTCAGGTCGATCTCTCCGTCAGAGAGGGCTCTGTTCGGGGCTGCGTAGTCTGTGAACTTCACCAGCTTTACCTGGATGTTCTCCGGAGCCAGAAGCTCGTTGACCGTATCCCACTGAGCGTTATACTCTCCAACCACACCGATCTCCACTACAGTAGGCTCTTCGGCGCTTTTTTCTGCCCCTGCGCTCTCTGAGCCCTTGTTCGCCGTGTCCGCGCTTCCGCTTCCGGAGCATCCGTAGAGGGCAAATGCAGCTGCTGCCGCTGTCAATACTGCTGCTGTCTTTTTCCAAGTCTTTTTCATAATCATTCTCCTTTTCTCTCTTCTGAATTTCTTTATCTCTTCCCCGCCCATAGAACTTTTCTAAAAAAGCGGAAGGAAAAATCTTGAATCGTCCTGCATCAGTGGGTAGTTTTCCTGATTATCACATTTCCCACAAACTGGATCACACTGATAATAATGAGAATAATGATCACCGTCACCCAGCTCATATCCGTGTATCCCATCTGATAGCCGTAGCGGATGGCGAAGTCTCCGAGGCCTCCGGCTCCGATGGCTCCGGCCATGGCCGTGATTCCCACCAGACTGACAAAAGTAATCATAGTCACGCGGGTGATGCCGGGAATACTCTCCTTTAAGTAAACGCTGAAAATCATCTCCACCGGTGAAAATCCCATGGCCTCGCTGGCCTCAATAAGCCCGCGATCCACATCAGACAGGACTGACTCGATCTGCCTTGCAAAAAAGGGGACAGTTCCCACAATCAGAGCCACATAGGCGCCCTTCACTCCCGAGCCGGTTCCCACGATCGCCCGGCTCACCGGAATCAAGAGTACCATCAGTATGATAAAGGGGATGGAGCGGATCACGTCAATGGCCTTGTCAATAATCCGGTACAGCACGACATTCTGCATGATTCCTCCTCTTTTCGTCGCGATCAGCAGCACGCCGAAGAAAATTCCCAGGAAAAAGGCGAACACTCCCGATACAAGAATCATCTGAAATGTCTGAAACAGACTCGTAATCAGCTCCCCGCCCAGCGTTTCCAGGTGCGGCGCTATGGTGTAAATAAAACTCATTCCTTAATTACCTCCATTTCTACTCCCAGGGAGCGGATATATGCAATAGCATCCTTCATGGACGCTTCTTCGCCTGACAGGGTGACAACCAGTTTTCCGAGAGGCTTTCCCTTCAGATAGTCAATGTTTCCGTAAATAATGTTGGCGCTCACCCCGAACTTACTGGAAATCGCCGAGATAAGCGGCTCCCCTGCATTCCCGCCGGAGTATGTAAGAAGCACCATCTTGTCTCCCGGGTTAAGCTCCGTCAGGCTGTGTCCCTCCGCAATCAGCTCATGGATCTTTGAGAGACTGTTTGCCGTGTCGATGAAGTTTTTCGTCATCTCCTCCTTGGGATGGCTGAACACGGAAACCGTGTCTCCTTCCTCCACCACAGAGCCTCTCTCCATCACAGCCACCCTGTCACAGATGTCCTTCACCACAGCCATCTCATGGGTGATAAGGACGATGGTGATTCCAAGCTTTTCATTGACCTGCTTAAGCAGCTTTAAAATCGACTGGGTCGTCTGCGGATCCAGGGCGCTGGTGGCCTCGTCACACAAAAGCACCTTCGGATCGTTTGCAAGGGCTCTGGCGATGGCCACCCTCTGCTTCTGGCCTCCGGAAAGCTGAGACGGATAGGCGTCGCGCTTGTCGGAAAGCCCTACCAGATCCAGGAGTTCCAAAATCTTCTTATCCTTCTCCGCCTTGGAAAGACTGCTCTTTTTCAGGGGGAATGCAATATTCTGGTAGACGGTTCTGGAGCGCAGGAGATTAAAGTGCTGGAAAATCATTCCGATTTTTCTTCTCACCTGGCGCAGGCGCTTTAAGTCCATGGCCGTCAGCTCCTCGCCGTCCACAAATACCCTTCCCTGAGTGGGGCGCTCAAGGAGATTGATGCACCGCACCAGCGTCGATTTTCCCGCTCCCGAAAAACCGATAATGCCGAAGATTTCCCCCTCCTCTATCTGAAGATTCACGTCCTTTACCGCATGAACGTCTCCCGCAGACGCGGTAAAGGTCTTGCTGACATGCTCTAACTGAATCATTGGCTCTCATCCTTTCCTCTCTCAAACAAATCTCTGCACAGGCCGCTTGGGAAACAGCTTCTGTTTTGCCTCATTGGTCTCCTGCCCTTCAGGCTTTTTGCCTCTCAGAAAACCAAAAAAACCCCCGCCCTGATATTGCTATCAGGACGAGGGCAACTGCTCCCGTGGTACCACCTAATTTCACCTGCTGCTCACACAGCCAGGCCTTATCAAGTACGTCCGCCGTAACGGATTATACTCTGTCGCTGTAACGGGCGCTCCCGTCGCGGTCTAAAATCTTCGACCGTGCGGCTCTAAGACCATCTTCACATGCCTGTCTTTATTCCCTCACACCAAACGGGAACTCTCTGTGAAAGCATCAGCCTGCTACTCTTCTCTTCACTGCCTTTTCTGGAATTCTCTTTTGAATTTTCCTTTTTTCAAATGCAGTTTCCTGCTTAAGTTGTGATTATCTTAATCCTTTCTGTCCGATTTGTCAACTGTTTTTTTATTTTCAGACAATTCCTGGTAACAATTCAGCCATACGAGGATTCGGGCAGGAAAATGCGTTGAAAGCGTGCTTTCATAAAAATTTTCCTGCCCGAATCTTCATAGAACAAACGCTCAGCGCTTCTTGTCCGCTGCAAGCGGACAAGAAGATACATGGCTGAACTCCTGCAATTTCTGTACAGCCTCAGCAGACGGAACAGATAAGAACCTGCATCATACCCGGCGCCTTCATCGGCAGTTCTTACCGACAGTTCTTATTTAGTAATTCTCCTTGCGTACTTCAAAGAAGCTCTGTGGATGAGCACATACAGGACATACCTCCGGAGCCTTCTTTCCGATGACAAGATGACCGCAGTTTCTGCACTCCCACATGGTCTCCTCGGACTTCTCAAATACTTTCTGCATCTCAACATTGTTTAAGAGCTTTAAGTATCTCTCCTCATGGGTCTTCTCAATCTCAGCCACCATTCTGAACTTGGCAGCCAGAGCTGTAAAGCCCTCCTCCTCTGCCTCCTTGGCAAAGGTTGCGTACATGTCTGTCCACTCATAGTTCTCGCCCTCTGCAGCTGACTTTAAGTTCTCCGGTGTAGAGCCGATTCCGTGGAGTTCCTTAAACCACATCTTCGCATGTTCCTTCTCATTGTTGGCTGTCTGCTCAAAGATGGCTGCAATCTGCTCATAGCCTTCCTTCTTTGCAACACTTGCGAAATATGTATATTTGTTTCTTGCCTGTGACTCACCTGCAAATGCAGTCTGTAAGTTCTGTTCTGTCTTGCTTCCCTTTAATTCCATGGTAATCCCTCCGTTTAAAATATTTTATTTTAGTAATTATTACTGTTTTTATCTTACACTGGTTTCCAGAATTTGTCAAGAAGTAAAGCAACAATTTCCGGGTGACTTTGAAAGATTATAGCATTTTATCTGTGGGACGCGGCTGATTTCTCATCTTTCAGACAGGCGCCGAAAAAAAATTCGTTTTATTTTCTTAATATTTTCTGAAATTCATTGACACTAAAAGTGATTCTCCTATAATCTGTTACCAGAGAGGCTTACCAGCCCGACGATAAACAGTCCGGCAGTCCAGGCTGCTCTGTCTGAGCTTTCGCAAATGGCGCTGCCTGTTTCCTTTTCACTCAGGCACCGGCCCGGCAGACTGCGGATTTATAAGACTTTAAATAATAAAGGAGTATTGAAATTATGTGCGGAATCGTTGGCTATATCGGCAGCAGGCCTGCCGCTCCCATTTTACTGAACGGACTTTCCAAGCTGGAATACAGGGGATATGATTCGGCAGGCATTGCCGTCTACAACGGAAAACAGATTGTCATGGAAAAAGTGACCGGGCGTTTAAACCGCTTGAGGGAGCTGACCCGCGACGGCGAAACCCTTCCCGGCCTTTCAGGCATCGGCCACACGCGCTGGGCCACACACGGAAGCCCCTCCGATGTAAATGCCCATCCCCATTTCAACAGGGATGGCTCCATTGTGGTGGTACACAATGGAATTATCGAAAATTATGCCAAGCTGAAACAGACTCTCATCGGCCGCGGCTATGAGTTCCTGTCTGAGACGGATACAGAGGTGCTGGCCCACCTTCTCGACTATTATTATAAAGGGAAGTGTGCAGGAAACCCTCTGGCCGCCCTGACAAAAGTCATGCAGAAGGTAGAAGGCTCCTATGCCCTGGGCATTCTGTTCAGAGATTTCCCGGAGCAGATATTTGCCGCCAGAAAAGACAGCCCTCTGATTGTAGGAGGCAGTGAAGAGGGAAATTTCATCGCCTCCGATGTGCCGGCCATCCTCCAGTATACCAGAAGCGTCTACTATATGGAAAACGAGGAGATCGCCGTTCTCTCCAGGGAGGGAATCCGGTTTTTTAACATGGACGAGGAGGAGCTCTCCAAGGAGCCTGTGACCATCGAGTGGGATATTGACGCAGCTGAAAAGGGCGGCTATGAGCATTTCATGCTGAAGGAGATCTATGAGCAGCCAAAAGCAGTCCGCGACACCCTGACTCCCCGCATCAGAGACGGCAGGGTAGTCATAGAGGAGCTTGGCATGACGGACGAAGAGATCGCCCGCATCCGGAAAATTATGATCGTGGCCTGCGGCTCCGCCTATCACACAGGCGTCACAGCGAAATACGTGTTTGAGGGTATTTCCCGCATCCCGGTAGAGGTAGATCTGGCTTCCGAGTTCCGCTACCGCAACCCCATCTTCGAGGAGGGCACCCTTGTCGTCGTTGTCAGCCAGTCCGGCGAAACTGCCGACTCTCTGGCCGCCCTCAGGGAGGCCCATGAAAACGGGCAGCGGGTCCTGGGAATCGTCAATGTGGTGGGAAGCTCCATTGCCAGAGAGGCTGACAATGTCATGTACACCTGGGCAGGCCCGGAAATCTCTGTAGCCACCACCAAGGCCTACAGCGCCCAGCTGGCCGCCTTCTATCTCCTGGCTCTCCGCTTTGCAGAAGTCAGAAAGACCATCTCCCCCGAAGAATACACGGAGTACATCGATGCTCTCCTGAAGCTGCCGGAACAGATGGAGGAGATTCTGAAGGACAGGGAGCTGGTTCAGCGCTTTGCAAACCGTTACCTGGCTGCGGATCACATTTTCTTTATCGGACGCGGAATCGACTATGCCATCTCTCTGGAGGGGTCGCTGAAACTGAAGGAAATCTCCTACATTCACTCTGAGGCCTACGCCGCCGGGGAGCTGAAGCACGGAACCATTTCGCTGATCGAGGACGGTACCCTGGTGGTTGCTCTGGCGACCCAGGCACACCTCTATCCGAAGACTGTAAGCAATATCGTGGAAGTCAAGACAAGGGGAGCTTTCGTCATGGCTCTGGCCAATGAGGATAATACAGCGATTGAGCAGGTGGCCGACTATACAATCCATATTCCAAATACGAACCGATATTTCACCAACTCCCTGGCAATTATCCCTCTGCAGCTCTTTGCCTACTATGTGTCTCTCGGCAGAGGCCTTGATGTGGATAAGCCGAGAAATCTGGCAAAATCCGTGACTGTAGAGTAAGCTTTCCTGATACTCTGTGAGGACTCTTTCCTAGCTGCAGCCGGGTTTCAGAACAGATAAAGGCCCCTGATGCATCCGGCCGGCAAATCGTCCGGCCTCCATCCGGGGCCTTTATACTGAATCTGTTTCTTAAAAAATAAATACTGACGAATAACTGGTTTTACTTGTTCTCAGCCTTCAGGGCTTTCAGCTCATCAAATACAACATCGTTAAGCACCTTGATATAGGTTCCCTTCATTCCGGAAGAACGAGACTCAATAACGCCGGCGCTCTCAAACTTGCGCAGCGCGTTTACGATTACGGATCTTGTAATTCCCACTCTGTCTGCAATCTTGCTTGCAACCAGGATTCCCTCGTTGCCTTCCAGTTCATCGAAAATGTGTGTGATTGCCTCAAGCTCAGAGAAGGATAAGGTGCTGATGGCGGATTTAACAATCTGAATCTTCCTTGTCTCCTCAGCATTCTCCTCGTTTACGGAACGCATCATCTCCAGGCCCACTACGGTGGTGCCGTACTCGCTCAGGATAATGTCGTCGATATCATACTGCTCATCTGACTTATAGATGAACAGGGTTCCCAGACGCTCTCCCGACATGTCGATTGGCGTGATAATCGCCTGATATTTCTTTACGTTTTCCTCTGCAAAGCCTAGAGTTGCCAGATTCACATTTTCTTTTGTCGACAATACATTCAAAAGACGCTCGTTTAACATATGGTCAACAAAGCCGCCTACCTGATCCTCAATCAGCTCCTCGATCTCATCAATCCCCGGGCAGATAGCCACTCCAAGAACCTTTCCCTTCTTGCTGATGACAAGAATATTCGAGTGAAGAATCTCACTGAGAACTTCACAGATGTCGTTGAATACCACCTTGTGTGAATGATTGTTATGCAATAATTTGTTAATTTTCCTTGTTTTGTCCAACAACTGAACGCTCATTACCAGTTACCTCCTTTTCTTAATCATAGTATTTTAAAATTATTGCTTGCTCAAATAAATTGTAACACGATTTTGTTTTAATAACAAGAGTTTTTCTGGTTTTTTCAACTTTCTTAATAGTTTTTTTTAGTAGCTGGTATAGCTGCAGATGTTTCACAGGTCATTTTCTTCCTGACAGCATTCTGAACAATCACCGAGCTGGCTTTCAACTCTCAGTTTAAAGCATCTCCGCCCTCCCCTGGCGGCTCCTCCATACCGGGTCTGTCTGCTGCAGCGCATTGGCTTCTTCGGCACAAAACAGGCAGGTACCGTTCAGGGAACCTGCCTGCCGATCATCTATTCCTGCTGCTGTCTGTTTTCCTTCGTCTTTACATAGCCGCACTCCTTATTGGTGCACAGGAGTTTGTTGCCCTTCTCCACCATCAGGCCGCCGCACTCCGGGCAGCGCTCAGCAGAGGGCTTCTGCCATGACATGAAGTCGCACTCCGGGTTATTCTCACATCCGTAATACTTTCTGCCCTTCTTTGTCTTGCGGATCACAATCTCCTTTCCGCACTTTGGACAGGCGACCCCAATCTTTTCCAGGTAAGGCTTGGTATTCCGGCACTCCGGGAAGCCCGGGCAAGCCAGAAATTTCCCATGAGGACCGTATTTGATGACCATCATCCGGCCGCACAGGTCACAGGGCACATCGCTGACCTCATCAGCGATCTTCACTGCCTCCAGCTTCTTTTCCGCCTCCTTCACCGCCTCCTCCAAATCGGGATAGAAGTTCTCAATAACCGTTTTCCACTGTACCGTGCCGTCCCCGATCCGGTCCAGCAGGTACTCCATATTGGCGGTAAAGGCAGTGTCCACAATGCTCGGAAACGCTTTCTTCATCATGCGGTTGACTACTTCGCCTAACTCTGTCACATAGAGGTTTTTATTCTCCTTCACCACATACCGCCTTGCAAGGATGGTTGTGATCGTCGGCGCATAGGTACTGGGGCGGCCAATCCCCTGCTCCTCAAGAGCCTTTACCAGAGATGCCTCTGTGTAGTGGGCCGGCGGCTGAGTAAAATGCTGACTGCTCTCAAGAGCCTCGCATGCAAGCACATCGCCTTCCTCCAGCTTTTCTGAGAGGACTGTGCTCTCCTCCTTCTCATCCTCCTGCACGTAGACAGACATAAAGCCGTCAAATTTCAGCTTGGAGGCAGACAGAGTAAAAAGGTATTCTCCGCCTGCATACCCGGCTGCCACGCGGACGGATGTGGTCTCATACACGGCAGCCTGCATCCGGCTGGCCGCAAACCGCTTCCAGATCAGCTGGTACAGGCGGAACAGATCCCTCGCCAGAGATTCCTTCACCACGGCAGGAGTCAGGGAGATGTCTGTGGGACGGATAGCCTCGTGGGCGTCCTGAATCTTGGCTCCTCCCTTTTTCACCGCTTCCTCTGTGGATACATACTGTTTTCCATATTTCTCTTCGATAAACTCCCTGGCTGTCTTGTCGGCCTCCTCGGCGACACGGGTGGAGTCTGTACGCAGATAGGTGATAAGTCCTATGGTTCCCTTTCCCTCAATATCCACGCCCTCGTAAAGCTGCTGGGCAAGCCTCATGGTTTTCTGGGTGGAGAAATTAAGGGTCTTGGACGCCTCCTGCTGAAGCGTGCTGGTGGTAAACGGGATCGGAGCCTTCTTCACTCTCTCCCCTGTCTTTACTTCATCCACCGTATACTGGGCTCCCTCAAGAGCTGCTGTGACAGCTTCCAGCTCCTCTTTTTTGTGGATGGCCATACGGCCCTCCCTGGTTCCGTAAAATTTGGCTGTCAGCTTTTTCTTTGAGCCTTTTGCCTTGAGTTTTGCTTCCAGATTCCAGTATTCCTCCGGGATAAAGGAGCTGATCTCTTCCTCCCTGTCGCAGATCATGCGCAGCGCCACTGACTGCACGCGGCCCGCACTCAGCCCTCTCTTTACCTTCGCCCAGAGAAGCGGGCTGATCCGATAGCCGATCATGCGGTCCAGAACGCGTCTTGCCTGCTGGGCGTCCACCAGGTTCATATCAATCGCCCTCGGCGTCTTTAAAGCCGCCTTTACGGCATTTTTCGTGATCTCATTGAATGTAATCCTGTATACCTTCTTATCTTTGCAGTCCTCCAGCTTCAGAGCCTTGGAAAGATGCCAGGAAATCGCCTCTCCCTCCCGATCAGGGTCAGTAGCCAGATAAATCTTGTCTGCTTTTTTTACTTCTTTTCTGAGCTTTGCCAGAATGTCCCCCTTGCCCCGGATGGTAATATATTTCGGTTCATAGCCATGTTCAATGTCAATCCCCATCTGGCTTTTGGGCATATCCCTCACATGCCCGTTGGAAGCATCCACCTCATAATTTGAACCGAGAAATTTCTTGATCGTCTTCACCTTTGCCGGTGACTCCACAATTACCAAATTTTTAGCCATAGCCAACTCCTACCTGAATTTCCTAACGTAATACTGGTTTGATGTCTGGACGGCGAATCCGTCCAGTTCCAGTTTTAAAAGGACTGCCGTACATTCCCCGGCAGGCAGCCCGCTCTCCGTCACAATCTGTTCCAGATGCTTCGGTTGTAAATCTAGGCAACTATACACCATTTTCTCGTTCTTGACAAGACCATTTTCAGTTTTTTTCATAATCTTCCCGTTTTTTTCACTTTTCATGCCCAGAAGGCTCAGCACATCCTCCGGCGTCATGAGAAGCCCGGCGCCGGACTGTATCAGCTCATTGCAGCCGGCGCTTAAGGGATCGGTAACGCGTCCTGGAACTGCAAACACATCCCTGCCCTGCTCCAGAGCCAGACCTGCCGTAATCAGGGAACCGCTCCTTTTCCTGGCCTCCACCACGATCACCAGATCGGATAGGCCGCTGATAATCCTGTTTCTCAGGGGAAAATTGGCGGGGTACGGCGGTGTTTTCGGCACAAACTCCGTGATCAGCCCACCCTGCAGCCCTATCCGCTCAGCCAGCTCCGTATGCTCTCTCGGATAGCAGATGTCGATCCCGCAGCCGAGAATCCCGTAAGTGTCCCCGCCTGCCTCCAGCGCTCCCCCATGCCCTGCCCCGTCGATTCCCAGAGCCAGTCCGCTCACCACCTGAACTCCCGCTCTGGCCAGCTCTCTGGACAGGTACCTGGCCTCCTCCCTTCCATAGTAGCTGCATCCCCTCGCTCCTATGACAGCTGCCGAAGGCCTCTGATCCTCCGGCAGCCTTCCCTTTACGAACAGCCCCAGAGGCATGCCCGGAAGCTCTCTGAGCCGCTCAGGATAGCCGCTGTCGTAGATTGTGATAAAGTCTATTCCCCTCTCCCTGAGCCTATGATATTCTTCTGTGCAGGACTCCAGATTCCTTTTTTCTGAAAGGATCGCTCCCCTCTCTCTGGCCGTCAGGAAGTGACAGGCCTTAAGCTCCTGTTCCTTCATATAATATATGCTTCTGAATCCTCCCGTCTCATTCAGGAGGCGCTCCATTTTTTCGGCCCTCAGCCCTGGCACATGGCACAGCCAGTAGAGATATTCCTTTTCTGTCATTTCCGAAACCCCCAATATCTTTTTTCAAAGCTCCTGTAGGACACAGCCTCGCTCAGATGCACGCGTCCAATCTGCCTCTCTCCATCCAGATCAGCGGCTGTGCGGGCCGCCTTGAGTATCTTCTCAAGCCCTCTCGCGCTGAAGCCGTAGCTTCTGTATACAGCCTGAAGGAATTTTTCGTCCTCCGGCCTGAGCCGGCAGAATTCTTCTGTTTCCGCAGGCCCCATCTCACTGTTAAACCGGATGGCCATGCCCTTGAAGCGCTCCTTCTGCATGTTTCTGGCTCTTTCCACGCGTTTTTTCATTGAGGCTGAACATTCCTCCGCCTCCTTCTGTTTCGCGCCGTCCTGCCCCCGCAGATCGCTGTAGGACACGGCAGGCACCTCCACTCCCAGATCAATCCGATCGAGAAACGGCCCGGACACCCTGCTCAGATACCTTCTGATCTGCGCTTCCGTGCAGGTACAGCGGCTCTTGTCCGGATAATAGCCGCAGCGGCATGGGTTCATGGCGCAGATCAGCATAAAATCCGCCGGAAACTCCACGCTTCCATTCAGCCTCGACACGGTAATCCGTCTCTCCTCCAGAGGCTGCCTCAGCAGATCCAGAATCCTTGCCGGAAATTCCGTCAGCTCATCGAGAAACAGGACGCCTCCCGAAGCCAGAGAGATCTCCCCGGGCCTGGGATTTCTCCCGCCTCCGGCTAGGGACTGGGCCGTGATGCTGTGGTGAGGCGCCCGAAACGGCCTGCGGGTCATAAGAGGAAGCTCCTCCGGCAGCAGGCCGCAGATACTGTACACCTTCGATACCTCTATGGCCTCCTCAAAGGTTACAGCAGGAAGAATTGAGGGGAGCCGTTTGGCCGCCATGGTCTTTCCTGTTCCGGCAGGGCCGATGAGCAGGCAGCTGTGCTTTCCCGCCGCAGCCATCTCCATGGCGCGCTTTACCGTAACCTGCCCGCATATATCTGCATAATCAGGGAAGGCCTCCTCCCCCGTCTCTTCCTCCTTTTCAAACACTTCCCTGGAGAACCACTGCCCGCGGATATTCTCCGGCCTGCGCAGAAGCTTTGCAAGGCCGCCGAGACTGGAAACTCCCACGATCTCTATTCCCTCCACCACAGTTCCCTCTCTCACATTCCTCTCCGGCACAAAGCAGCGGGAGAACCCCGCCTGCCTGGCACAGTAGACCCGCGGGAGAATCCCATTGACCGGCTTCACCTCCCCGTTCAGACCGAGCTCACCCAGAAATACGGCTCCTGAGGCCGTTTTTTCAAGTTCCTCCTCCAGGCAGCACAGCACTGAGGCCGCTATGGCCAGATCAAAGGCTGTTCCCTCCTTTCTGACTCCTGCCGGTGACAGATTCACCGTAATTCTCCTGGGCGGCAGAAGCACACCGGAATTTCTCAGGGCAGTTCTCACCCTCTCCTGCGCCTCCCTCACCTCCTCTGACAGGTAACCCACCATGTTGAATGACGGAATCCCGCTGCTCATATCCGTCTCAATGGCAACCAGATACCCCTCTACGCCGCGTATGCCGCAGCTCACTGTCTTGCTGAACAAAATACATACTCCCTTCCCCCGCCGTGATGTGATGCGGGCCTCTGAAACTGAATGATCGATTTGCCAGACAATCCATTCGAAACCTTCTCGGTCTGGAGGCTTCCCGGTATGGAAACTTCTGTTATAGGTAATAGAATGGAACGTCATAAAAAGAAATCAATGAAAAATTAAGAAATCAGTGAAAATGATAAGATTCGTAAAATAAGAAATTGCCAGAAATAAAAGACTGTTGAAAAATTGCTGAATGCTGAAGAAAAGAGATTCAGGAACAGAAAAAAATCAGAAAAAATGCAGACCGGGCTGGCAGCAGAAACGCACAGACTCAAAGCGGAAAATCCTGCTCTCGTCCTCCCACTCTCATTGTCTCACAGATAGCAGGATTTTGCAAAGTTTTTTTGCAGAATCTTTTGCAGGATTCTGCAAAACTAAGCTGTCTGGATAAGGATTCTGTATGCAAACCGGCGGAGGAAAAATCCCCCGCCGGCAGCTTAAATCTGATATTGATTGAACGTACCCTTTTAATTAGTCGTTTCCGTACAGTGTAACGAGCTTGGTCAGGTAAGAGTATCTTGCCTTTGCCTCTTCCTCGTTCTTTGCAGACAGCTCTTTTGCTCTCTCCGGATTCTTCAGAGCCAGAGATGCGTAACGAACCTCGCCCTTTAAGAACTCCTGGTAGTCTCCTGTCGGAGCCTTGCTGTCTAAGGAGAACTTCTTCTCAGCAGCCGGGTTGAAGCGGAAGTTGTGCCAGTAACCGCACTCTACAGCCAGCTTCTCCTCTGTCTGAGCCTTGCTCATACCCTTCTTGATACCATGGTTGATACATGGAGCGTAAGCGATAATTAAGGATGGTCCCGGATATGCCTCAGCCTCAGCCAGAGCCTTTACAGTCTGGTTGTAGTCAGCACCCATGGAGATCTGTGCTACGTATACATAGCCGTAGCTCATAGCGATAGAAGCCAGATCCTTCTTCTTAACATCCTTTCCGCCTGCTGCGAACTGTGCCACAGCACCTGTTGGTGTAGCCTTGGAGGACTGTCCGCCTGTGTTGGAGTAAACCTCTGTATCGAATACCATGATGTTGATGTCCTTGCCGGAAGCGAGAACGTGGTCAACACCGCCGAATCCGATATCGTAAGCCCATCCGTCACCGCCGAATACCCACTGGGACTTCTTGCCGAGGAAATCTTTGTTCTTTACGATCTCCTTGCAAACCGGGCAGTCAATTCCCTCTAAAGCGGCTACCATCTTATCTGTAGCAGCGCCGTTTAATGCGCCTACGTTGTAGGTGTCAAGCCACTCCCTGCATGCAGCCTTCACTTCCTCGGAAGCCTCAGCGCCTGCAACGATGCCCTCAACCTTTGTCTTTAATCCGTCACGGATTGCGTTCTGAGCTAATAACATACCGTAACCAAACTCAGCGTTGTCCTCGAACAGAGAGTTGTCCCAGGCCGGACCGCGTCCCTGCTTGTTTACTGTGTATGGTGTGGACGGTGAAGAGTTACCCCAGATAGAGGAACATCCTGTCGCGTTGGAGATATACATTCTGTCACCGAAGAGCTGTGTGATTAACTTCGCGTACGGTGTCTCTCCACATCCTGCACATGCGCCGGAGAACTCTAAGAGAGGCTGCTTGAACTGGCTTCCCTTTACTGTTGTCTCCTTGAACTTGGCGATAACATCTTCCTTGATGTCCAGAGTCTGGCCGTAATCGAATACCTTCTGCTCGCCGAGGTTAGCGTCCAGAGCGCTCATGGTGAGGGCCTTCTCACCCTTCTTTCCTGGGCAGACATTTGCACAGGAACCGCATCCTGTACAGTCAAGAGCGGAGATTGTCATGGCGAACTTGTACTCCGGCATACCTGTCATCGGAAGAGCCTTTGTTCCCTCCGGAGCTGCTGCAAGCTCAGCGTCTGTCATGGCGATTGGACGGATAACAGCGTGCGGGCAGACATAGGAACAGAAGTTACACTGGATACAGTTGTCCGGATTCCATGTCGGAACATTTACAGCGATACCGCGCTTCTCATATGCAGAGGAACCGGATGGTGTGGAACCGTCTACATAGTCTACGAATGCGGATACAGGCAGGTTGTTTCCTTCCTGAGCGTTTACAGCTGCCTGAACGGTGTTGACGAACTTCACAACATCCTCGCGTCCGGATGTAGCGTGAGTCATATCCAGTCCCTCGTCCTCGCAGTTTTTCCAGCTCTCCGGAACCTGAACCTCTACCACGTGCTGAGCGCCTGCGTCGATAGCTGCCCAGTTCTTCATAACAACGTCCTCACCCTTGCGGCCGTAGGTTGCCTTTGCAGCAGCCTTCATCAGCTCGTTTGCCTTGTCAGCCGGGATGATGTCAGCCAGCTTGAAGAATGCAGACTGAAGGATTGTGTTGATACGTGTCGGGCCCATGCCTGTCTCGATACCCAGCTTCACACCGTCGATGGTGTAGAACTTGATATGGTGCTCGGCAATGTATCTCTTAACCTGTCCCGGAAGGTGCTTCTCAAGGCCTTCCATATCCCATGGGCAGTTTAACAGGAATGTACCGCCGTCAACCAGCTCCTGAACCATGTTGTACTTGCGCACGTATGCCGGGTTGTGGCATGCTACGAAGTTGGCACGGCGGATCAGATAGGTAGACTTAATCGGAGAATGGCCGAAGCGCAGGTGGGACATGGTGATACCGCCGGACTTCTTGGAATCATAGTCAAAGTAAGCCTGAGCGTACATGTCTGTGTTGTCGCCGATGATCTTGATGGAGTTCTTGTTAGCGCCTACAGTACCGTCTGCTCCAAGTCCCCAGAACTTGCAGTTGATGGTTCCCTCTGGAGTTGTAACAAGGGGCTCACCCAGTTCCAGAGAAAGGTTTGTAACGTCATCCACAATACCGATTGTAAATTTCGGCTTCTCTGTGTTGTTGTATACAGCTACGATCTGAGCCGGAGTTGTATCTTTGGAACCTAAGCCGTAGCGTCCTGTGAAGATCTCCACATCGCCGAACTTGCTTCCTCTTAAGGCAGCAACTACATCCAGGTACAGCGGTTCGCCGAGAGAACCTGGCTCCTTTGTTCTGTCGAGAACGGAGATCTTTTTAACTGTATCAGGAATTGCATTGATGAATGCCTCTGTGCAGAATGGTCTGTACAGACGAACCTTCACAACACCCACCTTCTGTCCCTGCTTTAACAGGTAGTCGATGGTCTCCTCGATTGTATCGTTTACGGAACCCATGGCAACGATGATGTGCTCTGCATCCGGTGCTCCGTAGTAGTTGAACAGCTTGTAGTCTGTTCCGATCTTCTCGTTAACCTTGTCCATGTACTCCTGAACAATAGCCGGAAGAGCCTCATAGTACGGGTTGCAGGCCTCTCTTACCTGGAAGAAGATATCCGGGTTCTGAGCAGAGCCTTTCTGGCATGGATGGTTTGGATTTAACGCGTTCTTTCTGAACTCGTCGATAGCATCCATATCAGCCATATCCTTCAGATCCTCATAATCCCATGTCTCGATCTTCTGGATCTCGTGGGATGTACGGAATCCGTCGAAGAAGTTGATAAACGGAACCTTGCCCTTGATAGCTGCCAGATGTGCAACCGGTGTTAAGTCCATAACCTCCTGCACGCTGGACTCGCACAGCATAGCGCATCCAGTCTGACGACAGGCGTAGATATCAGAATGATCGCCGAAAATATTTAATGCATGAGTGGCAACGGCACGCGCAGAAACATTAAATACACCCGGAAGCTGCTCTCCTGCAATCTTGTACAGGTTCGGGATCATCAGTAAAAGTCCCTGGGAAGCTGTGTAGGTAGTGGTCAGAGCGCCTGCTACCAGAGAACCATGTACAGCACCTGCTGCACCGGCTTCAGACTGCATCTCAGTGATCTGTACCTTCTGTCCGAAGATATTTGTCCTTCCGTCTGTTGCCCACTCGTCTGTGGCTTCTGCCATAGGAGAAGAAGGGGTAATCGGATAGATGGCTGCAACATCTGTATATGCATAGGAAGCATGAGCTGCTGCATGGTTACCATCCATGGTCTTCATTTTTCTTGCCATGTGAATATTCCTCCTATTAAATGTGAAATATTTATGAGATACTTCCCTCTCGGGAATATTTCCTGCTAAATATTATACCAAGTTTTTGTTAAAATGCAAACGAAAAAGGACGATTCCCGCGTACTTAATTAGAAACAATCCGAAAAAGGAGGAGAAGCCGTGTACGCAGCACTGCTTCTCCTCCTTTATTGGCTGATGTTTAAAACCTGCCTGCAATTTTAATTTCCCGCCGGTCCTTCTGCCGGTGAATCCGGACCAGCCGGCACTGTCGGACCAGGGGACGGTATCTGCCCTCCCTCCGGTACCTGGCTTTCGGGATTAGCCGGAACTGTCTCTCCCACTGCCGGCCCTTCTCCCGCCGGGCTTCCTGGACCTGCTGGATTCTCCGCCGCCTCTGTAGATGCCGCTGTGCTGTCTGCAGACCCTGCAGATGCCTCTGTACTGTCTGCTGCTGCAGACTCTGTAGGAGCTTCTGTTGTCAGCACAACACCTGAAGTATTTCTTTTGATAATCGCGGCCTTTCCTCTGTAAACGCTGTTGTGGAAATCAATTCTGCTGATCTCCTCACCGTCCTTGTAGGTTACAAGGTCTGTACTCCACCTGCTTCCCGGTGTTGGCTGCTTTACAACCTTTTCCTGATCAGGCTGAAGTGTCTGATCCTCCTCATAGGTCGGCGCGGGCGGATCCAGCTCCGCTGTTTTCTCAGATTCCATACGTACCTTCACACCGCTCTCCAGAACCGGAATTCCGTAAATGGAGCAGGTCACCTTCTGGTCGGAAAAGCTGGCTCTGATGGCCACAGGATAGTCCGAATTATTTACGAACCGGAAATCCGGCCCGCCGTAGCTGACTGCCGCGTCCTCGCCCGGAGTCACATAGGAAGGCTCGTAGCTGTGCGCATGGCGCTCTGTACTTTTCAGTCCTGCAAAGATGACTGCATTGTAGAGAGTGGAAGAAACCTGACACACGCCGCCGCCCGGTTCCTGAATAACCTCACCGTTCAGATATGCCGTAGCCGGCTGATAGCCCTTCTCTGTGGAACGCGGTCCTGTAGTCTCATTAAATGAGAACTCCTGGCCCGGGTTCACGATCGTTCCATTAATCGCCTCCGTGCAGAGCTTCAGATTCTGATTCCTGTTTTTATTATTTGTGGCTGTGGTGGTATAGGTTCCAATCGTGGTATATTTCTCCTCGAGCTGAGCCGCAGTCAGTTCCGGCTCCACTTCCTTTACCTGGGCCTCAATCACAGCCTTATAATCTTTATTCCCGACAGCTTTCACAATGTCCTCGGCCAGCCTGTCCTGGTCGATGACAGCTCCCTTTGTTCCCTCTTCAAACTCAAACTTTCCAGTTTCTTTATTGTATCCTGAAATACCGCCGTTTTTGGCGACCATGTTCCAGTTCCCTGCAATCAGGGACGCCTCAGCCTTGGCTGCATCCAGCAGGTTATCCGTGTTGACTTCAAAGGTCGTTTCTGTGCTTCCCCCGTAGATTTCCTCGAGCAGCTCGTCCACTCTGCCCTCCAGCAGATTTCCCACAGAAGCTTCCTTGTCATTGTATGTCACCTTCATATCCCAGCCGTACTGATCAAGGATCTTCTCTCTTGCTTCCTCCTGGGTCATCCCGTCGATGGAAATACCGTCCACAGTGATTCCGCCCTCTGCCGCCTCCCCGGCCGCCGAAGATCCTTCCGTACTCTCAAGAGCGTCTGTTCCTTTGCTGCACCCTCTCACAAGGAGAACCACAGCCAGAATGATTACGATCAGGGCCACTCCATATACTATCCACTGAGTAAAATCTCGGTTTCTGCGCCGTCTTCTGTTGTGCATGTTTCTGGCGCTGTAGGAATAATTCGGCGTACCATGACCAGCTCGGTTTCTGGATGCGGCGGAATGTGAAGAACCTGCCCTTCCAGAGCGGGAAGAAGCCTCCCTTCTGCCTCCTGAATTCGATGTCCTTCTTCTGGAAGAACTTCTGTTTAATTCGCTCATTTTTCTCACCTAAAATTCATAATATTGTATTCTACGCACAAGTATAACACAATTTGTAGAAAATGAAAGAACATATTTTCTTAAAATTTTATTTCCGTCGAAATTTTACCTGGAGCCAGATTTGTGATATGATAGATTGTACTATTTCACTAAGGAATGTTACAGAAGCATTACATCTGGATTACATTCTTTTTATTTCTGCCTGATACAGTTAAAAATTTCTTCGGAGGTATCTGTTTTATGAAATATATTGAGGAATATATTGATCTTCATGTACACTCCAGTGCGTCGGACGGCACTATGACACCGGCTGAAGTGGTGGACTGCGCGGCCAAAGCCGGTCTTTCTGCTGTTGCGCTGACCGACCATGACACGGTGGCCGGAGTCGCTCCGGCTCTTGAGGCTGCCAGAATCCGCGCAGACAAAGGCCTCTATTCTCCTGAGGTTATTCCCGGAACTGAGCTTTCCTGTATCTGGGAACACGAACAGAAAAAGACGGAGCTTCACATGCTGGGGCTGTTCGTAGACTGTAAAAGCGGCGCGCTCTGCGCGTTTTTAAATGATGTACTGGCAGCCAGAGAGCGCAGAAACGACGAGATCCTGCAAAGGCTGGCAGCTGACCATATTTACCTCTCCCGCCAAGAGCTGACAGGAGGAAATCCTGACGCCGTCATCACCAGAGCTCACTTCGCCTCCGCCCTCATTGCCAAGGGGATTGTATCTACCACGGATCAGGCGTTCCGAAGGTATCTGGCAGCCGGCGGAAAATACTGTCCCCCAAAAGAGACCGTTTCCCCTGAAAAGGCGGTGCAGCTCATTCTCCAGTCAGGAGGCTTTCCTGTTCTGGCCCATCCCATGCGCTACCATCTCTCCTGGAAGGAAATCGAACTTCTGACAGGGCAGCTGACAGAGGCAGGTCTGGCCGGACTGGAGGTATACTATTCTTCCCACACCAGTGAGCAGAGCCAGCGCCTCAGGGAACTGTGCCGCAGATTCCGTCTCCTCCCCACCGGCGGCTCTGACTTTCACGGAGCAAAAAAGCCGGACATTCATATGGGAACCGGTTACGGCGGGCTGAGAGTCTCAAAAGCTCTTCTCGACGACATCAAAAGCGCTCTTGTGCAGATACGAAGCAGCTCACAGGGCTGTGACGGGCTGCAGCAGACTCCCGGGACGCCTATGCCCTGACGCTTTGCAGGCTTATCATGCACTCCGCCATGCTGTCCATAGACGGGACCTCTGAGGTCACTGTCCTCATTCCGGCCTCCCTCGCCGCTTTCTCAGTCATCTCTCCGATGCAGACAGCAGTAAAGCCGCAGAGTTCCTCATCGGTGGGGGAGAGAAGTTCAAGAAAGCCCTTCACAGTGGACTCACTTGTGAAGGTAACGTAGTCAAAGGCTTTTTTCTCCAGCAGGATCTTTACCCTCTCCGCCTGCATAGACGGGGCTGGAAATTCCGTGCGGTAAAGCACCGCGTCCTCAAATGGAATTTCTGCCCTGGCAAGCTCCTCACAGAGAGCAGGCGACGCTTTCTGGGCCCGCAGCAGAAGAACCTTCACAGGTTTTCCGCATCCGGCCCCTCCTCTGCCATTTTCTCCCCTTTTCTCCTCCTCTTTCATCTCATGGAGGATAGTTTCTGCAAGCCCTCTGCCCAGTTCCTTCACATAAAAGTTCTCCGGCATGTAGTCTGCATAAAATCCGTACCTGCAGAGGGCCTTTGCCGTTCCCGCTCCGATTACGGCAAATTTAAGCCCCATCAGGAGGCGGATGTCCTTTTTCTCTCTTCTCAGATACTCAAAAAACAGTTCCACTCCGCTGGGACTTGTAAAAACTGCCCATCTAAAGTCCGCCAGTCTTTCCAGAGTACGGTCAAGGAAAGAGGTATCCTCCAGAAGCCTCGGCTCTGCCGCCGGAAGCTCCACAACCTCCGCCCCTGCCTCCCTCAGCCTGCCGGCCATCCTGGCGGAACGTCTTTTCGGGCGCGTCACCAGTATCTTCGCGCCAAACAGAGGTTTTTCCTCCATCCACTGCAGGCTCTCGGAGAGGCTGCACACTTCTCCCACCACAATAATGGCAGGCGGCTTGATATTCTGGCTTTTTCCATCCTCCCACAGCCTTTCCAGAGTCGAGAGCACCCTCCTCTGCCCGGCCGTGGTGCCTTTTTCCAGAAGAGCGGCAGGGGTGTGTCTGTCCATTCCTCCCTCGATGAGTCCCCGGCAGATCGTCTCCGCTGAGGTGACTCCCATAAGAAAAATGAGAGTTCCCCCTTCGCGGGCCAGGGCACTGTAATCCATATGGGCCGGCTCTCCATTTTTTCTGTGGCCTGTTATCACGTGAAAGGAAGGAGCCATCCCCCGGTGGGTTACCGGGATACCGCAGGCGGCCGGCACGGCAACGGCGGAGGTGACCCCGCAGACCACCTCAAAGGGAATTCCGTGTTCCCGCAGAACCAGCGCCTCCTCGCTTCCTCTGCCGAACACAAAGGGATCTCCCCCCTTCAGCCGGACGACTCTGCGCCCTTTTTCAGCTTCCTCCACCAGAATTTGGTTGATCTCCTCCTGAGATTTCGTGTGAGAGCCTCCCCGCTTTCCCACATAAATCTGTTCTGCCCCCTCGGGAATCCATCCGAGAATCCCGTCCCCTACCAGGGCGTCATAGACAACCGACTGGGCCTTTTCCAGAACCTCCCTGCCTCTGAGGGTCAGGAGTCCTGCGTCGCCTGGCCCGGCTCCTACCAGCCATACCTTTCCACGGTTTACCGTTCTCTCGGACTGCCTTTCGTCCTGTCCTTTTTCCTGCATATTCATCTATCCCTGTTCCTCTCTGTCCTCTCTCTTTTTGAACTTTCCTGCATCTGTATTTTTCTTCCGCTCACACTTTTAGCTCACACAGTTCACACTTTTTCCTGTTCTATTTCAGATTTGAGCCTGAGCGCCAGGCTGCGGCCCAGCTCTGCCGGCCCCTGAACGCTGCCTTCCAGACTTCCCACAACCCAGCGGCCGCTTTTTTCCTCAAAGTAAAGACCTCTCAGCTTCAGTCTGTCCCCTTCTATAAGGGCACAGGCCGCTATAGGCGAACTGCATCCTCCGTCAAGGGTTTTCACGAAGCTGCGCTCTGCCTCGGCCATGGCCTGGGACTTTGGTGAATTTATTTTAATAAGGAAGGGATAACTGTCATCTTTTCTCCCCTGGACAGCCATGATTCCCTGCCCTGCCGGCGGGATGATCTCCTCCACGGAAAAATACCGGCTGATTCTGTCCTGAAGTCCCATCCGGATCATCCCGGCCGCCGCCAGTATCAAGGCGTCATATTCCCCTGAGTCCAGTTTGCGAAGCCGTGTGTGAATATTTCCGCGAATCCCTTTAAACTCTGCATCCGGGTAAATTCTGGCTGCCTGGATTTTCCTTCTGGCGCTTCCCGTACCTATCACCGGATGAGCGGGAAGCTCTGACAGCCCCTCTCTCAAGACCAGTACATCCCTGTTGTCCTCTCTGGGAGAGTAGGCCAGAATCGGCAGTTCTTCGGGAATCTCCATGGGCATATCCTTAAGACTGTGCACGGAGAGATCGCTGCGTCCTTCCATAAGCGCCAGATCAAGCTCCTTCACAAACAGCCCCTTTCCGCCTATCTTGTCCAAGGACTGGTTCAGAATCCTGTCCCCCGTTGTTTTCATCGTAACCAGCGTAAGCTCTGTCTCAGGAGAGGCCTTTCTGACCGCCTCCATCACAAGCTCCGCCTGCCTGACTGCCAGAAGGCTGTCACGGCTTCCGACTCTCACCTTTTTATTCATCCAAGCGCTCTCCTTTTCTCGTTTTTCCTCTGTCCTGATCCTTCCTCCGCTCTGCTTTGAGATTTCCGAGACAGTTTTCCCTCCCTGCATTCTTCTGACCAGAGTTCTCTCTTTCCCAGTCCTTCTCCTTTTGAGCAAACAGCTCCCTCACCGCCTCCGAGGCCTGTCTGGCCAGGCGGTGATCCCTTCCTCCGGCCGTAATGCCTGCCGTCACCGAGCCTGCCTGTGCTATTCCCGGGAAGTAGAAGTCTGACTGGAGACGGTCAGAGGCCACATTGACAAATGCTCCTTTCGTTCTCCCGTCGCAGGCTGCCAGGCTATCCGTTTTCTCTGCGCCCGAAGCGGCGATTACCAGAAAAAATGAGGGGGAGGATGGAGAGAACAGCCTTTCCCGAAACATCTCATACGTTCCCCTAAGCCAGTACAGACGGACAGAATCAGCTCCCGGCGGCGTCTGGAACCCTTCCTCCGGCACTGAATCCAGTACCAGCAGCCTTTTGTCCTTCTCTCCGGCCGCCCCTTCCAGAAAGCTGCTCTCCGGTGCCACAGCCGCCACCCTGGCTCCGAATTCCAGAAGCACGCGAATTCTCCTGGATGCCACAGAGCCTGCGCCAACCACAAGTACCCATTTTTCTTCCAGTTCAAAAAAAAGCGGAAAATATGCCACGATTTCTCTCCTTCCCAGCCTGTCCTTCTGACTCTGCACATTTATCCTATTATACACAAAACCGGAAAACTTTCAAATACATTCGTCCTGTGATTGACGGCATCTGAAAGTCACGCTATACTGAAAAAGACGGCTGGCGCAGGTATACAGCCGCAAAGGCAGCATTTACAAAACACAGAAGGGAGAATCCCATGGAAGAATTTTTCAAAGCGATCGAGGATAAAATCAGAGCCGCCGGATACCAAGGCCCGCTGGACGGAGAAGCGCTTTACGATGAGATCTGCGATGAGATTGAGGATAAGGAAAATGGCTCCTATCTTTTTCTGTCAAAAAAGGACAACGGAGACATTTTTGAGTACAAGGTGGATGTGATGGACGAGGAATTTAATCTCTCCTATGTCCACATCACCGCCGGGGACGGCGTTTTTCACGCAGATTTCGATCAGTAGAAGCCAGCACGCTGCAGTCTGAACAGAGACCATGCCGTTTTTTTCGCTTCTTTCGGCAGTTCTCATAATTGCAGTCCCCTGCTTTTTCCTGTATAATACTGTCTGATAAAATGAAACAGACAAATCAGACAGATTTTTCAGGAGGATTCTTTTATGAAGCTTCAGAATATTGACAATGTAGAGAAATTTTTCAGTGTTATCGACGAATGCAGGGGCCGCGTGGAGCTTGTATCTCCGGAAGGTGACCGCATCAATCTGAAATCCAAGCTGGCACAGTACCTCTCACTGGCCAGCGTGTTCTCCAACGGCTATATCAAGGAGCTGGATCTGATCGCCTATGAGAGGGAGGATGTCGACCGGCTGCTCAAGTTCATGTATCAGGGAGAGTAGGCTGACAGGACGGCTGCAGCGGGAAAAGCCACTGAAGAGGATTCCAAGTCATATCCTCTTCAGTGGCTTTTTTTGTTCCATACCTTTCTCAGTCTTTTTCCGTTTCCTTTTCTTTCTTATTTTCCGTCTTTTCTGCTTTTTTTCCGGAGCCGCTCATTTTCGCTCCCGCTTCGCGCTCTGAAAAACGCTTCAAATATTTATCCGCCTTCACATTCCGCCCGGCAAGCTGAATTCCCACATCTTCCTTTAACAGTGTATAGCCTACGGAACAGAGCGGAATAAAGATCAGCATTCCGACAATTCCCATCATACTTCCGCCCAGGGAAACGGCTACCAGCACCCAGATGGACGGAAGGCCCACAGAGCTTCCCACCACATGGGGATAGATCAGGTTGCCTTCAATCTGCTGAAGCACCAGAAAGATAATCGTAAACCAGATTGCCTGCACGGGGCTGACCATCAGCATCAGGAAAATTCCCACAGCGCAGCCGATAAAGGCTCCAAAAATCGGAATCAGGGCCGTGAAGGCAATCAGAACTCCGATCAGCAGTGCAAACGGCAGACGCAGAATGGTCAGCGTCACAAAAAACATGGTTCCCAGAATCACCGCCTCTGTACACTGACCTGTCAGAAATTTCGAAAAGATCCGCTCCGTCATTCTGAGGACGCCAAGTCCCTTATCCACAGCAGACTCAGGGAAGTAGGCATAGCACAGCTGCTTAAACTGGCGGGACAGGGTTTCCTTCTGGAGCAGAATGTACAGGGAAAAGATAAAGGAAATACTGAAGGTGGTAAGTCCGCTGGCGATGGACACGGCAGCCGTCACAGTGGACGATAGGAGGTTCCCCGCTCCTGAAGTGATGAAGGAGGCTGTCTCCTCCATCAGAGTTTTCCAGTCAATCTCGATGCTGTTGATAAACTCCACGATCTCCGGATATCTGGCAAACATGGCCTCCGCCTGGATCTGCATATTCTCAAAGAAGGCCGGCACCAGGCGTTTTAAGCCAAGCAGCGTCCCTGTCAGCTCCGGTATCACCACAAGGCTCACAACTGCCACAATCACCAGCACAAACAGGATGGCTAACAGAAGGCTGAGCGGCCTTTTTGCCCTGCTTGTCTCCTTCATTCTCAGCAAGCCGCCCAGAATATTTTTCTCGATAAAGCGCATGGGCACATTGAGAATAAACGCAATAGCCGCCCCCAGAAGGAAGGGAAACATAAGCCTCAGGCCTCCCCGCAGAAAGCCGAACACATATTCCATGCGAAAGGCCAGAGCCAGAATCACGATGGTGTACAGAATCAGAAGCATGATCTTTTTCATGTTATCTTTGTTCAATTCCATATCTGTCTTATATTCCTCTCTCCCTCAGGGCTGCAAACCAGTTTCTCACTTCTTCTCCGGAAGCGCTCACACTGCCCTGAACCATGCGCTCGCTTCCGCCTCCCCTGCCGTTCAGGGACTGATTCAGTTCCCGGCCAAGGGTTCTCATATCATGGACAGGGCTTGCAAGAGTGTAGGAAAAGCTTCCACTCTGTCCTCCGAACACAGCTGTCACCTGTCCCCTTTTCGCTTCCATGAGCAGGTTGCAGAACTGTCTCACTTCTACAGGTGTATAATCCTTCTCAAAGACCAGGAGAATCCCATCTGACTCCGGATAGGAAGCAGTCTTAAGCTCCATCAGCTGTCTGGTCAGGGCCACCGTTCTCGCCTTCTCCTCTGAGAGCTCGTCCCTCTGCCGCTTCACCGCCTCCACAATTTCCTCCGGCTTTGCAGAAAGCAGGACAGAAACAGCGGAAACCTGCTCCGTTTTTCTGTCGCAGGCCTTCAGCGCCTTCTGACCGCAGAGCATGGAAATGCGGACTCCTCCTTTATAGTTCATCAGAGAGAGAAACTTGATAACTCCGATTTCCCCGGTATACGCCACATGGGTACCGCAGCAGGCACAGGTGTCCACGCCGGGAACCTCCACAATGCGCACCTGGCCTGAGAGCTCCTTCTTGCTCCTGTAATCAAGCTTTTCAAGCTCCTCCTCGGAAGGATATGTAATTTTGAGAGGAATATTGGCCCAGACTGCCCGGTTGGCCTTCTCCTCAATTTCCATCAGCTCCTCCCAGCTCATGGGGCCGTTCAGATCAATGGTCATCTCCTCCCTGCCCATGTGAAAGCCCACATTGTCATATCCATAGACGCTGTGAATCAGCCCGGAAACGATATGCTCGCCGGAATGCTGCTGCATATTGGAAAAGCGCGCCTCCCAGTCGATCCTCCCTGTAACCTCTTCCCCCACCGAAAGCTCCCTGTCTGTATAGTGAATCACAGTCCCGTCCTTTTCGTGGACATCCAAAACCCTGGCTGTTCCCAGCACTCCCGTGTCAGCCGGCTGCCCGCCTCCCTCCGGATAAAAGCAGGTTCTGTCAAGCTCTACCTCAAATCCCTTTTTCCCGGAGACGCAGGCCGTCACCCTGGCTGTAAATTCCCTTCGGTACGGCTCCTCGTAAAATAATTTCTCCATCTCTTCTGTCCTTCCTCCTGTCCATGAACCTGTGCGGTTCCGATTATTATAATTATACACAGATTTTCCGGCGGTTCAATCAATTTGCCATTAATTTTTCGTTTTGGTGGAAACTGTGGCAAGCAGGGCGGCATAAGATGGAGTGTAAAGAAAATGTCGGAGGAACTTAAATATGAGCGATTTATCAGCAACTAACTGCGGATGCGGATGTGAGACTACAGGAGGAGGAAGCAACCTCATTTTCCTGATTCTCATTCTGATTTGCTGCGGCGGCTGCGGCTTCGGCGGAGGCTTTTGTGAACATAATAGCTGCGGCGGCGGATGCTCCTGCGGATTTGGCGGCGGCGGATGTGAATGGCTGATCTGGATCATCCTGCTGTGCTGCTGCTGCGGCGGCGGAAACAACGGCGGCGGCTTCTGCTGCTAGTTTCCGTTTTTCTGACGCCGTCCTGCGGGGCGGCAGCCAGGCGGCTCTTCTGCCGCCTGGCGCAGACAGAGGCTCCCGCTTCCCGGACTGTCCCGGGGCGGGAGCCTCTGTCAGATCTTATGTTCTTTCCCCTTGAAGATTTGCGGAAGCTGCCTTTCTACCGCTCTCTCGCAAGCTGGTAGATCAGCGCATTGCAGATAGCAGCTGCCACGTTGCTTCCGCCTTTTCTTCCCCTAGCCACAATATAGGGGGTATCCTGAAGGGATAAAATCAGCTTCTTGGACGAAACCACATTGACAAAGCCCACCGGTACTCCGATGATGAGTCTGGGCGCAAGTCTCCCTTCCCGGATCAGCTCATAGAGGCGCACCAGGGCTGTGGGGGCATTTCCCACTGCAAAGATGCAGTCTCTTCCGAGAGAGGCCGCCTTATCCATACTGGCTGCCGCCCGGGTGGTGCCCTGCTGTTTCGCTGTCTCTGCCACGTCCTCATCTGCCATAAAGCAGAGTACCTCAGAACCAAGGCGCTCCAGGCTCCTTTTATTGATCCCGGCCCGTCCCATATTGGTGTCTGTCACAATGACAGCCCCCTCTCTCAAAGCCTCCAGAGCCTTTTTCACCGCCCCTTCTGAAAATACCAGATTGTCCGCATAGTCAAAATCTGCGGTTGTGTGGATCACCCGCTTGATCACCGGCTCTTCCTCGGGCCTGAACGTCCTGCCCGGGAACCGTTCCATAAGCTCCTCGGAGATAATCTCAAAGCTCCTGTCCTCTATCTTTTCAGGCAGCACCTGCTCTAACTGTATCCTTCTTTCCATCCTTCTCACCGCATCCCTCTGTTTTTTTGTTCCTGATTTAGTTTTTCTTCCTATTTAGTTTTTCTTCCTGCTTTGTTTTCGTTCCTGTTTTTGTCTTATACTCCGTCTCTTTCTGCCTGGAGTTTCTGCTCAGATTCCTTTTTAGATTCTCCTCTCAGGTTCCTTTTCAGATTTCTCTCCCAGATTCCTTTTTCAGATCCTTCTTCCAAACTCTTTTTCAGATCCTCCTCTCAGATTCCCTGTCTGAGAATCCTGTAAATCTCGTCCATATCAAGGCTTTTTCTCAGCCCGTCGGCCAGCAGGTCAAACTGCTTTTCCCGGTAGGCTCTGTAATCAAAGTCTGCTGCATCCTTAAGGCTTATTCCCTTTTCAGAAAGAAGGGCTTCTGCCAGAACAGCGGCCGTGCCGGGCTCGTCGAAGATGCCGTGGACGTATGTGCCGCAGGCCTGCAGGGAACCTCCTTCATCTGTCAGGACGCAGCCGTCGGGCTTCTCTCCCGTCTCTCCTCCCTCCTGGTTTTCCCGGAGGACAGAGAGAGGGCGTCCTCCCTCAAGGAGCCTGGTCCTTCCCATATGGATCTCATAGCCGGAAAACTCTCTTCCCGAGAGGGCGGAAAAGATGCCGGGAAGGGCGCCGAAACGGCCTGTCACCCGGGTTCTCATCTTCTCCTTCTCAAATTCTGTGGCTGTCTCAAGGAGCCCCATTCCCCGCACAGACACTCCCGGGGCCCCTGCCTCTGTGCCCTTCTCATCTGTCAGACTGCGCCCCATCATCTGGTAGCCTCCGCAGATCCCAAACACAGGAACCCCTGACGAGGCAGCTTTCAGCACGGCGGCCTCCAGACCGTTCTGGCGCATCCACAGCAGATCCTCTATGGTATTTTTCGTTCCCGGAAGGATAATCAGATCCGGAGCAGACAGCTCTGACATTTTCTCCACGTACCGGACAGATACGCCGGGCAGGCAGGAAAACGCCTGAAAATCCGTGAAGTTGGAAAGACGGGGGAACCGGATCACGGCAATGTCCAGGGCGGCTCCCTCATCCTTTTCCCGGGCATTCAGGCGGGCGCTCAGACTGTCCTCGTCCTCAATATCTGCCTGAATATAAGGGATAATCCCTGTCACCGGAATCCCGCAGAGTTTCTCAATCATCTCTGCCCCCGGCTCCAGGATCGTCCGATCTCCGCGGAATTTATTGATCAGAAGTCCCTTTATGTACCTTCTCTCCTCCTCTTCCAGGAGCATCACGGTGCCGTAGAGCTGGGCGAACACGCCTCCCCTGTCTATATCGCCGGCCAGAAGGACAGGAGCCTTCGCCATCCTGGCAATCCCCATATTGACGATGTCATCCTGCTTCAGGTTAATCTCCGCAGGACTTCCGGCCCCCTCGATCACAATAATATCGTAGTCCTTCGAGAGAGATTCATAGGCATTTCGGATCACCGGAAGAAGTGTTTTTTTGTATCTGAAATACTCTCTGGCCGGCATGGTTCCCACCGGCTCCCCCATGACGATCACCTGGGAGCCGGTGTCGCTGGAGGGTTTTAAGAGGATCGGGTTCATGGCCGCGCGGGGGGAGATTCCCGCTGCCTGGGCCTGCACTGCCTGGGCCCGTCCGATCTCTAAACCCTCCTCTGTGATAAAAGAATTGAGAGCCATATTCTGGGATTTAAAGGGAGCCACACGGTAGCCGTCCTGCCGGAATATGCGGCAGAGGCCGGCGGCAATCAGGCTTTTTCCAGCGTTTGACATGGTCCCCTGGATCATGATTGGTTTTGCCATTTCGTTCTCCTTTCCTGTATACAGTATGCAGCCAGATCGGGTTTTTGCTGCTGTCTCATCCTCTCCTTCACCGGCACTCTCTTAAACCTCGCTGCCGGAGCTGAAGTTTTTTCTCGCCCACTCTTCCATCTGACTGAGAAGCTCCTTATTTTCCTCACGGCGCTTCACTGCCACCCGGAAAAAGGAGTCATCCAGCCCCCGGTAGCTGGCGCAGGAGCGGATCAGGATGCCTCTCCCGGAGAGGAATTTCTTTAAATCCTCCTGGCCGGATAGTTCCTTTCCCTTCTGCCCCACAGAGAACAGAAGATAGTTGGCCATGGAAGGCCAGACACGAAAGCCGAGACGTGAAAGCCCGTCACTTAAAAATTTCCGCTCCCGGGCGATCAGCTCTCTGGCCTGTTCCAGAAAGTCCCTACGGGAGAGGGCGGCAATTCCGGCTTTCTGGGCAATTCCCGACACGCTCCAGGGCTGTCTGACAGCTGCAAGGCGTTCCAGCAATCCCGTATCTGCGCACATGGCATAGCCCAGCCTGAGCCCGGCCATCCCGTACGTCTTTGTAAAAGCGTTCAGAAGAAACAGGTTTCTGTACCGGCCAAGCTTTCCCGCCATGGTAAATCCTTCCGGCCTTTCCAGAAAGCCGTTAAAGCACTCATCCACTGCAAGGAGAGCATGATGGTTCCGGCAGATTCCGGCAAAGACTTCCAGCTCCTCTGACGAGAGGGCCATTCCCGTAGGATTGTTGGGATTTCCCAGAAAAACCAGGTCGGCGCCGCCGACTCTCTCCAGTTTCCTCTCAAGGCAGCGGGCATCAGGAAGCCAGTTTTCCTCAGGCCGCAGGGGAATCTGGATGATCTCACAGCCCTTCAGGGAAAGAGCAGCCTCATACTCGGAAAAGCAGGGGGCAAACAGAACGGCCCGGCGGGGCCTTAGAGCCTCGGCAAGGCCGAAAATCAAATCGGCCGCCCCGTTTCCGCAGAGAATCCAGTCCTCGGGAAGGCCGTGGAAGGCCGCCAGAGCTTTCCTGAGGCCTCTGCACTGGCTGTCCGGATAGAGAAGAATTTCCTCCCTGCTGGACGCCACCGCCTCTATGACCTCCCGCGGTGTGCCCAGCGGATTGGTGTTTACAGAAAAATCGATTCGGATGTGCTCTGAGCCGTAAATGTCACCGCCGTGAGAATAAACCATGTATGATTCCTCCTGTTTCTTTCAGCCTGTTTCTATCAGTCTTTTTCTTCCAGTCTTTTTCTGTCTGTTTCGCCCCTTCGCGCCTTTCCCCTCTTTTCCTATCTCCCAAGCCAGAATGCGGCCGCAGCCCCTGCTGCTGCCATCATAACTGCAGTTCCATACATCAGCCTGTTTGCCCTTTTGATGTCCTCCCACTCTACCTTCCTCTTCTCATCCCCGATAAAGGGTTTTTCGAAACGTCTCCCAAAGTACCAGGCAGGTCCTGCCAGACGCACCCCCAGGGCGCCGGCGCAGACGGCCTCTGTCTGGGCGGAATTGGGGCTTTTGTGGTTTCTCCGATCACGGAGCCAGATCCTCGCCGCCCCCTTCCCGTCCATCCCGAGAAGAAAGGAGGCGCCAATCATCAGAAGCGCCGAAAGTCTCGCCGGGATCAGGTTTGCCAGATCGTCGAGCCTTGCCGCAGCCCTGCCGAAATACAGATACCTCTCATTTCTGTATCCCACCATAGAATCCATGGTATTGACGGCCTTGTACATCCATCCAAGGACCGGGCCTCCCAGAAACAGATAGAACAGAGGCGCGATTACCCCGTCCGAGGTATTCTCAGCCACAGTTTCCACTGCCGCCTTCGCAATTCCCTCCCCGTCAAGGCCGGCTGTATCACGCCCGACGATCATGGACACATTCCGCCGGGCCTCCTGTATATCTCCCTTCCTCAGAGAATCGCAGACCTTCATACTCTCGTCACGCAGGGATCTGGCAGCGAGAAGGTAGTAGCACATGACGGCCCCGCAGAGGAACTCTCCCCCCGGCCCAAAAAGAAAGCGGGCCGCCCGAAGAAGGGTCAGACTCACTCCCCCGGTCACCAGGACAACCCCTCCGGCAAGAATACTTCCGCCTATGAGCTCTCCTCTCTTTCCCTCCGGAAAGATTCTGCGAAGCCATCCCTCCATCCATCCGATGAGAGAGCCCAGCGCCCTGACCGGATGAGGCATCGAATGGGGATCTCCGAAGAGAAAATCCAGCAGAAAACCAGCCAAAGCGGCCGCAGCGTAACTTGTCATTTCTTGTGTCAATTCTTTTGTCCTCCCGTCTGTCATCTTCCCGGCTGGTGCTTCCCTTACTTATTTCAGCCGCATCTCCAGCCCGCAGAGAATCCGGTAAACCTCCCTGGCCTGGGCCGCAGCCCTCTGGCAGAAGCGCCCCTCCCGCTCTCTGTAATCCCTCTCAAACGGGTCCAGAGGCACAATCCCGCAGCCAATTTCATCAGCCGTCAGAACCCTATCCCTTCCCTCTGCCTTCTCCCGCGCTTCCATCTGCAAAAGAAAGGCGCTGCCGAAATCCTCCGGATTTTCAGTTTCTCTCATGAGATACTCAAACAGCTTTTCCAAATGCAGAATCACATCGGCAGAGAGGAGGGCCTCATAAAGCTCCTCCACGCCGCCGAAGCCTCTCTCCTCCATCATCCTTCCATCCAGCACAGAACTGCTCTCCATCCCGTTTACCCGGTTAAAATGTCTGAGGGCCGCCCTGCTTTTTCCCTGATGGCTTCCGCCGACAATCAAAATCACTGCTCATCCTCCTCTCCTTCCTTTCCATCTGTCCTACGCAGGATAAAGCCACCCGCACAGGACGCACACGGCCAGCAGAAGAAGCTCGCAGACCTGCAGGAAATATCCCGCCAGATCCCCGGTGATTCCGCCAAATTCCCTGCAGGCCATCCTGTAATACCAGGCGAACACGGCCCCTGCTGCCAGAATACACAGCCAGCCCGGCAGAATGCTTCCAAAGAGCACTTTTCCCATGGCGAGAAAATAGGCGGCCCCCGCCATCAGGTAAAGTGCCATCACCAGCCTGACCGTCCGTTTCAGAGCCGCCTGGGAAAAGGAGGCCGCCAGCCCGTCCTTCTTCGCCATGGGAAAGGACACAACTGACATTCCGCTCAGCGCCCGCTCCGTCAGAAATGCACCGGAAAATAAGAGAACGCTTCTCTGATCCAGCTCTGAAAACAGGGCCGCGTAAAAGAGCAGGTAGGTGCCGCAGCCGATAACGGCGAAGGCTCCTGCCCTGGGATCCTTTAAAATTTCCAGCTTTTTTTCCTTCGGCAGAAAGGATCTTCTGGCATCCGTCGTATCCAGAAATCCATCCATATGGATTCCCCCTGTCATAAAAAGCGGCAGCGCCGTACCGGTCAGGGCTGTCCACAAGGTTCCCGCTCCCAGCCCCTCTGACAGATAAAAAAACGCCCCGATTAAGCCTCCGATCAGAACGCCGATCAGGGGAAAAAAGCACATGGTATACCGCATCCGCTCCTTTGTCCACTGAATCTGAGGCATGGGAACCCTCGAATACATGGACCAGGCAATTATGAAACTTCCCAGCAGGTCTTTAAGCCCTCCTGCCGGCCTTCTGCCCCTCTCATTTTTCATTCCGGCGCACCTCCCTTCTGCCCTGTCCTCTGTCCTTCGCTCTGCCCTTTCCTGCCGCCATTTTCCTGCTTCCACAGAATGGGGAGTCCGTACACCACCTCTGTCACTGTCTGCGCCTGCCCGGCCAGAAAGCAGTTCACCTCTCCCAGAAGCCGCCTGTACCGCTCCGTCTCCTCTCCGTAAAAACGCCCGTCCGAGCAGATTTCATTTGTCACCACAATGAGATTCCGGGAAAGATCCAGCAGATGTTCGAGCCCTCTTGTGATCCTCACAAAAGCCCCCTCCTCCTGCCTGTAAAACTCGTTGCAGACCAGGTTGGACATGCACTCTAAAAGAATCGTCGCCTCCCCCTTCTCCCATCCGTCAGGAAGCTCAAACTGTTCCAGATCCGAGAATACCTCTTCCGTTCTGAACTGCTTTCCCTCCCGCATCCGGCGGTGGCGTCTGACTCTCTCTCTTCCCTCCTCATCCCAGACCATCATAGTGGCCAGGTACAGCTTTCTCCCCGGCTCCGCCTGAAGGGCCAGCCCTTCCGCATATTCCGACTTTCCGCTTCCGCTTCCTCCCGTTACAACTGCAAGCACAGCCCTCTCTCCTCTCTAAGAAACCGCTGTCTCTCCGGATTTCTCTTCTGTGTACATCTTTCTCTTCTGCGTACGCCTTCTCTTTTTCTGCCGGCCATCCATCTGCCCGGGGCTTTTAAGTCTCAGAAGCTCCTCCTAGGAGAGGGGCCTATACTCCTCAATTTCAATCTCATGGAAGGTACTCATTTCCCGGTAAATGCGAAGAGCCATGTCGAGAAGGGGCATCACTGCTACCGCTCCCGTCCCTTCTCCCAGGCACATGCCGGCAGCGATAGCCGGGCGGCAGCCAAGCTCCCTCAAAATCAGCTCACCGGCCGGCTCCGAGGAGACATGGGAGGCCAGCATATAGCCGGAAGATAAGCTGCAGATCCTCTGGGCCATCAGGGCGGCCGCTCCGGAAATAAAGCCGTCAATCAGCACCGGCACGCGGCACAGAGCGCCGCCCAGGAAAACGCCGGCAAGTCCTGCCAGATCAAGGCCTCCCACCTTTGAAAGAATATCAATCCCGTCCTTTGGGTCAGGGCGGCGGAGCATAATTCCTCTTCGGATTACAGATATCTTTTTCAGAAGGCCGTTGCTGTCAAGCCCTGCCCCTCTCCCCGTTACCAGGAAGGGATCCACTTCCAGGGCAGCAGCCACTGCCGCACTGCTGGTAGTCGTATTCCCGATTCCCATCTCTCCGGTGGCAATCAGCCCGTAGCCTCGTTTTTTCAGCTCCTCTGTAAGCTCAATTCCCGTTTTGAGGGCCAGGAGCACCTCGCGCCTGGTCAGAGCCGGCTCCTTCAGGAAATTCCTGGTCCCTCTCCTGATTTTTCTGTCAAGGAGGGGGAAACATTCTCCCAGAGGGCCCAAATCCATCTCCACGCCGATGTCCACCGGAAACACATCTGCTCCTGCCTGCTGTGCCATCAGACAGGCACAGCTCTCCCCTCTGGTGAAGTTGGCGGTCACCACAGCTGTCACCTCTTTTCCGGTCTGGCTGATTCCTTCCTCCACAATCCCGTTGTCTGCGCACATGATGATTAACGCCCTTTTCCCAAAGTCCACCTGCGGCGTCCCCGTAATCTCCGCTATGCGGACAATGTCATCCTCCAGGACTCCCAGGCTTCTCAGGGGCTTTGCCACGCTGTCAAAGCGTTTTTGGGCCTTAAGCCCTGCCTCCCTGTCCGGCTCACTGATTTTTGCAAGCCGGCCCAGAAGCCAATTCGTCAGTTCTCTCTCTTCCAGCTTCTCCTGTTCCTCTGTCACCGCAAAATCTTCCTCTCTGCTGCCTGAAGCAGCCATTTTTTCAGCCATCCTTCATTGGACGGGTAATACAGGTGGGGAAATCCGCACAGCAGCGTGTCCGTCTGCACCATACAGCGCCAGCTCCTGTCGGACAGGGGCTTTCTGGCAATCCAGCCGCCGCCCTCCAGCTGTGTTTCCCAGTAATGAAATTCGTGTCCCTTTATCGTCTCTCCATCCGGCCCTTCCAGTTCGATGTATCCGAACCGTGAAAGCCGATTCGTCCGGTATGCACTGGCATCCACAAGCCCTGCCAGCTCATACTCCTTTCCGTCTGCCCCCTCTAAAAGACGGTGGAGATAAAGAAATCCTCCGCACTCTGCAAGAATCTGTTTTCCTCTCCTGTAGGCCTGCCTGACGGAGTTTAACATCTGCCTGTTTTCCGAGAGCTCCTTTGCAAAATTTTCCGGATATCCGCCCCCGAACAGGTAACCGTCGGCCTCGGGAAGCTCCCGATCCGAAAGAGGGCTGAAAAATACAAGCTCTGCCCCCAGCTCTTCCATGAGTCTCAGATTTTCCTGGTAGTAAAAGCAGAATGCCTGATCTCTTGCCACTCCGATACGAACCCTGCAGACAGCACTGGAAACAGCCCTGAGAACGGACGGCGTCCCGGCTGGCTTTCTGTCTCTTCTCCCCCTCCGGGCCAGGGCAATTAACCCCTCCATATCGAGGCTCTCCTCCATCTGCTCAGCTAACCTGCCGATCCGTTCCCTGAGTCCCTCAATCTCTCCCGGAAGCATCAGGCCCAGATGGCGGCTTTCAATCACACAGTCCCTCATTTCGGGAAGATACCCGTAAACAGGAACACCTGCCTTCTCAAGTACAGGCCTCAGCCTGCCGTAAAGCATAGGAGAGATTCTGTTTAAAATCACTCCCTCTATCCCGCTGTCCTCCGCAAATGAGACAAAGCCCCTGATAAGGGCTGCCAGAGAAACGCTTGCTCCCCGACAGTCTACCACCAGAACGGTGGGGGTGCCGGTGATGGTGGAGATATCCCAGGCGCTGCCCTCTGACGAGACCGCACCGATCCCGTCATAGTAGCCCATCACTCCCTCTATCACGGCAAAATCAGCCCCTGTTTCCCTCATTCTTCCGGCAAACATCTGTCTGACCCCTTCTTTGCCGAGAAAAAAGCTGTCCAGGTTTCCGCCGGGAATTCCCAGCACATACTGATGGAACATGGGGTCAATATAGTCGGGTCCGCATTTAAAGGCTGCAGGATGAAGTCCCCGCCGCTTCAGAGCTTCCAGAAAGCCGCAGGTGATCAGAGTTTTTCCGCTTCCGCTTTTGGGCGCGGCAAAAAGAATCCCTCTCATGCTTCCTTCTCCTCCCCTCCAAAGCTGATCACATAAACAGGATTCTGCCCCTGCATCAGGTGGTAGCCTCCCGCCTTTCTGGCTCTGGAAACCTGCACGGAAACGATCTCCCCATCGATGGAAAGCTCATCCAGCATGGAAATGACAGAGGCCAGAGTCTCCAGCGCAATGACATTAATCACCACCCGCATGCAGGGGTTCAGCGACAGCAGTTCCTCTACGATCTCCTTCATATTCCCGGAGCTTCCCCCGATAAAAGCGTGAGTTGCTCTTCCCTCCTGTCCTGCTTCCAGCTCCCTGCGGACGGCCGGATCTCTTAAGAGGGAGAGAGCTTCCCCTTCTTTCAGCACAATTTTCTCAGTTCCCGCCTTTTTTCTGTTTTCCTCAAACAGCCTGGCAGCCTCCGCTTTTTTCTCAAAGGCAAAGACACGCTTTACGCCCCAGACAAGGGCGGCCTCCACAGAAACAGACCCTGTCCCTGCCCCGATGTCCAGAAGAACGGAATGGGAGTCAAGCTCCAGCTTCGAGAGGGAAACGGCTCTTACCTCGCTTTTTGTCATGGGAACCTCTCCTCTGATAAACCATTCATCTCTCATGTCATTCCTCCCTTTCTCTCTTTCTCTCTTTCGCTTATCCGGCTGCCTGAAGCCTCTCATCATCCCCCTGCCGTTTTCACTGCCAGAACCGCCAGGGAATCGGTGGAAATAAGGGTAAATTCCCCGACAGTTCCCCTTCGTATCCTCTCTTCCGGATAGGAGAGCCGTTCCCCGACGGCGGCCCGGCAGCGGGAATATCCAGCTTCTGAAAGCTGCCTGCACAGCTTTCCCGCCGTCTCGCTTCCGGACAGCAGAATGAACATCCACCGGCCTTCTGCCTGTTTTCCTCCTGAGCTTCTGTCCTGCTCCAGACGGGAGAGCGCATTCTCCAGATCAAGCGTTCTTCCGTGCGCAGTCAAAAACAGAGCATTCTCCCATGAGATGCCCAGCCTGGAGGCCAGATAGGCCGCTGAGGAGACACCTGGCTCTGTCTCGAATGGAATATTTCTCTCTGAGAGGGCCAGCGCCAGCTTTTTTGTGCCGCTGTAAAAGCCTGTATCTCCTGAAAACAGAACTGTCACTGTCCCTCCGCCTTCATAGTCGTCTAAAAATCGGATCACATCCTCCGGAAGATAGAGGGGCTCCATCCTGGGTTTTACTCTCTCTCTTTCTTCTGCCCTTCCCGTCATTTTCCGGCTGTTCTCAGAAGATTTATCTCCCAGCCTCTCCCACACCATCTTCGCAGCCTCCAGCATTCTGGGGGCTCCCAGCAAGACGCTGCTTTCCAGAATGGTTCTGACGCAGTTTACGGTCATCTGTTCCAGCCCTCCGGGCCCGATTCCCACAAGTGCTGCCCGAAGAGGCTGCCGGTTCTCTCTTTCTTCTCTTTCTTCTCTTTCTACTCTTTCTGCTCGTTCTTCTCTTTTCTGTCCCGGATCGTCTCTTCTGCCTGAATACCAGCGAAGGATTTCCTCCTTAACCTCCCCGACTCCCATGCCGTCCGGCTCGTGCCTTCGTCTGATCACCACTGCAGAGGCTCCAACCCTCCCGGCCGCCGCCAGCTTCTCCTCAAAGCCTCCGTTTTTTCCAGTTTCCTTTGTCACCATCCACCTGGCATCCGTCTGCGCCATCATGGCCGCATTCAGCTCCTCCGAGAAGGGACCCTGCATACAGATCAGGTGTTTGCCGGAAATACCGAGAAGACTGCACTGCTGTACTGACTCTATCGAGGGAAGGACTCTGGCAAATACACGGCTTTCAAAGTCGGGAAGTTTCCTGAAGGTGGAAAGCTCCTTACTCCCTGTGGTCACGAAAATATTTCCCTCCGTCCCCTGAAGGAAGCGGACGGCCTCCTCCACATCGGACACATAAACCACAGAATTCTCATCGGATTCCGGCTGCTCTTTTTCATTTACTGGCTGCTCTTTTCCGTCTGCCGGCTGCCCTTTTCCGTCTGTCGGCCTCCGGCGGCCTTCCTCCTCTTCTCCCCTCAGGCAGCGAAGGAGGACGGCATTTTCCTTCCGGCAGGCCTTTTTGATATTCTCCGTCGCCAGGAGCGCATAGGGATGGGTCGCATCCACCACCAGCTCAATTTTCTTTTCCCGGATAAAGTCCGCCATCTCTTCCTGATCCATGGGCCGTTTCATGATATGTAGGCAGGAGGCCTGCGGGAGCAGCCTGCTTCCATAGTCTGACACCACGCTGATAAAGGCGGGGATTCTGTGTTCGGCACAAAATTCTGCCAGAAGTCTGCCCTCCGTGGTTCCCCCAAAAATCAGCAGCCTACACATTCCGGTACCCTCTCGGCGTCACCATGCGCCCCAGAATCTCCCTGGTTGCCTCATTTCCCACAAACACCGTGGTAAACATGTCTGCGCCGGCGTCCATCAGCTGTGACAGTGTCATCAGCTCCACCGCCTCCCCCTCCCGGCCGATGTTTCTCACAAGGCCGCAGACCGTTTCCGGCCTTTTATATTCCATCAGGATCCGGCAGGCCCATTTCAGATATCCTGCACGCTTTTTGCTGGACGGGTTATAGATGCAGATGGAAAAATCACCCTGGGCCGCAGCACGCAGCCGCTTTTCAATCACCTTTGCAGGTGTCAGAAGATCGCTTAAGCTGATTACGGCAAAATCATGGCCGAGAGGAGCTCCTAAGAGGGCTGCGCCGCTCAGGGCCGCCGTCACTCCCGGCACAATCTCTGCTTCCACTCCCGGGAATTCCGGCAGAAGCTCCAGTATGAGTCCTGCCATCCCATAGACGCCGGCATCCCCGCTGCAGATCATGGCAGTTTTCTTCCCCCCGGCGGCCTCCGCAAGGGCCATCCGGCAGCGCGCCGTTTCCTGTCTCATAGGGGTTGTGAGATATTCCTTCCCCGGAAACGCCTCCTGAATCAGATCCACATATACCGTATAACCTGCGATGACCTGGCACGACTCCAGTGTTTTTTTTGCCCGGATTGTCATATCCTCCAGGGCTCCCGGGCCGATTCCGACCACATAAATTTTCTTTTCCATTCTGTTATCCTTCCATTCTATTATCCTTCCGCACTGTACCTATCCAGGTTCCTGCCGGTTTCAGCTTCCTGCCCCCATTCCATCCGGATAATCCGCTTCCTGAGGGCGAGAGCCCCAGTCACGCCTCCCTCCGCCTGCTTTTCCACGGCAAGAAAAGCCTCGTAAGGGCCGGCAGCCAGAACTGCCGCCCGCTCACAGACATTCCCGACTCCTGTGGTGCGTCTGACAAAGTCCGACTCCCGGAAGCTGCCAGACACCTTGCCTAACTCCTCAGCAGAAAAAAAGCAGATCTCCTTTCCATGCTCCGACGCAAAATCAAGAAGCCCCTGCTCCTCTTTTTTTAAATCAATGGTGGCAATCCGAAACACGCTCTCCATCCCCAGCCCGGCCATTTCAAGAACCCGTCTGGCCAGGGCCTCTATCTCCTCTTTTCCGGCGCCTTTCCTGCACCCGATGCCAAGAACTGCATCCTGTCCCGTAAGCCGCAGGAAACGGCAGTCTCCTTCTGTATGCTCCGGCATCTTCAGGGGAAGAGAAGAATCCCTCCTTCTCCCCGCTTCCCCCACCCAGAGATTGAGCCGGTGAAGGGTCCCCGGATGAAGTTCAGGGCAGCAGGTCCCTTCCGTGGGAAATTCGCAGAAAAATCCCAGTCTCTCGCCTGCGAGAAGGGCGGCGGCAGCCTCCCTGGCCAGCCCCATTTCCTCAATGCGCAGATCATTTTTCCGGGCAAACACATCAGGCGCAAACAGGCCATTCCTGTCTGTGGCCGTGGTGATGACCGGCAAAGCCCCGAGAAGAACGGCGGCCCGCTCTGCCAGCTCGTTGGCTCCGCCCAGATGGCCGGACAGGAGGGAGATGGAAAACTTTCCTGTCTCATCGATGACAACCACCGCCGGATCTTCTGTCTTTCCTCTCAGAAAGGGGGCGCAGGCGCGGACGGCGATCCCGGCGGCTCCTATGAAAAAGATTCCATCTGCCTTTTGAAACTGTCTTTTCGTCCAGCTCCCCAGGGACTCTGTGAGAACCGACAGACCTTCCGGCAATTCCTCCTGCCTGCGCTTTTCAGACATGTTCTGAAAGGCGGAAGACAGGACTGCCCCTTCGGCTTCCTCTCCCTCTGCCCTCAGTTTTCTTATAAGCTCGGACAGGAGTCTGGCTCCCCGCCCTGTAAAGGCGATTCCTGCCGTCTTCATCTGTCTTCCTCTCCACGGCCGGGCAATGAGGCCCCGCTTTCTTTCGTTCCCCTGCGAAACTCTGTGGTAAATCCCGGATCATAGAGCTTTGAGCGCTCAAAGCTTCGGTGAGCCACCGCCTCTCCCACGAGAATCAGGGCTGTCTTTGTTATCTTCTCTTTTCTGGCCGTCTCCCAGAGGGTCCCCACGGTGCAGGTTACCGCCTTCTCATCGGGCCATGTGGCCTTGTACACAATGGCGGCAGGCGTGTCCTGCCTGTAACCCCCTCTGATAAGCTCTGCGGAGAGCTCCTTTAATAACCCTGTACTCAGGAAAATAACCATGGTAGACTGATGGGCTGCAAATGACGCGATCTTTTCCTTTTCAGGGACAGGCGTCCTGCCCTCCATTCTCGTGATCACAACGCTCTGAGAGACACCCGGGAGGGTGTATTCCAGATTCAGGGCAGCAGCTGCTCCGCAGAAGGAGCTGACTCCCGGGCACACCTCATAGGAGATCCCCTCCCGGTCCATCCAGTCCATCTGCTCTCTGACAGCGCCGTAAAGGCAGGGATCGCCTGTATGCAGGCGGACGGTCATTTTCCCCTCCCTCTCTGCCTGCATCACCGCCTCCATGACCTCCTCAAGGGTCATTTCTGCGCTGTTTAAAATCCTGCAGTCTTTTCTTCCATAGTTCAGAAGCTCCGGGTTCACCAGGGAACCGGCATAGATGATCACATCTGCCTGCTCCAGAAGTCTGGCTCCCCTCACTGTAATCAGGTCCACAGCACCGGAACCTGCTCCGACAAAGTATACCATTCTGCTCTCCTTCCAGCATCTTGCTCCGGCTTTCTCGCCGCCGCCTTTTATCTCTTTCCTTCCTCTGCCCTGTCTGCGGCAAGGATCAGGGAATAGTAGCCTGCCTGCTCCGGAATCTCTTCCAGCGAGCCGAATACTCTCTCCCCGGCCATTCCGCAGTTTTCTACCATTCTGGCCTCCAGACCGTGCTTCACGAGAAGCTCCTTTACGCTTCCCATCTGCCGCCCGGCCTTCATTAACACCTTCACTCCCGGAAGGGCCAGCGCCTCCTCGATCTGATAGGAAGCCGGGATCACATGGAGCTCTTCGGCTCCATTGACCAGGGGCTCCCCGAGTCTTGCAGCCGCTGCACAAAAGGAGGGGACTCCATTGACAATCTCTGCCTCAAAGCCCATCTTTCTGATTCTCTCGTGAACATAGAGATAGGTGGAGTAAATGGTCGCATCGCCGAGGGTAAGAAATGCCACCTGTTCTCCCGCCTTCAGCCGCTCTGCCAGTTTATCTGCGGCCTCCCGGTGACTTTTCTCCAGGATTTCCCTGTCCTTTGTCATGGGCATCGGCAGAAACAGGCAGGGCTTTTCCTCTATTTCCGGAACTGCCTGTCTGGCTATCTGGTATGCTGTGCACTTTTCCTTTTCCCTGTGAGGAATCGCAATCACCTGGCATTCCCTTATTATCCGCACGGCTTTCAGAGTCATAAGCTCCGGATCTCCCGGCCCGACTCCCACACCGTATAAACGTCCCTGTTTCATCTGTATCCTGTCCTTCCTGTCTTTTTCTCAAATCTGCATTCTTCTGTCTGCGTCCTTCTGTCAAATTTATATCATGTTTCATCGGCTTACCGGTTCCCGGCATCCGGATCTCCTGATAGCTCCCTGAGCCTTTCAGCCATATCCTCTGCGCCGCCTGTCATCCCCAGAATTCCCGAGGCTCCGGAAAACACGATCACCTCTGTCCTGAGTCCAAACCGCTCCTCTAAAACCTTTTTTATCCGCCCCGTGACGATCTCCATTACCGGGGCAAGGAACCCTCTGGCCTTGAGAAGCTCTGCTGCCTCATCGGTGGTATTCATGGAGAGCACCGTCTCTGCCAGGGCTTTGTACTCCACTTTTCCTTCCCGCTCAAAGCTTTCAAATCCTTTTCCTTTTTCCTGCGCCTGCCGCGCGGCCTCCTCCACGCAGTCTGCCAGAATTTCCATTCTCCTGTCGCCGTACTTTGAGTGGGTGTTCATCACTCCCCCTGCTACCTTCACCAGCTTTCCCAGATGTCCGGCAAACAGCACCTCTCTGATTCCTGCCTCCTTAAGCATCTGGAAGGTCTCCCCCACAAAGTTGCTGCATTTGACGAAGGATTCCATGGAGAGGCCCAGACTCTCCAGAAGAAACGCCGCCCCGTAATTTCCGGGCGCCACAGCCAGGAGCCTTCTGCCCTCCGCCGCATGCACCTGTATATCGAGTCTAATCGTTTCCAGCAGCGCTTCCTCGCTCATGGGATTGACAATCCCCGTAGTTCCCAGCACGGAAATCCCCCCCACAATGCCCAAATGGGGGTTGAAGGTCTTTTCCGCCAGCCTCTCCCCGTCGGGGATGGAGATCTCCACACAGATGGGCCGGCTCTCGGCGTATTCCCTCAGAACTTCTCTCACAGCGTCGGCAATCATTCTGCGGGGCACCGGGTTTATGGCCGGATACCCCGGCGGGCACTTGAGTCCTCTCTTTGTCACCCTGCCGATTCCTCTTCCGCCGCCTATGTACACGGTCACCGGCTCCCGGCAGTCACAGTATATCCCGGGGTGTTCTCCGGACTCTGTCTCCTCCGATACATCCGTCCCGTTTTTCCTAAGCACAGATTTTTCTCCTGGCATCCAGACGGCTGCATATACCAGAGCCCCGTCGGTCACATCGGGATCGTCCCCGGCATCCTTTCTCACTGCGCAGATTTCCCTTCTGCGCCCCGGTCTCTCCCTTCTGTGCCCCGGTCTTTCCCGGCCGGGTCCTCCTGTCAGCCCGTTTCCGCTCACGCTCTGCTTTGCTGTCTCTCCCGGCTCTTCCCCGGGCCACCATACCTCAAATACGGCTTCAAGCCCTCCAGGAGTCATCAGAGAAACCGCTTTTTCTCTAGCTCCGCCTAAAAGCGACCGGACTGCTGCCTTGGCTGCAGCTGCGGCGCAGGTCCCTGTGGTGAATCCCTTCCTCAGCTCTTTTTTCTCTGGCCTTTTTCCTGTGTCTTTCTTCTGCTCATCGTTTTTCGGCATCACGTCTCCCTGCTCTGTTCCTGCCCTCTCACCTGGTCCTGCATCCTACGTTAATCGCCGCCTGATGCTTCCCGGCACGCTCTCACCATTTGTCCCGTCATTTTCCCGGCTCTGCCTGCGCACCACCTTCACCGGAGCGCTTCTGCTTTAAAGGACTCTGCCCTCCGGGCATGGCTTACATAGATTTCCCGGATTCCCCGGTATTCCCCAAGGCCCCTCTCCAGCAGGGAAACCTGAAAGCCCCTCTCCTTCAGGCGGCTTTTCCAGGTATTCTCCCCCTCTCCTCCTATATCACGGAGGATATGATGGCCGGCTGAGAGCATAAACGGAACCAGAAGGATATGAGCCCCGGGGGAGACTTTTAACCGCCGGATGACCGTTTCAAAATCCCTCTCTGCCTCCTCGAGAGTCGCAAAATGCATCGCTCCCCTGCTCATCTCACAGGCCAAAGCTTCCATTGCGTCAGAGAGATTTTCCATTTTTTTCTCTGCCCCGGAAGCAGGATCTTCTCTCCCACTCCCACTGCCCTCTCTCTCATCATTGGATGCACCGACCGTTCCATGCCCTGCCAGAAGACAAATTTCCCCATTATGTAGTGCAGGCAGCTCTTCCCGCACAGCGCGGACTGCCTGTATTCTGTCCTCTGCTGTATCCAGCAGAGGTTTTCCCAGATATGCCTTTTTGCAGACAGACGGATGGGCCAGAAGCCACTCAGACAGCGTGCTTCTCAGCCGTCCATACTCCCCGCCTGCCGTCAGAAAAGTGGGCTGAACTGTCAGCTCATCTGCCCCTCTCTCTGCGATCTCATCAAGGGCTTCCCACACCGTGCAGAAAGAACCTTTCCCCGTCTTTTTCAGCGCTTTCACAATTTTCTGGCTGGTAAAGGCCCGAAAGAGCTGATGCTCCGGAAAGGCCTCTGCCAGCTCCCGCTCAACGGCTCCTATCGTCTTTTCTCTCGTCTCATCCACAGTCGTTCCGAAGCTGACTGCAAGAACCGCTTTCATCCTTTTTCCTCCATCGGGACTTTTCCAGCCTTCCGGCGCAGCTTTCCCGTTTTTTCTCCGTTTCATAAGCAGTATGTTCCATTTTTACGTACTTCACCGTTTAAATGCTTTATCATTATATTCGATCAAATGTTTTCTTTCAATAGTTCCTTTTTCATTTCCCGCTTGCGTTTTGTGATCAGCCCTCCGATCCGGCCGCTTTCTTTTGAGGTCAGACATTTCCAGCCTCCGTTTATCACCTTATCTCCAAGCCCCAGTTCTTCTGCAATTTCAAACTTCAGCTTCTCCTCCGGGCTCAGGTTAGCCGGATCAAATATTTCATTTTTCTTGTCCTTTTTTTTCTGTGTCACAGGTCATGCCTCCTTCTGTTCTTCAAGATTCAATAGGAGTATACCCCTTCCCGGGGCGCCTATACACCAGAGGCTGATTTTTGCATCCCTGTTTTTCTTCTGCAGACATCCCATCTCCTGCAAAAAAAGCGGGCAGGCCCGCCTCAGCTCCCCCCTAATCATGAGGGGTTTGCCTGCTTTTTCGCGCCGCCGCGGGGCTGCCTTCAGCAGCCTTTTCCTCTGCGCAGCGTGCGCATCCCGCCCGTCAGGACTTTCTGTATTATAGGAAATTCGGAGGAATTTCTTATAATAAAAGACCGTTCCTGCCCGACGCACTCACTGCAAACGGCAGAAACGGCCTGCTCTGTTTCGGCTGTCTCTCAGCTCTCTCATTTTCCCGGGGGATTATCATGCATGCCGCAGGGCAGGCAATCCTCCCCCCGATCCCGGTCGCACACCAGATTGCCCGAAGGAACCCGATGGCAGTCGGTTCGATCCCTGTAAATTCACAAAGACCGCCGCACATTTTCTCTCTGACTGTCAATGGCCCGGCTAATCCAGAAATACCGCGCAGCCGCCTTCTCTGTGACCTCCGTGGTCAAAATCCCACCATTCATCCTCGTCATGGAAAAGTTCGTCCTCCACCGCATCTTCCACCCTGTCAAGGAAGTGATCGATCGTTCTGTGGGACAGTCTCATGCCTCCGGCCACTCCGGCAGCTCCCGCTGTCACGATTCCAATCACAATCAAAATCCCACCGGCCAGCAGCAGGTTTCTCATCCAGCGCTTCATCTGTCCGCCTCCCCTCTTTTACTGCTGTTCCCGTTTTCTTCCTTACGCCGGCCTCTGAAACAGCTTCCAAGGTTCCTGAACACCCACGGCAGAAAGGTTCCGTAAAACAAAATTGCAAGAACCAGGGCCACAAGGCCGCAGCCTGTCATGATTAATCCGATTCCGAAAAACAGAAATCCTGCAGCAGGCTGTGCGGCAGTCCCAATCAGAGCCAAAACAGAGATCACAACTCCGCCTATCAAAAGGCCCCCCGCAATCACTCCCACAGTCAGAAGAAGTCCTGCAAGCGTCACAATGACGGAAAAGATGCCTCCGGCAACGACCCCCACACCGGCTATCCCAAGACCGAAGAGAGCCAGGACTAAAGGCCACAGAAGGATCACCCCCACAATGCAGAGGGCTATCTGCCACCCGGCCATTCGCCCCTTCTTTTCCCTCTCTCTTGCATAGCTTCCCTTCACGTACTCTTCCCGGCCCTGGCTGTCTCTGGTTCTCTTCTCTTCCCCGGTGTCCTTCTTCATAGCCTTCCCTCTTTCAGAATACGCCTGATAACTGACCCGGGAAGCTGCTCTTTCGCCGCGGCTGTCTGACTCCTGCCCTCTGCTGCCGGCATCTTCCTTACCTTTCAAACCGTCACTTTTCTCTGCCAGCTCATATCTTTTTTTCACAGGACCGTGCTCCATATATCCGCTGTCGGTAAAAGCTCCGCCAGCCGCCGGCCCGTCTCCCAGACCGGAGCGGATAAAATCTGCCAGCTCTTCCGGGCTTCCCAGCTCCTCAAGCACCTTCGCCGTATTCTCGCCTGCCTCGTCCAGATACCCCTGATAATAGTCCAGGGCATCCCGTCTGTCATCCTCTGGAAGGTCTGTCAGCAAAGCCTCCAGCCTCTCTAAAAATTCTTTTCTGTCCATACTCTATGCCTCCATCAGAATTTCCGAAATCCTCCCGGAATACACGCTCCACTCTCCTCTGTACAGATTCAGCTGCGCCCTTCCGGACTCCGTAATCCTGTAGTATCTCCTGTTTCTTCCATCTATCGCCATATCATACACTTCCAGGCAGTCCTCTTTCTGGAGCCTGCGCAGAACCGGGTAAAGTGTGGACTCTGATATGTCAATCGCCCTCCTGACGTCCTGTGTAATTTTATAGCCATAGGTTCCTCCCGGTTCTCTGGACACAACCGCCAGCACCACTGCGTCAAGAAGAGCCGCGCCTGTATTAAATACCATTCATCATCACCATCCCTTCTGCCTGCCCCTGAAATCCCTCCCTAATCTGAAACGGTTCAGGAGCAGAAAACACTTCATTTTCTGCTTTTCTATCCGGTATCCTTATGGGCAGTTCCTATTACAGAACAGCATATATTATATGCTGTATAGTATATCAATATTATACGGCATATAATATTATATGTCAATCAGATATAATCACTCAGAATAATCCTTCAAAACAGAACCGGCGCTGGGGCTCTAAGGCCACAGCGCCGGTTCTATTCTGTCTGCGCAGTCTGCTTTCCTGTGTTTTCTTCTCTGCTCTCACCTGTATTTTGTCCCAAGCTCTGTCCCTAGTTCAGACTAATCAGGCCGGCCTGCATTTCTGCCTCCTCGGCAGGACCCGACGGCTCGTCAAATCCCAGCTGCCCCTTCAAAAAGACGGTAATTTTAGAGGCCCTCTCTGTCTGGCCATCCTGGGACGGTTCAGACCAGACGAGGAAATTCGTCCCCTCCGTCAGGCTGCTTACATAGACCATATTCCTGGTCAGATACGGAACCATGGTGCAGTCAGCGGGAACCTGGTATGTGACGCCTGAAACTGTCTCTACCACTGCGCTCCCGTCCTCATTCATAGTCAGGTTCTTAACCTCCTCCAGCGATGGAACCCGGTAGTCAGCCGGAATCTTTGTCAGGATCACATATGCGGAAAACTGGGGCGGATAGCTCAGAGCCATGGCAGGACTCACATACACATAGGCCATCTCTCCGTCCTGAATATCTTCCGCAGCCACCGGAAGCCCATCCACTGCATTCAGAATCAGAGTTTCATCAGAAAGGTTTAAAATTACATCCTGCTTCTCTGCAGCTCCTGCAGGCTGCCCGTTTAAAAGGAACTTCCCGCTTCCCGCTTCTCCTGTTTTCTGCAGTGTTCCATAATATTTAATCGTCTTTGAAACCTGCTGTCTCTGCTCTGTCCCTGAATCCTCCGCCGCAAATGCGTTCACGGAACCGGCCGCTGCCAGAACCGCCGCACAAAACAGTGCAAAAATTTTTTTCTTCATAGCATTCCTCTCCTTTTACTGTTATTTCCTGCTCTCAGTTTTCACCTTTATCTCTATGGTTTATCCCCGGCTCTTTTCTATCTTTTTCCCTTCAAACAACCGGGTCTCCTCTGTTTTTTATCTCTCTCCGTTTCTTATTATAAAATATACCATATTTTTTTTAAAGCTGTTTTTCTTTTTGTTTACAGATTTCTGAATTCCTGCTTTTCAGCAGGCATTCCTGTCCCGCAGAGCTTTTTTACAGAAATCCAGACATATTTTCTGTAAAAAAGAATCCTGCTTCGCGGAATTCTCCGTCTGGGTCGGGCCGCAAAAGCGACAGTTTCGTTTTCGCCGCAGTGCGATCCCCGCGGAGCGTTTTTATGCAGCAAGGACCAAAGCTTCCTGGTACATAAAAAGGCTGTGCGAAACTCTCATTCCGCACAGCCTTCTGCTGCTTTTCTCTGTATTTGATTTAGTTCTCCTCAGCTGCAACAGCCTCGATATCAACATCGGCAACGTCCTCATTTGCCGGAGCTGCGTTCTCAAGAGCCTTGATGCTTAAGCTGATCTTTCTGTCTGCCTCGTTAAAGTCAACAACCTTAGCCTTGATTACCTGTCCTACGCTTAATACGTCGGATGGCTTCTCAACATGCTCTCTGGAGATCTGGGATACGTGAAGCAGAGCGTCTACTCCCGGCTCTAACTCAACAAACGCACCGAAATCTGTCATACGGGCAACCTTTCCCTCTACAACGCTTCCTACTGCATACTTCTCAGCAGCGTTAGCCCACGGATTGGTCTCCGGGAACTTGAGGCTCAGGGCAATCTTCTCACCGTTGATGTCCTTGATCAGAGCCTTTACTGTCTCGCCTACCTTGAATACCTTCTTCGGGTTTTCAACGCGTCCCCAGGACATCTCGGAAATGTGAAGGAGTCCGTCTGCACCGCCCAGATCGATGAATGCACCGAAATCTGTCACGTTCTTGACAACGCCCTCTACTGTCTGGCCAACTTCGATTCTCTCGAAGAGCTCTTTCTGCATCGCAGCCTTCTTCTCCATGAGAAGCTGTCTGCGGTCACCGATAATTCTGCTTCTTCTGCCGCTTGGATTGAACTCTGTAATAACGAACTCAATCTCCTGTCCGGCATACTTGGATAAGTCTTTATCGTATGTGTCGGAAACCATGCTCGCTGGAATGAACACTCTGGTTCCCTCAACCTCAACAACAAGTCCCTTGTCAACGACCTGTGTTACCTTCTCCTTTAATACTTCCTTGTTCTCAAATGCCTCCTTTAAGCGCTTAACGCCCTTGTCAGCGGCCAGCTTCTTGTAGGATAATGCAGCCATTCCCTCGCCGTCGTTTACTTTGAGAACCTTCGCTTCCATCTCGTCGCCTACCTGAACCTTCTGTGTCAGTACAACAGACGGATCATTGGAGTACTCGTTCTTCGGGATAATGCCTTCAGACTTGCTTCCAGCGATGCTGAGAATGATCTCATCATCATTAACGCTGATAACCTGACCGGTAACTGTCTCTCCTGCACGTAATCGTTTAATTGATGATTCTTCAAACATCTGTTCAAAACTTAATTCTGACATTAGTATGAACCTCCTCGATAATATTATTTGGGGTTGAGGCCCCTGCTGTAATACCTACGCTGCGCACAGAACCTGCCTTTTCAGGTTTTAAATCACTCAGTGTCTGGATATAGTAAGTATTCTTACACTCCCGCCGGCAAATCTCAAACAGCTTCTGGGTATTGGAACTGTTCTTTCCGCCAATGACAATCATGGCGTCAACCTCTGAAGCTATCTGTTTTGCTTCCACCTGTCTTTCCTGTGTTGCATTGCAAATCGTATTTAAAACAAGTATATCATAACGCGTTTTAGAAATTTTTTCAACTATATCTTTAAATTTATTGTAATTAAATGTCGTCTGAGCTACCACGCACAGCCGCTCTCCGTCCCTAAGAGGGAGTCTCTCCAGCTCCTCGGCTGTCTTTATGACTAGAGTATCGTCATTTCCCCAGCCTTTTATTCCCTGAACCTCTGGATGGGACTCGTCGCCTACGATGATCACGCGCCGCCCTTCCTCTCCCTGCTCCTTCACAATCCTGTGAATTTTCTTCACAAAGGGGCAGGTTGCATCCACAACGGTGATTCCATTATGTTCGAGAATCTCATAAATCTCCCTTCCGACGCCGTGGGAACGGATGATGACGACTCCCTTACTGAGAGCGGAAAGCTCCTCCTTTGTGTCAATCACGCGGACGCCTTTTTCCTCCAGATCTCTCACAACCTCCTCGTTGTGGATAATTGGACCATAGGTGTAGATCGGGCCGTTTCCCTTTTCTATCTGCTCGTAGACCTGCTCCACCGCCCGCTTCACGCCAAAGCAGAAGCCGGCCGTTTTCGCCACCCGAACCTCTATAGGGGAAGTCTGGCTTTCGCCTGCTGCCCCGCCTCCATTCAGGCTGTCTTTCATCTCTTCTTTCTCTTCTTTCTCTTCCATCTCTCTTCTCGCATTTCCGGCATTCCTCCTCCCCGGAGGGCTTTCCCTTCCGAAATTCCGAAACGCCTGTATTTTAACGCTGGCCCGCCCAGGACAGTCTGCTGTCTCAATCTGTGCTTTTTCCGATGTCATCAGCTCTCACTTCACTCCGGCAAAAGCAAGAGAGCACTCTTTTTTCGGCTCCTTGTCCTGCCTCTGTCAGCAGCCGCAGCAGCCCCTGGTGCCCGCATCCTCCGCAAGACTTAAAAGCTCGTCCAGAACCTCTTTAAGGGTCATGTTTGAAGAGTCTAAAAGCACCGCATCCTCTGCCTGTCTCAGAGGGGAAACCTCCCTCGTCATATCCCTGTTGTCGCGGTCAATAATATCCTTTTCGATGGCATCCAGGCTGCACTCCTCACCCTTCTCCACAAGCTCCCTGTAGCGTCTCTTTGCTCTCACGCGGCTGGAAGCCGTCAGATAAACCTTGAGATCCGCGTAGGGCAGCACACAGGTTCCTATGTCACGCCCGTCCATGACAACATCCTTTCTGGCCGCCAGCTCCCGCTGAAGCTCCACCAGCTTTTCCCGCACAGTCTTATACCCGGAAATGGCAGAGGCCATATTCCCCACTTCCTCCGTGCGGATCAGCCCTGTGACATTTTCTCCGTTTAGCAGGATCTGCTGCACCCCGTCCCTGTATTCCAGTGAAACAGAAACCTGTCCGCAGGCCTCTGTGACGGCTGCCTCATCCTGAGGGTCTATCCCTGCACGGAGCACAGAGAGCGCCATGGCTCTGTACATAGCTCCTGTATCTACGTAAATATATCCCATTTCCTTTGCAAGAGCCTTCGCCACTGTGCTTTTTCCAGCCCCTGCCGGACCGTCAATCGCTATATTGATCGGCATTTTGATTCCTCCTGATTCCCGGTTTCCGACTGTTCCTGCACTGCCATCCTCCACCGGATATTTATAATACAGGCCTGTTTAAATCAGGCCTGCAGACCGCTTCTGCTGTCTCTCTTCTCGGGACTGAAACGCTGTCCCGCTGTACATTATATCCGAATTGGGCCGTCTGTGCAATTGCTAATTCGCTTCCCGCTTCTATTTATCCCCGGATCAGAGTTCCCGCAGTATTTCCCTTCTCTTATCCTCGTATTCTTCTTCTGTAATCATCCCGGCTTCATAAAGCTCTCTGGCTGCCTTCAGTCTCAGTTCTATACTGTCTTTCAGCTCTGATACTGAGGTCTTACACTCAGCAGTCTGGCTGCAGTCCTCCGCTTGGCTGCTGCTCCCCTCTGAATTTTGCACTGTATCATCTATCACAATCTCATGAGATGCAACTCCCTTATCCGTAAATGCATTCATTCCGTTCATCACTGTAATGACACCTGCCATAGCCGTCCAGAATATACCAAACAGTCCTGCCGTCGGTATCACGATAAAAATTCCGATCAGGCAAAACACGAGCCCGGCGAAAAAACCAGCCGCCGACTGGGCCTTCCCAGGTCTTACTTTTATCTTTTTCATGTATACCTCCCATTCTTCTGTGCGCTTATTTCTGACGGTCACCGTCTCCTTACTGACTGTTCAATTACACCTGGCCAAAGGAGCTGGCTCTATCTATCTCCGGCAAATATTTACCATATTTCAGGCATTTTCTCCTGATACATCCCGTCTCCCTCCTCAATATCATAGAGATCCCGGAACTCCTGCTGCGCTGAGAGCACCGCATTTACACGTATCTTTGAAGGAGAATGTACGTCCACTGCCATCAGCATGGCTAAATATTCCTCCCGCTCCTTCGAGGCCCAGATGTTTGCATAAGCCTCATAGATCTTTTTCAGATCATAGCCCTCCGACTCTGCTATCTCCGTTATGCAGGAAACTCCCCCAAGGTCAGCTATGTTTTCCGTCACTGTCTGTTCGCCGCTTACGCTCTTTCCGTCCACCTCCATGCCGTCATAGTAGGAAATAACCTCGTCTGCCAGTGCCCGGAATTTCTCCTTATCCTCAGCTGTCCACCAGTCCCGCAGGTTTCCGTTTTCATCAAATTGCGCTCCGCTTGTGTCAAAGGCGTGCGTGATTTCATGACCGATCACGGTTCCAATTCCTCCCAGATTTTCCTCAGCGGAGGCATCTGGATCATAGAACGGTGCCTGCAGGATGCCAGCGAGTATATTTATGCTGTTATTCTGCGAGTCATAGTATGCATTCACAGTCTGGGGAGTATCAGGCCACAAGGACCGATCCGCAGGTTCATCCTTCGTTTCAAAGCTGTAGTCTGATGCAGCCTTTGCAGCCCTCAGATAATTATCTATATAAAGACCTCCATCCTCGGGAGCTTCCAGGATTAATTCATATCTGTCCTGCGGCCAGCTGTCAGGATGTCCGACGCGCACGTCAAGCTCTGCAAGCTTGTTCTTTGCCTCTTTTTTTGTGGCATCACTCATCCAGTCAAGCGCATCGATGCGCCTGTTAAAGGTTTCGATGACCTGTTCAATTATCCTGCCCACATCCTCTGTGGTCTCCTCAGAATAGTAGTTCTCGCAGTATATCCTTCCGCACTCAAATCCCAGCAGTCCCTGAATATCTGTGATAAGCATCTCCTCAAACGGACGGCTCTCCTCCATGCCGGAGGCTGCCAGATCATACTCTGCAGCAGCATTCCAGCTGTCCATATCCATATAAGAGCAGAGATCCTTTTGGGCACAGAGTTTGACGTATTCCTTCAGCAGAGGAAGATTATCCTCTGTGAGAAGGGAGCCCATCAGCTTCGTCTTCTCAAGCTCCGACACAATTACCCTGTCATCTCCATTGACTCCGTATATCTCCTCTATCATTTCCGCGGAAATATTGCCCGAGAAGAGGTTCTCAAGCTCCGACACCGTGCAGACATTATAAGTCTTTTCAGGATCATAGAGCTCTGACTGTGCGAGAGCCTTTTTGGCAAGAGTTTTCATAAGTTCGGCTGTGTTTTTTGAGACCTCTCCTGACTCCTCCTCGGAATATCCTTCGATCACACAGAGTTTTTCCAGCAGCTTTTCAAAGGCGGAAGCCATTTTTTGGTTGGATTCATCGTCGGAAAACCAGATTTCCTTATTAAGCCCGCAGTCTCCCGCATCGACGCTGAGGATCTTTGCAGAGGAATCCTCAAAATCGGTACCGACGTAGAGCCCGAAAACTGAGTATAAACCATAGTCTCTGTTAAACTGCATGCACGCACGCATAAGTTCATCAACGCTGCCTGCGGCATCCACCTCGTCAAAAAACGCAGAAACTGTTTTTCCAAATCCGCCCTCATTTCGTGCATCCTTATCCATTCCTGTCAGATACATGGCGCGTATATTGCTCTCATCACTGCCCTTTTCAAGGGCAGGCTCCTCAGAGGTCTTCCTTATAATCTCCGTCATGCGCTCATCCACACGGTCCTGCAGAATGCCAAACCAGTTCTTCGCACTCTCATCAGGCTCTATCTCCCAGCTGTCGATGAGTTCTCTGTTGATCGCCTCGTAATAATCATCTTTCTCCGAAGCCTGTACTGCCTGAGCCTCTCCCTCTGACGCCCCATCAGAAGTCCCTGCCTCCGATCCGGCCTGAGCCGTCTGTATTTGCGCAGAGTCCTTATTATCTCCTGTCCCGCAGGCTGTGAGTGTCATTGAAAGTAATAACATCACTGTGAGCAATACCCTCTCTGTCTTTCTGCCGCTGAAATGTTTTCTCATAAAATCCCTTCGCCTCCTGTAACACGATTTTCGCTTCATATTAAAATATGTGCATGGCTCATCCTGGATTTCTGCAGGCGTTCGGGACCTGTGATTCTTAAAACAGGACTTTCAGTATCCCTCAAATTTTTCATCGCCTGTTGTATTTCCAGGTTTTTGCTGCCTCCATCTGATATACTGATAATTGAGACAGCTGATTTCTCCTTTTTCTTTTATTATAATCATTCCGTCCTCAGACTACAACTGAGAACTTCAAAAACAGAGGAGCCATCTGCGAATATCCTGCCACCTTGCTCAGAGGCTCGCCATACCATTCTCTTGTGGCTTTTTCATCCTTTTTCACTTTTTCACTTTTTCCCTGATCATGACCTTCACAATCAGCGCCGCTAAAATAACCGCGCCTGATACGATACTAAACAGCAAAATAACCGTGTACCATGGCGCTGATGACACCTCATAAATCTCAGGATGAGCCTTATAGTTCCAGTATGTATAAACGCTTCTTGCTAAAAACACTCCGATAAAAGCCCCAATCAGACAGTTTAAAAATGTATTGAGTTTATTCCACATAGAGTCCCGCTCCCTTAAACCAACATCAGCCCGCAAAAATCATCATCCAGCAGCTGCGCCTTCAAAACTTCCTGGATCCCGGCGGGAGAGGTTTCCTGTACCAGTCCCGTAAAAGTAATTGAAGACATTGTCACTCGGTTCCAGACTTTCCCGGCTTATTTGTGCTGATAAATGCATTCAAATCCTTATATTAAAACTATACCATATTCTGCCGCTCCGCATATTACTTATTCTTGCACGCTTCCCTGTATTGTTCCAGTTTCTTCTCTTCTTCGTCATACCTCTTGCAGAGCTCTTTGTTTTCCGGCAATTCGCGCATGCCTTGGTATGTGGTAACATTGCTTCTTATCATGTTCCCGCTCTTCGGGAGTTCTCAGCTTCTCCCCAAGCAGCCCATATTTGTCCATAAACAGCGAAAATGCCTTGGAATGTTCTTCTTCATATGGATTTTTGCGCCGGCACTGTCTTTCATCCGCCTCCCGGAACAGAAAAATCATTTCATCCAGGATCCGATCCCACTCACCGTGACAGGTATCATCGACCAGGAACCCTTCCTCATTTTGGTAATTCTCTCCCAGTATGCCGGGACTTCCGTTACGGCTTTTCTTATATTCCTCCAGCATATCCGGAACGACATCCAGAAACCAGTCCCGGATGCTCCACAGATCCTTTTCGCAGTATCCTTTTGTGCTCCTCTGCCTGCAGCAGCGCATATCCAGACGGAACTGCCCTACGATTGCCTTCCAGTCCTTTTTGTATTTGTGCCATCGGTACGGATCACGGTTCCAAACATTTTTCATTTAGCGCTCATTCTCCTTCTACAGCCTGGTAAGTACCATCATTATACTACAGGCAAAAGAAAAATACATTGAACCACAGGTTGAATTGTCGCTGTGGATTCATAGGTATCGGAGTACTTCACAATACTTGATTTTAGGTCCATTGCCGGGTAGAATACCCATATAGAATCAGTCGGAAGGAAGTGATCGCCGTGAATTTGACTGCCATCAGCCGCTATATCAGCCTGATCCTGCGCCATAAGCCGGAAGTCATCGGCATTACCCTGGACGAACACGGGTGGGCCGACGTAGATGCGCTGATCCAGGGGATCAGGGAAACCAAGGAACCCGCCTTCTCCAGGGAACTGCTGGACGAAATCGTCCGCACTGACAGCAAACAACGATATGCTTACAATGAGGAGCATACATTGATCAGGGCCAGCCAGGGCCACTCCATTCCCGTGGACGTGGAATTGACGCAGGCCATGCCGCCGGAGCTCCTTTGGCACGGTACCGGGGAAAAATATACGGCTTCCATTGAGAAAACCGGCCTGATCCCCAAAAGCCGGCTTTACGTCCATCTTTCCAAAGATATGGACACTGCCATTGCCGTAGGAAAGCGGCATGGAAAGCCTGTTGTCTATCAGGTTGCCGCCGGGCGTATGGCGCGGGCCGGTTACGTCTTCTATCTTTCCGCGAACGGCGTATGGCTAACAAAAGAAGTTCCCGTAGAATTTCTTCAAAGACTTCCGCAGGACGCATAAGCAGTTATCAAAAAATGCGGGGGTATCCACACTGCTCCCGCACCTTTTGGTTCCAATATGCTATGATTCCGACCGCCTCCAAAATAATCCCTCCGAGTCCGCAATCCGCTCCAGAAGTCGACACATTCGTTCTGATGGATGATAAACCGATAAATTCAGGCAGTCCCAGTCAAATACCAAAAGCGCATTTTCTTCTGGAAACACACAGTTTAAAGTACCGGAATGATTTTCCATAATCGTGGCTATGACGCCGTCGATCAGCTCTGGAGCCGGACGGTCGATCCACCCTTTCCATAGGGCCGCAGTGTGACAATAACACATAATCTTTAAGATTACAGCCGCAAACCTGTCTCTGATCCAAGCGGTTCGTCCGCTATTTAGTAAGTAATATTCAACATCCCAGAATTGCCCTTCTGCATTAGGCGCTACAGTCTCCGGAAGATAATCAATGATGTAGCATTCCTTTTTCAGAAGTTCATCAATCAACTGCGTATAATCCTGCACCTTACGTACTCACCTTCCTCTCTCCCGCTGATTCAGTTCTGTTCCATAATGTTCCGATGAAAAGCCATTTTCCAGAAAAATACTGAAAAATGGCGTCATTTTGTTATAAACTTCCGTATCCGTGGGTTTAGGGAGCGAAAGCAGGAAATCCGCCATTTTCTCTGTTACCTTCCCTTCAATCACCTTCCCATAGCTCCATCCCGTTTCCTTTAATCTGCCATAGCGAAGAGCCATTTCTATTTCCTTTTCCTCCTCATTCCAGCAATGGATCTCAAATCTTCCGGCGCTTTTTAATTTTTCGGACACGATTGTTTTCCATTCTTCATTTGTGGCCGACGAAAGATCAATTTCAATCGCTTCAATATATGTTGTGTGGTTCTTTTCCGAAATTACCGGCTCCTTATTTTTCATAGGTCACCTCCGAAAGCGGCAGTACCACGTTGAATTCCAAATCAAAATGCGGTTTGGGAAAATCCGGCGCCCCATAGGGATAGGGATCATGACAGCAGCAGACAGCGCCCCAGCTTTTCCTGGCGGATACCCTCTCATTGCCATCTATAATGGTTCCGGCAATGCGGTAGCTGAACTGATAACAAGACCCTTTCGAATCCGAATACAGTTCACACACATAGGTCGCCTTTTCCGGCGGAATATGCAGATCATCCAGGGCTGCCAAAACAGGGGCGGGAAGTTCCCGTTTATACGCCAATGTCAGGAAATTGCGGCAGGAGCCGCAGCTGCAACCCCATTCGGAAGCTGCGTCATACCATTCCCTTGTGGCTTTTTCATCAATTTCCACTTTATATCCAAAAATTACATGCATGATTCACCTCGCCCAGCTGGGGATTACGCTACTGTCTGACGCTTCACCGTCTATTTCTTTAAATTTCTTATAAATCCTGAAACCGCGGATATGAGCCAGCCTAATCCTATAATAGTTAAGACAATTTTCCAGCCTATTCCATTGTTAAAAACAAAGATAAATGTATATAACGCAAAAATACTTATGGGAATTGCAATACCATATAGAAATAAATTCAGTTTTCTGATTTTTTCTTTGTTCATACACTCCTACTCCCTTCAAGTCTGATTTCCGGCTTCTTTCCCCCTGCAGCAAATAGAAGGTTATCGCCGCTTCAATCCATCTGCCATGAGTCGATAAGCAAATGTTGTCCCTATTGGAATTATTATAAGATAGCTGACGATATTAAACAGTGTAAAATTATACGTATTTGATACCTCGCCAAACTCCAGCAGATACCGACAGATCATTCCGATGACAGTGAGTACAAACATCGCTATGTAGACCATCCGCTCCCTGTCCAGTCCCCAAATTCCCGCAAAAGCTAAAGCGATCACGCTATAGCTCGCTACCAGCAAATATACTCCCTGAAAATCCAGCGGAAATGGTTCACTGCGGATTGGAAACACGAAGCATCCGGCAAAGATGATATATCCCAATACCAGAACTTTTGGTATCAGTGGGTGAACTTTAAAAAAATGCTGAAGTTTCCCACTTTTGGCCCCCAAATAGACAATCGCCATTAAAATCACAAAGACTGCAATGCAAATCGCTGCAAACACCTTATCCACCTCCCATTTTGGGGACAGAAATCTCATTCTAATTTACACGGCAAATCTTGTAAGCAATCCGACTGCAATGCAAATGATTCCTGCAATTCTTACTCCCAATTTAGCTTTTTTCTCATTATTGCCATACCGTTCAGGATAAACAGGGTTTATAATAAAAAGCAAACCATATATAACCCATGAAATATTCGAAAAAATACCATTATGCAAAACAAACGAAAGCACATTTGCAATAATTATAAGTATTATCCCTATGATTATCTGAATTCCAAACGTTAATTTTTCCACAGCCGCTAACCTCCATAAAATTGTAATCTGCCGATTCCTATATTCTCCTCTCAGCAAAATACGGCTATTCTTTCCCCTTTCTCTTTGTTATCAGCCATATGCCAAACAGAATCAACAGCACTGCTCCGGCAATCAGCAGCAGAGCAAGAACGTCATGGTTTACCCTGGCAGCAATAAAGATTGAAGTGGGCCCGTCCGCCCCTCCAATCACCATAGTCTCGCCTATTACAGAGACCGCCCTCTGGCTCTTAACTTTCACCATAATCCCCGCAGCCAAAAACACCGCTCCGGCAAGGCCTGCCATCATTGCCACAATTCTTTTCATCCTTACTTCCCTCCGTTTTTCTGAGTCGTACATGTTTCAATATCCGATTTCTTTTAATAAAACTCTACCATGTCTGTCTGAATATTTACTCAGCAGATCATTTATCATCTGTGTATAATTCATGCAGAGATTCACCGCCCTTCTTCCTGCCGATTCAGCTCCGTTTCAAATGAATCTCATCCGCCATAGGGCTTCATTGATTTCCCTCATGATTCCGGCAGGTCTTCCAGAAAAAAAATTCCCTCCGCCAGATTTACAAACATATCCGGATCCCGGATCACATGGGATTTTCCCTTCCACCACACCGTATTCCTGTTTGCCGAGACGGTTATGGCGGGCTGATTCTCCCGGTAGTAGGTGATGGTGATCATGGGACTCTCCCCCCTGTCTGCCTCCTCCAGCAGAGAATACCGCAAAAAACCGGTCAGCTGGACAGCCAGCCGAATCTGTTCCCAGTCTGTGATTTTCTTTTCCCCATCCGTCACCTCCGGATACGAGACTGTCACATACTGCACTTTCTCCGCTTTCGGCACACCAATCAGATACATTCCCCCGTGGAAGATCGAAAATCCCATGAGAAGAGCCGCCACCACCCCGATCTGGATGAGAAAGCGGATGATCGATTTTAGATAATTGTTTTTCTTCTGAACCATATTCTTCCTCCTGGGACCGGCTGCCGGAAAACCGGGTTATTTTTTCAGGCAAAAAGCGTATTGTTCCACGGAATACGTATATTCGTCCCTGGCTTCTATATAGTCTCCCTTTCGGTCAATTTCCACCGCCACATAGTAGGTTCCCGCCGGGAGTTCGGAAAAATATTTTCCGTCCGATGATTCCGAATCGAGGCCCAGCACCTTTTCCCCCTTTTCATTCAGCACAGTTATGGAGCCCAACTCCACTTCATGGGGAATGATCAGAGAAAAATCCTCGCTCCACCGGATTACCGGAAATTCCTCCGTATCTCCGTCGAAGATTAAATTGTGCAGTCTCGGTCCTGAATCGGAGACAAAACAGTCTTCTTCCTCCACATATCCATAAGTTGCCACTATCAGCCGGCAAAGGGCATAGTATCCATCACTGTCCTCGGCCATCACATGAGCTTCCTCTTTCTCGTCCAGAGTTTCCATATCATTTAGTTCCGTAAGATTCTTGAAGTTTTCCGGAAAATAATATATTTCTGATATGTCTCTTTTCCCACTGAGACTGTTCCATACACATATTTTATAAGTCAGACTGCTGTAAGTAACTGTTCCCCCGTCCTCGTAATGTTCAATTTTCCACGGGAAAAACAAAAAAATGCCACTCCAAAAGTTACTGCTATTGATATTGCTGCCTTTTTCATCTCCTAGACTATTCCCAACTGTCAATAGAATCCGCATCCGTCTCCTAAGTCCGTCCGTTTTCTTCCGCCATCAAAGAATTTCTATTCTCTTTTTCATATGATTCCTCCAGAATGTCTAATTTGTGAACCGTTTTATTCCCAAGTAAATGGAAATTCAGAGACGAAATGTATCATTCTTATAATCAAACAAAATCAGGCCGCACTCTTTACAGATAAAGCCCGGAAAGTCTGTTCCCGTAAATGTCTTTCGGGCAATCATGACATCATCCTCACATTCAGGATTTAACGAAATTTTATGTTTTCTCTTGTTAAATGCGACAATCTTCGTTGTCTGTAAATAGCCCGATTTCATATCTTTTCCGCACTTAGGACATTTCATCAGCACTGCTCCTTTCATCATCTCTTGGTGATCGAACATGGCATAACATTTCTTTTTCACATGCACCAAATTGTGAGAAATTGGATTTTGCTTCTTTTAGTGTTATTCCATGATTAGAGTCGCTTGGCTCATTATCAGAAGTAATGAACGGGTCATTCTCCCAAAAACAAACGGGACAAATATATCCGCAATCTTCATTTGCTGGAACATTGTAGGTAAAATATCCACAACAAGGACATTGATATTTTTTCATTCTATATTTTCCCTCTCTCCTTTTGCAAATTAGAAATATATCATATTCTTATTCATCCTAAAAGCACTCCAATAAAAGCCCCAATCTGGCAGTTTAAAAATGTATTGAGTTTATTCCACATAGAGTCCCGCTCTCTTTAACAGACATCAGCCCTCAAAATCATCATCCAGCAGCTGCACCTTCAAGACTTCCTGGATCCCGGCGGGAGATGTTTCCTGTACCAGTCCCGTAAAGGTAATCGAAATATTATCACCCTCTTCCAGGTCTTTGGGGCTGATCCTCGTCCCCCGCCACAGATAAGAGGTCTCTTCCATTATGGGAAAGGTAAATCTTCCCCTAAAATTAATATCATTGATCTCCATGCCCTGAACCGCTATGGAACTATCTGAAATATCGGTAATAACCGCATAGAACGTTTCCGTTCCGTAACTTCCTGCCGCATCTTCTATCCGGTCATACGCCGTCTTATATCCGATCAGATATGCTCCGGCAGCAATAAAAATCATTAAAACTGCTGTGCCAACATAACGCACTGTTTTTCTATTCATCATGTCCACCCCGCTTTTACGTTTCCCATCCTGATATTCATGTTGATTAAAAACGGTCAGTCCGCCTGCGCATCCGTTTCCTCTGTCCTGGAAATTCCGCTTTCATCCAGCAGATCCGCCGGGACGGCACTGATGCACGCCTGCTCTTCTTCACTTAAGCCGTTGTACCACGCAAGCCACTGGAGGGTATCCTCCGACAGTCCGCTTTTATCATGCCATCTTCCCGCAAAATAAACCCGATTGTCGTCCGCATACCGCCGCTCAAATACCAGCCATTTGCCGTCCATGCATACCTCCAGGGTTCCTTCCTCCGGCCCCCACTGATATCCATATCCGGCGCCGAAATTGGACTGGTTATTTTCAGACGGCACTTCCGTCCGCTCCACCGCGGATGTGATCTCGCCGTCCATGACGCCGCAGCGGCCCGTAACCGTGCTTTCCCTTCCGGTGTCATAATACATCGCCCCGTCTGCCATAACCATGGGGATCCTGTCATTTAGCGGCGCTTCCCCGGATTCCATCAGGCTGTCCAAAAGCCCGCCAAGGGCTGGGGCCGGCTTGTAGATCCCCTGGTAGGGCTGCTCCACATAATCCGTGCCGTCCGTTTCGTAATAGAAAATCATATAAACACGGCCTTCGGTATCTTCAAAATGAATGGATGTATATTCATCCGCCTGAGGAAAATCCTGCACGGACTGCAGGTTCGTTGGTTCCATATCCGCCAGAATGGAAAGCAGTTCGCCGATCTGTTCCAGGTTTCCGCAGTCCGCAGTCACTCCATCCCGTTCGACGGAAACCGTCCGCACCTGTTCCTCCGGCGGCAGCGCGGCAGGTTCCGCCGCGGGAGACGGACTGCAGGCGGAGATTGCCGCCGCGCAAGCCATCCACATCATTCCGATGAATCCCTTTTTTAATCCATGACTCATAACGTCCGCCTCCCCCGTAATGCAATCTTCAACGTCCGGTTCCTTTAATAAAACTATACCATATTCCGGCGCTCCGTGTATTACTTATGCCTTACATTTTATTAAAATCTCCGATTAGATGACAGCGATCCACGGCACTTAAACTTCCAGTATCCCGTCATCCTGCGCTTGTCTTTTGGAGCCTTTGGGCTGCTTTCCGCTCCGCGCAGACGGAAGTTCCTCAAAACAGCTGTAAGCGGGATAGAACCTGTAAGGGATGCGGATCCCGACAGCCCCGTATCTCTGTTTCAGTACGCAGACCTCCAGTTCCCGCGGGTTCTGCCCCTGTGCCTGAAAAACATCAAAGTCCCTGGCCCCGACACCCCTGTACTGCATCCCCAGCACGGTATCGCAGGAATATTCAATGCTCCCGGTATCCTTATACGATCGGAGGGATACCGGCTGGTCGTAGCTTTCCCGGTTGAGGCTGCTGATCAGGACAACCGGCAGTTTCCTGGAATCACTCAGGGACTTAAGCACACGTAGGCTTTCATCCACTGCCTGCTTGTCGGTAAGGCTGCCCTTTCCTTCCGGCGCGGCAAGGATCTGCAGGTAGTCCACGATGACCACCGGGATAACCCCAAATGCGGATATGTATTTTTCCACATACTGTGCGATGTCCTCCGCGGTCCATGCCTTGGCCCCGCATTCTTCCACCGTGATGGTACGGCTGCGCTTTTCCACTTTCCCGGCGGCTTCTTCCACGGCCATCCATTCGCGGCCCGTAAGCTTTATAACGGCCGTGCGGCTTCTCAGCTCGCCGGATGTCTTTAACAGGCCTGCGGATGTTTCATGCCAGTCCATGTAAAGCTGCCTGCTGACAGCCTTTGCCGCCAGATCCACGGGCTTCATTTCCAGGGAAATCACAATCACATGGGTCCCCTCTGCTGCCATTTGTTCCGCCATCTGCATCACATAGGTTGATTTTTCCAGGGACGGGACCGCGCCAAGACAGTGAAGTCCGGCAGTCAGTCCGCCGCCAAGGCACCTGTCCAGTTCCGCGTATCCGGTCGGGCGGCAGGCTTCAAATACGGCGTCATCCGCCTTCCCAATCAGCGCCGCCGCATTGGACAGACGCTTCCGCGTATTCCGTTCGCGGAAAACAGTTAAGTCATCGTTAGTCATATGGTCATCTCCTTCTTACATTTTATCAAAACGGCCGTCGCGCCTTCCAATACGTCCGGCTTAGGAGGCGTCAGGGGCGTGGATGCAACACGCACCCGCCTCCGTATCGGAACCCCATGGTTTTACTTCGTTTAATAAACGGTTGGCGGCCATTATCCTTCACGTCGGATAATACGCCAGACCGGCAGACACGGCAGCGCACCGCATTTACGGTCCAGACTGTCCATCACCTTACGCCTTCGCTAGTACAGCCGCCGGGGCACAAGGGACAAGGCGCAGGCGGGCTCCCGTGCCCGGACGGAGCCGCAGGCCCTGCAGTTACCTACAGTTACCTACTGGTAACTACATCCCAAAAACCGGCACCCGGAAAACCCTTATTTTATCAGCAAAATCGACCCAATACGGCATTTATGGGAATCACCACTTTTCGGTGGTCCAATCACCACTTTTCGGTGGTTCAATCATCACTTTTCGGTGGTCCAATCATCACTTTTCGGTGGTCTCCCCCAGCAGGATCTCCACCCCCGTAATGGTATTTCCCTCCCTGGTTTCTGAATATCCCGCAATGTAACCGGCCTGCCGGAAGGCATCCAGTATCTGTTTGACCACCTTATGTACTTTGGCCCGTTTGTTGAGCCAGGAGGATCTTGATGCAAAATCTTCCTCCCTGTACCCCAGTTCGGCAAACATTCCCTTTTCACGCTGGGCTTTCCTGTCATACCACTCATAACGGATACGACGGCTGTAGACCGTGGCTTTTTCCTTTTTCATCCGGGCAATCCGCTTAAGCAGATACCGCTTTAGGACAATATTCTCATCCGTATCCGGCAGAAACCCTTCCGTGGAGGCCAGCAGCTCGATTGGGACACTGATCATCTGTTTTATTCTTTCCGCGTATGCATACAGGGCCGGCAGCTCCAGCAGCCTGTACCCTTCCACAACCGTCTGGTTGCCGGACTGTATTTCCATGCTTGACACCGGCAGGAAATAGCTTCGGTACTTTGCCGTCTCCTCCTTTTTGATTAATTTTCTGGCCCTCAGCTCATCCGTACAGTCAATCGTAATTAGGATAAGCCGCAGTTTCTCCACGCTTTCCTTCAGCCTGGCGATTTTTTGCGCCGTAATGTCCTGATCCATGTTGCCGGACATAACCCGGATGACGGTTTGCAGTGAAAATGTCTGGTATCCGCTTTTATACAGCGTATAGAACGCATCCATGACAGCCATATCATACGGAGAAATATCATTGCATGACAGCTGTATGTTTTTGTCCTGGCACAGGTTGACCAGGGTTACGATCTTCCGGCTGGGAAGGGTGGAAACCCGAATCATCTGTTTTTTCGCCAGCCCCTTGTTAACGGTCAGCATATTCGCCACCTTACAGTTATTCATGCATTCCTTTTTGACTTTTATCGATCCGCCCATGTTGATCCTCCTCACGATTAATCCTTCTACCTATAATTGTGGGCGCGATAAGGCCAAAATTGGTTTTTTATATACGAAAAAATAAAAAGCAGACGAAATTGGTCGCTTCGCCTGCTCTTTTTTCCTGAATTTCTTATTTTATGGCCGTTGTACAGCCTAAATTTTTATCTCATCAAAAAAGTCAAACCGCAAATCGATTTCAAACGCCTCCTCCTCCGGCCGGATCAGGATGTCGTCTGCAGCACGCAGCAGTCTCAGGAATTCTCTTTTCCCGGCATTCCTAGTTGGCTTTCCGAACAATATCAACCCTGTGGTCAGCTTGATGCAGCCGTATTCCTCATTATTTTCAATAATCAGATCCGCTTCGATCCTCCTTGCCAGCTTCACGCCAATCGCCTGCATCTTCTTGAAAGCTTCCTCTTTCTCAGGATTTCTGATCCTTTTATACTTTTTCTGCTCGCATTCCAGCCGTTCCATCAATCTTTGGAATCCCCGCTCATTCTCCAGCTGTTCCGCCAACCACTCCTCCTCGGTCATTGCCTCACGTTCCGCTTGCAGCTCGGCACGGATTTCCTCCAACTCTTCTTTTGATTTTGTATAATACCGCTTTTCCATTTTCACGTCATTTCCCTCCCCGTATCCGGTTTACACCTTCATATATTTTATCATATCCAGTACAGCCAGATAGGTCAAGAAAAATATATAGTTTAATCAGATATATCCAACCATCATATAGGGTACAATCATACAGAGGATGGTATCGCATATGTATGAAGATTTATTTTACAAACGGCTGGCAGAATTGAGAGCGAATAAAGGCGTATCGGCACGGGACATGAGCCTGTCCATCGGACAGAGTGCCGGTTATATTAATGCGCTCGAAAATCGGAACGGCTTCCCGTCCATGCAGGTCTTCTTCTATATCTGCGAATACCTCGGCGTCACACCTGCGGAATTTTTTGAGGATGGAAACCGGTATCCCGGCGAGTATCAGGAAATTCTGTCCAATTTGAAGCATCTCGATCAGGCCAGTCTTCAGAATGTGAAGGCTATTGTTAAGGGACTGGCGCATAAGGATAAATAGGTTCTTCAATCCCGTGCTCCCTGCGGGGTGGGGACTTATCACTCAAACCACTAATTGTTAATCAGTCCGCTGAAAATCGGAGGATTAACATATGTTCAACGGCCATATTAACAGAAACTTCTTACCCATATATAAACTATAACTGCACTTTCACTGCCTTTCTCTTTTACAATTATTTCTCTTCTTCCGGCCAATATTCCGGCACTGAATTCTGTGCAATCATGTTATCAAATATCACTTCCTCCACTACTTTTACGCATTCATCCGTATTTTTTATAATATCCTTTCCCCAAAATCTTATAACCGTCCATCCGAGAAACAGCAGCTGTTTATTGACCTCATCATCACGTTCTCTGTTTCTGGAAATTTTTTTTATCCAAAATTCTCCGTTCTTTCCATGCTCCAGCTGTGGTTTCAGGATCTCCCAATCTTTTCCGTGAAAGAACTCACTGTCACAAAATATTGCAATTTTCTGTTTCGTAAGGACAATATCAGGCTTTCCCGGCAAGGCTTCGTAGTTTTTTCTGTATCTGTACCCTTTGTGCCAAAGCGCCTTTCGAAGGGCTATTTCAATTTTTGTGTTTTTCGAGCGGATACGGCGCATGTTTTCACTGCGTTCAACACTTACGTTACTTTTCATCTTCCGTCCATTTCCTCCGAATCAATGATGCAGAATAGCGGTACAGTTAAGAAGTGAAGCAAATTCTCTCATGGGTCTTCTGAATTCCCTTTGTCCCACTGCGTTTTTCATAAAACGGCTACATGCAGCATTATCCATATCCGTCACCACTTCAAGACGCAAACGGGCTCTGGATGCGCCTACATAAAAAAGAAGAGTGTTCTTCAAAACTGTTTGCTCCGTAAAATCCACCAGTATTACGGCATCTGCTTCAAGCCCCTTGAATTTTCTACAAGTTGTAAAACGGCAACCTCCATACGTTCCGAAGGCCGCATAGTTTCCCATGAAGCTGTCCCTTTCCGTTTCAAGCGTCAAAATTACAATGTTCTCAATCCCGGCTTCCTTCAATTCATCTATTATGCCATCCACGATTTTTATTTGCGGAACTGAAGCCGCACAGAAATGCAACCTGGGAATTTTCCCTGCAATACTGTTAAGAAAAAGCGTATTAATATCCTGCCGGATCAAACTCATGGACGTCCTGCATACATTCTCCGTATTCCGGCAGTTGCGATGCAAGGTCAACTTACAGTCCGCTTCCCTGATAAACTCTGGAATTTTATCGGCTTGAACTGTCTGGAGCCTGTCGTAGAATACATAAAATGAAGAATCATGATCCGATACAGCCATAACAGCATCATGAAGCAGTCGAAGAATTCCCGTCTCTTCAATGGCATCCCTACCAAAATCCTGTCCCTCGTCCACAATAACATGTTTATACGGAAAGCTTCCGAAAGCGGCATAATCCTTCAGTTTTTTTTCGGCCATTCCATAATCGGCACTGGCCGTTCCGCAAAGTCTGCACACATAACCGTCCAGGGTCATGAAATCGATCATGCAATGTCCATAGCAGGAGATCAGATGTTTTTTAAGTTCTGCGTTGTAGCAAAGAAAAAGGACATGTCCGCCTGCAGCGGCATGACGACGTGCCTTTTCCACCGCAATAAGGGTCTTTCCCGTTCCAGCGGCTCCGTTAATGACGGCCGTCCTCTGTTCGGAAAGAAAATTAAGAATGCCCGCCTGTTCATTCAGCATCCTGTAAAAGGCCCTGTGTTTCAAATCCGTATCAAAATTGGCGGAAGGAAATACATTGAATTCAGGGCATAATATTTCCATGATAAGCCTTTCAGACTCATTTTCAGTTAAATTGGTAATAATCCCTGATCGGACATTCAATGAAAACAGTGCCTCTATATAGGGAAGCGGATTATCAAGCGCTTCGGCACCAAACACAATTGCACGGTCACCCTCCGGCGGCATGGGAATGGAGTCTATCTGCTCTGCTGAAAGTGACGGCAACCATACTCCGTGCAAAAACTTTATGCGATCCGCAAGATAAAAGAGCCGACTGCTCCCGATAAGCTCCATCAGTTTCCATTTATTTGAAGCCGCCTGATTAAACGGACCACCGTTATTCATTGGCTCACCGTTTCCATAGAACCACCGTCCATCACGATACGCGACGGCTCCCGCTTTTGCTTCCAGGCAAAGAACTCCCTGTTTCCTGTGAAAAATTACAAAATCCGTCTCACTTTCATAAACGGTCCCATCTTTTATCCTGGTAATTCTGAAAGAATGAAAAACCGTGTATTCATCCGGAAGCCTTTTAAGAGCTTCAAACATCACATCCTCCAGACTTCCGGGATGAAATCTGTTCGGTTTTTCGGGAATCATTACCGCCATTTCATTTCATCCCCTTAATAATCTTCTCCGCTTTCTCCGTATATCCGTCAGGACCATAAATGCATTTCATTCCGGCTGCAGACGCAGCATCCCTCCCCGGCTCCTGACCGTAAGAAAAATACAAAATTTTCTGTTCAGGCCAACAGTAATCACACTCCCATTCAGTTGCGTTTCCTGACAGGGTAAATTTCACATCGCGAAACGGCATTTCTCTTCCTCTGAGCAGACCATTCTCGGTAAGCCGCCTGCTAAATTCACGCTCTCCGTCCGTTTCCGCAAACTGGAAAATATCCGAAAGAACGGAAGACCAGTCCTCTTCCCTCATATCCGTTCCCGCTACCATGATAAGGCTCCCGAATTCCGGATTATTTTCCTCCATCCTTTTATCTGACAAATTGCCCTCACATGCTTTCCAGCCCGCATTTTCATAAAGCTGTTCCCGGAAAAAACCAAGTTTCCTGTTCTCATACGTTCCCACAATAACTCCCCTGTCAAGGAACACATTGAATTCCTCGCAGCAGGTTTCCGGTAAAAGTCCGCAGGAATAACATGCGGAAAGATTCAGAGAATCCCTTCCTTGTCCGCTGCTGAGCAGACAAATCGGATCATTGGAACATGTGACGGCGGATTCCACTGCTTTTTTATATATACGTGGAAACGTGTCATACCTTCCCTGCCGTACAAGGCCTCCAAGTGTTCCCTCCGAATCCCCGCTGGCAGTATAAATCAGAATCCCGGCCATCTCTTTTCCTTCAGACGCCTCACCACAGTAAATTCGTTCCTTCAGCGAGGATATATTGTACCCGCATTCAAAACTTAACTGCTTGATAAGCAAATGAGACATTGTGTGCAGCAAGAGGAATTTTCCGGTAATTCTCCTTGGATGCTGACTTCCAAGAAACGAATTGTTATAATTTTCCTGAAGAATCCGCACACGCTTTTCAAGAGCTGTATTTCCACTGCGCCACGCATTTATCGCATCATTGTCAAATTCAATGAAAATACCCTCACCGTACACGTTATACCCCGGATACCATTCCGTCTCTTTCTCTTTTGCGGAAACAAACCTGTCGGATTTTGTTCCTATCATTGATGCGGGGAATGGCTCCATTCTTGAAAATCCCAACAGCACCTGAACTTCCCGTATTTTTTCTATAAGGGAGATCTCCTTTACAAATGGGATGTCATATCGGGCAATATCCGTCGGCACGCGCTTAAAGTCATCATATTTCGTGCCCTCCACGGATGCTCTCCCGGAAAGCGCGTCAAATTCGGCCGCGCGGTATTCAATGCTTCCCGTATCATAGTTAACCGCATTGTCCGGAAGCAGGCGGCGTTCAAGAATTTCTTTTACCTGTCCTTTCTCGCAGCCAATATTGTCGGCTATCTTTTTTGAGTAGTCTTCAACACTTGACAAAATGTTCTCTTCCATCACCTCAGTCGGTATTCCCCTCATGGTCCTTATCGTTTTTATTGCATTTCTGAATTCATCGTACAGCCTGCTGTCCTCGATTTTTCGATTAATTATATTTGAAAACGGTGGAATCACAAGGGAACTCGCGGTTACCGGGAAATATACCGATGAGCTTCCCCTCTGAAGCACCTTTGGATACAGGCCGCAGTCTTTATCCCTTACCCCTTTCCACGGATGTCCTCCGTCACACGTAAAATTGTATTTTCCAGGATACTTTTTATCCAGTTTTTCGAATTCCCCTTCATTGAATGCACCGTTCAGTGTTGTTGCGGCACCGCAGGTTCTGCACCTTAAACTGAGGCCTTCCAGGCCTTCCGAAGCTACGGGACTGGTTTTAAACTCCAGGCAGGGATTCTCACAGACATCCTTTGCCCCGCCGAAATTTTTGGCATGTGTCCATTTTACCCACGGAAAATCATTTATATGTCCATGCTCGCAGACCGTAATGATTCTTGCCACCACCAGCTCCACATGATCCCTCGGGCATCTCAGCCTGCGGCTCATATCGGGATTGTTAACCTTATCCCTTTCCTTCGTCTGACTGTTATACTCCGCAATCCATTTCGAAAGCGGTTGAAATCGGCGGCATTTCGGGCAAAAATACCATTCGGGAAAACGGGCATATGAAATTCCGTCACGATTCTTGCCTCCGGCCGGCATCCCAAAATACCGCACTCCGAGGGATTTTTCCAGACGTTCATCGTGAATTGGGATAACCTCATCCTCCCAGTATTCCGGTGCCGCGGTCATCAAAGTCTGTGACGGAAAATCCACCATCGCGCCAACGCCGTACTGCAGTACCGCCTGTGCGGCACGTACCGAGTGCGATGTTGAATTAAGCCTGATTTTTTCAATTGACCTTACGTCCATGCTTATTTTCCCTCCTTCCAATTAATAACGCTGCCCGGAACCATGACATCGACGTTTCTCATGGAAGTCATTGTCTCAAATGCCGGATCATCACGGAATGTTCCGAATGTCTTCATCAGGCGTTGTCCCGGACCATCGGGGCCTTTCAACATAAATTTCTTTCCGTAACAAAAACCTTCTTCTGCCTCCTGAGCAAGTTCCTCCCATTTTTTCAGGATTTCCTTCATTTCCGAACGTATCGTTTCGGAATCATCCTCCATGTATGGATTTATCCTCCGATTGATGTCCGCACAGCGTTCCGCAATAAAATCACAGATTTTGTTGACGGTTTCCCCGTATTCCTCACACCGGAATTTGACCGCATCGTTTTCTCCGCACAATAACTTTTCGGAAAGCCTTATGTATGCAATCAGTACGGCATGAAGGGCTCTCTTCCTTGACGGTCCCGAAAACGGGGTCGCACCCGTCGGTTCCACATGCCGATAAAAGGATTCGTGATAGGAACGAAACTGTTCATAATGTGACCGATCCCTGCTCTTCCCCCCGTCATACATGACAAATGCCACACCGGGATATTCGCGTCCCACGCGGCTGGATGCCTGAATGTACTCACTCGTAAGTTTTGGCTGTCCGACAATCAGCATTACGTTCAGCCGGGCCACATCTATTCCGACTGAAATCATGTTCGTTGCAAGAAGAACATTGCATGGATACGGCGGCATACGTTTTTTTATGCGCTCCGTCGAATAACATACCTTTTCCAGCTTGTCCAGGGTATGATTCAACTGCGTTGTGGTCACACGGCTTGTCAACTCATCGGCCGTTCCAATGCTTCTTACCTCTGCACTGGAGCGGAGGCGATAACACATTCTCTTCATGAAGTCCTTAACGTCATCATCCACCATCGTTGCGGCTTTTCCAAGATCCTTAAGACTGTTGTAATAGGCAGTCAACGTCTAGAATTTATCTCTGACCTCATCCGGCAGATCCATGTCCTTTGCTTTTTGGAGCATTGCCGCCATGGCCCTGATTTCCATCATGGCCTTTGTCTTTCCCGAAGGCATAAGTCCGACGTATTTTCTCCCGAACACCTCATGCCCGTAATCAATTTTGGATTCCCTGGCAAAAAATGAATCCTCCGCATCAAGCGCCGGAGCCGGAAACTGGCTGACATCCCGGTCGTACAGAGCCGCGCATTGCTCAACCGCATGCCTGATCGTTGCAGTCGATGCCACGATTTTCGTGACATTTCCTTTCCGGCGGCAAAGGGCGTCTACGGCGCTCTCGTAAAGTCCCACCATTGTTCCCAAGGGTCCGGATATAAGATGCAGCTCGTCCTGTATGATAAGCTCCGGAGCCCTGTTGTCATTTCCAAGCGCAAAGAAATTCCCGATCCTTTCATTCCAGGGAAGCATGGCAAACTTATCAACGGTTCCAAAAAGCAGCGTCGGCGGATCCCTGTAAAGTTCATCATCCACAACCTGAACCGGGAGTCCGGCTCCGAATTGGCAGCTCTGTCTCGTGCAGAAAAGCTCAAATCTGTTTCCACCGCGCATTCTGTAACCGAATTCGCCCCGGATTTTCCCCTTTGAATCCGTTTCCCTTACCATCCTCGTCCCACACCATGGACATTTCAGAACCTGAAACTTATTATGAGTCTCCTTGGCATATCCCAGGCTGTTCTCCGTCGCGGAAGTTAATTTTTCCAAATGTATTTTTGCCTTTTTCGACTCATTCGGCGTATGATCCCCGCCGATCCAAAGTCCTATTGTAATCGGTGTCTTTCCCAGCGCATATACCGGGTAACGCGGATTTTTCGCACAGCAATCCTTTCTGATTACTTCACATGCACAGATCAGTGTTGAAGCCCTGGTAAACTGCTGGGCGGCAAGAAGTCTGAGCGTATATCTCATAATGACCGACGTTCCGGCACTCTCCTTCGGATAACGCAGACGTCTGTAAAAAATTGTCATTGCAGTAAGACCGAGATATGCTTCCGTCTTTCCTCCTCCGGTAGGAAACCATATCAGATCCACCACGGATCTGTCCCTTGATTCCTCGCTGGTAACCGATGCAACATCCAGGAGCATAAATGCAAGCTGAAACGGTCTCCATGCATACCTGTCTTCCGGGAATTCCGTATCTGCAGTTCGGTAATCCAAGCTTTTCAGTACACCGGACAATTCCTTCTCATCCGGGAAGGTTGACGGCCATTTTCTCTGTATGACAAGCTGAACCCTCTGCATAAACATTGCCCGGTTTGCCAGCTGAAATGCGCTCCATGCCCTGTCGTTGCTCTCAAGTATGGCAACTCCGTTCCGCATCCTTTCGCATGCAGCACGACATCCTTCAAGATTTCTCTCTGCCACCGCCTTAAATCGATTCTCCAGATTTCCTATGCGCTTGCAAAGTCCGTCAATCCATGCTGAATAGGAGCTCACAAGACTTGTTAAATCTCTTATTTTCAGTTCTTTGCCGGTATCGTCAAGATCGGAAAGATACTTCATGGACAGTGTTCTCTTGTCAACCCCGCAGTTTTCAGGGAGATTAAAGTCCATTGACGGCACCTCCGCCTCCGGGAAAAAGTCATTTCTGATGACCCCCTCTCCCTTTTCGTTAATATTCCAATTTACGGCCGTCCCAAGACCGGTTCCGTACACATGTTTGTTTCTGTATTGCAGTTCCAGGGACTTTTCTTCCTCATCAAGAATATTAAAGTCGGCAGTTCCGGCATATTCAATAAATTTAAACTTATTGTCGGATGTGTCAATCTTAAGTTCCGGCTGAAATACGCAGTTCTCACCCGTGGCATATCCCGTTCTCTTGTTTACCAGCATGATCGTAAGGGATGTACTTCCGTTCTCCATTTCCCTCCGAAGGGCGGTAATGCCTACCAGATCCGAATCCAGATTTTCCGCACATTCCACATAATCAGAGTTTCCAAACCGGATAACAACATCATGATATTCGTGCGGCTCCCTGACATGTCCTCTTTTCAGTTGATCCGCAAGTTTATACATATTATCGATGATATGATCGTCATCCGTGTCCAAAAGATCCCGTTCCTTCAGTTTTCTTACTTCTCCCCGGTTAAACCCCCTGCACATTTTCAGACACTTTTCAGAATTATCATAAACAATGTATGATGATATCTCTTCGGGTACGGCCCAACCGTCCGGCCGTGCAGGAACAAATGGAATCCTGCAGTCCGTCAGCCGCGCTTTCTTGTATGTACCGTATTTAACGGACATTCGTACAGCATCCGTGTCGCCCTTAACAAAAAAGGAAATTCCAAAGGAAGACGGCATGTTTTGGGCCGCAAGGCTTACTTCCTCATCCAGATTGTCCTCCGAATCGGGATCATCATCCGCATCATCACTTTTGTCCTGTTTTTCCGTTATGTCCGCTTTTCTTTCAACATTGTCTTCCGGTTCTGCCACGGTTTCCTCGTCACTCATTTCAAAATCATCTGCTGCTTCATCCTCCTCGGAATCGCGGTCAACATCCCCGTTATCCGCTTTTACCCTGTTTCCCTGGGGAAAGAGTATTCCTATGGAATATCTTTTTTCCGGAGAGGTGGTTATCAGTTCATGTTCCGCATCCGGGACGGAAACCTCGGAACCGGGACCCAGCAGTTCATTTCTTACCAGGAAGATAAATTCATCCCTTGCGCCAAGCATCTCACTTTTAACACTCATCATTAAATTCCTCCCTCAAGATCCAGCGGTCTGTTTGTCATATACGCCGGCACCGTTTTATCCAGCTTTACAATACTCTCAATTCGAAGAATTACTGCAAGCGTGTCCAACCTTTCCTGAACTTCCGGAGGAATCAAAGTTCCCGTCACGTTTTCTCCCTCCAGTCTCCTAATAATGGCTGTACCGAGTTCCTTTAAAATACTCTTACGAACCTTTCTTATGTATTTGCATGCTTCAAAATATTCCGAAGCATGGTCAAACATTTCCGTGTCGTCAGTCAAAAGAGCGATCTGTTCCAGATTTTCGGGCTTCTGCGGTCCTACCGTATGGATATCTTCGTTAAGCCAATTTTTTATGGTGCCTGGCTGAACGGCGGTACCATTTGCAATCATTTCTTCCGCGATCCGCTGTGGAGTTTTTCCCGTCCGTTCCATGTACGCAGAAAGATCATTTTTCCATCGCTTGGACATCTCATAATTTTTTTCCGTTTTTCCCCCCGTTACGTCCGAACGGATTATCTCATTCAGTATGTAATCCACTATATCCTTTGTGTTATTATCCCTGTTCATAAATACCATGCTGTCTCCCGGACGTAGGGCGTCAATTTCCTTTTGAACCACTTCATCCTTTTCCTCATTCAATACGTATGCCTTGTAATATTGCGTAAGCATGGCACCTTCCCCGTCTTCAAATCTCACCAGCTTTGAAACATCTGCCGACGGAGCAGATGAATCCCCATTTTCCCGATGAACCATGGCTTCAAACTTTATTCGGATAACCTCTTCGGTATATCCAATAATTTCTTCGTCAGACCGGTTAACCTCTTCCTCTTCGCACATTAGTTTCTCATCCACCGAGTCTTCTTCTGCCATCTCTTCGGAAAGGCTCTGTCTTGCATTAAAAAGTCTGTCCTTTCCCAATCCCCTTCTTTTTCTTGCCCGGAAAACCGCAGCTTCCGGTTCATAAAGAAGAACCGTTATTTCCGCCGCAGCCGTACAGCAAAACACGTCAAAATGCCTTCCTGTGATATTCCCGACAAGCAGAATACCGTCATATGTACGGCTCCCGTCAAATCGATTTACGGAAACAACCTCAATTCCAGAATAATCCCTGTCAAAATCGCTTAGGACATATTTCCAAATCATGTCCGCATAATACGCCTTCGGGACAATAATCGCCAGTTTTTTTCTTCTTCGCGTTTTGACATACTGCCTTACACGGTCCATCTTCGGAGAACCGTCGCTCCTGACATAATACATGTTCGTCAGGATTTCCATCATTTTCCTTCCGACATCCCTGAGATTATCCGGTAAAAGCTCAATCTTTCTTTCCAATTCCTCCAGTCTGTCCGCAGGATCATCAACCGCTATTTTTCCTTCATGAATCTCCTTTTCAAGTTCATTAATCGAAAACGGTGCCGTCATGAAAAGTTTCATCAGTGACCACGCCGGAATGACTATATCCGCCTTCTCGCTTTCATCCAGCTCATCCTGTCTGATCAGACGAACGGCAAATTTAAAATCCCTGTAATCCTGCCAGCTTATTTCGCCCAGAAGAATTTCTGTCCTTATTTCCCGATCAATAATCGCCCCCGTCTGCCGCTCCAGTTCCACCGTAAATTCATTCCTGTTTCTTGGCGGAAGCGTGTTTTCCAAAAGAAAGTCCTTCGTACACGCAAAAACTCCCGCTTCCCGGTAAGCAGAAACAAGTTCTTCCCCTTTTGAAAAATCCATCCCGCCAATCAAAAAAGCAAAATCCAGGCTTTCCCTGTTCATAACCTGCGGAATTTCCGTGATCCCGCGCTCTATCAAATCGTTCCCGCACACCATTATTCCAAGATGGCTGTTTCCTTCCGTCTCGTATGTCATATTCAGTCCGACGGAAACACTGGATGTGAATTTAAGCATTGCCTCGTTTTTCCCGACATTGCCCCCATAATGATATTCTTTTTCCTCTGTAAAGTAGGAAGCCGTCACAAGATCCAAAATTTTAATTTTTTTACTTCCGGAACAGATCTCTAAACCCTTCATGTACCGCCCCGCTCTGTGATGGTCCATGACAATGATAATGGAGGCATCAGTGATTCCCGGTATGTCCTTTCTGTCACATTCCAGTATTTCGGCAAGAAACTCTTCTCTCGCCCCATTTCCCGAACGGATTCCGCGGCCGTCATATCGATTGGAACTTCCCTGATAGGGCATAATCGCCGCCCAGCTTTTTCTTCCGATTTTTTTAATGCTTGAACCGCCCTGCCCGATAACTGCCCATTCCTTTCCTTCACTATCCGTTTCAATCCCGCGAAATTCACCGCGTTTTCTTTCGTAAAGAACGGGACTTCCAGGCGAAAGAGAACGAACAATCCCATCCACATCGGTACCGTTACCCCAAATGACCGCAAAGGCCGCCCATACAATGGCTGCCGCATCAAAACATGGTGATCCCACATGCAGAATAATACTGCCCCTGTTCTCTCCTTTCCCAGCTTCCCCGGACAAAAATGCTAAAAAGGATTGGAGAATGAGTTCTTTGGAAATAATCTGATTTTCCAAATATATATCACACTTTTTTAGACTTCTGTTCAGATCTTCTGCATTCATTACATTCTCCACCTCCTTCTTATTAGACATTCACCGCAAAATGATTTTTCTTGTTTTCCAGTTCATATCCACGTTTTTCTCTCCTGATACAGCCAGCCTGCTTAAGCCTGTGAAGAAAATTATATGCTGTCATCTGTGATACTCCGAGAATATTGCTTATGTCCTGCGCACAGAATTCATTTGAAACGCCCAATTCTGACACTATCCTGCAACATTTTTCAATTGTTTGAGGTCTGAGATTTTCTTTTAATGTTTCCTGAAGTTCCAGACACATTTTCAGCTGAGGTCCGGGAATCTCATATCGTCTCTTCTCATCTTCCGAAAAGGCAGCAGTCATAACAACTATGCATTTCTTAATAAACAGAGCCATTTCTTCTATAAGAGGTATCGAAACGGAATTGCCAAACTGTTTGAATTTTTGCTGATTCGACATGTTTTCTGGAAAGGAAAATCCCTCATTTCCATTTTCATCAAGAAAAGCATAGCCGATAAATCCCTGCAGTCTTCCCCATTCCGCAGGCGTCATTGTTCGGATATATTTTTCGTTGATCGGAGATTTTTTCCCTTTTACATCCATCCCCGCATATTTTTTTCCGTTGATCGGATCATAAATCAGATTTCTTTCTTTTCCAGATCCTCCAGTGGCAAGAATCGTGCTTGCAATCGGGCACTCAATTTCCGTAGCATTGGCTATCCTACATCCAAAACCGTTCCCGTTTCTCTTCTGCCTTGCTTTATGCTCTTCCAGTGTTTTCAATAAGCCTGATGACAGAAAGAATCTTTCTGATACGTCAACGTCAAGTATATCCCTTACAGACTTAAATATCACTTTTTCACTTTTTTCCGGCGTTCTTTCCGGAATGAGCTTCAAATGTTCTCCAAAATAATTTCTGCTGAATGCCACAATATATACCCTTGGTCGGTTTTGAGGAAGACCAAAGTTTCTCGTATTACGTATAAATGAGGATTTATCGTATGACAGTGTTCCGTCTGTTTTCCGTTTTACTCCGATCACATGATAATTTAGTTCATTCTCTAATGTATTGATTATTATTCGAAATGTTCTTCCTTCATCGTGGCTGACCAAATTCTCAACATTCTCCAAGAAAATGGCCTTTGGCATTGTCTGCTCGATAATCCTGGCAATATGAAAAAAAATAGTTCCCTTTGTTATATCTTTAAATCCTTCACGTAAACCTATTTTACTGAACGGTTGACAAGGAAATCCTGCCAAAAGTACATCATAATCTGTTCTGCAGACAAGTTTCCGGAACTCGTCATTTGTAACATCGTTCCGTGCGTCATCACCAAACAGGTGTTCATAAGTCTGACAGGCATATTTATCTATTTCCGCAGAGAGGACATTCTCAAAGTCCCCGGCCAGTTCAAATCCTCGCCGTATTCCTCCGATTCCGCTGCACAAATCTATTGTACGCATTTTATACAGTTCCTCCATTCTGTACATTGTTCGACCAGTTATGTCGATTAAGTACATTTATATACTCTGTATATGTAGATTATGGACCTGATTTGGTAATTATTGGTCACACATCATAATTTTTTAATATTATAGCATAATAATCCTCAAAAAGGCGATTATACTCCATTATCTTTCCAATTTATTGTTTTGGATAACAAATTAAATCCTGCTTCAATAAAGTCTTAAGGTCAAACTATTTACAAATTTTGAATTTCTATCCTGGAATCCTTACTTGAAATAATCGTTGAAGTAGCATATATTATTTAGTAACAAGAGGTGATGTTTGATGCTAACAGCAAAATTATTTGAAAACGAAGGAAGTCAAGCAGTTCAATTACCGCAGAGTTGTCGATTTACTGGCAGTGAGGTATTTGTGAGCAAAATCGGCGACATTGTAGTCTTGACTCCCCAAAATAGTCATTGGGTTGGATTTCTCACCAGCCTAAACATGTTTACGGATGATTATATGGGAAACGGGCGAATGCCAATATTATGTCAAGAGCGTGAAGAGCTTTGAAACATCTCCAAGAGCAAAGTTAATCAATCCCAATATTTCCTCTGTTGATTCCATCTCTGGTGCCCTTGCAGGAAGAGTCCCTGCAAATCTTGACCGGCATTCTGTGAGAGAAGAAAGGCTTTCTAAATATACGATTGCTGATTGATGCAAATATTTCTTAGATGTACTCATACACAAGGACAAGTTCCTTAATCCGGAGAAACCGTCCTCTTACCATCCCGGCTCTTTCCATAAAATACAGAAAAAATCCCCCGAAAGACCAATATCTCCCGGAGGATTTCACCCTGTTTATCCACATATTTACTTTTCCTATCTGATCTCCCGCTCCACGGAAACAATCTCTGCCTCCGTACTGTTCTCTACAAAGGCCAGGATATCATCCATCATACTGTCCGCCTGAGCGGCATGAGCCACTATGCCCGCCACGCCGATCACAAGCGTCTGGTGGATGTCCTGCTCACCCGTTTCGGCCGCAGATACAGCATACCGGCTTCTTATCTTTCCCAGCAGACTTTTTACCACCATTCGCTTTTCCTTTAATGAATGAACCCACGGTGCGTAAAGCCTGAGTTCCATCACGGCAACTTTCAAGTTATCCCCTTCCTTAATATATGGCTTCATAAAGACCCGGATTTTCTATCTGTTCCTCGGTTTCTGATGCGCTGCATGATTTTTGGTTTTTTAACTTTGTTTCTATATGGAAATTTTCTGTCCTTCCACTTTTCCAGTTCTTCACCGAGATCCCCAAAACAATATTCATGCGACATAATAACTTCCAACGGCGATTTACAGTCTGTCATAGTTTACGTCCTCTCTTCTTCAAAATCAGGATCCACCGTCAATATGATCTTGCTTCGTCCTGTCAACACTTCTTGACTGTACTGGAAAGGAATAATATCCTTCAGTGCTTCTTCTGTCGAGATACTTTTACAATACGGCTCTGAACCTTTGTTATGTTTAGTTTCCGCAAATATCTTTTTGATTTGATACCAATGGTATTACCACACTTCTTTTCCAACTGATTCACCCCAATCATATTCTCCGTCAAGATTTAAGTTTCCTCCGAATTCAGCTGACCGTTCCTCCAGGGTCTTATGACCAAACGCTTTTGTGAGTATAATCGCATCCTTCAGTTCTTCTTCCGCCGCAACAGCTCCGACTATGCGTTTCTGAATCTTATCCATAATTAACCGATTTCTCATAATAGCTCCTTTACTCTTTCTGTTTCGAGAAAAAAGCAAGAATTTCTAGTGTTATGTCTTCTGGTTTTAAATTACGTTCTTTAACATACTGTGCATATCTCCGTAAATCAAATTGCAGCGGCTCATGTTTTTCATATGGATTGTAATCTTGCATATATTCATCTACCACCTTCTGTCTGCTATAACCCCTTAATGTCATTTAATGATACAGCTCCTTTTTACCTCTTCCACGCGCGTTTTCAGATAGTCATCTACCGCAGCGTGAAAGTCATTAAGAAGCTCTTTCTCATTTTCTCCCTCATAAGAGATCAAGGAACGGACTCCCATAACCTTACCGTAAAAAATTCTGTCTTCTTCTGAGAACTCAACGCTGCCTACATATCCTTTATACTGAATCGTATTCCCCACCTTATAATCTACCTTCATCCTTTATCCGATCTTATCTGCGGCTGTCTCCTTCCTACTGTCTTTATTATACACCCACAAAATATTTTTGTGTTGAACCTGCAATTCACTTTAAACGGATTTTCTCTGAAAAAGGACCAGACCATTCACAAACTGCGAACAGCCCGGCCCTTTATACCCAAAACATAGTTCCGATATAAATGTAAAAATTTTTTCGTGCCAGATTGCTATAATTCCTTTTCCTTTTTTGTAGCGCTTAATTCCCTTGTAAATGTAAAAAAAAACACGATTCTGATTCCGATATAAATGTAAAAAATTCTTTTGGCATCAGACTCTCATAATTCCTTTACAAATGTACATTTTTCTCTGGGAATCCTTATTTTATAAGGCTTCCCAAAACCGGTAGTTCCGATATAAATGTAAAAAAATTCAGCTTTCCGACTCGTATAATTCCCTTTAAATGTCTTAAATTCCCTTATAAATGTAAATTAACACATCCTGCCCAACACTCTCCCCCGCCAGATGTCCCGTAGACCACGCAATCTGAAGATTAAATCCTCCCGTCACAGCATCCAGGTCCAGAACCTCCCCTGCAAAGTAGAGTCCCTTTACCTTCTTCGACTCCATGGTGGAGGGATTGATCTCCTTCACCTGGACGCCTCCCTGGGTGATAATGGCCTCGCCAAATCCCCGAAGCCCGTCTAAGGTCAGGGTAAAGCCCTTAACAGAGGCTGCCAGGCGTCTTCTCTCTTCCCTGGTGATCTCGTTGACCGGCTTCTCCGGGGCAATGCCGCTTCGCTCGATGATCACGGGTATTATCTTGGAGGGCAGAAGGCGGTTCAGAGAATTTTTGAACTGTTTATTCTTCGCCTCCTCAAAATCCCTGAGGATGCGGGCGTCGAGCTGCTCCTCGGAGAGGGCCGGCTTCAGATCGATGGTCAGTGTCAGGTTCCCTTTTTTCAGCTCCTTTGCCGCATAGCTGCTGGCGCTTAAAAGCACAGGGCCGCTGACACCGAAATGGGTAAACAGCATCTCCCCAAAATCCCGGTAAATCTCCTTTTTCCCTCTCTTTACAGAGATCCCGATATTTTTGAGAGCCAGCCCCTGCAAATCCTTCACCACATCCTCCTCTGTGGTAAAGGGAACCAGCGCCGGCGAAAGCTCTGTCACCGCGTGCCCCGCTTCCCTGGCGAACCGGTAGCCGTCACCGTCAGAACCAGTTGTCGGATAAGACATGCCGCCGGTGGCCACTATCACCGCATCAGCATAAACTTTTTTCTTCTGGCGCTCTAAAACGACTCCCCGGCAGACGCCGTCCTCAATTAAAAGCTCCTTTACCGGCTCCTTCAGGCAGATCTCCACATCCAGATCCTTTAAGATTTTCGTCAGCGCGCGGATAATATCTGAGGCCTTGTCCGACTGGGGAAACACCCGGCCGCCCCTCTCTGTCTTCAGATGACAGCCTGCCCCTTCCACAAGGGCCATCATATCCTGATTCGTAAATCCATAAAAAGCGCTGTACAAAAAACGACGGTTGGTCACCACACTGTCCAACAGCGTTTCCATATCGCAGTCGTTTGTCACATTGCAGCGCCCCTTGCCTGTGATATAAATTTTTTTCCCGAGCTTCTCATTTTTCTCATAGATGACAGGGCGGCAGCCGTTTTGCGCCGCTGCTGCCGCTGCCATCATTCCGGCGGCTCCTCCGCCGATTACAATTACATGCTTCATCCTGTGTCTGCTTCCCGCCTCTCTTTTATCTAAAGATATCGAAAGAGGCCTTCCTTTCGTTTCTTTCCGTTTTCCCCTTCTTCTGGCCTTCTCCTGCCCTGCGTTCCTCTCTTGTCTTCCCCTTTTCTCTGCTGTTTTCTGTCTCTTCTACTTTCCTTTGTGCTCTCTGGCCTTCTTCTCCTGTTTTCCGGCCTCCTTTTTTTCGCGTATCTTCTCTTCCAGCGCATCTGCCACTGCCTCTAAAACCCGGATCCTTGCATAGCGCTTTGAGTTTCCCTCCACTACAATCCAGGGCGCATATGTGGTGGAGGTGCGCACCAGCATCTCGTTGACCGCTTCCTCATACTCGCCCCACTTGGCGCGGTTTCTCCAGTCCTCATCTGTGATTTTCCACTGCTTGTCTGGATTTTCCATCCGCTCCTTAAACCTGCGCTCCTGCTCGTCCTTATCAATGTGAATCCAGAATTTCAGAACAACGGCTCCGAAGTTTGCCATGTGAGCCTCCATCTCGTTAATCTCGCGGTAAGCCCGGCTCCACTCCTCCTCGCTGCAGAAGCCTTCAATCCTCTCTACCATCACACGCCCGTACCAGGTCCGGTCAAAGATCGCAATGTGGCCGGCCTTTGGCATACGGTTCCAGAACCGCCAGAGATAATGATGAACTCTCTCCTCATCATTCGGCGCAGCCGTAGGATTTACGCGGTAGCCTCGCGGATCCAGGTGGCTTGTGAGTCTCCTGATCGCCCCTCCCTTTCCGGCGGCATCCCAGCCCTCAAATCCCAGAACTACAGGGATTCTCAGCCTGTAAATTTCACTGTGGAGAAATTCCAGACGTTTCTGGGCCGCATCAAGGCGCCTGCGGTATTCCTCTCCATCCATGGTCTTTGTCAGATCCACACCGGACAGCACTCCGTTTTTATAACCGTCTCTGAGCCCCGGACCCATGGCTTCCTCCCCATGCCTGTCCCTGCTTTCCCTTTTTTCAAGCTCATACTCCAGCCGTTCCAGAACAGCAGTCATAATTTTTGCAGAGGCATAATTTTTATCTGTGGCCTCGATAATGGTCCAGGGGGCCCGCCTTGTATCCGTCTTTTCCAGCATCTCCTCATTGATATGCAGGTACTCCTCGTAGTGGCGGTTTCTTTCCAGATCGCTGTCAGATACTCTCCACGCAGTTTCCCTGTTCCCCCGCAGCTTCTTAAAGCGCTTCTTCTGCTCCTCCTTGGAGATGCATAAAAACAGCTTGATTACCACAAACCCTCCGTTGCAGAGCTGTTCCTCGAAGGAGAGAATATCCTCAAAGGCCCTTGTGATTTCCTGCTGCCCGGGCTTTTCCTCGAACCGCTCCTCTGTCACCTTCCGATACCAGCTTCTGTCAAAAATGGCAATCCTTCCCTGTTCCGGCGTCTTCGTCCAGAACCGCCACAAAAAGGGGCGCATCTGCTCCTCCTCCCCGGTCTGACGGCTTGCATAGACCTCGAAGCCCCTGGGATCCAGAGGGGCTATCAGACGGTTAATCTGAATTCCCTTTCCGGCAGCTCCAAGTCCTTCAAATACAATAATGACAGGAATCTTTTTCTCCTTCAGTTCTCTCTGAACAGCTCCCAGACGCACGCCCATGGCCTCACTTGCCTTCCGGTATTCCTCCCTGTCCATCTTCTTTTCCAGATCAATTTTTTCCAGCATATAACCCCTCCATTTCATCTCTCCGAAATGCTCCGTTCCTGCTCCGATCCCTTTCGCCAGACAGGCTCTTTTACGCCCCCTGCTTTTCTTTGAAGTATCCGGCAATTTGTTTCATCACCTGGCTGACAGAGATTCTCTGGGGACATTCCTTCTCACAGTGTCCGCAGGCCCGGCAGGAATCCGCCTTCACCTCCAGCTCCCCATAAAACTTATCCGCCTCATCCTCGTCTACAGCTGTCATGTTCCAGGCTGCGAGGGTCTTTGGTATGTCGAGGCCAAAGGGGCAGGGCATACAGTAGCGGCAGGCGGTGCAGTTTACCAGAGCCATCCGGTCAAACACTTCCTTGGTCTTTAAAAGGGCCTCCCTGTCCTCCCGGCTCAGCATTCCCACTGCAGCCAGGTCTGCAAGGCGCAGGTTTTCCTGTACCTGCTCCATGGTGCTCATTCCGCTCAGCAGAAGGCTGACTTCCGGCTGATCCCAGAGAAAGCTAAATGCGCTTTCCACCGCCGTTTTTCCCTCCGGCAGACATTCCGCCACGTGGGACGACAGGTTTGCAAGCTTTCCTCCAAGCAACGGTTCCATGACAACCACCCCGAGCCCTCTGTCAGCCGCCATTTTCAGTCCCTTCGTTCCTGCCTGGTGATCCAGGTTAATGTAATTGTACTGGATCTGACAGAAATCCCACTGATCCGTATAATTAAGTATCTCCTCAAACACATCCAGCGAATCATGGAAAGAAAAGCCAAGGAAACGGATCTTTCCCGCTTTCTTTGCCTCCAGCATACGCTCCACCAGATGAAATTTTTTTACCTTCTCTTCAAAGCGGCTGCGGTTCAGAGCATGGAGAAGGTAGAAGTCGATGTGATCGGTTTTCAGTTTTTCAAGCTGCTCGTCCAGAATCCTCTCAAAATCCCCCTCCTTTTCCAAAAGCCACACCGGACTCTTGTCTGCCAGCCATACCTTTTCCCTGTAGCCGTCCTGAAGGGCCATACCCACAACCGTTTCGCTGACCCCCTCGTGATACCTGTAAGCAGTGTCCACGTAATTGATCCCCCCGTCAATTCCGGCGCGGATCATCTTTATAGCTTCGGCCTCGTCTACCTTTCCTTCCCTTACCGGAAGCCGCATTGCGCCGAAGCCGAGGGCTGACACCTCTGCCCCCGTTTTGCCCATTTTTCTGTACTTCATCACTGTTTCCCCTCCCCTGTCATATATTCGTGTTCTCTCTTTATTTCTTTAAAAAGGCTGACAGAATCCCAGTTTTTATTTGTTTCTGTGAGAACTGCCTTATAGTTGATTCTGCCTGCGCCTTTCTTTCTGAGCGCCAGTATCAGAGTGTCGATCCTGGCTGAGGTAAAGCCTGCCATGAGGAGCATCTCATCCTCAAACTCCTCTCCCTCGTAGACCATCCCGTTGTCCTCTATATCCTTTAACCCGGCCAGAAAGCCAACTGGCTTCAGGTAATCCTCCTTCGCCACTGCTTTCAGACGGAAGCCTAACGGCATCAGCGCCTGCCTGATTTTCATCAGACGCTCCGCATCCTTAAAATTATATAACAGCACTGTCTCCCTCATAGATTGTTCCTTTCTCTCCTGACTCTCCTGATTTTTGCTCTGCTCTTTTCACACTGCTTTACTTGTTCTCTCGCGAAAGACCAGGCAAACTTTATCTCTATTATAAGAAAAACGGCAAAAAAATACAACTGCTACCGCAGGAGCTCTTCCTCTCCGGCAAAAAAAAGCAGCCCTGGAACTTTTTCAAATCCAAGGCTGCTACCGCTCATTTCCTTCTTTCGTCCTCATGCTGTTTTTAAAAAACCTCCGAATAAGTTTTGGAATTTCACTTCCGCTTCTTTCTCATCTGCTCCATCAAAGCAAAGAATCAAAATTCTTCTGACCGGCTGAATCCCCCTCAGGAGTTCGTCATAGTTTTTCACATTGAAGTGTTCCGGTCCTGCAGCTATGTAGATATTGCAGCCAAATAGATTGGCGGCCTGCATCAGAGCCGAGATGGGAAGGGGCTGTGTTCTTCCGTTCATGGAAATACTGTACCGTCTTTCCAGCATACGCATACCTCCTCTCTCTATAAGCGAAACATGCTGTTACTCTAGCTTTACTATAGCACATTTTAAAATTCTGTCAATATATAGTAATAGCAAAATTTTCATTCTTTATAATTTTTTAATAATTTAAGCCAGAATTTTCTCACTTTTTCTCTCTCCACACGCCCCTTTTTCATTATCTATGGTATGATGATTTATGAAAGAAATGAGATATTTTTATGCCTGTTGCTGCAGATTTCCCAGCCTCCTAAGGCTCGAAAAAATTTAAAACAGTTTCCAGTTTCTGTCATGTTTTCCCCCGCTTCCTAATATTCTTATATAGCTGCATAACTTAAAATTTATGATAACGCGGAGGTTTGCATATGAGCTCTTATCTTTCCATGACAGGGGTTGTCTCCCAGATTCAGCCCTCTGCAGTATCCGGTTCAGGAACCGAGGCGCAGACAGAACAGGACTGCCGCCTGAGCCTGACTCTCCAGACCTATTACCAGGGAACAGTCCTTTTCACTTTTACCGGAGATACCTATGTGCTGGACAATGAGACGATCCGGCCCGGCGATCAGCTCACTGTTTTCTATGACAGGGACGCGCCGGTCCTCCTCATCTATCCGCCTACCTACCAGGCCGTTCTTCTGGCCAAATCCTCCGGCCGTCAGTTTTATCTCGGCCAGTTTAATGACAATTTCGTAAGCACAGATAACGCACTCCAGCTCACAGTCGATCCGAATACTCCGGTACTTCTTCCTAATGGTCAGGTATTTTCCGGGAATATCTCCGGAAAAACAGTGCTGGCTGAATACCAGGCATCCACCAGAAGTATTCCGGCCCAGACCACCCCTGATCGCCTGATTGTATTCTGCTGACCGGGCGGCAGCAGGCCCTGCCGGTATATACCGGCAGGGCCTGCTGTTTGGCTATTTCTTCGCTATCTCTGATTTGTTCACTTATTTATCTCTTTCTCTGTTTACTGTGACGCTTAAGCCAAGCCCGGTTAGAGGGCTATCTCCTCATACCCTTCTGTAGACGGAAGTTCAAACTCTGCCGGCTGTCCGGGATGATTGATTGTAATGTCCATATCCATGTGCATGTCCATTGCCGTATCGTCTGAAATTATGGTCATGTCAATCACCGCCCTCTCTGCGGTAAGGGCTCCGGCTGAGTTCAGGGAAATCTCTCCCTCATAGCGCTTCAAGCTCACTGTCATGCCGCTTCCTGCATTCATATTTCCCATAATTCCTTCTGTCAGGCCGTTGACCATATCCAGATCTCCGGTAAAACGGTATGTGACTGAGCCGTCCTCGTGGCGCTCCTCGGTGATATCTCTGAGATAATCCATATTATCTGCAGTCAAAGAGCCTGTCTGTGTCTGCTCAAGAGCCTCTGTCATATCCATGGGCACCTTATATTTCATACCGCCTGTTTCCATGTAATAGTAGCCGCCTGTATAGAAGGTTCTCTGCTGTACCTGCTGTCCCAGGAAGGACGTATTCATATCCATCAGATATTCCGGATTTGTTCCCGAGAGTCCCCTCATCTTGAGAGTTCCTTCCATCGTTCCGTCCATGGCAATCCCCTGCGCAGATACAGAGTAATTCATCCTGATGGTGCTGTCCAGGCTGTCGCTCATCCCCTGCGTAAGAGCATCCTCAATCCGGCTCATGACATTCTGGGGCTCGGCACCATCGCTCGGAGCTGTCTGACCCTGAGAAATCTGATCTTCCCCCGTCTGTTCTCCTGCGGCCTGCCCCTCCGGCTGCTGGGATGTCACGGCTGCCGGCTGTGTCTGAACCTGTCCTCTCTGTACCCAGCATCCGTTTTTGTCTACCCGGTAGCCTTCCGCGATCGTATCTTCAGCCATATAGCCATTTGAATAGAAATAATAGCACTCCGCCGTTCCATCACCATTTCCATCCAGCCATCGCCAGCCGTCCCGCGCATAGCTTCCGTCGTCCTCCTGCCACCGCCAGCCTCCATTGTCCTGTTTCCACTCCCCCGCATATACGGCAGACGACAGCAGGACGGAAAAAGCAGCTGCCGCAAGCATCATTTTTACTGCCCGTTTCATACATCCATCTCCTTTTTTTGCATCGGTCGTCAGTTTCCGTGCCAAGAATTCTGGTATAGATGTATTATACTCCTTTCATTTCTAAATATATAGTATTTTGTTGTATTTTTTCTGTATTCTAATTCTTGTTCTGTTTTTTATTCTTATATTCAGGCACCTGTTCTTATTACGTTTTGTTTTCCGTCTATATCAAAACAGAAGAAAGAGGCCGCTTTTCCGGTTTCTGTTCCGGAAAAACGGCCCCTCTCACGTTTGCCACACTGTGCCTTTTAACCTTTTAACCTTTTATCCCATTCCATCTACTGTCCCATTTCCGGCCTGACCCCCGGCTGGAAGAGGTGCTGTTCCTTACTGCATAGCGCCGGAAGCATCCAGATAGCGGCCATTCGGCGCTGTACGGTTTGCCCACATGGCTCCGCTGTCGTCAAAATAGTAGGTCTTTCCGTCTATGGTCTGGTAGCCTGTCATCATAGCTCCCCTTGTTCCGTCGGAAACAGGATTTAAGTAGTACCATACGCCGTTAATCTGCTGCCAGCCGGTCTTCATGGCTCCCCTTGTTCCGTCAGAAACAGGATTCAGATAGAACCAGCGGTTGTCGATGAACTGCCAGTCTGTCTGCATGTAGCCGTTCCTGTTGAAGTGGAACCAGTTGTTGTCCACAAACAGCCATGCATTTACGACTGAGCTGCCATCCGCATTCCTGTACCACCATCCGTTTGCGTCCTGGATCCAGCCGGCACCTGAGCCGCCGCTGATAGTATAAACCTCACTGGAATCAATATCAATATTGTCTGACTCTACCCACTCGCTCTTTTCGTCATCGCTGGTGCAAATTGCTCTGACTTTAAAATAGTAGTCGCCTGTCTTTGTCATGTAAGAATAGAAATCATAGTAATCATTGGTCGTACTCACGGTCTGTACAAGGCCGTCGTTCCTGTAGAGTTTTACCTCATACTTGTTTGCATCGTCCACCTGGCTCCAGGTTGCCGTCTTGTCGGACCACTCCGCCTCGTCCGGCTCCTCCAGATCGCCGGAGATCTCTCTCATCTCAATGTATACAATCAGCGTTGTATCATCATCGTCCTTTTTTATCTTCTTCAGCTTCGTGTGCATACCGCTGACCTTCACGCTGCTCTTGGAATACTTATCGAAATCATATCCGCTTTCTGCCTCAAATTCCAGGCAGATGACCGGCTTGGTTCCTCTTGTAAACTCGTCCTCCTCGTCATCAAAGTATTCGTCTGAAACCTTATTTATTACGCCTGTAGGCCAATTGGTCACTGTGTAACCCGGGATATCCATATTGTCCCCCGCCTCTGGCTCTTCCCCGTCAAAACGAATCTCAAGCCTTCCTGACACGTCCTCTATGTCATCTTTGGCAAACGCCGTCACCGACATTCCCAGAGCCAGCAAGGCTGCCGCAGAGAGAGCCGCTATGCCTTTTACGCTCTTTCTCATCTTCTCTCCTCCTTTACCTTCTACTCTTTTGTCAGAATCGTTTTTCAATTCCTCTGAACTCATTATATCAAATCCCATACCTTTCGTCAAAGAGGTTTTGCCTGTTTTTGGCATCCTCCTCTGATATGGTTATTATATCAGGATTCTGCACAATATTTCTAACTTTTTATTTACAATTTTGTGACATTTCCCTGTTTTTAAGGAATTTTCTCAGAACAGCACAGCGAAAAATCAGGCACAGCTGTCAGAATCCTGTACAGTATCTCTTCTCCCTGCAGCTTTGAGTGCCGTCTCTCTCGGGCACGGGAAAGGCCCGGAGGAATATCCCCCGGGCCTAAGGTGTCAGTCTGAACCGCTGCCTGGCCGCGGCTGTTACTGGAAATACTTCACGCCGGATTCAAAAATCTTGATATCCTGGGTGCCGTAAATATTGACAGCCACGCCGTCGCCGATTCTCTCAGAGTGGGCCATCTTTCCGTAGATACGGCCGTCCTCACTTGTAATTCCCTCGATTGCCATCATGGAGCCGTTGGGGTTCCATGCCTCATCCATGGTCGGTCTGCCCTCGGCATCCACATACTGGGTTGCCACCTGGCCGTTTGCATAGAGCTTCTCAATCCACTCGCTGCTTGCCACGAAACGTCCTTCTCCGTGGGAGACAGGATTTACATAGATTCCGCCAAGCTCTGCCTCGCGAAGCCATGGGGACTTGTTGGAAACTACCTTCAGGTTCACCATCTTGGAAATATGGCGTCCGATAGTATTCATGGCCAGTGTCGGAGAGTCGCTCTTTAACTCTGTAATCCTTCCCTCCGGCAGAAGTCCCAGCTTGATAAGAGCCTGGAAGCCGTTGCAGACGCCTAAAATCAGACCGTCTCTCTCGTTTAAGAGCTTTTCGATCTCCTCCTTGAGGACTGCATTTCTGAAGGTTGTGGCAAAGAATTTTGCAGAGCCGTCCGGCTCATCGCCTCCGGAGAAGCCTCCCGGGAACATCACGATCTGGGACTGGGCGATGGCCTTTTTGTAGACCTCCACAGAATCCCTGATGTCTGCCGCATCCCGGTTTCTGAAAATCTTTGTGATAACTTCTGCACCTGCCCGCTCGAAAGCCTTGGCGCTGTCGTACTCACAGTTTGTGCCCGGAAATACCGGAATAAACACTCTTGGTTTCGCCACCTTATTTTTGCAGATGTAAACCTTGTCTGTATTGTAAATCTCTGTTCTGACTTCCTTCTGCTCCACACCGGATTCTGTGGCGAACACGTCCTCCAGCGTCCTGGTCCATGCGTTTAATGCCTCGTCCATGGAGATGGTCACATTGCCATATTCAAAGGCTGCGCGGTCTGTCACCTCTCCGATGACTGTGTAGGTGATTCCAAGGTTTCCCACCTTTCCGTCCGGCACCTCGCATACGATGTTGCCCCAGCCCGGCGCGAAGAAATCTCTCGGATCCACATTGTGCTCTACTTTAACGCCCAGCTTGTTTCCAAAGGCCATCTTGCTGACTGCCTCGGCGATTCCGCCGGCCTCCACGGCGTAGGCAGAGATGATGTTTCCGGCCTCCATATCGCGGTAGAGCTTCTCGTAGCTGTCCATCACCTGGCTGTAAACAGGAAGGTCATAGCCGTCCTTCTCGATCTTCATCACCACAATCTTGCTTCCGGCCTTCTTAAACTCCGGCGTTACCACATGCTGTTTGTCGGAAATGTCTACAGCAAAGGAGACAAGTGTCGGCGGAACATTGATCTCCCCGTGAACTTCATCGTTGAAGGTTCCGGACATACTGTCCTTTCCTCCGATGGACGGAAGTCCGAAGCCCATCTGTGCGCTGTATGCACCGAGGAGAGCGGAGAATGGCGTTCCCCATCTGGTTCTGTCCTCTGTCATCCTCTTGAAATACTCCTGGAAGGTGAAGCGGATCTTCTTAAAGTCGCCTCCGTTAGCCGCAATCTTGGCAACAGAATCCAGGACAGCATAGACAGCCCCGTGATACGGGCTCCAGCTTGAAAGATACGGGTCATAGCCGTAGCTCATCATGGTCACAGTGTCGCACTTGCCCTCCAGAACAGGGAGCTTTGCCACCATAGCCTGGGTCTCTGTGAGCTGGTATTTTCCGCCGTAAGGCATGAACACGCTTCCCGCTCCGATGGATGCGTCGAACATTTCCACCAGTCCCTTCTGGGAGCATACGTTTAAGCCGGAAAGCAGCTTCAGCCAGTGCTCTCTCACATCGCCGATCTCTTTTCGCTCAAATACATTGCCCTCTCTTGTGGGAACCTCCACTGTGACAGAAGCCTCCTGGTGAGCTCCGTTTGTATCCAGGAACGCGCGGCTGATATCCACGATGGTCTTTCCTCTCCAGTGCATCACAAGCCTTGGAGATTCTGTGACTACGGCAACGGGAACTGCCTCCAGGTTTTCCTCTGCCACATAGGCCATCATCTGCTCAACATCCTTTTTGTCTACCACAACGGCCATTCTCTCCTGGGACTCGGAAATGGCAATCTCCGTTCCGTCCAGTCCCGCATATTTCTTCGGCACCTTGTCAAGGTCAATTTCAAGTCCTGCTGCCAGCTCGCCGATGGCCACAGACACACCGCCGGCGCCGAAGTCGTTGCACTTCTTGATCAGGCGGCTTACCTCCGGACGGCGGAATAAGCGCTGGAGCTTTCTCTCTGTCGGCGGATTTCCCTTCTGAACCTCAGCGCCGCAGACCTCGATGGACTCCTCTGTATGTACCTTGGAGGAACCGGTAGCTCCGCCGATTCCGTCACGGCCTGTCCTTCCTCCCATGAGGATGATCACATCGCCCGGATCCGAGGTCTCGCGGATGACATTCTTTCTCGGTGCTGCCGCCATCACTGCGCCGATCTCCATTCTCTTGGCAGCGTAGTTTGGGTGGTAGATCTCCTTCACATAGCCGGTGGCAAGGCCGATCTGATTTCCGTAGGAGCTGTAGCCGTGAGCCGCATCTGTGACGATCCTCCTCTGGGGCAGCTTTCCGTGCATGGTCTCAGACATAGGTCTGGTAGGATCGGCAGCTCCCGTCACTCGCATAGCTTGGTAGACATAGGTACGGCCGGAAAGTGGATCGCGGATGGCTCCGCCCAGACAGGTAGCCGCCCCTCCGAAGGGCTCGATCTCCGTCGGATGGTTGTGTGTCTCGTTTTTAAAGTTTACGAGCCACTCCTCCTCCTTCCCGTCGATGACAACGGGAACCACGATGCTGCAGGCGTTGATCTCCTCAGAAACCTCCATGTCCTGAAGCTTTCCTTCTTTTCTCAGCTTCTTCATCGCCATCAGGGCCAGATCCATCAGGCAGACAAACTTGTCGCTTCTCCCTGCATACAACTCCTCCCTGTCAGCCAGGTACTGTCTGTATGTATTCTCGATAGGCTCATTGTAATCACCCTTTGTAAATTCCACATCCTTGAGCTCTGTCTGGAAGGTGGTATGGCGGCAGTGATCGGACCAGTAGGTATCAAGCACGCGGATCTCTGTCACAGACGGATCGCGCTTCTCCTCATTCTTGAAGTAATTCTGAATGTGAAGGAAATCCTTGAAGGTCATAGCCAGGTTTAAGGAATCATAGAGGGACTTAAGCTCCTCCTTCGGCATATCCATGAAGCCGGCAAAGATCTTTACATCCTCCGGCTGCTCGAATACGGCCACAAGGGTTTCCGGCTTCGGGTTGTTGTTTTCTCTGGAATCCACCGGGTTAATGCAGAGAGACTTGACAGCCGCCTTCTCCTCCTCTGTCAGTGTTCCGGATACCACATACGTTGTGGCGGAGCGTATGATCGGTTCCTCCTCCTCGCTTAAGAGCTTCACGCACTGTTCTGCGGAGTCCGCTCTCTGGTCGAACTGGCCGGGCAGATACTCTACTGTAAAAACGGTATCTCCCTCGCCTGTCTCAAAGCTCTCCTCATATACATCATCCATCGGCGGCTCGGAAAAAATGGTGGAGAGTGCCTCCCTGTAGGCAGCCTCTGACACGTTCTCAATGTCATAGCGGATGAGAACTCTCACTCCGGTCACTGTCTTAATGCCCAGATAACTCTCGATCTCATCGCGAAGCTCCTTTGCCTTAACAGCAAATTCTGGTCTTTTTTCCACAAAAATACGTCTTACGCTCATAGGATCCTCCTTACAGATCTCGCCTTTTGTAATTGAACTGTTTTGTATTGCATCAAAGCGGAAAGCCCGCTTCTTTTTTCCATAAGTCCAGCCTCTGCGCCGGCGCTTTCGCGCTGCCGGAAGCTGCGCTGCCCCTGACCGCTCTTTATGCGGTTTCAGCCCGGACAGCCTTTTTCCTTCCGCTTTATCATAAACAAAAAATATAAATAAGTAAAATTAATATATTTAATATATATTATAATTTTGACTAATTAATCAGATTCTTGACTCTCTGCACGGATCTGCTATAATAAGGATGCCTGTTCGGAGGTCATATCATTCCCAGGAAACAGTGTGAATGAGGCGCAGGAAAATGCCCCTGAGCATATCCATTCATAAATGGTAAGCCGGATAAGACAGCAGACTACTATATCTGTTCCTTATCCGGCTTTTTATCTGTGCGGAGGGGGATATGAAAGACTTTGCCGACGTTCCTGGAAAGTGGTTTTCACAGCACGGGAGAATCCATTTTATTTACAGAAGGAGAATGAACAGATATGAAATCAACAGAAGCTTTCACAGAGGGACGCATTCTAAGTTCCCTGCTGCGCTTTGCAGTTCCCGTACTCTTCAGCCTGTTTCTGCAGGCGCTCTACGGCGGAGTTGACCTTCTGGTGGTGGGGCAGTTTGCCTCTACTTCTGATGTATCGGGAGTAGCCACGGGAAGCATGCTGCTTCAGACCGTCACGATGATCATTACGGGACTCTCCATGGGAATTACCATATTAGTCGGCGAGAAGACGGGAATGAAAAAGCTCCAGGAGGCCGGGCAGGCTGTAGGAACCGGCATCTGCCTGTTTGCTGTCTTTGCCCTGGTGCTCACTGCCGTCATGACCGGCGCGGCCGGACTTCTCGCCCGACTGATGCACGCTCCCCAGGAGGCCTATTCCCATACCTTATCCTATATCCGAATCTGCGGAGCCGGCTCTGTCTTCATCGTGTCCTACAATGTGCTGGGCGCTGTGTTCCGCGGAATCGGCGATTCCAAAACCCCTCTGATGACGGTTGCCATCGCATGTGTCATCAACATTGCCGGAGATCTGCTGTTGGTAGCCGTGTTCCACATGGGCGCGGCGGGAGCTGCCCTGGCCACTGTGGCCGCCCAGGCTGCAAGTGTTGTCATTTCCCTCTTTGTGATCCGTAAAAAAGGACTGCCTTTTCCCTTTTCACGAAGTTTCATCCGCTTCAGGAAGCATCTCATCCTGAAAGAGTTAAAGCTTGGAACACCTGTGGCCCTTCAGGAGCTTCTGGTCGGCTTTTCCTTTCTGGTAATCCAGACTGTAGTAAATTCTTTCGGGGTAACAGACTCCGCCGCCATCGGAGTCGGTGAAAAGGTATGCGTGTTTATTATGCTCGTCCCCTCCGCCTGTATGCAGTCCATGTCAGCCTTCACTGCGCAGAATATGGGAGCCGGGAAGCCAGAACGGGCAAAGCGGGCTCTCGGCTGCGGGATTTCAGTTTCCTTTGCGGCGGGGCTCATTATGGCCTGGCTGACCTTTTTCCACGGCGATCTGCTGGCTTCCGTTTTTTCAAAAGACGAAGCCGTTATCGCCGCTTCCCACAGCTATCTCATGGCCTACGCCATCGACTGCATGCTCACTCCGTTCCTGTTCTGCTTCACCGGCTATTACAACGGCTGTGAGAGAACTCTGTTCGTCATGATTCAGGGCCTCATCGGGGCCTTCCTTGTGAGGATTCCCCTTGTCCTCCTGACAAGCCGGACAGCGGGAGTCACCCTGTTTCAGATCGGCCTTGCGACACCTGCCTCCACCGTTGTCCAGATCTGCCTGTGTCTGGCCATGTTTCTCTGGCTCAACCGGCAGGGAAAAGGCCGTCCTGCTCTGCACCCAGACGTTTAAATTCCTGTTCGAAGGAGAGCTCAAACTGGACAGCTCTGTTTTTCTTCAGAAGCTCTCCCAGATCCACATACCGGACACGGCTGTTTCCGTAGGTGAGCCAGTAAAAACGCAGGGACTCCGCACACATGACAGAAGTGTACACGGTGTAGTCAAAAGGCGTCACCCCTCTGTCATACTCAGTGATGGTTCCCGGTTCGCTTACTCTGACCATGCCAAGGGGGAAGGCCGCACTGTCGAACAGGCGAAGCATCCTGGCCACTCCCTCCTCCTCATTTCGGCCTTTTTCACAGTATTTTTTCAGGAAGGAAAGTCTCACGAACCGCGACGGGGAGGACCAGTCTCCCGGAAGGCCCTTCATGCCGCCCCCTGAGAAGCACTGTTCAAGGCTGTCCCCGTTGATGTGCAGGGTATCATAGTCCAGGTCCCGAAGCCCCGCATAGGTCAGGAGATTCGTCCGATGCCACGGGTAACCTGGACTGTTGGTCATCACTCCCATGGTGTTTCGGTAAATATGAAGCCCTTCCCTATCCGGCTCCACGATCACAGATTCTCCGGTTCGGTCAGCGAACATCCAGTGAAGAGTGGGAACCATTCCTAGCATTGGTGCACCGGACAGGGTAATATTTTCCTGAAGCTCCCTCACCACCTCCTCCACATTCCTGCACCTTCCAAGCAGATAGGTGATCAGAAACGGAGGCTGCACAGGCCTGGTACCGGGACGGCATTCTCTCTCAAAATGGGCAAAGCCCCTGTAGTAGAGCTGTCCCCCCATCAGCCCCTCCTCATTGATCCCCTCATAGAGGGCCGGCGTAGATTTTAACAGCAGGGAGCCGATCCCCACCGCCCCGTAGATGGTTTCCGTTCTGGTGTCCTCCCTGAGTGTGTTCTCAAGGCTCGTCCCATAAGTGTAAAATACCGTTTTCCGTGGGAGAAAGGTCACTCTCGTCCCCTCTGCCAGCCGGTTAAAATCGAGATTTCTTCCCCAGAGGTGCTGTCCATCGGCAGTTTCCCAGCTGAAGGCGCTGCATCCCCCATGGAGGGATGACAGAAATGCTTCGGCTGCTCTCCTGCCCTCCAAACACTCTTTCCCGTCTGCGGACAGAACGCTCCTGTCTGCTCTTTCTGTTTCCGTTTTCTTTTTACTGGTCATGTAATTCCCCCTGCGGCCTTCTTCTGCCGCTGTCTCTCCTATCTCTCCTGTCTTCCTGCTTTTTTCCAGTCTTCTGACGCCCGTGTTCCGGCGTCTTTCATCTGCTGACTTTTTCTGATCATTTGTCTCTGCAGAATTTCTTCTGCTAGTTTCCCCTCTTCTGCCTTATTTTATGCCGTCGTCTGAGCAGGATTTTCCCAGATGGCTCACATCATTGAGGCAGAGGAGCCTTCCCTCTCCTGTCTTCCTGTCATATTCCACTGTGGTGATGCTGGCGTTTTTCACAATGATCTCATTTTTCTCCTGCCTCTTTCGGATCAGCCATAATACCGCAAAGACCAGAATTCCCCCATGGGCTACCAGGGCGACATCTCCCCTGGCCTCCCCGATGATCCGCTCCATGGCTTTGGATATGCGGGCCTGACAGTCCTCCCGCCGCTCCCCTCCTGTAGGAGCATGCTCTGCCGGATTTTTGTCCCAGAGGGCAAAATCTTCAGGGTAGCGCTCTTCAATCTCACTCCATGTCATCCCCTCCCAGAACCCGAAGTCCACCTCTCTGAGCCCCTCCTCGGCAATGACAGAAAGTCCCTGCCGCCCTGCCACACATTCAGCCGTCTGATAGGCCCGCTTTAAAGGACTCGCATATACGGCCGTCACCGGGTATCTTTCCATAGCCTCTGCCAGAAGCTCCGCCTGCAGGAGGCCTGTCTCATTTAACGGGATGTCCGTCTTCCCCTGAATTTTCCCTTCACTGTTCCACAAGGTCTGTCCGTGCCGGATCAGATACAGCTTCATCTGCAGGCCTCCTTATTCTCCGCTGACGCTCATAGCGTCCAGGGTCAGCTTCATAATATCCTTGATCTCCTCCACCGTCATCTTCATGCGTGCAGCCAGCTCCTCCACCGTCGCCTCGCGGCCCAGCTCCTCAGCCATTTGGGCAGAGATGTCCTTTAACACATTCACTCTCGCAAGCATCTCCTCCTCGATTTTCTGCTCAGTATCCTGAATATCAAGGGCAGTCTCCAGAGCCTCGCGGATACGCTCCTCCGCCTGTGCCCGGAAATTTCCCCCCTCGTATTCGGAGACCAGAAGCAGAAGGGCCATATTGGCCTCCTGAACCAGATCCCCTGCCGGAAGTCCCCTGTCTCTGTACTCTTCGGAAAGCTCGGCAGCCATGGCCAGGCAGCCCTCAATCAGGCGCTTTTTTGCCCTCTCGTTTCCCGACAGGAGCTCCTCGGAAAGCTCCTCCATCTCATCCTCAGTGCAGGGAATGATGCAGTCCATCTCATCCTGGTACATCTGGTAAAAATCCTTTTCCTCAAAGGCTCTGTCCTCTCTCATGGTATCTCTCCTTTTCTATTCTTTTCTTGCGCATTTCCCGTTCGCTGTTTCTGTCTTTCCTGCGCGTCAGACTCCTGCTTCTACGCATGGAGCCTTCTGATAATCTTAAAAATAACCTCCCCTTCAAACACAAGAGGCTTCGTGTGGGCATAGAATACGATTCCATCCGTAGGCGCAAGGACCTGGCTCACAATCTCCCCTGTTCCGGGATCTATGATCGTGGCCATCACATCGCCGCAGGAAACCTCTGTCCCGGGATTTTTCTCTCTGATGAAGAATCCCGGCGCACTGGTAATCACATTGGCCAGATCTTCCTCTGTGATCACACTGGCAATGTAGCCGCTGTGGCTGTTGTACCGGATGATCCCCATTCTGGTCAGGAAGCGGAGCACCGACGAGGCTGACTGGATAGCCGCCTCCTGATCAATATTCTCCGTCGCCGCCGTGTAGACGGAAAAAGCGCTGGTTCCCTCTAACTGCCAGTTATAGTTGAGGGACGCCGTATCATAAGCCGATGTCCGCTGGATCATCACGTAGGGGAGGCCAAACAGGTTTGCAAGACTGGGGCTGTGATACCCTGTCTCGAGCATTCTCACATGAGGCACAAACTCTCCCACAGAGTACAGACTTGAAAACTGGATTCCATAACTGTAGCCTCTGACTTTCTCAAACAGAGTGCCGGCCAGCCTCTTCGTAGTTTCCCCCTTCTGATCTCCCGGGAACATCCTGTTTACATCGGAATTATCTGTGGGCCAGAAATGGCGGTTTACGTTGACAGACGGCTGGTTTAAGGACGGAATCACAAGTATCTCATTGTCCCCTGCGATTCCTCCCCTGGATTCAATCTCCTTAAGCATTCTGACAAGCTGAGAGCAGATATAAAGCTGCTGGATCTCCGTCCCCCGCATAGGTCCCACAATACAGGCAGCCTTCTGCCCTCCCCGACCGAACCGGTACCCCTTTATCTGATAGTCCTCCCGGCAGGCCCTCTTCATGGAAAAAATAACTTCTGTTCTCATGGCCTCTGCGCCCCCTCCTCATCAAGTATCCTGGCAATCAGGGAGCCTGTCTCCACCACCGGGTAGGCTCTCAGTGTAAACACAAGGCCGCTGCAGGGAGCATAAAAGGTTTCCTCCACCGTTCCGTCGAGGGGGTTCACAATATCTCCCAGCACTTCTCCCCTCCTGATTCGGCTGCCGTGCTCCGCCTTCGGCACAAAAATTCCCGCTCTCTCCGCATTCAGAAGCTCCACCCTGCCATCCAGGGACACTACAGGCTCCCTCGGCTTCACCGTCTCCCCGTCCCAGATTCCCAGGTCCTTCATCAGACAGAAAATACCGTCTGTCAGCTGCATGCAGTAGCTCTCTGTAATCCTCATTCCCACGCCCATCTCCACCACCAGCGTCGGAACTCCAGCCATATTCAGGCTGTGGGCCAGGGTAGATTCCAGCACCGTGGATGCTGGATGTACCCAGACAAATTCCGTGTTCAGCCTTTTTGCATACTGAACCAGGTTTTCTGATGTGCTGGCATTTAAGCGCACCTGTGGAATCTCCCTGATATAAATATTGCTGGCATGAATATCGATGCACATATCGGCACCTTTTATGTCTTCCAGTATGCTAAATGCTATCTGCTCGGCCACGGACCCGTCCTTTTTTCCGGGAAACAGACGGTTCAGATCCATGTCAAAAAGGGGAACAGCTCTCGTAATGGTATCAATCCCCAAAGGATTCAGCGCAGGATAGATCTCCACAATTCCCTTCAGATGTTCCATCCCTTCCCGGATCCTCCTGTTCAGCTCGTAGCAGACATACTGTCCTTCCAGTTCATCGCCGTGGGTCCCTGTCACAATACAGATCCTCTTCTCTCTGCCTGTGCGCTTTGGCGGTTCTATGACATTTTTTCTGATTATCAGATTTTCCTCCACCGGAAGTCCCAGTGAGATCACTGTCTTTATCATTCTTCTTCACTCCTGCCCGGAACCTGCCTCCTGTCCGGCTCCGGAATTTCATCTTTTCTGTTCACAGTTTCGTATGTTCTTTGAACGTAACCATTTTATCATCTCGCTTATCAGCCCGATGCGGACATTCGCCTTACAGGGCTCCCTGTGCACGCACAAAGCCCTGCAAGGCTCATTTTATCACATTCACCGAAAAATAGAAATATACGGATTTACAAACCAGGACATAGTGTGTTAAAATGAGCTGTATCATTTATAAGGAGAACTAATAATGGATATAAATTACGAATTATACAAAGTATTCTATCACGTGGCCTCGACCCTGAGCTTTTCCGAGGCGTCCAAACAGCTTTTCATCTCTCAGTCTGCTGTCAGCCAGTCCATCAAGGTTCTGGAAAAAAAGCTGAACCAGACGCTGTTTATCAGAAGCACCAAGCGGGTTCAGCTCACGCCTGAGGGGGAGATCCTTCTGAAACACATCGAGCCGGCCATGAACCTGATTAAAAAGGGGGAAAACCAGCTTCTGGAGGCCAACACCCTGAACGGGGGCCAGCTCAGAATCGGAGCCAGCGACACCATCTGCCGCTACTTTCTCGTCCCGTTCCTGAGCCACTTTCACAGCCTCTACCCCAACATCCACATCAAGGTGACAAACCGCACCTCCATCGAGTGCGCAAAGCTCTTAGAAAACGGGCAGGTGGATTTTATCATCACCAACTACCCCAACTCGGCCCTTTCCAATACACAGAACATCAAGATGCTGCGCCCCTTTCACGACGTATTTGCAGCCAATGAGGAATTTTTTCCCCTGAAGGGCAGGAAGCTGAGCCTGGAAGAGCTTCAGACCTATCCGATCCTCATGCTGGACAAAAAAAGCACTACCAGCGAATTTCTCCACAGCATGTTCCAGAAGCATCAGCTTGACCTGGTGCCGGAAATTGAGCTGAGCAGCAATGATCTGCTGATCGATCTGGCAAAAATCGGCCTGGGTATTGCCTTTGTGCCTGATTTCTGCATCCCGTCCTCCGACAGCAGCCTGTTCATCCTGGAGCTTGAGGAGGCTCTTCCGGAGCGTCAGCTCGTGGTGGTGCACAATGAAAGCATTCCTATCTCCCAGGCAGCCAGACAGTTTATGGAGCTATTGGGGGGCCGGGAGCGGGAACAGGAGGAGGCTTAAGGCGCCTCTTCCTCCTGCCGCCTCCAGAAGGCCTCCACTGCCTGTCTCACATTTCTCCTGTTTACGATAAAGTATTCGTCCCACTCTCTCGGAAACAGCTCCTGATAATCCTTTTCCAGGAAGCGTTCATCCAGGAGGGCAATGATCCCTCTGTCATCCATGGTTCGGATCACCCGGCCCGCCGCCTGCAGAACCTTGTTCATGCCCGGGTAGCGGTAGGCGTAGTCAAAGCCGTTTTCATCTTCCTCCTCGAAATACTGTTTTAAAATTTCCTGCTCCACATTTACCTGCGGAAGCCCTGTCCCCACAATTAATGCGCCGATCAGCCTGTCGTTTGTCAGATCAATTCCCTCTGAGAAAATTCCTCCTATTACGCAGAGAGCCGCAAGGCTTCTCTCCCTCTCTCTGGAAAATTCCCCCAGAAATTCTTCCTTGTCTGCCTCTGTCATATGATTCGTCTGCACCAGAAGCTCAAGGTCTGTCCCTCTCTCTCTCAGAACCTCCTCCACATTTTCCATATACTGGTAGGAAGGGAAAAATACCATGTAATTCCCCTGTTTTCCCTCTGCGATGGCCTCGATGTAGTCTGCGATCTTTCCAAACTCGTGCCTGTTTCTCCTGGTGTAGCGGCTGCTCACGTCGCTGGCTGTCAGGATCACCCTGTTCTGCTTTGGAAAAGGCGAATTCACATAGACGGCATAGTCCTCCGGGCAGTTGCTGAGAAGCTCTCTGTAATAGCGGATGGGAAGCATGGTGGCAGAGAAGAATACGGCCGAATTTCCCTGTTCCAGGCATTCTCCCAGATTTTTGATGGGGTTGACACAGAACAGCCGCACAGAAAAGTCTCCGTTCTCCAGAATCCTGGAATAAATCCGGTAGTGCTCGTCCACCCGCTCATAGATATTCAAAAAACTCCTGACCGAAAAGTACAGGTCAAGCACCAGCTCCCGATCCTGAAACTCCCGGTATTCATCCAGAAATTTTTCCATCTCCGAAAAGAGGGAGCCAAGAGCCAGAACGAGAGGGCCTGCATCTGAGAGAAGCTCATACCCGCCGCACTCTCTCTTCATTTCCAACATCAGCCGGTTCACCCGGTCAAGGAGCCTTAAAAGTTTCGGCGAGCGCCCCTTTGTCAGCCTTTTTACAGTCAGAAAGTCCTCCTTCACCACAGCGGCGCTGTACATTTCCCGGGCTCTCCCCACCAGATTGTGGGCCTCGTCAATCAGGAAGATATACTCTCCTTTCACGCCCTCGGCAAAATACCTTTTCAGACGCACGTCAGGGTCAAACACGTAATTGTAGTCACAGATAATTCCGTCCACGAAATTGCTGATGTCCAGGCAGAATTCAAAGGGACAGACCTGAAACTCCTCAGCATACCGCAGAACCGTCTCCCTGGTAATCCCAAATTCCCTGTGAATGATCTCATAGACAGCGTCGTTTACCCGATCAAAATGCCCTTTTGCATAGGGGCAGGCATCCGGGTTGCACTCCGGCTTTTCGAGAAAGCACAGCTTATCCTTGGCCGTGATGGTTACAGAGCGAAAATAGAGTCCCTCTTCCCTCAGAATTTCCAGGGCCTCCTGGGCTACTGACCGGGTAATAGTCTTGGCTGTCAGGTAGAACAGCTTGTCCCCGTACCCTTCTCCTATGGCCTTCAGGGCCGGAAAGATCGTGGACAGCGTCTTTCCAATCCCTGTAGGCGCCTGGATAAACAGCTTTTTTTTCCGGCTGACCGTCCTGTACACCGCCACAGCCAGCTCCCTCTGGCCTTCCCTGTAGGGGAAGGGAAACTGAAGCGTCCTCAGCGACTCGTCGCGTCTCAGCCCGTTGTGATAAAGGTACCTGGCCCATTTCACATACTCGTGTATCAGCCCCTTAAACCATTCCTCCAGTTCCTCAAAGGTCTTTACGAACCGAAACCTCCGTATCTCCTCTGTGTCCAGACTGCAGTAGGTCACCTGGACTGCCGCTTCAGAAAGGTTTCTGTCGTTCATGTAAAACCAGGCGTAACACATGGCCTGAGCCAGATGGACATAGAGCGGCTCCTTCAGCTCCTCCACGTCCATATATACGCCTTTTATCTCATCAATGGTCACTCCTGACGCATCCTCGATAATCCCGTCAGCTCTTCCCTCTATAATAAGTAGAAACCCATCCTCCTCCACCTCAAATTTCAGAGGAACCTCGGCCCGGTACTCCGGCCCCTGCCGCTTCTGTATCTTCCTGTGTATCCTGCTGCCGGCCAGCATGGCCTCCTTCTGCGCGCCTGCCGTCCGCCGATTATCGATATCTCCGGAGCGGAGAACGAACTCCACCAGATTTCGGACAGATACCTTTACCTGCTCTCTCCCCTCACTCATGTATTTCTGTTTCCCCCTCTCCTTAAAACTGCTCACCCACCAAAATTTATCCGCTATTATTATACAGACAAGACGGCGCCGGCGCCACTGGTTTCTTTCTCTCCGATTCCTTCAAAGAAAAAAGGGAAACCGTCCCACTCGACAGTTTCCCCTCTCGGAAAATCCTTCTGCGCAGCCCGCCATGAAGGCAGGGCTGCATCTCTCATTTTTGTCCCGCTGATTAAGCGGCTGTATTTGTGGCTGCCTTTTCCTCAAGGAAAGACTCGAACTCTTCGTTTTCTCCATTATACTCAACGGTAAGAACTCTGGTAAGATCCAGACTTAAAACACCTAAAAGAGATTTTGCATCAATTATAATACGGTTATAGAATACATCAATATCGAAGTCACATCTTGATGCAGCTGCCACAAATTCCTTAGCCTCTTCAACGGTTGGTAACATAATCCGTTTTTGCTTCATAATTATTAACTCCTTTTACGATGATTTCAATCTATAGTATTTTTGGATTTCAACCATTTATACCATGACGCGGCGATTTTTGTCAAATTTTTCCCTCCGCGCCGGAAAATTAACCCGTCGTCTATTTCTTCTCAGGAAAACTGGTTTTTTCTGTTGTTCTTTATGCAAAAAATCATTTTCCTCATCTGATAATAGATCTGATTATCACTAGATGCATATTTTAAATAATTTTTCAGCACAAACATTTGGATGTTTTTACATTTTTCACAAACTTTTTACATACCCCTGCTTTGCCATTGGCGGCGCCTCTCCGGGCAGTTTCCAGCTGCCAGAGACAGGCAGGGCAGTCAAACTCCCTGCGGAGAGTTTCTTTTCCAAAATAAAAAGCGCAAACCAAACTGATTTGCGCCACATTCAAAACAGGGGAAGAGGGATTCGAACCCCCATTAACGGTTTTGGAGACCGTTGCTCTGCCATTGAACTATTCCCCTCTATTCTTTTATTCTGCCGTCGTTTTTTCTTTCCTGCCGTCGACTTCTATATAATAGCATACCCCCTTTACAATGTCAAATGTTTTTTTTATTTTTTTAATCTTTTTTATATTGTATATCAAATTAATACATTTTTCTCCGCCAGCAATGTCTGCCCCCGCCGTCCAGCATTGAGAGACCTTCCGCCAGCATCTGCCCAGGCTGAAGAAGGGAAAGGGCGCCTTCACGCCCCCTGCCAGCCTCGTTTCTCATAGGATCGCCACTGCCTCCTTCACGCTGCTGACGCCAATCAGCCGGATATCGCTCCTCCTCTTCATTTTTTCCAGGCAGATTCTCGGGAGGATGCAGGCCTCAAAGCCCAGCTTCACCGCCTCATTGACCCGCTGTTCTGCCATGGATACAGAGCGCACCTCGCCGGAAAGCCCTACTTCGCCGAACACAACGGTCTTTTCGTCCACCGCTCTGTCCTTGTAGCTGGAAATCAATGCCATCACAATCGCCAGATCCAGAGCCGGCTCATTCATTTTCAGCCCTCCCGCTATATTTACATAGGCATCCATCTGGCCCAAATCGTAGCGGCAGCGCTTTTCCAGTACGGCCATAAGCAGGTTGACACGGTTATAATCCGTACCTGCAGCAGTTCTTCGGGGCATTCCGAAATTGCTTCTTGTCACAAGGGCCTGGACCTCCAGCATCAGAGGCCTTGTCCCCTCCACCAGGCAGGCGGCCACCGCTCCCGAAGCGCCGGCCGGACGGCCCTCCAGCATAAATTCTGATGGGTTCTTCACCTCCACAAGCCCTTCCTCCCGCATCTCAAATACGCCAATCTCGTTGGTAGAGCCAAATCGGTTTTTCACTCCCCGCAGAATCCTGTAGGATGCGTGGCGATCGCCTTCAAAATAGAGGACCGTATCGACCATATGCTCAAGCACTCTGGGGCCGGCCACCACCCCCTCCTTTGTCACATGGCCCACAATAAACACCGTAATCCCAAGCCCTTTTGCAATCTGCATCAGCACATTCGTGCACTCCCTGACCTGGCTAACGCTTCCCGGTGCCGAAGTGATCTCCTCCAGGTACATGGTCTGAATGGAATCAATGATCACTGTGTCCGGTGCCGTCCTCCTTACCACCTCCTGAATCATTTCCAGATTTGTCTCACATAGAAAGCACAGACTGTCGCTCATCTCCCCTATCCGGCTGGCTCTTATCTTAATCTGCTTTAAGGATTCCTCTCCGGAAATATAGAGCACCTTCTGCCCCCCTGCCGCCAGATTCCGGCATACCTGCAGAAGGAGCGTGGACTTTCCGATTCCGGGATCCCCGCCTACCAGAACCAGAGAGCCCTTCACGATCCCTCCTCCCAGCACCCGGTTCAGCTCCCCGAAGCCTGTGTCGGTCCTCTCCTCTCTCCCCAGCTCAATCTCTGAGAGGCTTTTAGGGCAGACCGCCCCGAGCCCTGACGCTGTACCTGCAAGACCGCTCCTGCCTGCAGGGCTCTTTCCGGACGCAGAGCTTCCCTCTCTTCCCAAAATTCCCGCTGCCGCGCCCAGACCTCTCTTTCCCGCACTTTTGGCAGTCTGGAAGGCCACCGGCTCCTCCACCATGGTATTCCACGCACGGCAGGCGGGACACTGTCCCATCCACTTCGCAGACTCATATCCGCACTCACTGCAAAAAAATGCTGTCGCTCTAGCCTTTGCCACTGTTCAATCTCCTTTACTCCTCTTTCCATTCCCTCGGCCGCCTGGCTCCCTCTTGCCTGACAGGCAGATGCCGGCTCATCCCTGGCCCTTTTCTGCACAGCCCTCGCTTACATGGCCGGATACAGGAAACAGATGGAGGCCCTCTGTAAAGGGCCTCCATCCGTCATCTTTGCATCTATGCCAACTGCGCTGCTTTTCACCTCAGAATGCCTGGCGTTCTTTCGTGCAGTATCAGCGCTTCACAACCCTGATCTGGGCTGCTGCTCCCTGATTCAGCTCCACGCTGACCACGAGCTTTCCGCTTAAATTCGTCTTCATTCCTCCCACTGCGGCTCCGTCCACAAATACCTCATACTCGCAGTCATCCTCTAACTGAATCGTTACCTGGGCATCCTTGTCACCCTCCACGCTAAACTCAACGGCTGCGTCGTCCACAGAAAAATGGCTGACAGCGGTTCCCGGAACTGACTCATATACGAACAGTCCGTTTCTCTCAAGCTTGGTGATCTCCTGGCAGGTCTTTACCTTGTACAGATCCCCTCTGTACTCAAAATTGTCCAGCTTTGCCTTGTCTGTCAGCTTGTAATCGCCGAAACTGATGGTGCCGTCATCTTCAATGCGGATTAATTCATTTACTACTGGCATATGTTTGCCCTCCTGGTATTTCTTATGTGCTTGTGTAGAAATTATTCTATCACAGTTCTGTTTAAAAAACCAGACGTTTTTTACTCCTGTCCCGCCTGCATTTCTGTCAAATGTTCTGCAGAGTTTTTCTGAAATCAGACTCTCTCTGCAGAACTATTCTGCTCTATCCAGGCAGCGGCGCTGACGTCCCGGTCTTATTTTTTAATTGCAGACTCTGCGCTCATCCCGAAAACAGCCGTCACCGACGGAGCCGTAAAACTGTGCTGCCTGCGCCCGGCCTGCCGGTACCGCGTTCAGCCGGTATCATGCTCACCGGGTCTGTTCCTCTCCGTCCACGCACCAGCGGCCCTGTTCATTGACCGAGTATCCGTCCGGTGTCGTCAAACCTGCTGCCATAGAACCCATGGGTGAGCCGGAATCAGGATAAAAGTAGTAGCAGTATTCCCGCCCCGAGGCATCCGGGATCCACTGCCAGCCGGTAAGCATTTTTCCTAAGCTTCCGTCTGATACCGGATTCAGGTAATACCAGCGTCCATCCAGATCCTGATACCATCCGACGACCATCTTACCCTCCGAATCGAACCTGAACCAGCCTGACTCTCCATTTCCCTGGTTTGCGTATGGATTGTGAAGGTATCCCCAGCTGTCGCGATACACAGTCTCCCCTGAGGAAAAGCTCCAGGAGCCATCCTCAGCCATCGTCCAGGTCCCTACTACAGCGCTGCTGTCTTGGCTTCTTCCGGATTGTCTGCTTTCAGAGCCTCTGTCTGAGCTGCCCCGGGAATCCCAGACCTCCACGGTGCATGACGCCTCTTTTCCGCCGGCGCGGGCGCGGATCACTGTGGTTCCTCTGCGCAGACCGATGACTGTTCCCTTATCATCCACTGAAGCGATGCCCGGATTGTCTGAGGAAAATACCGGGACAGTCTCCGTATCGCCGCCTTCTATGGAAACCTGAAGAGTCTGGGTGCTTCCCACCCTGAGCCTCATGGTTTCCGGGAAGATCTGAATTCGATCCACCTGATTTTCCTCCACCAGCACTACCTGGCAGGCAGCTGTCTTGGTGGGATCACTGGCGGAGCTGACTTTTACTGTAAGAGTTCCGCTCGCTTTAGGAGTAAACAGCAGAACTTCCTCACCGCTCTCTGTCATCCGGGTACCGTCTGTTTCCACGTCAAGCTCTGAAAAATCCACGGCGGAAAGGTCACCGGAAAACTCCCACTTCAGCTTATCGTTTTCGTCCTCTACGGGACCGTTATCCCAGGAGAGAAGGCTGGGGCAGAATCTTGCATCATCCATCGTGCCCTCGTCATTCTGATCGAAATAATAGAGCACAGTGCCCTCCTCTGTGATGGGAAGCTGTGTATCAAGGCTGACTGCAGAAGAATAATTAAAATCATACAGGTTGCTTCCATTCAGAAGATAGCTGGATTCCACTGCAGCTGTTGAGCCGAAGGCCCAGCAGGTATTTGTAAACCTCTGATCTCTGACTGGTGTCAGGACACCGGCATCCCGCAGGTCAAATGACTCTGGAAGCATGATGTCCAGTTCTCCGGCCTGTCCAGTCTCCCGCAAGGAGGGTTTCTCCTGTGTCTGAAGAATATGTCCTTCATAGACATAACAGGTTTCCTCCTCTTGGCCTAAAAGCACTTCTCCCTCTGTCTCATTTTCTTCAGAAGTATGCTCTGTCATAGGATAATAGACATCCGGGTCTATCTCAAGTTCTGAAATCTGCTCCGTTTTTCCTTCCTCCAGAGACGCATCGTTGCACAGGGCCTTCATGGAAAAATATGCGTAGTAGTTGTTTGATCCATTACCCTCCATGAACCCATTCCCCATGTCAATCCAGTCTTCCCCTTCAGCCGGATCATACAGAAAGCAAATCCTCTCCTGCTTTGGAATATTTGCAATTCCGCTATTGTTCATTACCATTGGCACAGCCAGGGTTTCACTGCCGTCGTTTTCTATTTTCAGAATAATCTCAAATGGCTCTCCCGGCTGCAGCAGGATGGTCTTATCCAGGCGTACGGTATAATATCCGGCATACATCTTGGAGCCGGAGGCGTAAACATTTTCTTCGTTCCATCCTTTGCCGACGTCATCTCCCCGATTGACGGCAATCTCATAGTGAACATTATTGTTCAGGAGATCAAAAGAAACTGCCTTAAGAACATCGGCTGCGTCTTCCTCCGCAGTAAAAACCGTTGAGGTCATCAGCTGATTTGCAGTGGTGGTCCAAATTAACTCTGCGTTATACGGAAGACTTGTAAGCTGATACATTTTATTGTAATTATCCGCCGTCTCCGTAGCCTCATATGCCCAGGCATTATCGGTGGAAACAAGCCTTCTGTCGCAGTAGGACACATAGTAGTAGCCGTCCTCCCCGGCACTGTCTCCCCAGGAATTCCGGACTATCCATGCTCCGTCCTCCTCTGGGAGCATAGAATTCAGCCATTCTTCCAGCTCTTCCTCTTCGGCGGTTTTCGGCCTCTGCTCAGGCTCTTCATAATCCGCGTCGGAATCCGTAGCTTTCTGAGGGCGGCGGTCATCGTCGTCATCCTCGTGCTCCGGAATTTCCATGTCTGCATTGGAATCTGTGGCTTTCTGAGGGCGGCGGTCATCGTCGTCATCCTCGCGCTCCGGAATTTCCATGTCTGCATTGGAATCTGTGGCTTTCTGAACCCGTGCCTTTTTGGCAGAAGGCTCAGGCTCGGACTCAGGCAGAGCTTTCAGCGCATTGCTGGCTGTTGCATCCGGAAGCAGCTCCACATCCCGGTCGATCACATAGCGGAAATTATCTTTTGAATAATTGTCATCCCATCCTACGATCACTACCTCGTGATTCACCATAGCTATATTTCCCCGGTCAAAATCGTTGGCCAGAGTGTAGACCGGATTCCCGTTGTCGTATCTTAGCAGGTAATACTCCCATCCGTTAAAATAGTAGTTTTCTGGTTTTTCACAGGCCAGCGAACCCCAGTATATTCCAGCTGTCACGCCTCCATAAGTCATAATGGCATTTTTTAAATGCTCCTCCCACCCGGGATTTTCCTCTTCGCTTCCGTCTCCATTGATAAACCGGTACCGCTTCGGAAGGGCAATTCCATTCTGCACATGGATCGCCGGTTCATGCCCGCTTTCATAGACAATCCCCTCCTCCTGGAGATACTTATCATACTCTTCATAAGTTTCCGAGCCCTCCAAATCCCGAATACTATCCATTGGCAGAGCACTCTCCTCCACCGGCCCCAGCCAGGAGGAATAATAGCTCTGAGGCATTGGATAAGTTCCTCCGCTGTTTACTCCTCTTCCTGAATAACTGGGATTCTCCAGTTTCTCCCAAACGATCTGACCTGTATCGGGGTTAGGGACCGAAGTGTAGTAGGGGCTTCTTCCATTCATCTGGTAAGGCGAGTCCGAACCCTGCAGGGCAGCCACCATGTGCAGATCCGAAAAATCCGTCTTTTTTACCGTGGAAGCGGACAGATCCATTTTTTGAATGGAAACCGTAAAAGGCTGGGGCTCTTCCTGTTCTCCCATTGAGAATACCCGAAGAAAATACGTTCCGGCCCGCACTTCTTTTCGGACAAGCCGCTGGCCGTTCTTTCTCTCGGAAATGCCCAGCCTGGACAGAGAGCTGTCCAAAAGCTCCGCACCGTATGGGCTGGAGCTGTCCTCAAAGGTTACCGAAATCGTCAGGTCGCATTTGCTGTCCAGGGAAAAAATATAATATTGCTCCTTATACCCTTCCGGCATTACATCCTCAAAACGGCTGGGAAAACTGACAAAGGAGCTGTTTTGGCTGGAAAGCCCCGCTGTCTCTGTTTCTCCATAGGGCGCCGCTCCCCACGCGCCAAATCCGTTCTGAAGAGTCAGAACCGCCGCCAGAAAAAGTGCCCCAGACTTTTTAAGTTGTCTTAATAGGTGATATCGTTTCATTAATTTTACCGTCCTTTGCGTTCCCCGCTCATTTGTATCTCTGCTATTCCGGAAATCGGCTTAGATATAAATGGCGCTATCTTTTATTTTTCAGCAGTGGTTTCCCCAATTTTCCCAATTACTTCTGTAAGTGCTAATTAGACTCAGATATCTGCTGCAGCTGTTCAGCCTTCTTCTCTGCGGCCGGTGTCCGTCCTTTTCTGCCCGTCCGGGACTTTTGGGAAAAAATGAGTCCGTCTTTCCCCTTCTTCACCGTCACCTCATCCCCGCTCTTAAAAGTACCTGAGAGAATTTCCTCGGACAGCCTGTCTTCAATCAGGGTCTGAATCGTCCTCCTGAGAGGCCTTGCGCCGTACTTCTCGTCATATCCCTTTTCGGCCAGGTAATCTCTGGCACTGCTGTCCACTGTAAGAGCAATGTTCATCTGCTCCTTCGTTCTCTTGGCGATGGAGGCCACCATAATTGCGGCGATAGCCCTGATATTTTCTCTGCTGAGCGGATGGAATACGGTAATGTCATCGATCCTGTTTAAAAACTCCGGCTTAAACAGGCGCTTTACCTCCTCCATCACCCGCTCCTTCATAAATTCATAATTGGCCTTCTCGTCATTTTCCGACGCAAAGCCCAGCCGCTTCGGAGAAATAATATTCTGCGCCCCTGCATTGGAGGTCATAATGAGAATCGTATTCTTAAAGTCAATTTTCCTGCCCTGGGCGTCGGTGATGTGACCGTCGTCGAGTATCTGCAGAAGAATATTGAATACATCCGGGTGTGCCTTTTCAATCTCATCAAAGAGGATCACAGAGTAAGGATTTCTCCTCACCTTTTCACTGAGCTGCCCGCCCTCATCGTAGCCGACATAGCCTGGCGGAGAGCCGATCATCCTGGATACACTGTGCTTTTCCATGTACTCCGACATGTCCACGCGGATCATGGCATGCTCTGTTCCAAACATAGCCTCGCACAGCGCCTTGGACAGCTCTGTCTTTCCCACTCCAGTAGGCCCGAGAAACAGGAAGGAGCCAATAGGCCTCTTTGGATCCTTGAGTCCCACTCTGCCTCTTCGGATAGCCTTGGCCACGGCTGCCACTGCCTCCTCCTGGCCTACCACGCGCTCGTGAAGCACAGACTCCAGTTTCAGAAGCCTTTCTGACTCGCCCTCAGACAGCTTTCTGACAGGGATTTTTGTCCACTCAGAAACCACATCGGCTATCTCATTTTCTCCCACAACCAGCTTTCTCTGGCTCTTTTCCTCCTGCCATTTTTCTCGGAGCTTCTCAATCTGTTCCAGCTTGCTGCTCTGCTCCTTCTTTATCTCCCCTGCCTTCTCGTAGGCCTCCTCCCGAATAGCGTTTTCCTTCTCATCCTCCAGCTTTTTGACTTCTTCCTCCAGATTTTTAATCTCCTCCGGTTCTGTGTAAACAGTCAGCCGGATCTTGGAGGCTGCCTCGTCGATCAGATCGATCGCCTTGTCCGGGAGGAATCTGTCATTGATATACCTGGCGGCCAGCCTGACAGCGGCTCTGAGGGCTTCATCTGTGATCTCCACCTTGTGATGCTCCTCATAGTGGCCGCGCAGCCCTCTCAGAATCGCAAAGGACTCCTCCTCGGTGGGCTCCTCCACCATAACCGGCTGGAACCTTCTCTCAAGAGCGGCATCCTTTTCAATATACTTACGGTACTCCTCCACAGTTGTGGCGCCGATGAGCTGCAGCTCTCCTCTTGCCAGGGAGGGCTTCAGAATGTTGGAGGCATCTATAGCGCCTTCCGCCCCTCCGGCACCGATGATCGTGTGGATCTCGTCGATAAAGAGCAGGATGTTCCCATCTTCCCTGATTTCGGAAAGCACCTTTTTAATTCTCTCCTCAAACTCTCCTCTGTACTTGCTTCCAGCCACCATCCCTGACAGATCAAGACTCACTACCCGCTTTCCGGCGATGGTTTCCGGCACATCCCCGCTCACGATCAGCTGGGCAAGCCCCTCTACCACTGCCGTCTTTCCCACTCCCGGCTCACCGATCAGGCAGGGATTGTTCTTCGTGCGCCTGCTCAGGATCTGGACTACACGCCGCATCTCTGTCTCACGGCCGATCACCGGATCAAGCCTGCCTTCCCTGGCCATCTGGGTCAGATCTCTGCTGAAATGATCCAGATTCGGAGTATCCCCCTTCTCTCTTTTCGCCTTTCCTGCCAGCTCTTCTTTTCCTGCCGGGGCGTCGTCTCCCATAGCGGAAAGCAGATCTACATACAGCTTCTGGATATTGACATTCATGGTATTTAAGAGCCTGGCAGCCGTGCACTTTCCATTTTTAATCATGGCAATCAGGATATGCTCCGTGCCGATAAGCGGTGCCTTAAAGAGAACTGCCTCTTCGTAGCTTGCCTCCAGCGTCCTCCTTGCCCCTGGCGTATATTCCAGCTCCCCCTTCAGCCTGGTTGGAGCTGCCGGCGAGATCAGCCGCTCCATCAGGGCGAGAACCTTCTCCTCCGTCACACCATAGTGCTCCAGAATCATGGAAGCCACTCCTGTGCCCTCCCGGAGCAGACCAAGAAACAGGTGCTCTGTTCCCACATAGCCGTGTTCCAGCTCTCCCGCTGTCTCCACTGCCAGGCGAATTGCCTCCCTGGCCTTTTCTGTAAAGCGATCTATCATAAAATATAATTCCTCCTGTAATGTTTCAGTTGATTTCCGTCTCTCTATACTTCTATCTGGGGCAGATGTGAGCGGATATAGGCCGCTCTCGCCACTTCCAGCTCCTCCTTGTCGAGGGGACGGCTGGAATTTTTCTGAAGATTTGCATTCCGGATCTCTAACATCAATCCGTAGACAGAGCAGGGCTCCTTCATTCTGACTATCCCGTCTGCCATCCCTGCCATCAAATGGGAGAGGAAGGTCAGGCCATCTTTCTCTGCCATTCTTCTGGCATACCGGAGCACGCCGTAGGATTTATATGCCTCGTCTTCCCTCATCAGCCGGTGCTTTTCCAGCGACAGCTTCCTCACCTGGTTCTCCTGATCCGTGAGCTGGACAGCCACATTTTCCACCAGCTCCAAAATCTCTTTCTCTGAAAGCCCCAGAGTTTTCTGGTTTGTCACCTCGTAGAGATCGCCGGGGTTCTCTCCGGGACGCCCATAGACGCCACGGACAGCGGCTCCGAACCGCCCCATGTCTCCCAGAAGATCCTGAAACTTTTTGCTGATAGAGAGCGTTGGAAGATGGACAATAACAGACGCCTTCATCCCGGTTCCCACATTGGTGGGATAGGTAGTCAGATAGCCGTATTTCTCACTGAAGGCATAGGGAATCTTCTCATTGATATAGTCGTCCAGGCAGTCTGCCCTCTCATAGCACTCCCGCAGAGACATGCCCTGTCCCATAACCTGTATCCTGATATGGTCATCCCCGTTCAGCATCAGGCTGACCCTCTCATCCTCAGACACAATAAGGCCTCCGGGAGTCTTTTTCTCCATCATGCTTCTGTTGATCAGCCGCCTCTCCTTTAACGCCATCCGGTCAAGTTCTGAAAGCCTTCTTAAATCCAGATACTCATAGTCGCGCCCGTCTGTGTCAGGGAGGCCTCTCAGCTCCTTTTTCAGCCTTTCAAGCATCAGCTCTGCCTCATCGTCGGACAGACTTCCGGAGAATCTGTACTCCTCCCAGTTTCTCGCAAGCCTGACGCGGCTGGCGATAATCCCGCGGGACGCACTCCTTGCTTCCTCGTACCACTTACTCATCTTCGCCGCCCTCCTTCAATGCCCTGATCCGATCCCTGCACCGGGCAGCCGTCTCATATTCCTCACACCGGAGAGCCTCCTTCAGCTTTCTCTCCAGCTCCCGAATCTCCTCCTCCCTGGACAGCCTCATCTCTCCGTCCTTTTCCACATGGGTTTCCTTCTCCTCTATCTGAAACCTGGGTTTTTTCCCTGTGTGGCAGTCATTTCCCTGGAGCTTCTTTATTTTTTCTCCGATAAGAAGGTCAAATACCCGGTAGCAGTCCGGGCACCCGAAACGGCTGTTTTCCACAAACGCCTCGTAAGTAGTCCCGCAGGTCGGGCAGGCGATCTCCTGAATATTCTCCTCCTCCGGAGAGGCATTTTCCAGCCCCAGAAGGCCTGACAGGAGCTTTCCCAGAGGAAAATCCCCGTCAAAAATCGCCGAATACTGGCCAAAGTCCAGCTCCTTGGCGCACTGGGCACAGAGATTGTGCTCTGTCTTCACGCCGTTTATCACCTCTGTATATTTAATATTTGCCTCGCGGATTTTACATCTCTCACACAACATATCTTATCCTCCATGGGGTTTTCTGTCGCAGCCTTATGGTAAGCACAGACAAAAGAAGAGCCCTAATAGCCTTTTCCGTCTCCGGAAAAGGCATCGAAAATGGAATCCACCAGCTCATGCACCTCAGCCCTGCTGATATGCTTGCAGCAGCCTCTGGCCAGAACTACGCCCAGATCCTTTCTCATCTCATCAATGGCCCGCATCTTGTCGGCATCCAGACAGATAACGGCTCCTCTTCTGCGATCCAGCTTCACAAGACCTTCCTGCTTTAATACAGAATATGCCTTATTGACTGTATGCATGTTAATGCCGATGTTGTCAGCCAGCTGCCGGACAGACGGAAGAGAATCCCCTTCCCTGAGCCGATCTGTGGCAATTCCTACAATGATCTGATTTCTCAGCTGGATATAGAGAGCTTCATCACTGTTAAAATCAATTTCCAATATCATAGGCCCACCATCTTTCGTTATATCTGTTATACTTAGTATATAACAATACGGTCCAAGCCGTCAAGACAAACTTTTCCGGCTGATGATTGCGTTTCAGAGGGCAATCCGCGTTCTGTCCGGATTTTCCCTGCTTTGTTCTGCAAAAAGACGACATAAAGTGATATACCTTATGCCGCCTTTCCATTTTTCTCTTTATTCATCCAGATCTACAAAATCAGGGCTGTCTCCTCTGTTTCTTCTGTCCGGACTGTTTCTCCTGTCCGGGCGGGGAGATGTTCTTCTTTGTGAGTAAGAATCCCTCTCTTCCGGATAGCCATAATTTCTCCCATAAGCCTCTCTTCGCCCGTTTTCTGTGGACGCAGACGGCCTCTGAGACTGAGGACGCCGCCTGATCTCCTCAAATTCCAGCTCCTGTTCTCTTCTGCTCTCCTGCATTCTGTCTCTGCCGGCCTCTGTTCTCTCCTGGGCCGGGCGGGTATATCCGCCCCTCCTGTGCTCCTCAGCTCTCTCCGGGCCGCGGTACGTCTCTCTGGTCATATCCGTCCTCTGGTTACGCTCAGAGCGCTGTCCTCTTTCTTCCCTGGAAGCTGCCTCCTCATGTCTCGCTCTCTGGCTGTAAGATTCCGAGGCTTCTCTTCCGGAACCTTCACGCCGTGGAACTCTTGAAGGGGGAATCTCCCTGCAGGCTTCCTCTCTCCGCTCAGGACGCTTACCATTCCGGCTGAACTCTCCCGGTCTGCCCGCTTCCTCGCGCCTTTCAGAAGCGCTCTGCTGCTCTCGCCCGGCTGTCCGCCGTCCGTCTCCATAGCTCCTTGGAGACTGGTTTTCTCCCTTTCCTGAAGGAGGTATCTGTCTAGGCGCCTCTGTTCCCTTTTTTCTGGAAGAAGCTCCCGGAGCCTGACTGCTGCCGCGGCTGCTGTCCTCCCCGTCATGATCCCCTCCCTTCTTTTTCAGAAGCAGGATCACCATCACAAGCAGAATCACGCAGACTGCGCCCAGGGCTACGATAATTACCAGACGCAGGCGGTACAGCTTATATATCTCATTGAATTCGTTGATATACGCCTCTACTTCCTCATCCGAGTAGGAACTCTGAATTGCCGGGTCCTCAAAGTATCTCTGAATCGTCTTCTCCCCTATATCATAACGGTACAGGCCCTTCTCGCCGTTTTCATTCATACCGTAGACCACACAGTATCTCTGCTCCGTGTCAGTTGCCCACACCCAGCCCTCTACCTTGTAGTCTCCATTCAGCTGGATCGTTGTCTCTGAAAATCCTTCCGGTATTTCCACGCTGTCATCAATTGGAAGGACCGTTATATTCTTCTCGCTTACGTGGATCGTGGCATATGGAGCAAGCTCTCCCGACTCACTGTTGTAGAACCAGAAGCTTCCGGCTCCCCCTTCGTCCTGAAGGTAGATCACTGTCAAATCGCCGTTCACGCCTGCCATGATTTCTGTATCCTGGTAGACAGCAGAGGAGGCTGTGTAGCCAGCCGGAAGCAGAGACTGGTCGAAGGACGAAGCCACGCTGTACTCTGTTCCGTCTATCTCTGCCTTCAGCTCTCCGACTACGGCCGCCTCTGTTTCTCCTGCGCTCTCGCTGGCCGTCTGAGCCTGACTCTCGCCGGCGGCGGCCTTTGTCACAGTGATCGTATAATTTTTAACCGTTTTCCCGTCCTCAGCTGTTACCTTGCAGACCACCTGATTCTTACCCGGCTGCAGATTGCTGTCCCCGGATACCACCAGCTTTGCCTTGGAATCCTTTCTCTCTGCACTGACTGCAATTTTATTCACTTCTGCTCCCACGCTCGCGGTGTAGGAGGTGACCTCCGGTGAAAAGGCCGGCGTAAGGGTTCCAGGTGAAATCTTTAAAGATGACAGAGAGGCCTCGCTGGAATAGGTAGACGGGGCCTGAACCTTTACAGCAGAATTTCCTGTGTGACTCACCGTCATAGCCTGCATATCCGCGTCATACAGTTCAGAGCTGCTGACGCTGATTGTAGTCTCTCCTGCCTGGAGAGCCTTAAATTTCAGACTGAAATCAAAACTCTTTGTATTGGCAGAGTCCATAGTTCCCACAAGGCGCACCGTCCCTGCACCGCCGTTGGCATTGTTTCCGCTGACAAATTCTATCACAGCAGGATCATAGGAGAGAACTATATCCGCCCCTCCCATGTTTCCATCTGTCGTGGCAGCTTTCACTGTCACAGTAAACTCTGTCCCCACTGCCGGTTTTGGATCATTAAAAGTGATCTTTGCTGTCGCAGCAAAAGCCGTCAAAATCTGAAAGGGCATCACTGCCGCCATCACGAAGGCGGCGATGAAGCATATGGCAAAATTTCTGATTCTTCTGTTCATACTTACTCCCGTCTAGTTTATCAACTCAGCTTTTCAATTCCCAGCACATCTCTCTGCATAGCCAGGACATCTGTAATGTCAATCTTCCCGTTTCCATTTATGTCCGAGGCCTTCTCGCAGGCTCCTGCCAGGGAGCCAAGCCCTAAAATATGACGCTGGGCATTCAAAATATCCAGCACATTCAGTTTGCCGTCCCCGGTATTGTCGCCCCGGACAACCACCGTATATCTGGCTGCCGGTTCTCCGTCTGAACCGTAGGTCTGCACCAGATTTCCCGTGCCTACATTCCCCGTCACTTCCGCGCCGGAGGAATTGTATACTTTTACGATGGTTCCGGCTCCCTCCGACTGCATCTGGGAAGCCAGGGCAGCAGCCGAAGTCTGGGCTGCCACTGTCCTGTAGCCGTCAGAGTTCTGGGAGCCGGCGTTCTGCCCTGGTGCAGCTGAGGAAGAGCCAGCGCTATCCGGCCCCTGAATCCCGGAACTGTTCTCCTCTTGGCCGAAGCTTCCCACGCTTCCGTCCGGCGCTATGGGTTCCACAGCTCCGTTTCCGGTTCCGCCCGGAGCTGCAGACTGTCCTCCCGTTCCCTCCGAGCCGGAATTTCCAGTACCCGAACTTCCTGAGCTTCCCGGAGGTCCTACTATCTCCACGCTCGTATCCTGGCCGGGACCTGCAGTACCTCCAGGACCGATTCCTCCTCCGGAAGATACTCCGCTGTCAATGGAATCGGAATAGGTCGGCCCGTTATTCTGTCTGACCACATGGATAACATAGTTTCTCACATGTCCGTTTTCTGCTGTCACGGAGACGGTAATATCGTTGATTCCACTTTGCAGGGCAACGGTTCCTGTTCCGCTTACAGTTGCCTTGGAGTCAATGGCAGATGCCTCCACCGTTACACTCTCAACTGACGGATCCACAATCAAATCATAAGATTCTGTATCTCTGCTGAAGGTAGGCGTGAGGGCAAAGCCGTCTACACCCAGTCCTGAAAGCTTGTTGTTGGGGCTTCCATCCAGGGTGGGCTGTGCGCAGGCTGTGTCAGGCATATTGTTAAATACGGGAATGGAAAATTCCAGAGCCGTATTTTTCAAAGATGCAATCTTGGCAAGCTCTGCTCCCTCGGACGCCGCTGCCTGTACATTTGTCATATACTGATGGGTGTAGGGACTGCTTCCCTGCACATTGAATTTTTTCAGGTATAAGGTATCCTGACCGCGGTTTAAGTAATTTTCTGCATACCATTTTGCTCCGCCCAGAATGGATTTCTCCCTGGTATTCCAGGGACGCCCGTAGCTTCCAGACTGGGATGCCCACCAGAGTCCTCTTTCCACTGCGCTCATGGAGCCGGACTGGTATGCCTCGATATTAAAGAAATTATAATATCCCGTATAGCCGGACACCGTGCCGGAAATACTGCGCCCCGTTCCCTGTTTCCCCTGCTCCACCAGGAGCATGGAGGCGATAATATACGGGCTCACACCTGACTGGGCAGCGGCGTCCATGATAATATCTACATAGGGACGCCCCTCTGAGGAGCCGCCTGTAGCGGATTCTGAATTTCCCTGACTGCCGTTTTCGCTGCTTGTGCCCTCCATTCCCGGGCCATATGCGGTTACCAGGTTCACCGGACGGCTGACCGCAGAGAGAACGGGTTCTTCATCTGCATACCGGAAAGATGCCTCAGCCGCCGCTCCGGGGCCTCCTGTCTGTCCTGGAGCAATCTCCCCCCCATCCGGACTTCCTCCTGAGCCTGTCCCGCTGCCGGAGCTTTGAGAGTCTCCGCCTGGCCCGCCGGATGAGCCTCCCGAACCGGAACCGCTCTGGTCACTTCCTCTGCTGCCGGATGCTCCGCCCGGAGCCGCTGTTCCCTCAAGAAAGGTTCCGGCCACCATATCTGCAAGGCCCTCCTTCGAATGAATGGAAGAGTCATAGGCCTGATCCATAAACTGATATATGTAGGTTTCATTGAGAAAATTTCTCGGATCCATATAGTAGCTGATAATGTCTCGGGATGCTGCTACCCAGGAACTCCCGTCAAAGCCGGGCCATGTTCCCGTAGACCAGTCATAAGCTCCTGTTTCCGTTGACTTCCATGAAGAAATGCTGCTTCTGGCTACAAGATTTCTCGTAATCTTGCTCTCCTCGTCCACTGCCGTATTCCAGTCCAGTCCTGTCTGAAAAGCTGTAAAACGCCAGTTTGGATACTTGGCGTGCAGTTCCCGAAGCCCCTGCTTATAACTCTCCGGAAATCCCTGCTGTGTCATGTAGGATTCAAAGTTGCTGTCCACCGGCACATTCTGGGAAGCCAGTTTGATATACTGACTGGACACATAGCCTGTGGTCTGCGCCCCCTGGCTCCCTGTAAAACGGATCTTATACCAGAGGACTCCGTCTGACGCTGTCTCCTCACCGATTACGGTCACTGAAGAACCGTTGGACAGTCTGGCAACTGTCCTGTAGCCGGTTCCTGCCCCGCTTCTCACATTCAGGCTTGAGGCAATCACTGACCCCTGTTTTTCCGCGTAGGCAAAGGTTCTCAGGGAAAATGTCGGCTCCAGAATGCTCAGGCAAGTCCCGAATGCCAGAACACAGCTCAGAAGAAATGCCATTCCCCTTTTGTATACTGATTTTTTCATCTGTCTATCTCCCACCTGATGGTATCTCACTTGTTTGTCGCGAGCTTTGCTCTGCTTCGTCTGCGCGGCAGGCAGCCTGTATCCAGGCTGCTCTCAAGCTGTTCATCTTTTCCAATCTTTTGGCATTATATCCATTATAATGAAAACAACCATTATATGTCAACTGTGTGAACGAAACTTCACAGAATATCAGATATTTGAAATAATCTGTAATATTTTCTTAATATTTTCCATTTTTATGCTCATACTGCCTGTTTCATCCAAATCCCGCTGGTAACTCCCAATAACTATATATATGCTTTTTCCGGAAAATCATTCCTGCCTGAAGATAAAATCTTTCTCACTTTTTTCCCAGAAAAAGGACAGCATGTCCGGGAAAATTCTTCCCCAGACATGCTGCCCTTTGTTTCTCTCCAATTATCCTGCTTTTTTCTGCAGGCATCTTCCGGCACGCCTATTGTGCCTGACTTGCTCTCTGCGTTTTTGCTTATACAGGGTAAGCCTTGTTTGCGCGGTCAGCAGCCTTCGGATCAACGCCTGTCTTCTGAGCCTCTCTGTACTCAAAGAATTCCTTTGCCACCTGAGGGAACAGAGCGTATGTCAGCACATCCTCATCCTGTGTCTTCCACTGGGACATCTCAGACTCCAGCTTTTTCAGCTGCGGCTCAATCAGATCTGCCGGCCGGCAGGTAATCGGCTCTGCCTTGCCAATGGCTTTCTTCTGAACCTCCGGGTTAAATGGCTTTACGGTCTGTCCAAATTCTCCCATCAGGAGCTTTTTGGATTCCTTCGTAAACATCTTATATCTCTCTCCCATCAGCACATTCAACACAGCCTGTGTTCCCACAATCTGAGAAGACGGGGTTACAAGCGGCGGCTCTCCGAAATCCTTTCTCACTCTCGGAATTTCCTGCAGCACGTCATAGTATTTGTCCTCTGCATGAGCCTCCTTAAGCTGAGAAACCAGGTTGGACAGCATTCCTCCCGGAACCTGATAGCGCAGCGTGTTGATATCCACACCGAGCACCTTTGTATTCATAAGTCCGCTCTTTAAGGCTTCCTCACGCATTGGGCGGAAGTAATCAGCGATCTCTGCCAGGGCCTCTTTATTGAGTCCTGTATCATATGGAGTATTGCTGAAGGTTTCCACCATCACCTCGGTAGCCGGCTGGCTGGTTCCGAGAGCGAACGGTGAGATAGCTGTGTCAATAATGTCGCATCCTGACTCTACTGCCTTTAAATAAGTCATGGATGCCACACCGGATGTATAGTGAGTGTGCAGATCAATCGGAAGCTTTGTAGACTCCTTGAGTGCTGTTACCAGCTCCTCTGCCGCATAAGGAGTCAGAAGGCCTGCCATATCCTTGATACACAGAGAATCTGCTCCCATATCCTCGATCTCTTTGGCAATGTTCTTCCAGTAATCCAGGGTATAGGCATCTCCCAGCGTATAAGAAAGGGCTACCTGTGCATGTCCCTTCTCCTTATTAGCTGCTTTAACCGCTGTCTTTAAGTTCCTGATATCATTTAAGCAGTCGAAAATACGGATAATGTCAATTCCGTTTGCAATGGACTTCTGCACAAAGTACTCTACCACATCGTCAGCATAGTGGTTGTAGCCCAAAATATTCTGTCCGCGGAAAAGCATCTGGAGCTTCGTGTTTTTAAATCCGGCTCTCAGCTTGCGCAGTCTCTCCCACGGATCTTCTTTCAGGAAACGGAGGGAAGCATCGAAGGTAGCTCCTCCCCAGCACTCCACTGCATGATACCCCACCTTATCCATCTTGTCGATGATGGGAAGCATCTGCTCTGTTGTCATCCTAGTGGCGATCAGAGACTGGTGGGCGTCACGCAGGACAGTTTCCACAATCTTGACCGGCTTTTTCTCTATCTTAGCCATGAATTTCTTTACCTCCTCAAATCATTTTCACTTTCGCTTCGTTATACTCCGAAGATTGCCATGAAGGTTCCGGCGGCTACGGCAGTTCCGATTACGCCGGCTACGTTCGGGCCCATGGCGTGCATCAGCAGGAAGTTCGTCGGATCAGCCTCAGCTCCAACCTTCTGAGATACGCGGGCCGCCATGGGAACTGCAGATACACCGGCTGAACCGATCAGCGGGTTGACCTTTCCGTGAGTAGCCTTGCACATAATCTTTCCGAACAGGACTCCTGCCGCTGTACCGAAGGCAAATGCTACAAGGCCAAGGATTACGATATAGATCGTTTCCTTGTTTAAGAATGCCTCTGCGCTTGTGGTTGCTCCCACAGAGGTACCCAGAAAAATAACCACGATGTACATCAGGGCGTTGGAAGCTGTTTCTGTAAGCTGCTTTACAACACCGCACTCTCTGAACAGGTTTCCGAGCATCAGCATTCCTACAAGAGGAGCCGTTGTCGGAAGAATTAGGCATACTACCACCGTTACGATGATCGGGAACAGAATCTTTTCCAGCTTGGAAACGTGACGAAGCTGCTCCATCTTTATTTTTCTTTCTTCCTCTGTTGTGAAAAGCTTCATAATCGGAGGCTGGATAATCGGCACAAGAGCCATATAGGAGTATGCCGCAACAGCAATGGGGCCCATCAGTCCTGTCTGCCCCAGCTTTCCTGCCAGGAAGATAGAGGTCGGGCCGTCGGCACCTCCGATAATGGAAATCGCGGCAGCAGCCTTATCGTTAAAGCCCATAAAGATTGCAAGGAAATATGCAGCATAAATACCGAACTGAGCCGCCGCTCCCAGAAGGAAGCTGGACGGGTTTGCTATCAGAGGACCGAAGTCTGTCATAGCACCTACTCCCATGAAAATCAGGGAAGGCAGAATACTCCACTCATCAAGCAGATAGAAGTAATGGAGAAGGCCTCCTACTCCGTTTGACGATTCTTCAATCGACATCATAATATCCGGATAGATATTTACAAGCAGCATACCGAAGGAAATCGGAACTAAAAGAAGCGGTTCAAACCCCTTCTTGATGGCAAGAAAGAGAAAAACAAATGCCACCAGAATCATGATCAGGTTTCCAAAGGTTAAATTAAAGAATGCTGTCTGATGAAGAAGATTATTCAATGTTGATGTTATATATTCCATATTAATCCCTCCAAACGGATTTCGCATTCATTAGTTTAATGTTGCAAGAGTTGCACCCGGCTCTACCATCTCGCCTACTGTTACGTTGATGCTGGCCACTGTTCCGTCCTCCGGAGCTACAATCTCGTTTTCCATCTTCATGGCCTCGAGAATCAGGATTACCTGGCCTCTCTTTACTGCTGCTCCCACAGAAGTCTTAATTCCCAGAATCTTTCCTGGCATTGGAGCTGATACTGTGACAGAACCTGCTGCTGGGGCGGCTGCCGGAGCTGGCGCTGCTGCTGGTGCCGGGGCCGGAGCGGCTGCTGGTGCAGGAGCTGGCGCTGGCGCCGCTGCTGGGGCCGGTGCTGCCGGAGCGGCTGCTGGTGCAGGAGCTGGAGCGGCTGCCTTAGGTGCAGAAGCCTTGCCTGTAAATCCCTCCTCTACTGTTACCTCATAGACATTTCCATTTACTGTGATTGTATAGTTTTTCATCATTTCTTCCTCCTGATTGATACAGTCTGATTCTAAGCTCTCTTCCAGTTAGAGCCTGATTTTCTTCTGATAGAACGGACAACCAGTCCCTCAACAGGAACATTCTGCGCTGCTGAGATAGCTGCCGTAATTACAGCCACAAGTTCCAGATCGTCTGCCAGATTCTCCTGGGACGCTGCCGGTGCTGAAACATCCGGTGCTTTCGCCTGAACCGGAACGGCCACAGCTTTGATCGAAGCGGGAGCTGCTGCCGGGGCCGGAGCTGGGGCTGGAGCTGGGGCTGAAGCCGGAGCCACTGCTGGCGCTGGCGCTGGGGCCGGAACCGGGGCTGGAGCTGGGGCCGCTGTCTTCTCGGCTGCCTTCTCCTTCCTCTTTTTCTCCCAGTCATTGACAATCTTCAAACGGCCGATAATGAAACTGATGAAGATCAGAACGATAAATACCGTTCCCATGCCCATAATCATATTTAAGAACGCTTTTTCCAGCTTTTCTCCAATCGTAAACTCTGGCGTAAATGTCATTTCAGTAACAGTGAGAACACTGCCGCCATACTGGTCTTCCTGCGCCTCGGCTGTCAGGACAAAATTCATATCCCGCTTCTCATAGACGACTGTCATATCGATCTCGTATGTGTCTTCATCTGCAGCCGTTACCTCAAGGGCTTTCTCTCCGCTTGCCTCGTCTGCTCTGATCAGCGGAGCGCCTGTTTCATCTACCTCAAGGCTTCCCAGATCCTCTTTTACAGATTTCCAGGATGACAGCGCTGTAGCAATTACGGTGTTGTCTGTCTTTTCTGCTCTCTTAATCTGCTCGTCCAGCTCCTCGTCACTGTATCCGGCAAAAGTTGAAAGATACTGTCCCGCTCCGTTTACGAGCGTCTCCCGTATCTCATCCGTGAGCTCAGCTGAGCTGGTTTCCTCGCTTTTCGTGCAGCCGGACAGAACAAAAAAGCAGGTTATTGTGCATAATACAAGCAGTAACCGTTTAATATTCTGTTTCATAGATTTGTCACCTCGTCTTAGACTGTGCCATGCTTCTTGGATGGACGTCCCTCTCTTTTTGTGAATAACATCTCAAATGCGGCAATTACGCGCTGTCTTGTCTCCTCCGCCTTGATAATATCGTCCACATAACCTCTCCTTGCTGCAGCCTCAGCGCTGGACTGGAGCTTTTCATACTCGGACGCCTTCTCGGCAATCAGAGCAGCGGCATTGTCAGACGCCTGAATCTCCTCTGCATACATGATCTTGGCTGCTGCTGTTTTGTCCATCATTCCGATCTTTGCAGACGGCCATGCATATACAATATCGGCTCCGATGGATTTGCTGTTCATGGTTACGTAAGCACTTCCATATGCCTCTCCCACTACCACAGTTACCTTCGGAACATCTGCATTGGCAAACGCGTATGTCAGCCTTCCTGCTGCCTTCGCGATTTTCTTTTCCGTGCACTTGCACTGCTTGTAGCCCTTTGCATTTACAAGCGTCAGCACAGGAATTCCAAAGGCATCACAGAAGTTCACAAACTCTGCCGCCTTCTCACATCCGCGGGCGGAGAGAGCTGCATCAAATTCCTCAGTTTTCTCGTTTTCATCATTCAAAATTTCTGTGCGGTTAGCCACACAGCCGACAGTTGTGCCATTTAAGCGGATAAATCCAACTGCCATATCCGGGCCGTAATTTTTCTTCACCTCGAAGAAGAAGTAATTGTCGGAAATCATGGAGAGAGCCTTTCCTGTGTCTCCCCTGAATCCCTCAATATTTTCGCAGAGGCGGTTTAAGTCGTCGCTGCACTCGTCATAGGACATGTCATCCTCATTGTTTGCCGGAAGGATGGATACGAGGGTCCGCATCTTTTCTAAGATCTCCTCCTCTGTTCCAACCATATCCGCCAGACCGCACTCTCTGCTCTGGAAGTCTGCTGAGGCTGTATCGCACTTGGAATCATCATTGCCGGAAAGAGCATTGGGGGAGTTGACAAACAGTTTTCCCTTCTCCTCCATAAATACAAAGTCAGCAAGAGCAGAAGAGACGGCCATCCCGCCTCCGCAGGTTCCAAATACCGCACAGAGCTGAGGCACCACGCCTGAGGCCATTGTCTGATTAAGATACATCTGCCCGAAGCCGTCCAGAGCATCTGTGCCCTCCTGAAGTCTTAATCCCGAGCAGTCTAATAGTCCAATCACCGGCGCGCCCATCTTCATGGCCATGCGGTAGATATTCGCAATCTTTTTTGCGTGCATCTCACCTACAGAGCCTCCCATCACAGACGCATCCTGGCTGTACACGTACACAAGGCTGCCCTCAATGGTTCCGTAGCCTGTGATTACGCCGTCTGCGCTGGTCTCCTGTGCCGTCATGTTGAAGTCTGTGCTTCTCGCTGTCACATAAGAACCAACTTCAACAAAACTGTTATCATCAAGTAAAGCTTCGATTCTTTTACCTGCTGATGTTTTTGCTGAATTACTCATTTTGCAGTCCTCCATTTTGAAATAGTTTGACATGGAATGCTTTCGTAAAAGATACCTTTTCGTTGCAGTCCCATTTTCGCCTAGTATATATTGTATATGGTTATCCCTCAAATTGCAAGTTTTATTAAACATATCTGACATATCTTTGTTGTTTTGTTACACTTTTCCATATGGAACTCTTTAAAAAGACTACTCGCTTCATATAAACTCCGCAGGCGGCTGCAGACATCCTGTTTCCAGTCTGCTCCCCAACTTACATATTTTATCAATATAACTGCCGGACAGACCGCTCATACTACTAAGGAATCAGATTCCGGTGATTTTGTGCAGCCGGTATTTCAGAATCACAGCCGGCAGCTGCAAAATCCCATTATTTACTATTCAAATATTCAAAGAAAGGAAGGTGGAACAGATGACTGCAGCATCCAGCAATGAAACAGCAGCCTGCCGATGCCATTTGAGCCTTGCCATTGTTTCCGTGCCGTCCCAGCCCTGGGAAAAGCCGATGGAGCTTGAAACAGCTCTCTGCAGGGGAACTGTATTTGAAAGTCTTGACATGCCGTTTTTTGTAGGAGGTGAGAAGCATGACCAACAGCACAGCATCATCTGACCGAACCTCTCTGCTGAGGGAGATCGATAAAATCAGCTTTGCAGTCAATGAGTTTACACTCTTTTTGGACACCCATCCCGACTGTCAGGAAGCTCTCCTTGCTTTTAACAGCGCAGCCAAAACCCGAAAAGAGCTTATGAAGCAGTACGCCGATGCCTACGGTCCTCTGACCGTCGACTGCATAAGTGCCGAGGGCCCTGCCGATCACTGGAGCTGGCAGGATGGCCCCGCACCCTGGGAAGGAGGAATCATCTGATGTGGAATTATGAAAAAAGGCTTCAGTTTCCCGTAAAAATTACGAATACCTGTCCCAAAACAGCCCGGCTCATCATCAGCCAGTTTGGCGGGCCGGACGGGGAGCTGGCTGCTTCCATGCGGTATTTGTCCCAGCGCTATTCCATGCCCTGCAAAAAGATCGGCGGTCTTCTCACCGACATCGGAACGGAGGAGCTGGCCCATCTGGAAATGATCTGCGCCATTATCTATCAGCTCACTAAAAACATGACAGTGGATGACGCCAGAACTGCAGGCTTTGACGCTTACTATATCGATCACACAGCAGCAGTCTGGCCTCAGGCTGCAGGAGGAATTCCCTTCAATGCCTGTGAATTTCAGAGCAAGGGAGATGCCATCACAGATTTAACGGAGGATCTGGCGGCTGAACAGAAGGCACGAACCACTTACGACAACCTGCTGCGCATTATTACCGATCCCGACGTACGCGCTCCCCTTCAGTTTCTGCGCGCAAGGGAGATCGTTCATTTTCAGCGTTTCGGTGAGGCCTTAGAGAATCTCAAGGATTCCCTTGACTCGAAGAACTACTATTATTTTAACCCTGAATTTGACAAACAATTCAATAAACCCACCCTTTAGCAGAGGTTCCTGGCAGGAATGCGGGCATAAAATCCCACCACGCCGGCGCGAAGCTGCTAAGGAGACCTTTTTCCTCCGTTCGAAGATCAGAGCCTGCCAGCTGTCTTATGCCATGAGGCACTTCGCGGAAGTAAAAACGGCCGCCGGATTCCTTATTCAGAATCCGGCGGCCGAACCGTTTTTCGATGCCGAAGTATCACGTGCATCTGAATGCTCCGAGCAGAAATTTATTTTAACACTCTTTCCGCTGCGGCAGCGTGCCAAACACTAATTCCTGTTCCTCGCAAACAATCTTAACAGATATAAAAACAGGTTGATGAAATCAAGGTAGAGCTGAAGGGCTGAGAATATCGACGCCTTGGCAAGCAGCTCGCTGTTGCTGGAAAAATACTCATAGTTTCTGCGGATCATCCCCACATCGTAAGCGGTGAGAGCCAGGAATATGATAATCCCCAGGTAGCAGATGCCTGTCTCCATAGCAGTCAAATTTAAAAACATGGAGAGCAGATTAAACACAATCAGAAACAGAAGACCTCCTATTAAAAGGGGGCGGATTCTGGACAGATCGATCTTTGCCACATAAGATACCGCAGCCATCAGTCCAAAAAATACCGACGTTGCTCCGAAAATAAAAATCAGCATTCCTGAGCCGATAAGCAGAAAATAGGCGGAAAATACGATCCCGTTTAACGCTGCGTAAAAGAGAAACATGGCTCTGGCCGCTGACACAGAAATCTTGTGAATTCTGGCAGACATACTGATAACCACAAAAAGCTCAATTCCCGTGATCACAAAAATACCATAGGGATTTGAGAATACCAGCATCGTAATCCCTGTTGCATATCCCGTGTATGCCATCGCAAAGGTGACGAGAAGCCCTGCAAACATCCACAGAAATGTTTTAGCCGTGTATGTAGAAAGACTTTCCCCGGCGAAACCTTCAGCCTGGCCGTACTGGTTCATAGAATTGTACTCCATATGCATCCTTCCTTTCTTAAAAAACGCTTCAGATACCCATAGATTAGCACAACAGCCGGAATGTGTCTACTGTTTTCTCACATTTTCGGCTGTTTTTCTGCAGCAGTCCAGCCCCTGCTCTCTGCCGGCAGCTTGAACTGTCCCGTTTTCCGGTATTTTACAGCGTCCCGGAAGAAACTGGGGAGCAGGATTCTATGCTCTCCTGCGGCGTTTTCTCCGCAGTCCAGGCAGCTTTACATTGAATTTTTTCAGTGAACTGAAACAATAAAAATAAATCAGGAACAGGATACTTGTAATGCTCCATGTCAGCGGATAGCTGAAAATTACCGTCATGATATTGGGGCTGATCGGGACTGCAATTAAAATCCAGATGACACGGAGAGCGCATACGCCGAGAGCCGTCATTATCATGGGAATCCAGCAGTCGCCCGTTCCGCGCAGGGAACCGGAGAGAATCTCAATACAGACATAGGTCACAAAGGTGGGGACCAGGAAATGGAGAATCTGCATTCCCTTTTCAATTACTGCCGCATCTGTCGTAAACATGAGATAAATGTAGCCGCCTCCCAGATAGAGGGAAACGCTCAGTAAAATTGTGATGAGGAAGCTGAGCCCCAGGCAGACATAAATTCCTCTCTTCACCCGATCCATCTTCCCTGCACCGTAATTCTGTCCTACAAATGTGGTGACGGAAATTCCCAGGGCGCTGATAATCATCCAGTAAACACTGTCGATTTTGCTGTAGGCTGTCCAGGCAGCCACGGTATCTGTACCCAGGGAATTCACGCTGCTCTGAATGATGATGTTGGATGCAGAGTACATGACAGACTGAAGGCCGGCAGGAAGACCGATCCGCACAATCCTCATTACCATATAGAGGTTCAGGCGTATCTTTTTGATGACCAGCTTGTATGTATCCTCAGTCTTCAGGAGCCGCCTTGTAATCAGCACCGCGCTGACAAGCTGGGATGCAATCGTGGCTATCGCCGCTCCTCTCACATCCATCTTAAGTCCGACTACCAGCGCCAGGTCGAGAACAATGTTTGTCAGACAGCTGGCCATCAGGTAATAGAGCGGACGTTTGGAATCTCCCACTGCACGCAGGATTCCTGCACCCATATTGTAGATCAGGTTGGGGATAATTCCCAAAAAGTAGATTCTGATATAGGACAGAGAATAACTCATAATGTCCTCTGGTGTCCCCATGGCACGCAGAGCAATCGGTGAACAGAAAATACCGATCAGCATCAGTCCCACACCGCAGGCCAGGGAAAAGGCAATGGCCGTGTGAACCGCCTCGCTGACACGCTTCGCCCTTCCGCCGCCGTAAAACTGCGCGATGATTACTGTAGCTCCTGATGAGAGTCCCACGAAAAAGCCGACCAGAAGGTTGATCAGCGTTCCCGTGCTGCCTCCAACTGCCGCCAGGGCCTCCTTGCCGACAAAGCGTCCCACTATAACAGCGTCCACGGTATTGTAAAGCTGCTGAAAAAATGTACCGAACAGAATGGGGAAGAAGAAAATAAGGAGCTGCTGCCAGATAACCCCCTCTGTTATCCCGTTGCCGCGCCCTGATTTTTTCTCCTCCATCCTCTGACTTTCTGCCGTAGCTCTCATACTCTTCTCCTCTTTCAGTCTCAGGATTTTTCTCTTGTTTTGAATCGTTTCTCAATTTAAGTTTTTAAACTTTTTCTCTCTTTGGATTTCAGGCCTCCTCAGCCCTGCTCTGATTTCCTCCATGGGAAATCTTTATAAAACAGCTTCCGCAACCGTTTCCGGCTCACGTCCATTGGTTTCTCTGCCATCCGTCAGTTCAGCTCAGCAATCCTTGTAACTGCCACATAAATATGTGAAATCTTATACCAGGTAGCAAAATCCACTACTCCCGTCTGCGGGAGTCCGAAAATAGACTGGAAGGTTCTCACGGCCTCCGCTGTAGCCGGGCCGTAAATTCCATCGGGCTGTATTCTCGGAATAGCTGTATAGATTGTGGCGATCGCATCGAGCTGCTCCTGCATCTGGCGCACCTTGCTGCCGCGTGAGCCGATGGTAAGATCGGTTCCGGGAAAAGATGCAGGAATTCCCGATATCTGCTCTGCTGTATTGATATACATATCATTTCCGTAGAAGCTTCTCAGAATTTCAATCGGGCTGTAGCCCTGCTCCCCGAGGGCACAGGACCCCCACTGTGTCATCCAGTTAGGGCAGCTTACTCTTACTCCGTCACAGTACTGTGTCAGGATTGGCTGCTTCACATCCGGTCTGGACAGATAGCTGTCAAAAATATCATCTACCACCACAGAGATCGTGTCGAAAATGTCTCTTCCGTAAATCCACTTGTGGTCAAAGGCTGTGGAGGAAGTAATGGTAAAATCGTAGCCCTGATTTCGATACCATTCTGTGTATACACGGTTCAGGGTAAAGGACATTATTGCCAGCACGTTGGCCACGATTGTGGCCTGCGGCCAGGTGGCGTAAATCTCGCTGCAGGCCACATTCTTTATGTAGTCGCGGTAAGGCACGTAATAATCCTTTGCGCTCCTGTCGGTAGGCACTCCGTCGTGAACAACGATAGTCTGTGGGACCACCACCCGGCTCAGGACAATCTCGCCGCTCTCGGTCACTGGCTTAATCTCTGCTTCCGCAATCTTGGGCGGATAGGTCTCATACAGCGTATGCCCCGGAATATTGATATTGGCCATCTGATCGGTATTCACCACAATCGGCCGCATCCGCACCGGCTGTATGGCCGTAATGCCGGGCAGAATCTCCGTGCCCGTAATGCCCACCGCTTCATATCCTGGAGCTGAAATGTGAAGGTTATAAACGCTGTATGGGCGCACTGTATTCTCGCTTTCAAGGCTCAGAGCAAGAGGAGGAGTATCCAGTTCCACGCTCTCCGTCTGCCCGGAGTTGTCTGTGGCCAGCTCTTCAAGAACTCTGCCGTCCTCCTCCTGAACAGTCACCACCGCATCCTGTATGGGAAAATTGTTCTCCTCATTGACTACATCCACCTGTAAATACCCGCGTCCTCCGGCTGCCGCCTCGCAGGCCCTAACTCCTGTCATATATCCGCGCATCGCAATAACCTCTCTTAAATATTCTTCTCTGGTTACTATATGATATAATCCGGTCCGCGAACATATGACTTCGCCTGATTTTTTGTTTTCTGTCCTACTCTACCGGTCTGGTGGCAGCCTCAAGCCACTTTCTGTCATCCTCCTCAAGATGAGGTGCCATCACCTCGTATACCTGTCTGTGGTAGGTGTTCAAAAGTTCAATATCACGTTTTTCCATCCACTTTGTGTCAATGGCGTCCCGATCAATCGGAACCCAGGTGAGGTTTTCAAACTGCATGAACTGGCCGTACTCGTTTTTCTCTGCCTTTACGCAGAGCATCAGATTCTCCGTCCTGATTCCGAATTTTCCCTCAAAATACAGGCCGGGCTCGTCAGAGGTCACCATTCCCTCCTCAAAAACGGCGTTGTCCTGGCGTTCCGGAACGACCCTCCAGCGCACTCCGTTGGGACGCTCGTGCACATTCAGAAGGTATCCTACTCCGTGGCCCGTTCCGTGGTTGAAATCAAGTCCCTCTCTCCAGAGAAGCTCCCTGGCAGCCAGATCGAAGTTATACCCATGGCAGCCATAGGGGAATTTCACATTCAGAAGCCTCAGCATGCAGGCCGCAACCAGAGTAAAGTACTTCTTTTCTTCCTCCGTCACCGGTCCTAAGGCGATCGTTCTCGTAATGTCTGTGGTTCCCTCATAGTACTGACCGCCGGAATCTACCAGATAAAGCCCCCTTGGCTCCAGCTTTTTATTAGTCTCCGGTGTCGCGGAATAGTGGCAGAGAGCCGCATTTTCCCCGTATGCGGAGATGGTGTTAAAGCTCAGGCCCAGGCAGCCCTCGGTCTCCATTCTCAGGCGATCCAGATGCGCCTCAGCAGACATCTCGTCCATCTCGATCTTGCCCACATTTTCCTTCATCCAGCGCAGGTGGCAAATCATGGCCACAGCGTCCTTGATATGGGCCTTTCTTATATTCTCCATCTCTGTCGGATTCTTTACGGCCTTGGCGGCTGATGTGGGATTCATCTGATTCAGAATCTCATTTGTCCCGTCCAGGCTCTGGCAGATGGAAAAGTTCACATGACTCTTTTCCAGAAGAATTCTCTCGTTCCGGAAAGCCTTCACCAGTACATAGATATCATTGTACGGCATAATTCTGACTCCCAGGCCCTCCAGGTACTCCCGTACTGCCTGGTCCATCGTCTTCTCATTGATAAACAGGAACAGCTTTTCCTCCGTAATGACCATATAGGAGAGTACAACCGGATTGCAGGGAACGTCGTTTCCGCGGATATTGAGGAGCCATACAATGTCGTCCAGAGTTGTCAGGATATGGACTGTGGCCCTCTTTTTCCTCATCTCTTCCCTGAGCTCTGCAATCTTCTGTGCTGCTGTTTTACCGGCATATTTCACATCCAGGACCCACACCTTTTCTGCCGGAAGCTCCGGGCGTTCCTTCCACAGAAGGCCGATCAGATCCTCCTCGATGGAAGCCGTTACGGCTTTCTTTTTCAGGCGGCTGAGCAGTCCCTCTCCCATCTCGTCATTCACTACGCGGCCGTCAAAGCCCAGCACACCGTTTTCCGGCATCTTATCTGACAGGTACTCTTCGATGGTGGGCACGCCCTCCTGTCCCATCCTGAAGAGCTTCACCTCGCTGCCGTCAAGCTGTTTGCCCGCCTGGACAAAATAGCGGCCGTCTGTCCAGAGCCCTGCCTCGCTGCGGGTAATCACGGCTGTTCCTGCTGAGCCTGTGAAACCTGTAATAAACTCTCTGCACTTAAAATGATCCCCCACATACTCAGACTCATGGAAATCTGCTGTGGGTACCAGGTAGGCATCGATTCCGCGCTCCTCCATCAGCCCGCGGAGAGCCTCAATTCTTTCATTCACTGTATTCATCTGCAAAACCTCCTGTTCCTTACTGTAATGATGGGCCGAAGTCCACACTCTGCCTCTGCATTTTCTGTCTTCCTGCCCAGAAAACTGACAGGTTCCCCCTGCTTTTCAGGCGGAAGAACAATTCCCGGTGTAAGTAAACCTTCCGTTTTAGAGCAGAAAAATATTGTGCTTCTCTGCCTCTGCCCGGATTCCATCGGGCCAGACGGAAGACTGCACCTCTCCGATGTGAGCCTTTCTCAGATAAAACATGCAGATTCTGGACTGGCCAATACCGCCTCCTACTGTGCAGGGAAGCTTGCCCTCCAAAAGTTCCTTCTGGAAAGTGAGCTCTGCCCTCTCCTCGCAGCCTGCCTTCTTTAACTGTTCTCTGAGCGTCTTCTCATCCACGCGGATTCCCATGGAGGAGAGCTCCAGCGCGATATCGAGAACAGGATAGTACACGATAATATCACCGTTCAGCTTCCAGTCATCATAGTCCGGGGCCCGGCCGTCATGTCTCTCGCCGGAACGGAGCTTGTCACCTATCTGCTCAATAAACACTGCCTTGTGGAGCTTTGCAATCTTATATTCCCTCTCCTTGGGCGTGCAGTCCGGATACATGTCCTCCAGCTGCTGTGTTGTAACAAATTCGATGTGATCGGGAAGATATCTTCCTATATATTCATATTCATACGCCATGTAGTCCTCTGTCACCTTGAGAGCCTTGTACACAGCCTTTACGATAAGCTCCAGGGTCTCCCTGGTGCGCTCCTCTCTGGCAATGATCTTTTCCCAGTCCCACTGATCCACATAGATCGAGTGAATATTGTCGGTGTCCTCATCGCGTCGGATCGCGCTCATATCTGTGTAGAGTCCCTCACCGACTCCAAACCCGTACTGCTTCAGCGCCATTCTCTTCCATTTGGCAAGGGAATGGACAATCTCAGCCGGTCTGTCGCTTTGTTCCTTGATTCCAAAGGAAACGGGGCGTTCCACACCATTCAGGTTGTCGTTGAGTCCCGACTCAGGCAGCACGAACAGCGGCGCAGACACGCGCGTTAAATTTAGCTGCTTCGCAAGCTCCCTCTGAAAAAAATCCTTGATAATCTTGATAGCCACCTGTGTTTCCCGAAGGCCGATGGCAGGTTCGTAGTTCTCTGGTACTATTAAGTGCTCCATGCTGCATTCCCCTTATGTCTTTTATTTTCCCAGACAGCTCTGCTGTATGGGGGGCAGCGCTCCCGGTGTCCTTCATGATGCCTGCTGATTCTCTTCTGAGCCGCATCCTAACCTCCGTAAGCCGGAAATCTGACCTGTTTGACAATCAATTATATCACTGGTCCTTTGTTTTGGGAATACACTACTTTTCCTAATTTTCTGCTGAAATCTTTCGTCTTTTTTACATCCCTGCAGCCCGTCCTCCGGCACCTGCCATCGGCCTTCTATTCCTCAAAAAGGCCAAGCCTGATGCATGCATTCCAGATTCCGTCCTGCTCAATTGGATCTGTCACCAGATCCGCACACTTCTTCAGCTCCTCTATGGCATTTCCCATGGCTACCCCTGTGCCGGCCTCCTGGATTACCTCCATATCATTCATGCTGTCGCCGAAAGCCACTGTATCCCTGAGATCTGTGTCCTCTCCGAAATATTCTGCCAGGCATCTGAGTCCGTCTGCTTTGGAGTATCCCTTTTCAATCACATCTGCCCCATGCTTTCCTGCAAACAGAGGAAGCCGAAGCTGATGAAATCTGTGTTCGATCTGGGCCGCCTGCTCTTCATTTCCAACAAAGGCCAGAGTCCTCACCTTCATCTCCAGAAGCTTCCAGGGATCACAGAATCTTCTTCCCGTGATTCCCCACAGTCTTCTGTCGCTCTCCTCCACTACCTCCGGATGAATATAGTAGTCCTCGTCGCCCACTGTCACTCCCACGGCAAATCCGCAGGCATCGCAGTAGGTGAGAAGCTCCCTCAAAAGTTCTTTGTCAAACTCATGCTCATAGAGGAGCTTTTCGCCCACTGTCACCTTTGTGCCGTTTAAATGTACGATCGCATCCGGCTTTAATATATCCCTGAATTTTGAGCTGTAGTAATTGTCCATGTCCCTGCCTGTGGCCAGCACTATTTTGTGTTTTTCCCTGAGCCGTCTGATCGCCTGCAGGGCGCTGGGTGTTATCTCCCCGGTCTTATGATCTAAAAGTGTCATGTCCAAATCGAAGCTAATCATACTGCGCCTTCCTCCTGAGGTAATTCTTATCTTTTGATACTTTCATTATAGCATAGACAGACTTTCCGGTATATTTTTATTTGCGCTGCATTTTGCCGGCTCTTTCACGGCGCCATCCCTCCTTCCTGAGGCGGAAAGGACAGGAATTGTTTAAATTTACCATGTTTTTCAAAAAAATTAAAATTAGGGCTTCCCTTTTTTTTATTTTGTGGTATAATAAATAAGGATTTCCAATCGGGGTATGGCGTAGCTTGGTAGCGCGCTCGGCTGGGGGCCGAGAGGTCGCAGGTTCAAATCCTGTTGCCCCGATTAATTATGAGGGAAGAGTTTCCAGCGGCTTTTGCCGCGGGAAGCTCTTTTTTTTAACTGTATCCGTTGATTTCCGGCAGCAGCTGCTGTCTGGTACTGTTTTTCTGTACCTGTTCATTTTCCATACTTTCACGGTTTTAACTTTTATAGCCAAGGCACTGTACTGTCTTATTTTAAAAATTATTTTATCAGCGAAAAAGGAGGAACTTGTTATGACTGAAAAAAGAACGGAGGAACTTGTGGAGAGGGCTGTCAGGCTCCACCGGATGGGCTATAACTGCGCCCAGTCCGTTGCCTGCGCTCTCAGCGAAGAGGTGGGAGTTGATGAAAATATCTGTTTCAGGCTGATGGAAGGCTTCGGTCTCGGCATGGGACAGATGCAGGAAACCTGCGGAGCCGTGTCAGGAGCAGTGGCTGCTCTGGGCTTTTCAAACAGCATCGGAACCCAGAGCCCTTCCACAAAGGCTTCCACCTACGGTCTTGTACGGCAGGTGAGGGAACAGTTTCTTCAGAAGAACGGTTCTACAGTCTGCAGTGAACTCAAGGGGCTGACAGGAGGCAGCATGCTGAGAAGCTGTCCCGGCTGCATTGAAGATGCCGTAAGAATCGCCTGCAGCCTGATGAAGGATGCAGACGGCCAGCCGTAAGATTCTCTTTAAAGCAGAAGGTTCTTTCTCATCACACCTTCAGAAACCGGCGAAGCACACACAGAAAGAGTCCCCAAACAGATACCTTTAAGATTGTCTCTGCTTCCGGAAGCATGATGTCAAGAAAGCGCTCCGTTCCTGCAAGCAGTGCCTGTCCTTCCAGAAACAGTTCTGCCCTGGGCGCTGCCCAGGAAATGGCAGCCAGCAAAAGGAAAGCGGTGAACCCTCTTCCCAGATCCGCGCTGACTACTTTATCTCCTGATGCAAAATGGCGTTTGGTCATAATCCAAAGTGCTGAAATGCAGGTAAAGAACAGATAGCCTCCCGACAGCGCCAGATAGCTTGCCAGACTGACATTCCTTTCTGTGATCAGCACTCTTATGGAGCCAAGCCCCTCTCTTCCTGTCCAGAGCCCGGGGAGGGCATGGAAGGCAAGCCAGAGCATGATCAGAGCGCAAAACAGCTGCGAAGCCCTTGAACAGAACTTAGCAAGCCCTCCCGGCAGATGAAGCCTTGGAAGTGAGAGGGAGGGCAGTTTCGCCTTCTTCTTTTTCGCCTTTTCAGACGCCTTCCCGGATTTTTTCAGGCTCTTATAGCTTTCACGCCTTTCCTGCGTGTCCGGTTCCTTTCTCGCCCTGCTCCTTCCTCTTTCCCGTCCGGCACTGCTCTCAGACTGCCGCTCTCTTTTCACCGAACGGCGGTATTCCCAATCCCGGCCGGAATGCCGGCTAAGCTCCCGGGCACTCTCCTCACTCTGCTCCCTTTCCTTTTCAGTTATTTCAGCCCTCTCCTGTCTGCCGTGGAAGCTGTCATCTGCGAGGGCGCCGTCTCTCCAGCCGCTTTCTCTCTGCTTTGGTTCAGCTCTCCGGATTTCTTCTGTTCTTTCTCCTGAAACCAGGTATATTCTGCACTCGCTGCAGTAATTTCCCTTTATTTTTCTTCCGCACTTTGGACAAATCATACTCTTCTCCCGTATTTTTCTATCCTCTTCGGATTTCACTCGTCTTTTATCTGTCTGAAAATCCATTTGCCATGTTTTTACAGTTTCTGCTTACAGGATTTTCAGTTATACCTTATCACAGAATTGTGAAAATTCAGAGTCCTTTCCCTTATTTTTTCCTTACAGCTCACCTACCGCTCATCCTGCAGCGGACTGTTCAGAATCTCCACCAGCTCTCCCGGCGTCATGTTTCTCTCCTCCATAATTTCCACAATCTGGCGAAGCTCCTCCTCTTTCTTCTGCCTCAAAAGCTCCTTTTCCTGCTGCCTCAGCTCCCTGAGCTGCGCCTCCTGAGAAGAGATGGCCGTCCTGAGCTCTTCCAGCTTTTCTGTACATGTTTTTTTTCTTCCTCTGGGCATGTTTCTTTCTCCTTTTCCATTACAATCTATTGACGGCAATATGCCTGTCGCCTGTCAGTCCCCTGTCCGTCTTATGCTTTTCTTTTCAGCAGTCATTTTGAACAGTGAAATGGCGGATCATGATTATGAATATAATTAATTTATATGTACAAGGAGGCTGGAATAGAACAAAGGACGGCTCTGAATACTCCCTGAAGCCTTTTCCAGGCTCTCTCAGCGCAGCACCGGTGCAGCATTGTAAAAAGCCTGGTTTTTCTCTCCGCCTGTGACCAGCTCCACGAAGCCCTTCATGGGGGCAGAAAGGTATCTTCCCCTGGGAATCGCCAGATGGTTTTCATTTCGCAGTTCAACTCCCTCTATTTCAAAGGTGACCAGGCTGCCGTTTTTCAAAAACTCCTCCGCCATTATATCCGGAAGGAAGGTGATCCCAAGACCCGATACAGCAGCACTGATAAGCGACTGGGAATTGACGCTGACCCAGGATGCCGGAAGCTCCAAATCCTGCTGGAGCATTGCACCGTCCAATACATCACGTATCGCGCTCCCCTTTTCCCGAAGAAGCAGGCTTTCCCCTGACAAGGCTTTCGCGGGCAGCACCAGCTTTCCCGCCATTTCCCCCGTCTTCTCCCTGTCTCCGCCTGCCCTTTCGGCTTCAGCCGGCCTTAACCGTTCCTCCATATATTTTCTGGAACAGAGAGGAATCACCCGGTAGGAAGAAAAGGGGATGCTTTCAAACTTCTCCTGATAGGAAGCCCCCTCAATCAGAGCCAGATCGATTTCACTGTCCTCCAGACACCTGGCAATAGAACGGGCGCTGTCTACCGTCACCCTGACCTGAATACTCCCAAAAGCATCCGTAAACTTCCGGATCAGCCCGGGCAGCCAGAAATTGGCGATGGTTATACTGGAACCAATCCGAAGAGCCAGGCGGTGTTCCAGATCCTTCATGCTCTTTTGCAGGTCCCCATACACCTCCAGCACAGTGCAGGCCTTTTCGTAGATCAGCTCTCCTCTCCTGTTCAGTCTGATTTTTCTGCCGACACGGTCAAAAAGCGGCGTGCCGGCCTCCCCTTCCAGCTCGGCAACCGCGTGAGATACAGCCGGCTGTGTCATAAACAGCTTTCCCGCTGCCCCTGTGATGCTTTCTTCCTCACAGACGGTCTTGAATATAAAGAGATGACGGATCGTCATGGAAATATCCTCCTTTTGCATTCCGGTCATATATTACTATTTAGTTATTAATATGATAAAATTATATAATTTTACTTATATATTTTCAAGCATTATAATAGGCAGGTCTGACAATGAGTCCCGAAACCGGACAAAAAACGGCTCCGGCAGACGGGATTTTCAATTTCTCTGAGACAGCACATGAGATATAGGAGGTGCTTTTGTGGCTGACGGAAAGCTGAAGCGGCTTGCATGGCTGTTTTTCATAAACCTGTTCATCAGTTCATTTACCTTTGGCGGCGGATATGTGGTGATTCCCATGATCCGCAAATATTTTGTCCAGAAAAAGAAATATCTCTCCGAGGAGGAGGTGATGGAGCTGGCCGCCATCTCTCAGTCCTCCCCCGGCGCGATTGCCGTAAATCTCTCCACCCTGGCCGGGTACAAGACAGCCGGAATGGCGGGAGCCGCAGTGAGCTGTATCGCCTCTGTCATTCCGGCCCTGCTCATCCTGTCTGTGATCTCCGCCTGGTATGCGGCATTTTCCCAGAATCAGCTGGTGGGGGCAGTGTTAAAGGGAATGGAAGCCGGGGTGGCCGCTCTGATTGTAGATTTGATTATCGACATGGTGCGGATGGTTATGCAGGAAAAGTCACTGCTTCTCACTGCCATGATTCCAGCTGCCTTCATCAGCAGCTTTTTTCTGAACATCAATGTGGCCGTTATTCTGATTTTCTGCTGTGTCATCTGCATCGGAACTGTATGGCTCAAAAACCACAGAAGCAGCAGACAGGGAAGCGGCACAGGGGCTTAATTTGGGAGGATGAAATGAATACTATTTTAGAACTTCTCACAGATTTTCTTCAGATAGGACTGTTCAGCATCGGCGGAGGATACGCAGTTATCCCTCTTATCCAGGAACATGTCGTCGATCTGAGAGGGTGGCTTTCCATTCAGGAATTCACAGACATTATCACGATTTCACAGATGACGCCCGGCCCTCTGGCTGTCAATACCTCCACCTTCGTGGGACTGCAGATAGGCGGCATCCCCGGAGCCGTCGCGGCGACTCTGGGATGCGTGTTTTCCGGCTTCGTGATATCTCTTATACTCTGCCGCGTCTTTGACCGCTATAAAAAATCAGAGTATGGGCTGAAACTGTTAAAGGGGCTGAAGGCGGCATCTGCGGGACTTATCGTCTCAGCCGCCATGACGATTATCGTTATGGCCTTTTCCTGGAGCGGTGAAAACATGGCGGGAAGCACAGACCCACTTGCTAAAATTTCAAATATGATGCAAAATCTGAACTGGATTGCAGCCGCCATTTTTTTATCTGCTCTGATTCTTGTCAGAAAAGTGCATCTGAATCCCATACTCGTTATGGGAATCTGCGGCCTTGTGGGCGCAGCGGTTTACCGGTAGGGTACTCCCCGGCACAGGCAGGATGCCGGCAGAAGCCAGGCGGCCGGTGCATTTACAGATACAGCCCGCCATCTAGTCTAAAAAGGTTCCGAGAAACTCTTCCCTGACGTTTGCCGGCACCAGACTTCCACCTGTCGCCCACACGATATGAACCGCGCTCTCTCTGTTTTTTCTGTACGCCCGAAGAAAGGCCGGAAGCTCCTTCTCCTGTTTTTCTCTGCAGGCCTCCAGCATGGCATCTAAAAGCTGAGGCCCCAGAAATCCTGCACAGGCGCTGGGTTCCGCAAAAATGCCCTCCGTCCTCATAAGCGCCCTCATGTAGCGATACAGTCTAAAATCTTTGACTGTAAAAATCCCATCCAGCATTGGCTCCATCACAGTTCCCACAAAGCCGGACGGGCGTCCCACAGCCAGCCCATCGGCGTGGGTTTTCCCCGTAAGTCCGATGTCCTGCACGCTTATTCTGCTGTGAAGTCCTGTGGCCATGCCTGCCAGCATACAGGGTGACTGCACTGGTTCTGCAAAAAAACAGTGCACAGAATCGCCGAAAATCATTTTCAGTCCAAAGGCAATTCCCCCCGGCGCGCCGCCTACTCCGCACGGAAGATAGACAAAAAGCGGTCTCTCCCTGTCCGGCTCCACTCCCTCGTCTAAGAGCTGGCGCTTCAGCCGGACAGCCGCGGCTGCGTACCCCAGGAACAGATTTCTGGAGTTTTCATCATCTACAAAGTAGCTGGACGGATCGAGAGCGGAAAGCCTCCTGCCCTCCCTGACAGCCCCGCTGTAGTCTGAACTGTATTCTCTTACTGTTACTCCATGTTTTCTCAAAAGCTCTTTTTTCCATTCCCTGGCATCGGATGACATATGAATTACTGTTTTATATCCCAGAGCAGCGCTCATAATCCCGATACTCAGCCCCAGATTTCCCGTTGAACCGGCCTGAACTGTGTGGCTGCCGAGAAACTCCCGGCACCTTTCTGACAGAAGTATCTCGCTGGAGTCCCCTTTTCTGAGAAGTCCTGCCTTCCCGGCAATTTCCTCCGTATGTTTCAGAATTTCATAGATGCCTCCCCGCGCTTTGACAGAACCTGCGATGGGAAGATGGCTGTCCTCCTTCAAAAAGAGCCTGCCTCCAAAGCCTCTAAAAGGCAGAGCCATCTCCTCTTTTGGCAGAAAGCAGGAAAATCCCTCTGCATCTTTCCTGTTATCCGACTTCAGGAACTGCTCCATCCACCGAATGGGAACAAGTGGGGACTCAATGATCCCTCCCTCCTTGGCCGTCTCCGGAAAACAGCGGGCAATCAGCGGCCCAAAATAAGACAGCCTTCTCTCTGCATCCTCTATATCTTCATATCCCAGTATCCTTCCCTGTCCATCCTTAAATTCCCGGCACATCTCCTCTGCCGGCTTCTTTTTGGGATTTGCCCAGAAAAGTTCCCCAGCCTGTGACGCCCTGCGGATCACCGGAATTCTGAATACGGTTGTCTCAAATGCTCTGTCCATATAGGTTCTCCTTTTTCCTTCTTTCCTGTGTATTGAATCCTTCGTTCCCTGCTGTTTCTGTCCGAAGCCTCCGCTTCTTCCTGCACTCCGCCATTTTATCATACAGCCTACAGGGGTTCAACAGGAAAGACCTCTGAATACACCGGGAGGATTGGCCTTGGAGCTTTCCAGATTGTAATTCCGGAATGGGCTCGCAGCTTCTCTAATCTATTTTATCTGAGGAAAAAGGGAAAAAGACTTGAAATCTCTGCCGGAAGCGTATAAAAAACACATGAAGATCTTAAAGCGTCAGTGACAGCGCCGGCGGTAAAATGCCCTGAAATGAGGAGGAGCCGGGCAGCTATGGCCGCCCGGCTTATTATGAAAAAAATATTACTCTCTTGTCGAGATGTATCTGTTCTTTACAGTTATAGTATAGGTATCATTTATGTACCTGATTTGTAGAAAATGTAAACAAAATTTGAACGAATGGTAAGGAATCTATGAATAACTGTGAACGCCGCCCCTTCACTTTTGTTTCACCATTTTTGCAAGGATTCTGTCATGCGGGAGAGAAAAAATATTTTGCCCTCCCGCCAGAAAAAAATCAGCTGGAACTGTCCGCCCCCGGATTCAGGGGGCGGGGCCGTGAGCGATGGCAGCCTCGACAGTGCAATTTTTTTGTTTCTTTGATTTCAATTATTTCTGTATTTTTCCTCACATCTTTCTTCCGGCATTCTTTTCCTTCGTGGCTCACTCAGGATTTTCCTTCTGGAGCAGAGAAAAAACGGGTCGCCTAGTAAAAGCCGCCTGACGCGGAAGCGTCAAAAAAAGAGGAAGCGGTTGTGCCGGAGCTGCACCCGCAGCCGCCTGCAGAGGCGGAACCGCTAAGAGGCATCACGCAGTTGGCAATTCCTGCGTCAAAGCCGCTCTGGTAGCCTGCTGAAAAACCGTCATTGAAGCCATTTCTGTAATCAGAATTTCCGCAGCGGCAGGAGTTAGAGTTTCCGCAGCAGGTATTGGAATTTCCACAGCAGGAATTAGAGTTTCCGCAGCAGGTATTGGAGTTTCCGCCGTCATCGCAGCATACTGTACAGCAGCGGCAGCACCTTCTTCTGCATCCGGAATTGCATCCACAGTTATTACATCTTCTAAAACAACACATATTTAATATCTCCTTGATTAATTTCCATTTATAATATATGGTATGTACAGAGGGACAATAGGTTCCTTGATTTTTGGAAATGCTTTAAGGAGGCTGTCCATGGGATTTAAAATAATTTCAGGTGATATTACAAAGTGCTGCACAGATGCCATTGTCAATGCGGCCAACACCTCTCTGCTCGGCGGCGGCGGGGTAGATGGAGCCATTCACCGGGCGGCAGGGCCTGAACTCCTCGCCGAGTGCCGGACGCTTCACGGCTGCCGGACGGGTATGGCCAAAATCACAAAGGGCTACCGGCTTCCTGCCAGGTATGTCATTCACACTCCGGGCCCCGTCTGGAACGGGGGCTCCCACGGAGAGGAAGAGCTTCTGGCTTCCTGCTACAGAAGCAGTCTTAAACTGGCTGTATCCTACGGCCTTTCTTCCATAGCTTTTCCTTCCATCAGCACCGGGATCTACCGTTTTCCCGTCGACCGGGCCGCGCGGATTGCCGTCTCCGTCATTCTGGGCTTTCTCGGGGAAAACCCATCTCTCAGAGAGGTCTTTATGGTCTGCTTTGATGCGCATACCCGCCAGGCATATGAACAGGCCCTGTGTGAACTGGAAAATTAAAATATCTAAGGAGAAAAATCTATGTTTAATACGGAAGCTATCATATGCTCTGAAAACGGCGTCTGGACTGCCCGCGCCTGCTGTCCGACCGTTCAGAAAGCTGAATCTGTCCGCGCAGGCTTTATAGGTCCTGTGCGCCAGATCAATATGTTCGCCGATCTCTATCGGGAGGGAAAAGATCTCGTGATAGAAGGGCCTGACAGAGAAACAGTAGAAAAAATAGCAGATATCTTAAATCATGCTGCCTGGGATCAGAAAGATTAACAGACGAGATTTAAAAAGGGGCTGGAAGATTTCTTCCGCCCCTTTCCGGGAATTCTCCAGAAGTTTTGCGACAGCGGACTTGAGATGCGCACTTCCGGCCGTCTGGTTGTCTTCGGGTTTTCTTCCAATAGATAAACGGTATACAAATCTCAAAAAGAACATAGAAAAAAGAAAAATTGATTTAATTTGGAAAAGTTTTTATAAATTTCTTGCTTTTTTTGATATTAATGCTATAATAATAGACATGGAAGCATAGCTCAGCCGGGATGAGCGTTCGCCTCACACGCGAGAGGTCATGGGTTCGAGCCCCATTGCTTCCATTTTTTTGCGCCCTTTTATTGGCAGGTAAAATGGGAGTTTTGCTTGTAAATACAAGGGGATTGCTCATTTCTGGTGATTAATTCATATTATACTATGATGCTAAAATATCACACAAAACTTTCCGAAGATGATACAGTCCGGGCGGCTAACGGTCCTCTTTTCAATTACATCACAGTTCCCAGCAGCTCTCTTCCCTTGTTTTAATGATTTTCTTATATTCTGTCCATACTATTCCTGAATATGCAGCAGCATAGGGTTTCACAGACACAGAAAAACACACAGAAAAAGGAGAATATTTATGAGACAGGCTAGAAGTACAAAGGCTGTGAGGACCATTCCCAAAGGAGCCTATGAATGCGGAACCACCTCTGATGAGCTTATGAACGGAGATTACAGGGACAGCCTGCATCCGGGATTAGATTTGCAGGGCAACGGCTATTACAGCGGCAGTGAGTCAGCAAGGACTGACTCTGCTGCCTTAAAAAATTCTGATTTTCCCGGCTGCGTGAAAGGAAAGCCTCAGGCTGGAGGCCCTGTTTAGGAACCGGCTCCCCGACTCAATCTGGCTGCCGCCCGCTTTTTAACCAGATGCTCTGCACTGACACGGAGAGCTGCATGGCCGGCGGCAGCCTTTTTGAATCCTTCCTGTTCCTTCTGGCCTCCTTTGCCTGATTCTTCTCTGTCACCGGCTTCCTGCCGTTTTCCTGTTTCTGCCCTGCTCTGTTGTATTACTAATTTTTGTCAAATTCAGGATTAAATGCGTAGAAGTTCTTGCTGTCCAGATGATCCTGCAGAATTCTCAGAGCTTCGCCGAAGCGCTGGAAGTGAACGATTTCCCTCTCTCTCAGGTAGCGGATGGGATCACATACCTCCGGGTCTCTTACCACCCGCAGGATATTGTCATAGGTGGTGCGGGCTTTCTGCTCTGCTGCCATATTTTCATGCAAATCTGTAATGGCGTCCCCTTTGCTCTGGAACTCACAGGCGTTAAACGGAATGCCTCCCGCAGCCTGAGGCCAGATTCCGGTTGTGTGATCGATGTAATACGGGCCAAAGCCGGACTCCTCAATCTGCTCTGGTGTCAGGTTCTTTGTGAGCTGATGGATAATCGCCGCCACAATTTCCATATGGGCCAGCTCCTCCGTACCGATATCCGTAAGAAGGCCCTTTGCCTCTGCATAGGGCATGGTGTAGCGCTGGGAGAGATAACGCATGGACGCGCCGATCTCGCCGTCCGGCCCGCCATACTGGCTCATAATAAACTGCGCCATCTTAGGATTCGTCTGAGTAATTTTTACAGGATACTGAAGTCTTTTCTCGTATCTCCACATACTCTACACCTCCCCTTCCCACGGCCATTTTTCTGTTATCCACGTCCAGCGGTCTGTACTCTGTACGGCATCTACCATCAGCGGTCCGTACTGACGCTGCCAGGCATCCATAGCCTCATCCCGGAGTCCGACTACATAATGGTAATAGCTGAGAGCCTCCTGATCCTCCGGGTGAGTGTCCAGGTATAAGAGCACGTCATCCATGGCAAAGCTGGCCTGGCAAAGCCTCTGTCTCAGGGCCTCTTTCGTCCACTCTCCCATATTTCTTTCCATTCCACTGTTTCCCACAGCCATTACCTGCACCTCCCCTTTAAAAATGGCAGATCGAGTTCAGGGAAAATCGTTCCTCTTGCAAATCCTGTCTCCATCTCATATGGTCTGCTCCATTTCTGCATTGGAACATAGGACATTCCCACTGGAAAATCAGCTGGATTGAACGGAAGGCTGCATTCAGAGCGGTCTCTCATTCTTCCTGCCTCCTCCTTGCTTCCCGGCATGAATACCCGGACAGAAGCGGATGACCCGTCTCTTCCGTCTGACCTCATACTGCCGCCGCAGGGTGCCGCGTAAGAGGAGGACTGAAAGCTCTGAAACCCCCAGTTCATATCGTCATAGCCTCCCATGCCGCACAGCTCCTGATGCTGCATTTCCTGCTGCCCGGCAGCTCCGTTTATGGAAGCATCCGAGTCAAATACCACGCTCCCTGCCTGACGCCAGTCCGCCTGAACGCTGTCTTCAAGCTGACGGCGCACGGATCTTGGGCTTTCTTCCCGAAATCCGTCAGAATACTGCTGCTCATAGCAATTCATACTTTATATGCCCTTTCCTGATTCGCTTACAATTTTATGATATGCCAGACTGCCTGTTTGCTGTTCCCTGCAGGCCGGCTGAGATTTTTAGAGTCTCCATCCCGCCGTCCCCTTATCATTCTTTACCCTGCCCTTCTGATTTTCCCTATATTCCTTCTTTCTTAACTTCCTTTTCCTCTCCTACTTTGCTATAATAGCTTACGTGCAGCAGGCTTTTCTTAACTTGTTTTATCGCAGTAACTGTTTTCCTGGCTGCCCTGACAAAAGGGCCGGAGGCAGAGCCGCTGTATCTTCATTACTGCAGATAAATCTGACATACGAGGTGTATTATGAAAATTATCATTATCGGCTGCGGCAAGGTCGGGCGAACCCTGACGGAGCAGCTTGCCACTGAGGCGCATAACATCACAGTTATTGACACAAATCCAAAAAAAATTCAGGAAGTGACGGAGGATCTGGACGTTCTCGGCATCACGGGCAACGGTGCCAGCATCAGCACACTTCAGGAAGCAGGCGTAGAGCAGGCGGACATTCTGATCTCTGTCACCGGTTCTGATGAGCTGAACCTGCTCTGCTGCCTGATCGCCAAAAAGGCCAGCCGGTGCCAGACAGTGGCCAGAGTGAGAAACCCCATGTACAGCCAGGAGATCGATTTTATCAAAGCGCAGATGGGCGTTTCCATGATCATCAATCCCGAGCTTGCGACTGCCCTTGAAATTTCAAGGCTTCTGCGTTTCCCGGCCGCTATCAAGGTAGATAACTTTTCAGGCGGCAGAATCCAGCTCGTCAAGCTGAAGCTGGACAGACGCATTCCTGTAGGCGGGATGAAGGTAATGGATCTTCCAAAGCGCTCAGGAAGTGATATTCTGGTCTGTGCAGTGGAACGCGATGATACAGTCTATATTCCAGACGGCAGCTTCGTCCTCCGTGAAAACGACACCATCTCCTTTGTTGCGGCAGGGGACAATGTCGTTCGTTTTCTCAAGGCCTTCTCCCTTCCGGCAGCTCCTGTGAAAAGCGTTATCATTGTCGGCGGAGGCACCATCGGCTATTATCTGGCCAAACAGCTCTCCAAAACCGGCATGAGAATCCGCATCGTGGAAAACAATCTGGAGAGATGTGAATTTCTGAGCGAAATGCTTCCAGAGGATGTGACCGTTATCCACGGAGACGGAACCGATCGGCACCTTCTGATGGAGGAAGGCCTCGGCCAGGCGGAGGCTTTTGTGACGCTGACTAATCTGGACGAGGAGAATATCCTTTTAGCCCTGTTTGCAAAAAAGAATTCCGGCGCAAAGCTGATTTCCAAGGTGAACCGCCTGGCCTTTGATGATATTATTGAGGAGCTGGACATCGGAAGCGTGATCTATCCCAAGTATCTGACCGCCGACTATATTATCCAGCATATACGCACCATGCGCCATTCTGCAGCCAATACGATTGAAACCCTTTACCGGCTTCTGGACAACCGGGTGGAGGCCCTTGAATTTTCCATTCTGGAGTCCTGTCCCGTGACAAATATTCCGCTGTCTGAACTCAGACTGAAGCCGGGATACCTGATCTGCTGTATCCGCCGCGGGGAACAGGCCTTTATTCCTGGAGGCAGCGACTCCATCCAGGTAGGGGATTCCGTTATCGTGGTTACTCTCGAGAGAGGCCGCCACGATATTCTGGACATTCTGGAAGGCAGGAGGTGATGGTATGAATTATTCCATGATTTCCTATATTGTGGGATGGATTCTGAACTTCGAAGGGCTTTTTATGCTTCTGCCCTGCCTGACAGCTGTGATCTACGGGGAGAAAGCCGGTTTTGCTTTTGTTGTCACAATGGCTCTCTGCTTTGTGATTGGAGTTCCTCTCACCATCCGAAAGCCTAAAAATATGGTTTTCTACACAAAAGAGGGATTTATCTCTGTTTCTCTGAGCTGGATTGTGATGAGCGTGATGGGTTCTCTGCCTTTCCTGTTCAGCGGCGCAACATCCAATCCCGTTGATGCTCTGTTTGAAACAGTCTCCGGCTTTACCACCACGGGAGCCAGCATATTCAGCGATGTGGAAAGCCTGCCCTACTGCATTCTGTTCTGGCGAAGCTTTACTCACTGGATCGGCGGAATGGGCGTTCTCGTCTTTATCCTGAGCCTGCTTCCTCTTACAGGAGGCTATCACATGAATCTGATGAAGGCAGAAAGCCCGGGTCCCTCTGTGGAAAAGCTGGTTCCTAAGCTGCAGTCCACTGCCAAAATCCTGTATTCTATCTATATCGCGCTGACGCTGCTTGAGATCCTGCTTCTTCTGGCAGGAGGGATGCCTCTGTTTGACACTCTGACCCTCTCCTTCGGAACAGCAGGAACAGGAGGCTTCGGAATCAAAAACGACAGTATGGCAGGGTATTCGCCCTATCTTCAGAATGTCGTAACCGTGTTTATGATCCTGTTTGGCGTAAACTTCAGCTTTTATTTCCTTCTTCTGCTGCGAAAGCCCAAAAAAGCCTTCCGCATGGAAGAGGTTCGCTGCTACCTGGGAATTATCGCCGCCACGATTGTTATTATCACCATTAATATTAAAGACTTTTATCCTTCCGTCGCACAGGCCTTCCAGCAGGCAGCCTTCCAGGTCGGTTCCATCATCACCACAACCGGATACGCCACTACCGATTTCAACACATGGCCTCAGGTGTCCAAGACCATCCTGGTGATGCTGATGTTTGTCGGTGCCTGCGCCGGAAGTACCGGCGGCGGAATCAAGGTTTCCCGCTTTGTTATCCTTCTTAAGACAATTAACAAGGAGCTTCACCATTTCCTCCATCCAAAGGCAGTGCGCAAAATTTCCATGGACGGGAAGCTTGTAGAGCACGAGGTGGTCCGCTCCATCAATGTTTTTATGATTGCCTATGTCCTCATATTTTCTTTTTCTGTCCTTCTTGTGGGCTTTGACAATCAGGATCTTGTGACAAATTTTACAGCTGTAGCGGCCACCCTGAACAATATCGGACCCGGCCTTGAGATGGTAGGCCCCGCCCAGAATTTCGGCCTGTTTTCTAACGGCGCAAAATGTGTACTGATATTTGATATGCTGGCCGGAAGGCTTGAAATTTTTCCTCTTCTGATTCTGTTTGTGAGGGATACCTGGAAAAAATTTTAACGTCAGAAATTTTCTGCTTTCTGACAGAGAGGGGCAGTCAGCTTTTATGCTGACTGCCCCTCTCTGTTTATTATGCCGTCTCCTCCGAATACGTATCTCTCCGGGGGATGCACACTCGCCGCAGGAGTGTCTTGGCTCCCTTCGGCCCCCCGCCAGGCTTCAGGCCTCGGCTCTCTTTGACTGTCTGCTCAGATATTTGATAATCTCTTTTCTGGTGACAATGCCGATGAAATTTTTCTGATCGTCCAGTACAGGAACAAAGTTCTGATTCATTGCCTTGCCCAGCAAATCCTCCATGGCACATCCCGCCAGTACTGGCTGATTGTCCAGCCTTCTCGGTACCTCTGTCACCTGGACCCGATCCAGTCCCTTAAAAGTAAAGTCAAATTTATTTTTAATACCCCACAGCAGATCCCCCTCTGTGATCGTTCCCACATATCTGCCCTGACGGGTGATAATCGGCATGGCCGCATACTGGTAACGCTCCATTTTATCAAGGGCCTCCTTCAGAGTTTCATCCTCGTAAATAAAAGCTACATCGCTCTTGGGTGTTAAAAAAAATAAAATATTCATTGTCTTATTCTCTCCTTGTTGTCTAATACCATGCAGTGCTTCCGAATACTTTCGTTTCCGCCTGCTCTCAGCTGTCTGATCTTCTAATATCCCAGAGGCTCATTGACAAATACTACCTCTGCCTTCATCCCGTTAACCGGGCGCTCCAGAATTACCGTGGCGCGGCAAAGTCTTGACGGGCTCATACATTCGTAGCAGCAGTCTCCCGCCGCGCAGGGCGTGTCTGCCTGAAGGCGCTTCGCATTCAGAGGAGCCGCCACATTCCTGGCCCTCTGCCATGCACTGTTCAGGTCGGGAGTGATTTTGTTTGAACCCACCACAAAAAACACTTTTTTGGGGCCAAACAGTGTTTCTGACACCCGGTTTCCATTTCCGTCAATATTTACCAGCTCCCCTGTCTCCGAAACTCCATTCGCACTGGTTATGTAAATATCGGCAGCTCTCGCCCGCAGGAGTGTATCCATCCCCGGTGTCAGCCAGTGCCAGATCACCTCATTTTCCTCAGCCAGCACACGGTCAAGCCCCATCTCCTTAAGCGTCATGGAACCTCCAAAGGCAACACGGCATCCGCGGATCTCCCTCTTCAGATAACTGGCCGCCTCCTCTTTTGTCTGGAAAAAAGAAGTCTGAAACTCGTGTCTTTCAAAATTTTTCCTGAGAACTTCTATATTCATGTCTGTCTCCCCATATACAGGCCGCGGCCTCTCTGCTTTCTCCTTCTGCCCTGCTTCTGCAGACGCCCCAGCCTTATCCTCTCCTGTCGATTTTCAGGGCAGAACCTTCTCCTTTTATGATCTTAACTTTTTCCTGAGAATATGTCAACCGGATTTGACACGGAACTTATTACCCGGAGCCCTCCCGTTCATTCCAGTATCTCTGGATTTATGACGCAGAGCTTTGCAGCCTTTTTTCCTTCTCCTTTCACAGACTGAACAAACCTCTGTTTTCCTCCTTGACGTTCTTTTGTCCCAGAAAAAAACGCTCCGAGCGGAATCTGCAATTACTTCCGTTCAGAGCGCATTTTTTCTTTCACTCTGGCTAAGCCAGCTCACAGCCTGCCGCTTCCTACTCCAGGTAATCCAGGGCATCAACAGGCTGTCCGCCCTGCCTGAGCTCGAAGAATACATTATTCCCCTCAATGGAATAATATTTTGTGGGTTCCGCCACATATCCGATGGTATCGCCCTTATAGAGGTATTCCCCCTCCACAGCCTTCACATCCTTAAGCTGGCCGCAGATCGCAGTGTACTCGTTGCCCAGATCCATGACGACATAGTTGCCGATCTCCTCATTAGAGCCGCATTCTGTAACCCGGGCATTGGCGGGCGCCAGGACAGGGCTGCTCACATCGCTCTGGATAATCAGAGCCGGATTGCATTTGTACTGATCCAGAGTCGGAAAATAGATTGTCGTATCCATGCTGTAATCGAGGATAATATTTCCCATTACAGGCCAGGCCAGCTTGTCAGTCTCCTTGAAATCAAGGGTCAGTGCTTTGGCGCTGGTGCCTGAGGCTTCTGCTCCTGCATCGGCCTCTCTGTCTGCAGCTTCTCCACCGGTATCCTTTTTGTCTTCCTTTGAATACTCTGCATTGGAGCTTCCTGCCACCTTTGTGTCCTCGTCTGTAGCCTCGGCGGCATTTTCTGCTGATTTTTCCTCAGCCTGCGGCTGCGGGTTCTGCTCCACAATGTACCCGCCCGTTTCCGGGACCTCCAGATATGGATTTTCCTCCACTCTATCGCTTCCCTGTCTGAATTTCACTGTCCCTGCTGCGGCAACAATAGTCAGCAGGCCTAATACCATCATTCCCAGAAGAACTTTGTCCCTGAGCAGCTGGTTCATCTTTTTTTTCACGCTTATCACCTCGGTAATATTCTTACCAAACCGAGGCGACTTATTCAGAAATCAAAACAATATTTTTATAGTAAAATTTCAGCAGTTCCTCCGCCGTATACCCCTCCTTCGCCTTCTCATTTGCCCCCCACTGGTCAAAGCCGTAGCCGTGTCCACTTCCCTCAGTTACGCAGCGGATTCCCGATTCCATCTTTTCAAAGGAGAAGGCGCAGGATTTGAGGCCCAGAGCGTACTGGATCTCCTCCCCTGTGTACAGCTTCTCTCCCGCCTTCACCTGGCTGACGTACCCGGCACTGTCCTTTTCCACAATCTGTATACTTTCAAAAGCAGTGTCCGCAGACAGCTCAGGCGAATTTTCCATCCCGTTTAATCGTTTACAGAACTCCTCCGGCGTAAACGTCTCCACTGTCAGATACCCCGGCGAATTCACATCCCCCGGACAGTCGACAGAGACCAGGTATGGATGCAGCTCATCCCCCTCTCTCGTCTTTCCCGCGCTGATCCCGTGGAACAGCGGATCAATAGGGCTGCCGTCAAAGGTAAGGATCTGCCCCTCTGTTTCTTTCGCCGCATCTGCAAACTTGTTGTAATACCGGAGGAAATAATCCTTTCCCCAGAGCTCCTGCATGCCGCTCTCAGTCAGAATATCCAGATCCAGAGCCGATTCCGGTATTGAATGCTCCTCCCCCATACCCCCGTACAGGTACGTCCTGGCAATGATCATCTGGGCCTTGATTGTCTCCAGCTCATACTCTGCCGGAATCTGCTCAGCAACAATGCCGATCAGATATTCCTCAAGAAGAACTGGCTGCTCTGCCCCTTCCCGATCCAGGACAATCACCCGCTCTCCCTCTCCTATCTGCGAGGATGACACAACACCTGCCATTGCCGTTCCCCCCTGACGGCCTGTCCACGCCATCGTTAGGACATAGGGAAAGATCAGTGACGCCACACACACTGCTGCGATACGCTTCATAGGAAAACCACTCCATTTCTGAAAATTATTTTCTGTACGTTTCAAATGTGTTCTGGACATTCTGAGGTAAATAAAAGATCTGGCGTGCATATCAGCTGAAGAAAAGAGGACAGAAAAAGGTTCCAGCTGTTTTTACAGTTTATGTGTCTCTGTGCAGATTTATGACTGGCTGACTTTCCATCATATCATTCGGATATGCTATTCTCTCCGAGGGAGGTGCACTCGCCGCAGTTGTGTTTTGGCTCCCTTCGGGCGCCGGCGGCGAATGACGATCACAATTGAAATTTAGTAAAAATTATGGTAAAATCCAATTAAATTTCAGAACTGGAAAGGAGATTTTCATTATGGAAAAAGAATTGCTGAACTATGTAAGTGAAAAGTCCCACGAACTTATGAATTCTGCCAGCTGCTGCGCGGAGGCAAAGGCTGCGGCAAAGGCATGGCTGGAGGCAGCGGGAACTGACCGAGAGGCCGAGGCTACAAGACAGTACCTGAAAGAGCTGGAAGCCGATATTGTGACCGCCGAAGGGCTGGAAGCCTTTGCCGAGTCTGAGGCAGGAATCAAAGTGTTTGGCGACAAGGCTGGCCAGATAGCTGCCCACGCCAGAGAAATCAGGGCTGCCGGAGCGAAATACTGCGACTGCCCGGCCTGCACAGCCGTAGCGGCCATTCTCGAGAAAAAAGATGAGATGCTGAGATAAGGAAAAAGCTGGCAGAATCCCTGTCAGCTTTTTCCTTATCTGCTATGATTACAGCTCCACCTTCACCTTGTCAAGGTGCCAGATGTCCTTTACATACTCCTCAATGGTTCTGTCAGAGGAGAACTTGCCTGAGCAGGCAGTATTTAAGAGCGCCGCCTTTGCCCACCACTCCTGATTCTTGTAGGCCTCCTCCACGCGCTTCTGAGCCTCGGCGTAGGAGCGGAAGTCCTTGAGAATAAAGTAGGTGTCCGCCTTTGCGCTGTTCTTTGTATTTAACAGGGAGTTATAGATATCCCTGAACAGCTCCGGATCCTCCGGTGCATAGTAGCCGTTGATCAGCTGCATCAGCACCCGTCTGATCTCCTGGTCTGTGTTGAAGATTTCAACCGGATTGTAGCCGCCGTTGTTCTCGTAATTGATCACCTCGTCGGAGGAAAGTCCGAAGATGAATGCATTCTCCTTTCCAACCTCCTCCACAATCTCCACATTGGCTCCGTCCATGGTTCCAAGAGTCAGCGCTCCGTTCAGCATGAACTTCATATTTCCCGTGCCGGAAGCCTCCTTGCTGGCTGTGGAGATCTGCTCGCTCACATCGGCTGCCGCAAAGATGATCTCTGCGTTGGACACGCGGTAGTCTTCGATAAATACCACCTTGATCTTTCCGTTAATCGACTTATCGTGGTTGATCACATCTGCCACGGAATTGATGAGCTTGATGGTCTTTTTGGCAATCTGATAGCCTGCCGCTGCCTTTGCTCCGAAGATGAAGGTTCTCGGAACCATCTCCATATTCGGATTATCCTTCAGCTGATTGTACAGATACATTACATGGAGGATGTTTAACAGCTGCCTCTTGTACTCGTGAAGTCTCTTCACCTGCACGTCAAAAATCGATCTCGGATCTACATCAATGCCGTTGTGCTCCTTGATGTATTTTGCAAGGCGCAGCTTGTTGTGGTACTTGATATTCATAAATTCCTGCTGGCACTTCTTGTCGTCTGCATAGACCTTCAGCTTTGCAATCTGAGGCAGGTCTGTGATCCACTCGTCCCCGATCTTGTCTGTCACCCAGGCTGCCAGCTCCGGATTTCCGTGAAGCAGGAATCTTCTCTGGGTAATGCCGTTCGTCTTGTTGTTGAACTTCTCCGGCATCATCTCGTAGAAATCTTTTAATTCCTGATGCTTTAAGATCTCCGTGTGCAGCTTCGCAACGCCGTTTACAGAGAAGCCGGCTACAATGGCCAGATGCGCCATCTTCACCTGTCCGTCAAAGATAATGGCCATCTTTCTGACTTTCTCATAGTTGCCTGGATACTTCTTTTCCACCTCGATTAAGAAGCGGCGGTTAATCTCCTCCACGATCTGGTAAATACGCGGAAGCAGGCGGGAGAACAGCTCGATCGGCCATTTCTCGAGAGCCTCGGACATAATCGTGTGGTTTGTGTAGGCACAGCACTTGGTGGTGATGGCCCAGGCCTCATCCCACTCAAGTCCCTCCACATCCAGAAGGATTCTCATAAGCTCGGCGATAGCCACAGTCGGATGGGTATCATTTAACTGGAAAATCACCTTCTCTGGCAGCTTATGGATATCGCTGTGTGTTTCCTTGTACTTGGCAACGGCTCTCTGCACGCTGGCGGAGATGAAGAAGTACTGCTGCTTTAAGCGCAGCTCCTTGCCGGAATAGTGATTGTCGTTGGGATAGAGTACCTCTACCAGATTCTTGGCCAGATTCTCCTCTTCCACCGCCTTCTGGTAATCTCCCTTGTCGAAAGCCTGAAGGCTGAAGGAGTTGAGAGGCTGTGCGTCCCAGATACGCAGAGTGTTTACCACGTTGTTGCCGTAGCCCACAATCGGCATGTCGTAGGGGATGGCCATAACGGAGCGGTATCCCTCCTGCACAAAATGGTTTCTGCCGTTTTCCCAGACCGTCTTTACATAGCCGCCGAATTTAACCTCTGTGGCGTACTCTGCCCGGCGAAGCTCAAAGGGATAGCCGTTCTTCAGCCACTCGTCCGGCACCTCCAGCTGGTAACCGTTTTCAATCTTCTGTTTGAACATGCCGTAGTGGTAGCGGATGCCGCAGCCGTAGGCCGGATAACCCAGAGTCGCCAGGGAATCCAAAAAGCAGGCGGCGAGCCTTCCGAGGCCCCCGTTTCCAAGCGCCGGATCCGGCTCCTGATCCTCAATGGCATTTAAGTCAAAGCCCAGCTCCTCGAGAGCCTCCTTGATTTCCTTCTGTGCTCCGATGTTGATAATGTTGTTTCCCAGCGCACGTCCCATTAAAAACTCCATGGACAGATAGTATACGATCTTCGCATCATCGCGGTCGTAGGCCTTGTGCGTTGCAATCCATTCGTCTATAATCACATCCTTAACGGCATAAGCGACAGCCTGATAAACCTGCTGCGGGGTAGCCTCGTCAATGGTTTTCCTGTACTGGTTCTTTACATTGTCAATTATGCTCTTTTTAAATGTTTCCTTGTCAAATGTCTGCATCTTCTATCCTCCTGATAAGCGGTTTTCACTCTCCGGCGTCCGGAAAGCCGCTGGCGGTTCCATACCGCCGCGGCCCTGCCTTCCGCCTGCCCGGAAGCTGCCCTCACTGCCTAAAAGCTGCCCCCTGCCTGGTCTGCAACGCCGGATTTTGGCTGACGAAATCAGCCAATCTTTTCAACGCCGAGCATTACCTTTTCCCCGTTGATGTTCCACTCTTTTGCGTATCCGCCTGTCTGTCCCGGTAAAATCTCGTCTGCCAGCACTTCGCTTCTGATCTCTTCCCCGTGCCCTGCAAAGATCTCTGCAATCTTCTCATTGCCGTTTACAAAGACGCGGATGTGGTTCATCACCTCGAAGCCTGCTTCCTTCCTCATGGTCTGAATCTTGCTGATGATCTCTCTCACAAAGCCTTCCTCGAGAAGCTCCGGCGTCAGGTTGGTGTCAAGCACCACCATCACCGTATTGTCTCCCTCGGAGACATATCCCTCAACCTGGGCTGCGTCGATCAGCAGATCCTCCTTCGTGAGAACCACCTCTGCTCCGTCAAAGTCAAAGGTCAGTGCGCCCTTTTCATTCAGCGTATCCATGGCAGCATTGCCGTCGATCTCAGAGAGAGCCTTCCTGATATTGCCCAGCTGCTTTCCGTATTTCGGGCCTACTGTCTTAAGCTGCGGCTTGAAGCTGTAGGAGGTGAAGGCGCGCACATCGTCTGTAAACTCCACTGTCTTAACATTCAGCTCATCTTCAATGATCTCCTGATAGAACTCAGGAAGCGCTCTCTCTGCCTTCACAAACATCTTTCCAATCGGCTGACGGTTCTTGATATTTGCCGTATTTCTGGCAGCACGGCCAAAGACTACAATCTTTAAGACCTCATCCATGTAGGCCTCCAGCTCCTTGTCAATATGGCTCTCCTCGGCAGTCGGGAAGTCACACAGATGCACGCTCTCAGGAGCCGTCTTATCAATATTTCTGACCAGGTTCTGGTAGATATCCTCGCACATGAACGGGATCATGGGAGCAGCCACCTTCGCTACAGTCACGAGAGCTGTGTAAAGCGTCATGTAGGCATTGATTTTGTCCTGCTCCATTCCCTTGGCCCAGAAGCGCTCACGGCTTCTTCTCACGTACCAGTTGCTCATATCATCCACAAAGTCCTGAAGGGCTCTCGCAGCCTCCGGGATCCTGTAATTTCCAAGATTGCTGTCCACTTCCTTGATCAGGGTGTTTAATTTGGACAGCAGCCACTTATCCATAACCGGCAGCTTATCGTACTCCAGTGTATATTTTGTGGCGTCAAAGTTATCTATATTCGCATAGAGCACGAAGAATGCATAGGTATTCCAGAGAGTGCCCATGAACTTTCTCTGTCCCTCCATCACGGCCTTTCCGTGGAAGCGGTTGGGCAGCCACGGCGCGCTGTTGATGTAGAAATACCAGCGGATGGCGTCTGCACCGTAGGTAGCCAGGGCGTCAAACGGATCCACCGCATTTCCCTTGGACTTGCTCATCTTCTGTCCGTTCTCATCCTGGACATGGCCGAGGACAATTACGTTTTTGTACGGAGCCTTGTTGAAGAGAAGCGTGGAGATGGCCAGCAGAGAATAGAACCAGCCTCTCGTCTGATCCACGGCCTCGGAGATAAAGTCGGCCGGGAACTGCTGCTCAAACAGCTCCTTGTTCTCAAAGGGATAATGGTGCTGAGCAAACGGCATGGAGCCAGAGTCAAACCAGCAGTCAATCACCTCCGGAACGCGGTGCATCTCCTTTCCGCACTTCGGGCAGCGGATGGTCACTGCGTCGATAAACGGACGGTGAAGCTCAATATCGTCCGGACAGTTGTCGGACATGCTCTTTAACTCCTCAATGCTTCCCACAGAGTGCTGGCATCCGCACTCGCACTCCCAGATATTGAGAGGCGTTCCCCAGTAGCGGTTTCTCGATACGCCCCAGTCCTGTACGTTCTCCAGCCAGTCGCCGAAACGGCCCTTGCCGATGCTCTCAGGGATCCAGTTGATGGTATTGTTGTTGCGGATCAGGTCGTCCTTCACCGCTGTCATCTTGATAAACCAGGACTCTCTCGCATAGTAGATGAGAGGAGTATCACAGCGCCAGCAGTGGGGATAGCTGTGCTCAAAGTTCGGCGCGGAGAATAAAAGTCCTCTCTCCTCCAGATCCTTTAACACCAGCGGATCTGCCTTTTTGCAGAAGGTTCCTGCCCAGGGAGTTTCCTTTGTCATCTCACCCTTGGCATCCACCAGCTGCACAAACGGAAGATCATAGTTTCTTCCCACCTTGCTGTCGTCCTCACCGAAGGCAGGGGCAATGTGAACCACTCCGGTACCGTCTGTCAGCGTTACATACGTATCGCAGGTTACAAAGTATGCCTTCTTGTGCTGTTTTTCACAGATGCTGGAAGCGCAGTCAAACAGCGGCTCATATTCCTTGTACTCCAGATCTTTTCCCACGTAGGTCTCCTTCACCTCGTAGCTTCCCTCTCCGAGAACGGTGTCGCAGAGTGCCTGAGCCAGGTAGTAGACGGTTCCGTCTTCCTTCATCTGGACCTTCACATAAGTTTCATCCGGGTTCACGCAGAGTGCCACGTTGGAGGGCAGTGTCCAGGGCGTTGTGGTCCAGGCCAGGATATAGGCATCCTCGCCCTTTACCTTAAATTTGGCGATAGCGGATTTCTCTTTTACATCCTTGTAGCCCTGAGCCACCTCATGGCTGGAAAGAGGTGTTCCGCAGCGCGGACAGTAAGGCACAATCTTGAATCCCTTATAGAGCAGCCCCTTCTCCCAGATCTGCTTTAAGGCCCACCACTCAGACTCGATGAAATCATTGTGATAAGTTACGTAAGGGTGATCCATGTCAGCCCAGAAGCCGACGGTGGCGGAGAAATCCTCCCACATCCCCTTATACTTCCAGACGCTCTCCTTGCAGTGGCCGATGAACGGCTCCAGGCCGTACTGCTCGATCTGCTCCTTGCCGTCAAGGCCCAGCATCTTCTCCACTTCCAGCTCTACCGGAAGTCCATGGGTATCCCATCCTGCCTTCCTGGGAACCATGTAGCCCTTCATGGTGCGGTATCTGGGGATCATATCCTTGATAACACGTGTCAGAACGTGGCCGATATGAGGCTTTCCGTTTGCCGTAGGCGGACCGTCGTAAAAGGTGTAGGTCGGGCCCTCCTTGCGGCTCTCGATACTTTTCTCGAAAATCTTGTTGTCAGCCCAGAATTTCTCTGTCTTTTTTTCTCTCTCCACGAAATTCATGTCGGTAGAGACCTTGTCATACATGCTTTTTTCCTCCTGTCTGGTGAAATTTCGTGTATGCAGAAGCAGTAAATATTAAAATAGAATCCTGCCCCGCAGGATTCTCCGCCTGCGGCGGATCCCATCAGCGGCATGTTCTTTTCCGCCGCAGTGCGATCCTCGCGGAGCGTTTTTGTTTCATAGGAATGCAGTTTCCTATGAAATAAAAAAACCTTCGTCCTGTAAAAGGACGAAGGCATACACTTACCTCGTTTAACCACCTGTTACTGCATACTTCATATGCGCTCCCTCTAACGGCGGACACCGGCTCAGCTTAATGAGATGGGAAAACGCAGCTTCCTTCACTGAAATTCTGCCCTTCTCTTCTGTTCAGCCTGCAACTCAGGAGTGATCTTCACGCCTTCCTACTTGCGGCGGGCTCACACCGTCCCCGCCTCGCTGCGCCTTTCGGCAAAGCACTACTGTCTCCGTCACAGTTTTTATGGTCTGATTGTTGTTCCAGTATACATCTGACAGTATACCGCTATTATTGTAAACAGTTTCCATTAAAAAGTCAAGGCTTGCTTAAAAAGCGCTTAAAGACGGTGCAGAGCAGACAGGCGCTTGTCAGTCAAACAGAAACAGAATCTTCTGGTACTCATCCAGGAACATGTTTTCCCTCGTCACAAGGGTAGTTTCCGTGTCGAGCTTATCGCCCTCCACGCCTCTTCTGCTTAAAATTTCCCAGGCCTTCTCCACTCCCAGATAGCCCATGGCGTAGGGATTCTGCACGATCAGCGCATCCACCTCCCCCGTTTCAAGCATTCCCACAGAAACCGCATTGCTGTCAAAGGCTACCACGCTTATGTCATCCTTCTTATTCAGATCCCGGATAGCCCAGCCCACGCCAAGGCTTGTCCACTCGTTGAACGTGGTAATCACATTGATTTCCGGATGGGTCGAGAGCAGGCCCTTCGTGGCAGCCCTCGTGTCATCTATGGCAGAGGGCACATTGATCGTTACAATTTCTTTTACCCTGCTGTCCTTTTTTGCCTCCTCCCGGAAGCCCTGCTCCCGCTGCTGGCCGTTGGCCGTGTTCTCGTCAAAGTTTACAATCCCGATAAAAAGCTCCCCGTCCGTTCCGTCAAGGGCGGCCCGGGCGGCCATTCTCCCAGCCTCCTCATTGTCCGTTCCGATGCGGAACTTTACTGCGCTGCTGTTCACATCGCTGTCTATAACTACCACAGGAATCCCCTTGGCTGCAGCCCAGTCTACAGCCTCGGCATTTTTATTGAAATCGACGGCAGAAATCACCAGGGCGTCGGCTCCGTTTTCCACAGCCTTATAGATCATCTCGTTCTGTGTTGCGTAATCCTCCTCCGATTCCGGTCCCTCGGTAATAAGTGAAACATTGTATTCCGTTGCAGCCGCGCCTGCCCCCGCAAACACAGACTGAAAGAATGCGGACTCTGTGGATTTCACAATCATTGCCACCTGGTATCTCTCCTGCCTGCGGCTCATATGGGCGGCCGTTCCTCCAAGCAGAGCAATCACAGCCGCAAGCAGGAGAAGAAAGACTGTTTTTATCCTTCTAGCGTGTTTCATAAATCTCCTCCTTCACCTTCGGCATGCGGATGGAAACTTTGGTTCCCTCATCCAGCTCGCTCTCTATGGTTATTCCATACTGCTCGCCAAAGTATATTTTCACCCGGTCATTGACGTTTTTGATTCCGATGCCTCCCGTCTGTCCCTTTACCTCCCGGTGGAGAATCCTGTCGCACTGTTCCTTTGTCATGCCGACTCCATTGTCCTCCACAGTAAAGACCACATCATCCCCGTCCTCATAAATGCGGATTTCAATGAATCCTTCATCGATCATCCGGTTCAGACCGTGATAGATGGCATTTTCAATGATCGGCTGGAGAGTGATCTTATTGCAGTAATAGCACAGACAGCTCTCCTGTACATCAAAGCTGTACTGAAACTGGTTTTTATAGCGAAATTTCTGAATCTGCAGGTAGCTTTTGGCGTGTTCTACCTCCTTCTCCACCGGAATCAGCTCGTGCCCCTTGCTGATGCTGATGCGGAACAGCCTGGCCAGGGCGTTCACCATTTCCACAGCATCCCCGTTTCTCCCCTCCTCGCACATCCAGGCAATGGAATCCAGGGTATTGTACAGGAAATGAGGGTTAATCTGGGCCTGGAGCGCGCGAAGCTCTGTTTTTCTCAGAGCAATCTCCTCCTTCCTCACCTGGTTCATCAGCTCCTGAATCCGTATAACGAGATGGCCGAAGGCGTGTGAGAGAGACGTGACCTCTCTGCTTCCGTAGGCGGGCACATAGGAAAAGCCCTCCGCATTGGCCTCAAACTCTCCCATGGCTTTATTTAGGCTCAGAAGCGGCCTGGAAATATAGCGGGAGAGCACAATGCTGCTGATAATGGTGGCCGTCAGCACTGCCATGAGCAGGGCAGCCAGCAGAAGCACGCAGCTCTTTAGCCGCTCCTCTATCAGCTCATCCACGAAGCTGACTGCCACGATGCGCCAGTCGCTCCCTTCCTTTGTATGTATGGTGTAAATGACCCCGCTCTCCTCATAGGTACCGTCAGGACGCCGGGCCATGTCCGCCGTATTCTCCTCCTTCAGTCCGGCAAAGATAAGCTGCTGCTGAGGATGATAGACGATGTTTCCCTGCCTGTCTATGATAAAGCAGTATCCGTGGTTTCCTACTCCCACATTGTCCACGTAGCTGGCTATCTGGGAGAAGCGAGAGTCCAGAACTACAATCTGCTCCCCCTTATCCCTCGTTTCCACCAGGCTTGAGATGGAGACCACCCACGGATACTCATTGAGAAGAAGGCTTTCCACATGGGGCTTTGATATTACGATTTCCCCAGGTCCCGGTACTGTCTGAGGGTCAAAGGACAGATTTTTCAGCGGGTGATCCTTGAACGTTTTCCTCCCTGTCCACGCGCCTGTCAGCTCTCCTGTATCGGGATCATAGGTGGTGACTGCCGCCACGTCTGTGCGCATGTCAACCATGCTGTTTAAGCTCTCGTCCATCTTTACCCCGCCCTCTGCGAAGAGATTTTTGATCAGTTCCAGAGAGCTGTTGATGTCGTCCATATAATTGTCCACGATATTGACAACCTGAACAGCCGCCTGATCGCTGAATGTCTTCACATTCTGGATCATCGAGTGCCGGTAGGTGGTGACGAAGATGATCATTCCCGCCAGCAGGCACACAAACACCATGGACACCACCAGGGCGGCCATCATGCCGGCGCTGCTGAAACTGCTTCCGGCCCGCTTTTTCTTGCTTTTCTCCCCTTTTTTCATGCCTGCCTCTCCTCCTGGGTAAGCTGACGCCTCAGCATGTTCGGCGAAACTCCCTCATATTTTTTAAAGCAGTAGCTGAAATAGTGCTGGTCATTGTAGCCGCAGGCCTCCGACACCTCGCGGATTTTCATTGCCGTATTTAAGAGCAGGATTTTGGCCGTCTCCATCCTCTTTTTTGTCAGATAATCCACAAAGCTGTTTCCCGTACGCTTCTTTATCAGGGCGCTTAAATAATTGGGGCTCACGCCAATCTCCGTGCTGGCTGACATTAAAGACAGGTCTGCGTTAGAATAATTATCCTCAATATAGCGAATCGCCCTGTCGCATATATCCATGCTGCTCTTCGTCTTATGCTCAGCGATCCGATCCCTGGCCGCCATGCAGAAATGAACAAAATGTTCTGAAGCATCCTTCAGGGAGCTGTCGAGAAAGGCCATCTGCTGCATAAACGGATCTGCCTTCAGAGCCGCTGCATCGGATTCGGCTGACATGGAATACATGATCCGGCAGACGCAGGACAGAATTTCCACCAGCATAAAGTTGACCTTTTCCCTGGAATTGTTCTCGTCCTTCAGGCAGCCGAACACCTCCCACAGATAGCTTTCCAGCTCCTCCCTGGCTCCTCCCCTTATCTTCTCTTCGATGTTTGCTACCACTTTCATCACATAGTCCATGTCCACGCCGGAAAACGGCTCCTCATCTATAATGTACCTGACTCCGCCCTGGCCGCTTCTGCCTGCATAGCGCATGGCATTGACCGCATCCCTGTAGGCCTCAGACAGATCCGTAAAACCCTGGACTACACGGCTGGCGCCCAGGCTGCATCTCAGATTCAGAATACGGGCAGAGCTCTGGACAATGTCGTCTGCCAGAATGTGCAGATACTTGTCAAAGGATGCCGGTGTGCTCCACAGCACGGATACAATCTTGTCCTCCAGAAAAAAGCTCTCATATTTGATATATTTTTTCAAAATGGTATCTACTGCATGAACATGGCTGTGCTCTGTGCAGTTGTTTCCATTTTCGTCGCGAAAAGTAACTGCCGTCACCAGATACCGGATACTCTCGCTCTCCGGCTTTATCATGCCGCAGGCCTGTGCCTGAGCTTTCAGCAACTGCTCCCTTTCCGGCGTGCTGGCCATCTGAAAGCTGTCTAACAGAAGTGGAAGAAGAAATTCCGAAATATTGATCTCATTTTTTCTGCGCTCGGCAAACTCGGAGAACAGACGGTCGATCTTCTGCTTAATCTGAATGAGATTTTCTGTCAAATCCGCCATGGAGATCGGCTTGAGCATGTAGCTGATAATATTGTACTGAATCGCCTGCTGGGCATAAGAGAAATCGTCAAAACCGCTGAGGAATGCGATCTGTGTAGCTGGACGGATCTCTCTGACCTGCCTGGCCAGCTCCACGCCGGAAATAAACGGCATCCGTATATCCGTGAGAAGAAGATCCGGCTCCTTCTCCCCCACCAGCTCCAGGGCTTCAATCCCGTTTTCAGCCTCTCCCACCACCTGAAATCCAATTTCCTCCCAGTTAATCCTGCGGATAATGGCTCTCCTCAATTCCTCCTCATCATCTGCAACTACTACTGTATACATAAATCCCTGTGCCCTCCGTTGATTTTCTCTTTGCATTTTCCTGTTATTTTATCACAAAAGGCGGGGGATGTATAGAAAAATACCTGGAGCCGGCAAATAAGGAGAGCGGAGGCAGTGGAAGAAGGGCAAGCGTTCTGAGACTGACAAAGCCGCGTCTGCCTCTCTTCTTTTCTGTTTTGTTATTTTTTTGTCAATTCATTTTGCATTTTTTACATTTTATGATATACTTTTACGCAATTAACACATACTATTCTACAAATTTTTACAAGGAGAACGCTATGGAGCCACGAAACCTTACTTTATTGACAGACCTGTACGAGCTTACCATGATGCAGGGCTATTTTCACGAGAAGGATGCCAACGAGATGGTCATCTTTGACGCCTTCTACAGAAATAATCCCGACGGAAACGGATTTGCCATCTGTGCGGGACTGGAGCAGGTGATCGAATATATAAAAAATCTCCACTTTGAAAAGGAGGATGTGGACTACCTCAGAAGCACAGGCCTGTTCACGGAGGATTTTCTTGACTATCTGCGCAACTTTAAGTTTACAGGGGATATTTATGCCATCCCGGAGGGAACCGTGATCTTCCCCAGGGAGCCCCTTATCAAGGTAATCGCGCCGATTATGCAGGCCCAGCTTGTGGAAACGGCTATCCTGAATATTGTAAACCACCAGAGCCTGATCGCCACCAAGACTTCCCGCATCATCCATGCAGCCCGCGGGGACGGCATCATGGAATTTGGACTGCGCCGCGCCCAGGGGCCGGATGCCGGAATTTACGGAGCCAGAGCTGCCATGATTGCCGGCTGCATCGGAACCTCCAACGTGCTGGCCGGACAGATGTTTGACGTTCCGGTGAAGGGAACTCACGCTCACAGCTGGATCATGAGCTTCCCGGATGAGCTGACCGCCTTTCGCACCTACGCCAAGCTCTACCCCTCCGCCTGCATCCTCTTAGTCGACACCTACGATACGCTGAATTCCGGCGTGCCCAATGCGATCCGCGTGTTTACGGAGATGAGGGAGGCCGGCATTCCGTTAAAGGGATACGGCATCCGTCTGGACAGCGGCGATCTGGCCTATCTGTCCAAAAAGGCCAAGGCCATGCTGGACGCAGCAGGCTTTACCGATGCGATTATCTCCGCCTCCAATGATCTGGACGAGTATCTCATTGACAGCCTGAAAATGCAGGGAGCCACCATCAACTCCTGGGGCGTCGGGACAAACCTGATTACCTCCAAGGACTGCCCTTCCTTCGGTGGCGTCTACAAGCTGGCTGCTATCAGAGACAGAGACACCGGAAAGTTTATACCGAAGATCAAACTGTCGGAGAATACGGAGAAGGTGACAAATCCCGGCAATAAGACAATCTACCGCATCTACGGAAAGAACGACGGCAAGATAATCGCCGACCTGATCTGTCTGGCAGATGAGGTTTACGACGAAAACAAGTCCCTGCTGCTGTTTGATCCCATCGAGACCTGGAAAAAGACCCACCTGGCTCCGGGCACCTATACGATGCGCGAGCTGCTTGTTCCTGTCTTCCAGTCCGGCGAATGCGTGTACCATTCACCGAAGGTCATGGAGATCCGCGATTACTGTCAGAGAGAGCTGAATACTCTCTGGGATGAGTCCAGACGTCTGATCAATCCTCATGAGGTTCATGTGGATCTGTCCAATGAGCTGTGGCACATGAAAAACCAGCTCCTTGACAGCTATCACTATAATGACTGATCAGCAAGCCGTATAAAATAGAATCCTGCTTCGCAGGATTCTCCGCCTGCGGCGGGTCGCGAAAGAGGCCGGATGCCCTCATTTTCCCCCGGGCATCCGGCCTCTTTTTTGAAGCAGTTTCGCCTCCCGTCTTCAGGTATCGGCCAAAACCACTTCCTTTTTCTGTTTTAGAGCATGGCTCCGCTGGCGTCAAACTGGTACATCTGCCCGTCAATCTCCTTCCAGCAGTCAGATACCATTCTGCCTCCATCCTCCGGATCGAGATAATACCAGACTCCGTTTGCCTGCACCCATCCGTCAGTCTTTGCATAATCCTTAAAATAGTACCAGCTTCCGTCAATTTTCTTAAAGCCCTCCGGCGAAATCACCTGGCTGTAGTCGGTAAATGCCAGCTCCAGACATACGGGGCCTTCAATCCCGTCTACTGTCCCGCTGTCCGTACACTGCCAGATGGTGCGGTTCGGATACGTATTGACAGTTCCGTATCTGGCATACCAGATATCATAGGGAATCTGGCTCGTATCCATCTTATTGACCAGCCAGTCATTATAGCCAAATACCACCGGATGGTAGCCGGCCTCCTCCACAGTCCGGCAGAAAGCGTTGACTATATCTGTCAGTTCCTGCCTGGAAAGGCCGGAGATATAGGCAGATTCCACATCCATGGCGATCGGATAGGATACCCTGTAGTCTTTTGCCGTCCGGACCGCAAACTGAGCCTCCTTCACTGCCCGGTCCACATCCAGGGCCTGGGAGTAGAGATACACTCCTGTCTGGATTCCGGATGCCGCCGCCTCCCTCATATTGGCGTCAAAGGTCGGATCCAGGCTGTCCAGATACCCCATGCGGATCATGGCAAAGCTCACATCATCTGCGGCAGCGGCTGCCCAGTCAATCTCTCCCTGATACTTTGAAACGCTGACTCCGCGGAAAAGTGCTCCCTCCACAGCGGTTCCCTCAGCATTTACATACTGGCCGTTTTCCTTCTCAAAGGCCGCCGCCTGGACTGTCACCGGCGCTGACGCACAAAAGACTGCCGCGGAAACGGCCGCCCACAGGGTGCGCATTCTCTTTCTGTACTGCATCTTTTCCTCTCCTCTCATCTGCCTTCCCCCAGGCAAAAAGCCTGTGTCCGGCTGCTTTTCAGACTGTTCTCATCTAAGTATAGCACATGCACTTGCGGAATCAATTCCCGTCTTTTTACAATTTTCTTACTTTTTTGCTGTTTTCAACAAGAGGCTTCCTCGTTTCGCCCTTTACTTCTATTGTTCTGTTTCAGCTCATTTCTCCTGCTGTTCCCACTGTTCTCTCCTCTGGAGGCTGTAGATCGACTGTCCCCCATTGAACAGCCGCGCTGCCGCACAGACAATGAAAAAGCAGGGAAGCAGCTCACAGCCAAAGACCTCTGCCCCGATGAATACCGGAGCCAGAAAGGTATTGGTAGCTCCGCCGAAGACAGCGGCATATCCCAGAGCCGCCAAAAGCGGAAGCGGCAGGGGGAGGATAAGGGAAAGAGCGGCTCCCAGGCTGGCTCCGATGGAAAACAGAGGGGTGACCTCTCCTCCCTGAAAGCCTGCTGCAATCGTAACTGCAGTAAAGAAAAATTTCAGTATCCAGTCGAACACCTTCACATCCTCTCCGCTCAGGCTTCCCTCGATCAGGTTTGTCCCAAGCCCGCAGTAGCGTCCGCCGTAAAATAAGAGAAGCAGAATGCTGAGTCCCGCGCTGCAGACCGCAATCCGCACAACAGGGTTTTTCACCGCTTCCCCCAGCCCTTTCTTAAGTCTCCCCAGCGTCCAGGCAAAGGCGCCCCCTACTGTGCCGAAAATCAGCCCTGCCCCGAGAAGCAGAAACACGGTGGAAAGGGAAAGGCCGCCGCCGTTCAAGCTCTCCACCGGAAAGGCAAACTTTTCAAGTCCCAGAGCGCCAGACACTGTGCTGGCAGTAAACGAGGCTGTCAGCGCCGGAACAAGGGCCCTGCATTCCAGCCTGCCGGCCCACAGCACCTCGGCAGCAAAGAGGACGGCTGCGAGAGGTGTTCTGAACAGCCCTGCAAATCCGGCAGCCATCCCTGTTACCAGAAATATCCGCGAGCTGTTTTTAAAGGGAAGACGGCCAAACATCCCATGAGATACGGCAGCTCCTATCTGTACCGCCACTCCCTCCCGCCCGGCACTTCCTCCGAACAGATGGGTGAGCCAGGTGCTCCCCGTCACAAGGGGGATCAGCCGCAGCGGAATCTCCTTCTCCGTCCCGAATCCCACCTCAAATGCAAGCCCCATGCCCCTGGCGCATTTTTCTCCAAAGGTTCTGTAGAGATATACGCTCAGCACGCCCGCCAGGGCAAGAAGCGGAATGAGAATGGTCCCGTATTCCATCCTGCAGGCTGTAACTGCCAGCAGAACGCGGCCAAACAGAGCGTCCAGAGCCCCTGTGACTGCTCCCACCGGGATTCCGAGCACAGCCGTCAGAATCAGAACAGCCATATCCCTTATCCCCCGATCCTTTGCCTCCTTCGCCTCTTCTTGGCCTGCCTTTGTCTCCTCTTCCTGCGCTCTCTTCCCGCTCATTTGTTCCTCCCGTCTGCCGCCCTTCTGCCTGCATTTTTTATGGCCTGTATTTTATCTCTTTGCGGCGTGTATTTTATCTCCTGCACCGTCACACAAAAAGCTGCGGCAAAGTGGGAAATCCTCTTCCCTTTGCCGCAGCCTGATTTCTTCCGTCTTCTCCGCCCCTGCTTTGACAGCCGGGGTCTCTTCTCCGCCCTCCGGCGCTTTCACAGAGTTCTGATGCAGCCCTCTGCAGGGGACACCGGCAGTCCGCCTTACTCGTCCCAGTTGTGGTAGGTCGCCTGCACATCGTCATCTGCATCCAAGAGATCCAGCAGACGGTTCATCTTCTTGATGGACTCCTCGTCAGTCAGCTCCACCCATGTCTGAGGAATCATGGTGACCTCAGCCTCCATCATGGGGATTCCCTTTGCCTCGAGAGCTTCCCTGACTGCGCTGAAATCATCCGGATCCGTCACGATCTCGTAGCTGTCCGCCTCCTCTGCGAAGTCCTCCGCTCCTGCGTCGAGAGCCTCCATCATCAGAGTGTCGGCATCCATGTCGCACTCTTCCTTGTCAATGATAATCTGTCCCTTCTTGTCAAACATAAAGGAAACGCTGCCCTGTGCGCCGATGTTTCCGCCGCCCTTTGTGAAGGCGCTTCTCACATTGGCTGCTGTACGGTTCTTGTTGTCAGTCAGAGCTGTGACAATAATTGCCACTCCGTTCGGGCCATATCCCTCATATGTAAGCTCCTCATAGTTGACAGAGTTCGCATCGCCGGCAGCCTTCTTGATTCCTCTCTCGATCGTGTCGTTCGGCATATTGTTGGCCTTCGCCTTGGCAATGACATCGCGCAGACGGCTGTTGTTGGCCGGATCAGCTCCGCCTTCCTTTACAGCAACCGCAATCTCACGCCCGATAACGGTAAAGATTTTTCCCTTCGCCGCATCGTTCTTCTCTTTCTTGTGCTTAATATTGGCGAACTTTGAATGTCCAGACATAATAACACTCCTCTTTTTATGAATTCTTTCCGTGACAATACATATTACTTTTCATCTGCCAGTGCGGTCCGGACAGGCCGCAGCAGCACAGAATTTTGCTCACAATCTTTTTTATTTTATCACTAAAATCAGGCCTTGACAAGCCGCAATCTCAAAAAACTGCCTCCCTATAAGGGAAGGTCCGCCCCCGGTTCCGGCTTTTCCCTCAGTCCGTTTTCCCCTTCGGGAATCACCGCTACAGAATGGATCACCTTGTTTTCCACAGAGATAGTCTGGAACAGATAGCCCCCGTAATGCACCTGCGGGGTTTCGCCCTCTCTGGGAACCCGGTTCAGACGGGAGATCAGAAAGCCGTTCAGGGTATCGAAATTTTCGCTGTCCTCCCCGTCAAAGGCAAGGCCCAGCTCCTTTGACACATCCTCCAGAGGCGTCAGGCCGTCAAAAACGAAGCTGCCGTCCTCTCTCCTGGAAATCATCTCCTCATCCTCGTCGTACTCGTCCAGAATGTTTCCCACGATCTCCTCCAGAATGTCCTCCATCGTGACAATCCCGGCTGTCTGCCCATACTCATCCACCACAATTTCCATATGAATTTTCTGGGACTGCATCTCCTTAAACAGCGGATTTATATTTCGTGTTTCCGGGATGAAATGGGCTGTCCGCAGAAGTCCCTCTACCTGGTCAATCTGCTTTCCCCTGTTTTCCTGGCTCTGGGCACAGGCCACGGCATCCCTCAGATGAAGGATTCCCCTGATGTCATCAATATCCTCCCCGTAGACAGGAAAGCGGGAATTGATTCCCTCCCTCAGAATAAAATCCACTGCCTCGCCCAGAGTCATGGAAGCGGGAAGCGCCGCCACATTTCTGCGCCTTGTCATAATATCTCCGGCCTGCTTGTCCCCCAGCTCCACAATGTTCGTGATCATCTCCGCCTCATCGGCTTCCAGGACGCCCTGCTCATGCCCTTCATTGACCATGAGCATAATATCCTCCTCTGTCACATTGTCGCTTTTATCGTGCAGCCCGACTCCCATAGGGTACAGAATCAGCCACGAAAGGCCTGAGACCAGCCCGGCAAATGGCTTAAAAATCAGCACAGCCAGCCCGGCTGCCCTCAGAAAGCGGTATGCCCACTTTTCCGGTTTCCGGCTGGCCAGACGCTTTGGAATGACAATTCCAAGGCTGATGAGCACAGCCAGAAGCACAACCGCTGCCGCCGCCGTCGCAAGGGCTGTCCAGGGTTCCTCCATCCTGAGTCCCGTTTTATGTATCATTGTTTCCAGAAAAGTGCCGGCTTGTCTAAGAATCACTGCTCCTGAAATCAGTCCTATCAGGTTCGTCACAATCTGAACTGTGTTCACAAACTCTGCCGGGCGCTCCAGCACGGCCAGAAGTCTTTCAGCCTTCTTATTGCCCTCCCCGGCCTCCTTTTCCAGCGTTCCTGAATTCAGATGCTGAATCGCCGCTCCAAATCCATAAAGCATCCCGTCCATCAGAATAAAGCCCAGAAAAATCAAAATACTCAGGGGCCAGTTCCCATCGTCCATAGCTCTTAATCCTCTCCTTTGTTATTATCCTTCTGCCCATTCTTCCCTGGCGTTTTCTCCTTCGCATGAACAGGCAAAAGGCAGAATTTAAGCTCCTCTGCCCCCTCCCTGCGTGTCTGCAGTCCTGTAAAGCCCGGGCAGAAGAATGGCTTTCTGCCTCATTCTGCCAATATACACCTGCAGCCCCAGCCCGTCAACTGTATTCCTCAGTCTTTCATTGCGGCCTGGCTGTCGTTTCTTACAGAGCTCTCCGGATACATGCGCCTATGTATTCAGCTCAAGGCTGACCATCAGCGCCCGGTTCACCCTCTCCAGCAGTTCGTCATCAATATGGCAGATCCTCTCTCTGAGTCTCTGCTTGTCGATGGTTCTGAGCTGTTCCAAAAGAATTACAGAGTCTTTCACCATATCACAGCGTCTGGTGTTTAGCTCTACATGCGTCGGCAGCTTCGCCTTATTCATCTTTGAAGTTATTGCCGCGCAGATCACCGTAGGGCTGTGCTTGTTTCCTACATCATTCTGTATGATCAGAACCGGCCTCACGCCTCCCTGCTCGGAGCCAACCACCGGCCTCAGATCCGCATAATAGATATCGCCTCTTCTTATAATCAAATAACTCACTCTCCGTCATTCCAGTTTATACCCTTAGTATTACCCTTTTTTTGGCGGGTATTCACATATCTGCGGAAAGATTGTTTCCTCTCCCTATCTATCATATGGCTCTTTGGCGTCCTCTGTTCCTGGCTTTCTGCGTCAGTCCTCTCTTTTCTCTTCCGTGGGGCCTCCCCTATCCAAGGCGGCCTCTGCTTTTTTATCGTCCCTCACATAGATGCGGGGAACTCTTTTTCCAATCAGGCATGGGATCTCATAGTGAAAGCCCCCGCACTGTGCGGCCAGCTCCTCCATGGTGATCTCCTCTTTCCCGTCCCGGCCCACGAGTGTGACGGTGTCCCACTTTTCTGCCTCCGGAATTTCGGTCACATCAGCCATAAACTGATCCATACAGATGCGGCCCAGAATCTTCGCCCTCTTTCCACGGATCAGAACCTCTCCCCGGCCCGACAGGCCTCTCGGGTAGCCGTCCCCGTAGCCTGCGCAGACAGTGGCAACCCGCATGGGGCGCCGGGCCACAAAGGTCCCGCCGTAGCTCACAGCCGTCCCCGGCTCAATCTCCTTGATATAGGTGATATAGCTTTTAAGCTCCATGGCAGGAAGCAGGCGGATCCTGTTTCTGTCCACCTCACCGGAGGGATAGAGGCCGTATATACAGATTCCCGCCCGCACGGCATCCATCTCCATTCCCTCCGGCATCCTGTGAGAATCAATAATTCCCGCGCTGTTCATGCAGTGGCAGATCAGTTTTTTCCTCCCCTGCTCTTTCTTCGTCAAAAGCTCCGAAACCTGAGCCGCGAAGTTGCGGAAATCCTCAAACTGCCGCTTCGTCACCGCCTTGTCTTCCTCGTCCGCTCTCGGAAAGTGCGTAAACAGCCCCTCGATAAAAAGTCCCGGAAGGCTGCTGATCCGGTCGATCATCTCCAGGGATTCCTCCGACGGCTTCAGGCCGATCCGGCTCATTCCCGCATCTACTGCCAGATGCACGCTGCCCCTGATTCCAGCCTCCCCGGCCAGCTTGGAAAAGGCCTCTGCCGTCTCCTCCTCGAAAATCACCGGCCGCACGTCCGCCGCCAGAAGCTCTCTGAACCGGCTGTCCCTGACGCTTCCCAGCACCAGGACAGGCAGGGATACACCGCTTTTTCTAAGCTCCAGAGCCTCGTCTGCCGTAGCCACCGCATATCCCGACACATAGGGCTCAATGGCCGCCGCTGTCTCCGCCGCCCCGTGACCATAGCCGTCCGCCTTGACTACTCCGATCACCGCTGTCCCTTCCGGAAGCCCTGCCGCTATTTCCTTCATATTCTGCTCAATCCGATCCAGATGGATCAGCGCACAGATCCGGTCGCTTCCGCCTTCCTCCGGTCTGTTTTCCCGGATCTTCATATTTTCAGTTTTCACTTTTGTCCCCTCTTTCCAGCTGTCATCTCCATTGGCCCCGGCCCTGCATCTGACGGCACGGGGCCTGTCTCTTTTCTGCAGATATTCTGCAGCACACCTCCCGTCAGCTCAGGCAGCCTGCAGTCTCCAAAGCTCACTGCTCCCTTTTTCTTTTCTCCGGCTCCGACACCCTCATCAGACAGTCTGCCAGATTCTCCGCCAGCACGCTGTGCATGCCATATTCCGCTGCAGCAGCCTCTCCTGCCAGCCCGTGAAGGTAAACGCCCAGGGGCGCCGCCTCCCCTTCCTCCATTCCCATGGCAATCAGTCCGGCCAGCACCCCTGTCAGCACATCCCCGGAACCGGCCTTGGCCATAGCTGAACAGCCGCTTTTATTAATATAGACCGGCTCATCTTTTTTGACCACCACGGTGGCCGCATCCTTCAGAACCGTTATCACCCCATACTTTTCGCTGTAGGAAACGGCGGTCTCCACCAGATGTTCCCTCACCTCATCGATCTCCATCCCTGTCAGACGGGCCATCTCCCCCACATGAGGCGTGACAATGACATTCTCTGTAAAGTATTCCGACAGCGACGGATTCTCAGCCACAATGTTCAGTCCGTCAGCATCCAGCACAATCGGAACGAAGGCGGAAAGCAGAATCTGCTGCACCAGCCGCACTGCCCAGGGCTCTCTTCCAAGACCCGGCCCCAGAACCACAGCGTCCGCCCAGCCGCACTCCCGCTCAATCTGAAGGGCGAAGCTCTCCGGCTCCTCCATGGCCTCCTCCCTGTCGTAGGCAGACAGAATCGCTTCCGGCAGAAGTGTCTGCAGAATCTGGCAGTTCTCCCTGGGCGTCAGAATCTTTACAAGTCCGGCCCCTGTGCGGTAAGCGGCAAGGGCGCTCAGATAGGCGGCTCCTCCCATTCCCGGCGAACCTGCGGCAATCAGGACACGCCCATAGGTCCCCTTGTTGGAATAGGCGCGCCTTGCCGGAACCTTCTTAAGGTCCTCCCTGTCAAAGGTAACGAATCTGGTTTCCCCAAGGCAGACGTCCGGGCAGGGAGGAAATCCAATATCCTTCACGGCCACCCTTCCGCAGTAATCCCTTCCCGGAAACAGAACAAGTCCCAGCTTTTCAAACCCAAAGGTTACTGTCAAATCTGCTCTCACAGCCCGGCCCATCACTCTTCCCGTGTCGGAATGAATTCCTGACGGAATATCCACTGCCACCGTAAGGCGCGGCGCCATCCCGCAGATCATCTCTATGACATTCCGGTACGGCCCCTCCACATTTCTGGAAAGTCCCACTCCAAACAGCGCGTCCACTGCTACCTCGTAGCTGCCTGGGATGAAATCCTCTGCCTCCATGACGGAAATTCCGATCCTCTCATCGATGGCAAGCTGCAGTTTCAGCTCCTCTGTCCGGCTCTCCTGCCTTCCGGCCGTCAGAACTGTCACATTGTACCCCCTCAGAAAAAGCATACGGGCGATGGCCGCCCCGTCTGCTCCGTTATTCCCCGTTCCGCAGGCCACAAAAATCCGATCCTCCCTGAAAAGTTCAGGCTCCATCTCCTCAACCACAGAGAGAGCCGCACGCTCCATTAAAACAAGGGACGGGATTCCCACTGTCTCAATGGCGTGCCTGTCAATCTCTTTCATCTGAGCACCTGTCACCAGCCTCTTCATGCTGCTCCTCCTTCTCCACGGCATTCATTCTATTCTGCCGTTTTTTTCTCTGCCCCCTCGCCCACGGCAAAGGCTACGGCGTAATCCTTCGTATTGGTAATCGATACATGGATTTCTTTTATGGAAAGCCTGTCCGCCAGCTCCCTGGCCCCTCCATAGAGCCTTACATACGGCTTTCCGAGGCTGTCCCTGAGCACCTCGATCTCCGCCGGTCCAAAGCTCCTGAACCCGGTGGCGAGCACCTTGGCCACTGCCTCCTTAACGGCAAAAGTGCCGGCTAACCGGGCATAATTTCCCCCGGCCTGCTGGCACTCTTCCTGCGTGTATACACGCGTCAGGAAGGCCTCCTTCTCACAGGCCCTCCTGATACGTCCTATTTCAATCATGTCTGTCCCAACACCTGCTATCATTTCCCGTCTTTCCCTCTCGCGAAATTCTTTTCCCTTTCCTTCTGATCCTGCATCCTGCATACACGGTAAGACAGGCGCATCAGGCTTTCTGACAGGTGAACATTTTCCACCACCACGTCATCGGGAACAGCCAGATCTGTGTGGGTAAAATTCCAGATTGCCTTAATTCCGGCTTTTACCAGGCGGTCGGCAATCTCAGCCGCCTTTGACTTCGGGATCGTAAGGACGGCAATCTGAACATCGTTATCTGCAATAAACTGCTCCAGATCCTCAATGCCGCGGATTTCCACTCCGCGCACCACCAGCCCCACCAGTCTCGGGTTCACATCAAACATTCCCTTAATCAGGAAACCACGGCGTTCAAAGTTGGTATAATTGGCAATCGCCTGTCCCAGATTTCCCGCTCCGATGATAATCAGGTTGTGCTGCCTGTCAATCCCAAGGATTCTGGCGATTTCTGAATAGAGATACTTTACATTATAGCCATACCCCTGCTGTCCGAATCCTCCGAAATTGTTAAGATCCTGACGAATCTGGGAGGCAGTTACCTTCATCCTCACGCTCAGCTCGTTTGAAGAAATCCGCTCCACTCCCTCTTCCAGCAATTCACCTAAATATCTGTAATACCTCGGCAGCCTTGAGATCACTGCCTTGGAAATCTGTTTCTGTTCCACGGCTTTTCTTCACCTTCCTTTTCTCAGACACGCCGCTTTTATTCCATATTCGTCATTTTCCAGAAAGCGGCATTATCTACTATTATATCATATGATAAATTATTGTCAAATAAAACAGGGGATTTTCGTGCTTTCTGCCGGAAATTTTTCTGCCGGCCTCTGTCTCTTTCCCCTCCAGCTTCTTGCAAAACTTTCCTTCTTATATTATACTTGTCACAGATTTTGCAGCCGCATACCGTATGCCTCTGCTGTCCCGGTCCTCTCTCTAGGAACACCTGGACGCCGGCCGCTTCCTGCGCTGTGAGACAGGCCCTCAGACTTTTTCGGGCAGGTTTCCTGAGGCATCCATCTGCGCTGCTTAACAGCAATACTATTTACTACATCAGGAGGCAGGACATGATTTTATCATGCAGCAATATCACAAAATCCTTCGGGACAGACTCTGTCTTAGAGCAGGTGTCCTTTCATATAGAGGAACGGGAAAAGGCCGCCATCGTTGGAATCAACGGCGCCGGAAAATCCACACTCTTAAAGATCATAATCGGGGAGCTTGCCCCGGACGACGGAACCGTGGTTGTGACAAAGGGAAAAACCCTGGGCTATCTGGCCCAGCATCAGGATCTGGACAGCAGCCGCACCATCTACGACGAACTTTTGGAGGTCAAGCGCCCTGTCATTGAGATGGAGGAGCGCATCCGGCAGCTGGAAATTGAGATGAAGCACTCAGCGGGTGAGGAGCTGGAAACACTCTACCAGACTTACAGCCGCCTGAGCCACGAGTTTGAGCTTGCAAACGGCTACGCCTGGAAAAGCGAGATTACCGGCGTTCTAAAAGGACTCGGCTTTGAGGAAGAAGAATTTTCAAAGTCTGTCTGTACCCTGTCCGGAGGCCAGAAAACCAGAGTTTCCCTTGGAAAGCTCCTTCTCTCGCGGCCCGACATCATCCTGCTGGACGAGCCCACCAACCATCTGGACATGGAATCCATCGCCTGGCTGGAAAACTATCTGCTGAATTATCAGGGAACGGTCATCATCGTGGCCCACGACCGCTATTTTCTCGATCGGGTGGTGACAAAGATTGTGGAGCTGGACAATGGAAAGGCCACTGTATTCCAGGGCAATTACTCTGCCTACAGTGAAAAAAAGGCCATGCTGAGGGCCAATATTTTAAAGGCCTATTTAAACCAGCAGCAGGAGATCCGCCACCAGGAGGAGGTCATCACCAAGCTTCGCTCCTTCAACCGGGAGAAATCTATCAAGCGGGCAGAAAGCCGCGAAAAGCTCCTGAACAAAATGGAGCGCATCGAAAAGCCCACAGAGGTCAACGATGCCATGAACATCACCTTAGAGCCTGACATCCAGAGCGGCAACGATGTGCTGACTGTCCGCGGCCTTTCAAAGGGCTTTGACGGGCAGCAGCTCTTCTCTGGTGTGGACTTTGACATCAAGCGGGGAGAGCGGATCGCCATTATCGGAAACAACGGAACGGGAAAGACCACGATCTTAAAGATCATAAACGGCATCGTCCCGGCGGATTCCGGCGAGATCCGCCTCGGTTCCCGCGTCCACATCGGCTACTACGATCAGGAACACCACGTCCTCCACAATGAGAAGACCCTGTTTCAGGAGCTGTCGGACACTTATCCTGGCATGAACAATACCCAGATCCGAAATGTCCTGGCTGCCTTTCTCTTCACAGGAGAAGACGTGTTCAAACTCATCGGAGATCTGAGCGGCGGCGAGAAGGGAAGGGTTTCCCTGGCAAAGCTCATGCTCTCTGAGGCCAATTTTCTGATCCTGGATGAGCCCACCAACCACCTGGATATTACCTCCAAGGAAATTCTGGAAAATGCCCTGAACCACTACACGGGAACTGTCCTCTACGTGTCTCACGACCGCTATTTCATCAACCGGACCGCCACCAGAATCCTGGACCTGACCCATAACACCCTTGTCAACTACATTGGAAATTATGACTATTACCTGGAAAAGCGCGACACCATGGAACAGCTTCTCACCGGCAGCGCCGGAAATGGCGCTGCAAAAAATGCAGGTTCTGGCACTGCCGGACAGAAGGATGCCGGCAGTTTCCCTCTTCAGGGAAGCGCCAAAAGCACGGCGGCCGGTTCCGTATCCTTCACCGCAGACGGAGCCGTCAATGCCGCCTCCCTGCCATGGGCAGGCGCTGCAAAAGCAGCTCCCCTCCCTTCCTCTGCCGGAAAGACAGACTGGAAACAGCAGAAGGAAGAGCAGGCCCGCCTTCGCAAACGCCAGAACGAGCTGAAAAAGACAGAGGATGCCATCCATGAGCTGGAAACCAGGGACGCACAGATCGATGCCCTCCTCTGCGAGGAGGAGATCTTCTCCGATGTGGCAAAGCTCATGGAATTAAACTCGGAAAAGCAGTCTATCTCCGAAAAACTGGAGGAGCTGTATGAGCGTTGGGAAGAGCTGGCAGAGGACTGATTTTCAGCTTTATAACCGGAGGAACTTTTATCTTTGAGTCTGCAGCTGCCCCTCAGCTAAGCGGATACCGCCGGCATGATCTCCCGGAAGGGAGAATTGCCGGCGGTATCCGCTGTTTCTTTTACTTTTATTTATTTCTTTTATCTATTTTTTATTTCTCTTTCCTGTCTCCCCCATCCCGTCTTTCACCATGGGGCCTACCGTGAATTCTGTAGTTCCCATATAACCGGGCGCGATAGAGTATTCCGGAAATACGAGAACCACCTCCCCGGTTCCGCTGATGTAGAAATCTGTATTCTCATCTACTGTGGTAAAGCCCTCTGCCATATCTCCCGCTCTGCCGAATCCGAAAAAGATCTGATTTTCATCAGCCGCCATGCGCTCCTCTATCTGCCGCACCACTTCTTTATTGCAGAGCTCCGCATAACCGCTTCCAAGTACATCCTGAAGGGTCAGCTCCCTGTCCTCTGAAAGATCCAGGTTGTAATAGTGACGCTCCTCACTGGCATTGATCCACCCCTTGAAGGCCGTGAGCTCCAGGGAGAGCACGGCCTCGTCCTGATACTTCACTTCATAGTCAATGGAAATATTCATCTGTCGGTTATTCCACTCCTCTTCTGTGCCTCCGGCGGCGAAAAAGGCTTCCTTGTACTCCTCGAATTCCGCTTTTGCCTCTGCCATGTAGCTGTCTGCAATCCGTTCAATCTCCTCGTTCACTTTATCTGCCTGTAAAGAGCGGTTCCCTGTTTCCTCCTGGCTCTGCATGATTCCCGGTACCTCTGCGTGAATATTGTAATCTCCCTCAGACTCATGGTAAGAGCGCACAGTCAGAACACTGGCCAAAAAGCCCAGTCCTGGAACTCGGCTCATGTTTTCTGCGAAAGCCTGGTTCGTGTTGAGCCCTACGGTAAACGCGATCAGCACTCCCGCTGCGGCTGCGGCAGTGCGCCGGAGCAGACGGTAAATCGGACTGCGTGCCCCATTTTCCCTCTGTCTCTGCCGTCCCTGTTTTTCCTCCTGCTTTTCTGTCAGCGGATCCTTCTCTGTACTTTCCATCTCCAGACCTGTCCTCTCCGGACCTCTCTTCTCCAGATCTTTCTCCTCCCGTCTGTCTCTTTCAGCGGAATTCTCCGCCTCTTCCTTCCGGCGCGCCTCTCTCCTTCTGGCTGCCTCCTCTACAGAGCACCTGACTGTCAGCTCAAGCTCCTTCGGTATCTCAATCTGATCATATACTTTCTTTCCATCCTCGGGTCTCACGGCCTTCCCTCCTTTAATCCTTTTTTCAGACGTTCCAGCGATGAGTACAGCCTGTACTTGACTGTATTCAGATTCGCATCTGTGATCTCTGCAATCTGCTTTAAGGTCAGTTCCTCGTAGTAGTGAAGAACTACCACTGTTCTTCCCGGCTCCGGCAGTTTTTTTACCGCTTCATAGACCTCTCTCTCCCGATCGTAGGCCGGCTCCGTATAGGGCCGGTCGAACACGCCGCCGTCCGTGGAAGGCAATTCCCGTTTTCTGTCCCTCAGAAGCTGAAGAGATTCATTCACTACGATCCTGTAAAACCATGTTTTCAGCGCATCTGTGCTCCTCAGGGTTTCACACTTTTCAAGCCCCTTCAGAATCGCGTTCTGCACCACATCAAGCGCCGCCTCTCTGTCACCCACATAGCTGTACGCCAGTCTGTAAAACCGGTTCTGGTTTTCCAGAATGTAGGCAACTGTACTGTCATATATGCTCTGTCCCATATTCTCTGCCTTTCCAATTTTATTTTTCCGGCCGCCAAAGACCTGTCTGCTCTTCTCCCTTATTGAATAGATGCAAAAACCCGTTAAAAAGTTGGGAAAACAGGGATTTTTATGATATTAGAAAGAATCCTGCTTCGCAGGATTCTCCGCCTGCGGCGGGGCTGCAAAGCAGCCGTATTCCTCTCCGCCGCAGTGCGATCCCCGCGGAGCGTTTTTATATAACAGGGAACGAAGTTTCCTGGTATATAAGAAGCCCTCTGCAGAATCAGAACATCTCTCGTTCCCTTTCTGCAGAGGGCCTGCCTTACAATATCTGATTTTGTTTTCAAAAAGGCTGCATCTGCCATAGCCCTTCCCCAGTTCCTAACGGCCTTCCTCGTTTTCCTCCCGGCTCTCCTTTCCGGCCGCCTCCTGTGCCCTCTTAACAGCCGGATTCAGATCCGGATCATAGGCCGGTCCTCTTCCTCCGATATCCCGGTACTCTTCTGTCCCTTCCTCTGTCATCTCCCAGACAGAGGGTCTCTGCCCCTCTAAGCTGACATTCAGCGTCTGAGCCATAAAACTGCACAGCTGAGGATCGAAAATCTTCATCTCGCTTCGGATCTCCGGATTCACATAATTCTCAAACAGAATTCCAAACCAGGCTCCGGAGTCGTCGTCAAAATAGGATGGCAGCCGTGATGCCGATGGGATGTTGTCCAGCAAAAGGTAGAGATCCGCCAGAAATACATTTTTCTCTCCGTCGTTTCCCGTTTCATGGGCTACATATTCCCCGAAGGCCCTGGTCAGAGAGGAAGGTTCTGTAAACTTGAGCTTTTTGTAGTTGGCATCTGTCTTGTGATGCACATAGTAGATGCCCTCGTCCGTCATGGGAGCTTCAAAATATTTCCGGTCCGTGTAGTACATCAGCTCCCAGCCGGATTCCACGAACCGCTCCATCCACTGACGCGGCACATTCTCCAGCGCCTCTGTGATCTGCTGCCGCTCCTCCTGTGTAGGCTTTCTCTTTCCCTGGATTATGATATCATACCTTGCATCTCTCAGTCCGTCTGCCCCGTAGTAGTTCATCTCAATGTACTGGCTGGCTGCCATCTGGCCGTTCTTGTTAAAATAATATTTATGGCCGTCTACCATCCTCCAGCCCTCGTCATACATAATTCCGTCGGAGTCAAACCAGTACCACTCGCCTCCTGCTTCCAGCCAGCCGGTCTTTCTCGTCCCATCCTCGTTCAGGTAATACCATTCATCTTCTTCGCTGCTGTAGGCCCAGCCCACAGCCATCTTCCCAGTTTCCTCGCCGAAATAATACCAGTCGCCCCGAATCTTCTTCCACCCCAAAGCGGGATAGCCATCCTCATCGAGGTAGTACCAGTCCCCCTTGTAAAGCAGCCAGCTCTTCTCGAGAAAGCTGCCGTCTTCCAGCATGTAGCGGCTGTCTGCCTCCTCTCCTGTCCATGTTCCCGCTATGCTTGGAGGAGTCTCCTCTGTCTGCTGGCTCCCGTCCTCTGCACCTTCACTGGAGTCAGCCTGTTTTTCCGCTTCCAGCTCTTCTTGTTCGTCTTTTACCTCATTGTCATGTGCTGCGCTCTCCTCCTGCCCTGCCGGCATTCCCATGGCGCTGCCTGAAAAGCCGGCTGCCATCAGGCAGGCCAGATACACAGCCATCACCGCTCTTCTCAAGATGCCACTCCTCCTCTTCTGATGCCAAAACAAGTCCGCTCTGCAAAAATCCGTTCATCCTCCGAATCAGGCATACGGCAGTTAATACGAAAAATCCCTCACTGCACGCAGACAGATTTTTTGCGGAATTTGGGAAACAGGGCCCTCTCAGGCCCTGTACAAACGCTTAGTCTCTGCTTTTATTTTAAATGAATCCGTCGGAAAAGTATAGCGAAAAATTCTTACATCATTTATAATAAATATTACAATTTTGGCATCTGCCGGCAGCCTGCTGGAGAAATCTTCGGCAGCGGCTGAAAAGATGTTCAGAACTCACCTGATGAAAGGAACGGTTTTTATGAATCTGCGGCGCATACTGGCCCTGGCCGGTGTCTTTATTATCCTGTTTCTCTACGGGGCATCTCTCGTCCTGGCAGTTATCGGAAGCCCCGGATCCCTGGATCTGCTGATGGCTGCCCTGTTCTGCACCATCGTAGTTCCTGCCGTAATCTATGGCTATGAAATCCTTCTGAAAAACGGAGGCTCTCCCGGAGTCTCCTGGAAAAATTCCGCCGACAGGCCCTCAGAGAATGAGAAGGATGCAGAGAATGCCGGAGCAGAACATCCGGAGCAGCGGCAGTCCGGGCAGAAGAAATCTGTCTGAAAAGAGAACTCAGATAAATAGACAAAAGGATGCCTGGGAGCATATATGCAGTCCCGGGCATCCTTTTTCTCTTCCTGTTCTTTTATCCAGACTTTCTTTAATCCAAACTTCCTTTTATTCAGAATTTCTCTTATCCAGAATTTCTTTTATCCAGACTTTTACGAACAAATTAAGCCTTCCTTATTTTCTCACAATGATCTCATCTCTGCCAGGGCCGTTTGACACCATGGTGATCGGAACCTCAATTTCCTTTTCAATAGCCTCAATATACGCGCGGCAGTTCTCCGGAAGCTCTTCATAGCTCTTAATTCCGCGGATGTCGCACTTCCAGCCGGGCAGAGTCTTGTAAACCGGCTTTGCCTTCTCCAGCTTGAGGGTGGTCGGGAAGTCTCTTGTAACCTTTCCGTCGATCTCATATCCAACACAGATCTTCAGCTCATCCAGGTATCCCAGCACATCCACAACTGTCAGAACTGCCTCAGTAGTTCCCTGGATGCGGCAGCCGTAGCGGGTAGCCACTGCATCAAACCAGCCCACACGTCTTGGACGGCCTGTAGTAGCTCCAAATTCTCCCTTATCTCCGCCGCGGCGTCTCAGCTCGTCTGCCTCCTCACCGAACAGCTCGCTGACAAAGGCTCCCGCTCCCACGGCGCTGGAATATGCCTTGACAACTGTTGTAATATTTTTGATCTCGTAAGGCGGAATGCCTGCTCCGATGGCGCCGTAGGCTGCCAGAGTGGAGGAGGAGGTAACCATCGGGTAAATACCGTGATCCGGATCCTTCAGGGAGCCTAACTGTCCCTCTAAAAGGATATTCTTTCCTTCCTTGATCGCCTCGTGCAGATAGGAGGAAACGTCGCATACATAAGGCTCAACCATCCTTCTGTACTCTTTCATCTCCTCAAACAGCTCATCAGGATTTAACAGCGGCTTGTGATATAAGTGCTCTAACAGCACATTCTTCATCTCGCAGACGCGCTTTAACTTATCGTAGAGATACTCCTCGTCAAACAGCTCGCTGACCTGGAATCCAATCTTTGCATACTTGTCAGAATAGAACGGAGCAATTCCGGACTTTGTGGAGCCGAAGGACTTTCCTCCCAGTCTCTCCTCCTCGTACGCATCGAACAGAACGTGGTACGGCATCAGAATCTGAGCGCGGTCAGAAACCAGAATTCTCGGCTGCGGCACGCCCTTCTGCTTGATGTCCTCAATCTCGTTAAATAAAAACGGAATATTTAAAGCAACTCCGTTGCCGATAATGCTTGTCGTATGATCATAAAATACGCCGGACGGAAGCAGATGAAGCGCGAATCTGCCATAGTTGTTGATAATTGTATGGCCCGCATTGCTTCCACCCTGAAAACGGATGATAATATCGGATTCCTTGGCAAGCATGTCTGTGATCTTGCCCTTTCCTTCATCTCCCCAGTTTGCTCCAACGATTGCTCTTACCATGTGCTTTCTCCTCTCCGGGCGTCATCTTCCTCATGTAGACGACTATTTTTATACCCCCTGGCGCGGGGGCTCTGCTGCGTAGCCCGCTGCTTCCGAAAAACAGAAGCAAACCATACTACCTCGATATTATATATAATTTTTCCATATAAGTAAAATCAATATTAATTATATTCTTTATAATTTCTATTTATGTTGTTTCTCTCCTTTTTCAGTACCCTCCCGCAGGGCCTTCAAAAGCTTCTGGGCTGCCGGTGAGAGAGGATTTTTAGAGGAGGTAATCAGGCAGAAGCTGCGCTTCTCCATCTTCTTTCTGAAGCGCAGGGCAAACACATCTCCCTGCCTTAAGGCCTCCCCGGCGAATTCTGACATCAGGCAGCCGATTCCCAGGTTGCGCTTTACAAACTGCACAATCATATCGCTGGTGGCAAGCTCAAACTCCGGCTCCAGGCAGATGCCCTCTCTCTCCAGGCAGCTGTCCATAAACCGGCGGGTGCTGGTTTTCTTTTCCAAAAAAATGCAGGGATAGTGCTGCAGCTCCCCATATTCCAGTTCCCTGCCCTCAAGCTCCCCCCGGAAGCGGTTTCCGGCAATGAAAATATTTTCTATCTCCTTGACCGGAATGGAGCAGAGCCCATTCCTCTCGTCAAAAGGCGTGCTGACAATTCCGAAGTCAATTCCCCCATTTTCCAGCGCATCGATGGTTTCCGGAGTCGGCCCGTTGGAAACCATCACCTTGATTTTAGGATACTGCTCATGAAACTGTTCCAGGTAAGGAAGGAGGTAAAACTGCAGCGTCATGTCGCTGGCGCCGATCCGGATCACTCCCGTATCAAGGCATTTCAGCTGCTTGAGCATCTCCTCCCCGTCCCGGATACTCTCAATTCCCCTCTTTACGTAGACGTACAGCATCTCCCCCTCTCTCGTCAGCCTCACGCCCTTGGGGGTGCGCAAAAACAGCTTCGTCCCAAGCTCCCCCTCCAGATGCCTGACTGCCTGACTCACAGCCGGCTGGGAGATGCAAAGATGCTCTGCCGCCAGCGTAATGCTGCCGGTCACGGCAGCCTGGTAAAATACCCTGTAATATTCAAGATTTACGTTCAACAGCCCCTCCTTTTGTTTCTCAGAATCTGCTTTGTATGAAACAGAATTCTTGCTTTCTTCTGCTCTCTTCCTGTCTCTCTTTTCTCCTGATGCCTGCAGTGTAGTAAGCCGGAAACTCTGAAAGCCTGCCGTATGTCCTACGGCAGGCTCCTGCAGTCCCTCTTTTATGATTCTGATTCCGTCAATCAGTCTCTGTTTTCATCTTCTCCTGTCCGGACGGCCGCCTAGACGTTGATCTGCGCCTTCACTCCCAGGATTTCCCGGTTTTCATCGAGAATCGGGCGGATTACTTCACTTAAGAACTCCTCCACCTGCTCCTTTGCCCTTCCTGTGTATCTGGACGGATCCATGGTCTCCTTCAGTTCCTCCAGTGTCAGGTTGAAGGCAGGATCTGCTGCAATCAGCTCCAGCAGATTGTTGTCCAGACCCTTTTCCTTTACGTTTCTTCCGGCCTCCATGGAGAGAGTGCGGATCTTCTCATGAAGCTCCTGTCTGTCTCCCCCGGCCTTCACAGCGTCCATCATGATATTCTCTGTCGCCATAAACGGAAGCTCGGCCATGAGGCGCTTCTCGATTACCTTTGGATATACCACAAGACCGTCCACTACATTTAAGTAGAGATCCAGGATTCCGTCAACTGCCAGGAAGCCTTCCGGAATGCTCAGACGCTTATTGGCAGAATCGTCCAGGGTTCTCTCAAACCACTGGGTGGAAGCAACGAGCATTGGATTCATCATGTCTGACATCACGTAGTTTGCCAGAGACGCCATTCTCTCGCTTCTCATGGGGTTTCTCTTATAAGCCATGGCAGAGGAACCGATCTGAGTTTTCTCAAAGGGCTCTTCCACTTCTTTTAAGTGCTGAAGCAGACGGATATCGTTGGAGAACTTGTGGGCGCTCTGGGCAATTCCCGCTAACACGCTCAGCACGCGGCTGTCTACCTTTCTGGAATAGGTCTGGCCTGAAACAGGGTAGCAGCCCTCAAAGCCCATCTTCTCGGCAATTCTTCTGTCCAGCTCACGGCATTTTTCATGATCGCCGTCGAACAGCTCCAGGAAGCTGGCCTGAGTTCCTGTCGTTCCCTTGGAACCCAGAAGGCGCATAGAGCCGATCAGATAATCCAGATCGTCCAGATCCAGCTTCAGATCCATCAGCCAAAGCGTTGCCCTCTTTCCCACAGTCGTCGGCTGCGCCGGTTGGAAATGGGTAAAGGCCAGAGTAGGCTGCGCCTTGTATCTGTCCGCAAATTTTGCCAGCTCGTCCATCACATTGATGAGCTTTTTTCTCACCAGCTTCAGAGCCTCTGTCATAATGATAATGTCTGTATTGTCGCCCACATAGCAGGAGGTTGCTCCCAGATGGATAATTCCCTTTGCCTTCGGGCACTGCACTCCGTATGCATATACATGGGACATTACATCGTGGCGCACTGCCTTCTCTCTCTCCTTTGCAACCTCGAAGTTGATATCCTCCATATGCTCCCTGAGCTCACCAATCTGCTCCTCTGTCACCGGAAGTCCCAGCTCATGCTCCGCCTCAGCCAGAGCCACCCAAAGGCGCCTCCATGTGCAAAACTTTTTCTCCGGGGAGAAAATATACTGCATTTCCCTGCTTGCATAGCGCTCCGAAAGAGGGCTCACATATCTGTCATACATAGATTTTACCTCATTCTTCCTTTTATTTGCACGGCTCCGGATCTGACAGTCCCTTTTCATCTCCTGTCATCCGCTTCTGCCGCAGTGTTTTACAAAACGCGCAGTGCGCGTTCAGATTTCACAGCTTTAAAACCGCCGGCCGCCCTTCACGGCAGCCTTTACACAGTGATCGGATAATATGTAAAAGCCTTTTTATAAGCTGTGCCTATAAAACAGTTTTAATTCAGTAGAAATTATAATGCAATCCTCTCATAAAATCAACCCGATGTTTTATTAAAATAATTAATAACCGCTGACCGCTCTGAAAGAGGCAGCCCCGAGTCTGCGTTCTCACTCTGCCTCCTGCCTTTCGCGGTAGAGGATAAGTTCTCCATCCTCCAGCCGGAAGACAATGCCGAAGCGCGTTCTGGTTCTTCCTTTTTCCTGCTCCTCCTCTTCCCCCCGCCCGTCTGCTCTCTCTTTTTCTCTCTCCTCCCTCTGTCCGTTTTTTTCACCGGTTCCGTCTTCCCGTTCCAGGCAGAATTCCACCTTCCGCTCCCGTGACAGAGACAAAATCTGCTCTCTGCTGTCCAAAGCAAGGAACAGACAGGCTGATGCCAGACCTGCGCAGGCCAGGATTGCAAGATATTTCCCCCGGAGGGCTCTTTCTCTCCTCCTTTTCATGTACCTGTGCCGAAGCCTTCTAAGTTCCCGTTTCCCTTTTTTCAAGCCGTCTCACCCCGCGCTGCCTCTCCAGGTACGGCGTGCGGTGTATTTCAGCTGTCAGCATACAGTGCCTTTAATCCTACTATACAGAATCTCACAGGGATTGTAAAGAGAAATCCGGAAAGCTCCTGTAAACAGAATAAGACTGCCCGAAAGATATTCTCCCTATCTTCCGGGCAGTCCTTTGAATGTTTCTGCCTCTGCGGTGTCCAGGCACTCCCTGTTCTCTGCCCGCAGGCAAAACTCAGGCATCTGTCTCTCACTGGGCAGTGCGGCTCTCCATGTGCTCTCCGGCCTCTGTCATATCCTCTCTGGCGCGATCCACAGCTGTCTCCGCGCCGTTTTTCAGATCGTCTGCGACTCCCTCGAGCACCCCTGTGCTCTCCCTCGCGCCGTCTGTCTCCCTGTCAACTGCCGAATCAGTGCCGGAAACCATTCCGTCTGTGGACTCTCTGGCGGTAGTTTCCATACCAGAGGTAGTTCCTGACGCATTTGTGGTATTCTTTACATCCTCCTTGCTTCCGCAGGCAGTCAGAAATACGAAAGCGAATGTCAGACACACTGCCAAAAGAATCTGCTTACATTTTTTCATAATGACAACTCCTTTCTAAGCCTATTATGCACGGCTTGGAAAGGAATTATACTCTTTATCCGATGACATCTGCCATCGTATACATACCGGCATCCCTGCCCTTTAAAAATTTGGCAGCCTGGATCGCCCCTTTGGCAAAAATTGCCTTTGAATAAGCAGTATGGGAAAAGGTCACAACCTCATCGGTTCCCGCAAAAATCACGTCGTGCTCTCCCACAATTGTTCCGCCGCGCACAGACTGGATTCCAATCTCCTTCGCATCTCTCGGCACCCTCTCGCTGGAACGATCATATTTGTAGTGACAGGTGTTCCCCAGGGCTTCGTTTACAGAGTCAGCCATAGCGATGGCCGTACCGCTTGGAGCATCAATCTTCCTGTTGTGGTGCTTCTCCACAATCTCAATATCAAAGCCTGCAGGTGCCAGAACCCTGGCCGCATCTTTTAAAAGCTTCAACAGGGTATTGACTCCCAGTGACATGTTGGCTGAACGCAGCACCGGCGCCTTTCCAGAAACCTCTTCCGCTCTTAAAATCTGGGCTTCAGACAGGCCCGTCGTGCATAAAACCACTGCCCGCCCAGTCCTCTCGCAGTAATCCAGCAGTCCGTCCACTGCCCTGGCAGATGAGAAGTCGATAATCACATCAGCCTCCTCCTTTACCTCGTCCAGATTTTTATAGACTGGGTACGGGTTCTTCCCGCTGTCTGTAATGTCAACGCCTGCCACGATGCAAAGCTCGCTGTCGTCTTTCACCAGATTCGTAATTACCTGCCCCATAGCTCCGCTGCAGCCGTGCATAATCGCCCTTACCATGATGATCTTCCTCCCGTTTTGTCTTTTTATGCCTGTCAGTTTCTTCTTATTCCCGCTGTTTTCACAGACCAGCCGTTCTCAGCCTGGTTTTATCTTAAAGCAGACCGTAATCCTTCATCGCCTTAATGAGCTTCTCCCTGTTTTCCGGTTCCATCTCAACTAGCGGCTTCCTGTAGGGCCCTACATTTTTGCCCATCAGATTCATGGCTTCCTTCACCGGAATCGGGTTGACCTCGCTAAACAGCGCATCAATCAGCGGAATAGCCTCCAGCTGCATCTTCGTGCTCTGCTCTGTCTTTCCCTTGAAATACAGGTCGCACATCTCATGCACCTGCCTTGGCGCAATATTAGAGAGAACGGAGATCACTCCCTTAGCGCCCAGCGCCAGCATGGGAACAGTCTGATCGTCATTGCCGGAGTAGATATCCACCCATCCGTTTGAAAGGCTTGCAATCTTTGCAATCGCAGAAAAGTTTCCGCTTGCCTCCTTAACTCCCACGATATTCTCCACATTTTTGCAGAGCCATACGATCATCTCCGGCGTCAGGTTCACGCCTGTGCGGCTCGGAATATTGTAGAGAATTGCCGGAATCTTCACAGAACCCGCAATATCAGAAAAATGGATTTTCAGACCCTTCTGAGTGGATTTGTTGTAATAAGGAGTCACCAGAAGAATACCGTCCGCTCCTGCAGCTTCCGCTGCCTGTGAAAGATAGATGGATGTTTCCGTACAGTTGGAACCGGTGCCGGCCACCACCGGAATCCTGCCGTCCGTGATGTCACAGACAAACTGAATTGTCCGGATGTGCTCATCGTGGGTCATGGTGGCAGATTCTCCTGTGGTTCCGCAGACAATGATGCAGTCTGTCCCCCCTGCAATCTGCTCTTCCACCAGCTCCTCCAGCTTTGAATAATTGATCTCTCCTGTTTCCTTAAACGGTGTGACAAGAGCCACACCTGCTCCTTCAAAAATAGCCATGTCTCTTCCTCCTTCTCATAAAGGCTCACCATACATTCCGCTGGGTTTCTGCCGCATAGGAGACTGCCGGGCGATTTCCTATGTACTACAAAAGGGCCGGCACAACGGCCAGCCCAAAGATTTTGCTTTCTTTCGTAGCTCCCCATCCTGCACAGATGACAGTCATATGGTTCTTCACCATATGCCCAGAAGCACGCAGGCAGTTCTGCATGAATCTTCGGCGTCTCTCCCTTTCATCGGCCTTCCTCTGTTCCTGCAACATCCGGCCGGCTACTGATGATCGACGCAACCTCTACTTTGTATTTATGCTTATACTATCATTACTTTTATTTATTGTCAATCTCAACATTTTCTATTTTGGAAATAGAATCCACACATCTCATAAGCTGCTTCGGAAAATTTTTCCCTGTGAGAATCAGACTCACCTCTTCATCTCTCAGCGAAAGGAGATTTTCAAATTCCTCAAGGGTAAGAATATCCTGATCAAGGATCCCCAGTATCTCGTCGAGGATCAGCAGGTCGCACTCTCTGGTGGTAAGCACCTTCCTTGCAAAATTCAGTCCGTTCTGAATGTTGATTCTCTCCTCCCGTTTCTGCTCCTCCGAAAGTTTTTCAAAATAATCTCCCTGTTTTTCAAACCGGAATACCTTCATCTGCGGTTCCAGACATTTGAGTCCCTCTGCCACATCTGCGGACAGGTTTCCCTTCAGAAACTGAATCATGATTACCTTCTTATGTTTGGTCACTGCCACAACACCTTTTCCCAGGGCCATCGTTGTCTTTCCAAACCCCGGACCGCATATGACCTGAACACTTCCTTTATCCATATCCTGCACCTCTTTGCGAAATGTTAATCTCAACTGAAACAGTCGCGTTATTTTACCACATTTTCCAAAGTTTTGCAAGTTTGCGATTCAGGGTCCTTCCCTTAAGCTCCCTCTGTTTCGCATTCCATCTTGCTTACGGATACCTCGTAAGCCACTCGCTTCTCGCACTCCGTCTCATTCAGTTTTTTCGTGTACTCTCTGCTCTGAACGCGTCCCCACACCTTCACTCTGGCTCCCACAGCAAAGCCGGACGCGTAGCGGGCATTTCTGCCCCAGGCAATACACGGTATGTAATCTGATTTCCCATAGGGACGGTTGACCGCCAGAAGAATGTCGGCGATTTCACGTCCAAGGGGCGTTTTCCTGTAAATAGCCTCCTTGCATATATAACCGTCTAAATAAATCTGATTAGTCTTTGTGCAGTCGGTAAACTCCTCCAGAAAGTTTAATTCCCTCACAAAAACGGAGAGTACAAGACGGTTTTTCACTCCCTCGTGACAGTTATAGGAGCGGAACTGGCCGATCGCCTCCACGGTTCTGCCCCTGTAATCCTGCGTCACATCCAGAAGACGCTCTGAGATCATGAGCGGTATAATGTCCACCTGATCACTTAAACGGCTGACTGCCAGGCTTACCAGATAAAAGCCTTCTCCAAATACTTCATGGCTGAATGTAAATTCAGAGATTACTTCTCCGATCACGCTTACCTTGTTGTTTTCAATCACTTTTTCTGACATTGTACTTCTCCTCTTCCTAATTCAAATTTCATATTCAGCTTGGCTGCTAATATAATATGTATGTGATGGGTTCCAAAGAAATACTTAAAAGTGATACAAAGATTTCTACAGAAAATGACAAAGACAGGAAAAACCTGAGCATTATCCTGGCTTTTCCTGTCTCTTCCTCTGCATCAAGTATCTTTTGTTTTATCTTTTGTGTAAGCCTGTACGAAATTAACCTCTGTTCTTCTCTGCCTCTTTTCTGCTGATCATAGCCCTCTTTCTGAGGGTCGGATCCAGGATTTTCTTACGAATTCTGAGGCTTGTGGGAGTCACCTCAAGAAGTTCGTCGGTGTCAATGAAATCCAGGCACTGCTCCAGGCTCATCTCCTTAGGCGGTGTCAGTCTTAACGCCTCATCTGAGCTGGATGAACGGGTATTCGTAAGTTTTTTTGTTTTGCAGACATTGAGTTCGATGTCCTCCGGCTTTGCACTCTGTCCTACAATCATGCCGGAGTAAACCTTTACACCAGGTCCGATAAACAGGGTTCCTCTCTCCTGTGCATTGAACAGTCCATAGGTAATAGACTCACCTGCCTCGAAGGCAATGAGAGAACCCTGTTTTCTGTATGACAGCTCTCCCTTAAACGGGCCATAGCCGTCAAAGCTTGTATTAAGTATACCATTTCCCTTCGTATCTGTCAAAAATTCTCCTCTGTAGCCAATCAGACCCCGGGAAGGGATGGAGAATTCCAGCCTTGTATAACCGCCTCCGATGGGGCTCATGCCCTGGAGCTCTCCCTTTCTGCTGGTGAGCTTCTGAATAACCGCTCCCGTAAACTCCTCCGGCACATCGACGTAGGCAATCTCCATAGGCTCTAACTTTCTGTTTCTCTCATCGTAGTGGTAAAGCACCTCCGCCTTGCTGACGGCAAACTCAAAGCCCTCTCTCCTCATATTTTCAATAAGGACAGACAGGTGCAGCTCGCCGCGGCCGGACACCTTAAAGCAGTCCGGAGAATCCGTCTCCTCCACCCTGAGGCTTACGTCTGTGTTGAGCTCCCTGAACAGTCTCTCCCTCAGATGGCGGGATGTCACATATTTTCCCTCCAGTCCTGCAAGCGGGCTGTCATTGACCATGAAATCCATGGAGATAGTCGGCTCGGAGATCTTCTGGAACGGAATGGCCTCCGGCTTTTCCGGAGAGCAGAGCGTATCTCCGATATGGATGTCCGAGATTCCCGAAATGGCCACGATGGAGCCGATCTGCGCCTCAGCCACCTCTACCTTGTTTAATCCGTCAAATTCATAGAGCTTTCCGATCTTTACCCTGCGGAATTTGTCGGGCTCGTGGTGGTTTACAATGACGCACTCCTGGTTTACCTTAAGAGAGCCGTTGTCAATTTTTCCGACTCCGATACGCCCTACATACTCATTGTAGTCAATGGTACTGATAAGCACCTGAGTCTCCGCATCCGGATCTCCCTCGGGAGCCGGGATATAGTCAAGGATGGTCTCAAACAGAGGCGTCATATCCACCTCAGGATCATCCATGTTCTTCTTTGCAAAGCCTGCCCTGGCAGAAGCATACAGAAACGGGCAGTCCAGCTGCTCGTCGGAGGCATCCAGATCCATGAAAAGCTCCAGAATTTCATCGATCACATCGTCCGGCCTTGCCTCAGGGCGGTCAATTTTGTTCAGGCAGACGATTACCGGAAGGTCCAGATCCAGCGCCTTCCTCAGCACGAACTTCGTCTGGGGCATGGCTCCCTCATAGGCATCTACTACCAGGACAACTCCATTCACCATCTTGAGCACGCGCTCCACCTCGCCGCCGAAATCAGCGTGGCCTGGTGTGTCGATAATGTTGATCTTGACTCCCTTGTAAAATACTGCCGTATTTTTGGAGAGGATGGTAATTCCCCTCTCCCTCTCAATATCGTTAGAGTCCATAACGCGATCCACTACCTCCTGGTTAGCCCTGAACACCCCGCTCTGGCGCAGGAGCTGATCGACCAGAGTTGTCTTGCCATGGTCTACGTGGGCAATAATCGCAATATTTCTGACATCTTCACGCTTTGTCTTCATAATTATTTATCTCTCTCTTTCTGTAACGCCCGGCGCTTCCGCGGCTTTACGCCTATTCCGGGCTGCGGCCTCTTCTGCCGCTTCTCTCAGCTTGAATTTACACAATTTGTTATTTTAACATTATCCTTGCACAAGTTCAAGGTTATTTGGGGGAAAAATGGCGGAAAGTTACAGTTTTTCTCCAAAGGACCGGCTTTGCCCGGCCCGGGGACGTCTGCGTCTGTCCTAGAAAAAAACAATCTCTTTTCCGAGCAGGCCGTAATAGAGCTTTTCCGCCCTCTCTATAACGCATCTGCCGTTTGTCCCCTCCGTGAGCTTTGCCATAAGCGGCTCCACCGCGTCCACCGGCACCAGCAGAGTCAAAACTACCTGATCCGTATACTCGCTGTCGAGAACCGTGATATTCTCCTCCCCCAGAATGTACTGGATTTTGCCGAGGCCCGTGTAGTCCGTCTGGACGGTCAGCTTCTCCGCCAGACGCTTCTCCACGATCACACTGTTTTTAAGCCCCTCCTTGACTGCGCCTGAGTAGGCCCTCACCAGGCCTCCCGTCCCCAGAAGAGTTCCGCCGAAATACCTGGTCACCACGGCACAGCAGTTGTGGACGTCCTCCCCCAGAAGCACGTCCAGCATGGGCCTTCCCGCCGTCTGGGACGGCTCCCCGTCGTCATTGCACCGCATCAGTTCATGGTTTTCCCCAATGACAAAGGCGGTGCAGTTATGGGTGGCATCCCAGTATTTCTTTCTCATCTCGGCAATAAAGGCAAGGGCTTCCTCCTCGGATTCAACAGGGCGGACAGTGGCAATAAAGCGCGATTTTTTTTCAACGATTGTGCCCTCCCCTTCTTTATACAGAATTTTATAATTTTTTTTCATGGCTGTTTTCTCCCCGGGAACTGATTCTTTCATATTTTTTTGAGTATATTATTAAATTGGAAAGATTGCAACCTGCTTTTTCAGTGTTCACAATATCGTAAAAATTCCGGTATTTATTTATCAGAAAACTTTTGATATAATGGTAGACTGAAGGAGGCTTTCTATGAATTATGGCAGAAAAGAGACCAGACGGCAGATTATGGCCGCCGGCTCCCGAAAGAAGAAGTACGCTAATCGGCTCTTCCTCTCCTTTTTCAAGGTGTTTCTCGTGCTGTGCCTGTTTGTCTTCGTGACCGGCTTCAGCGCAGGAATCGGAATGTTCAAGGGCATTATTGATACCGCGCCCGATTTCAATGCTGAGAGCTTTGCCCCCAGCGGTTTTTTCTCAACCATTTACGACTCTGAGGGCAATGTCGTGGACACTCTGGTAGGAACGAATGCCAACCGTATTGAAGCTACCTATGATGAATTTCCAGAGGATCTGATCAACGCTTTCGTAGCAATCGAGGACTCCCGCTTCTGGCAGCACAGCGGTATTGACCTTCGCTCTATCACAAGGGCGGCCGTCGGTGTGCTGACAAACAATTACCAGGGCGGAGCCAGCACTCTGACCCAGCAGCTCATCAAAAACACTGTGTTCGGCGGCGGTATGGAAACCAGTACCGGCGCAAGGATTGAGCGAAAAATCCAGGAGCAGTATCTGGCCCTTCAGCTCACGAAAAACGTGGACAGGAAGATCATCATCACGAATTACCTGAATACCATTAACCTGGGAAGCAATACCCTGGGCGTCAAAGCCGCGGCTCTCCGGTATTTTAACAAGGACGTTTCAGACCTGACGCTCTCTGAGTGCGCAGTCATCGCTGCCATCACGAAAAATCCCTCCCGCCTGAGTCCAATTACCGGAGCTGAGGACAATGCGCAGCGGCGGTCCACGATTCTTCAGGAGATGTACAATCAGGGATATATCACGAAGGAGGAACAGGAGGAGGCTCTGGCAGACGATGTGTACTCCCGCATCCAGAATGTAGATCTGGCTGCAAAGGAGAACGATACCCCCTACTCCTACTACACAGACGAGCTTATTGATCAGGTGACAGAGGCCCTGAAGGAGGAGCTGGGCTACACGGATACCCAGGCCAGCAATCTGCTGTTCAGCGGCGGACTCAGCATCTACACGCCTCAGGATCCCCGTATGCAGGCCATTGTAGATGAGGAGATCAGCAATCCGGAAAACTATGCTCTGGCTCAGTACTCCATCGAATACAGGCTTTCCGTGACCCACGGGGACGGTACAACGGAACACTTTTCAGAGGGGCACGTAAAGAATTATTATATGGATACCTTAGGACAGAGCGGGTATACGGGGCTGTTTAAAAGCGAGGCAGAGGCCCAGGAGGCAGTTGACCAGTATAAGTCATGGCTTCTGAAGGAGGATGACAAGGTCATCGGAGAATCCCTCACAGTCACTCTCCAGCCACAGGCTTCCTTTGTCCTGATTGAGCAGTCCACCGGATATGTAAAGGCCATCAGCGGAGGCCGGGGAGAAAAGACAGCCAACCGTACCCTGAACAGGGCAACGAATGTCAAGCGGCAGCCAGGCTCCGCCTTCAAGGTCATCACATCCTTCCTGCCGGCTGTGGACACCTGCGGCGCGACGCTGGCCAGCGTATACTATGACGCGCCCTACTCCATCGGCACCAAGACCTTCCGGAACTGGTACGCCAACCGCGGCTACATGGGCTACCACAATATCCGTGAAGGAATCGCCTATTCCATGAATATCCTGGCCCTGAAGTGCCTGGTAGACACTGTGACCCCCCAGCTGGGCGTGGAATATGCGGAAAAGCTGGGAATCACCACCCTCGTGTCAGAGGACATTACCCCCTCCCTGGCTCTGGGCGGACTGACCGTGGGCGTGACGAACCTGGAACTGACAAATGCCTTTGCAACCATCGCCAATGAGGGCATTTACACAGAGCCTGTCTTCTTTACGAAGATTCTCGACCACAACGGCAAGGTTCTCATTGACAATGAGCCGGAAAAGAGGCAGGTGATCAAGGATTCCACAGCCTTCCTTGTGACAGACGCCATGGCTGACTCTGTTGTAAGCCAGAGTCTCTACGCTACGCCTGGCTCACAGCCCAGCACCACCAGCGCCGCAGCAGCCATTCCCGGCATGTCTACCTCCGGAAAGAGCGGCACGACTACGGGAAACAACGACCTTTGGTTTGTGGGCTTTACACCTTACTATACAGCAGGAATCTGGACAGGCTTTGACAACAATGGAAGCATTACGGGAGGCACCTCCTACCACAAGGTTATCTGGCGCAAGATTATGACGCGCATACACGAGGGGCTCTCTGATCCCGGTTTTAAGGTGCCTGACAGCGTAGAGCAGGTGGAGGTATGCAGGAAATCAGGCAAGCTCCCCATTGCAGGCGTATGCAGCTCCGATCCGAGAGGCAGCGCTGTCTATACGGAGTATTTCGCCAAGGGTACGGCTCCGACTGAAACCTGTGATCACCATGTGAGAGTGTCTGTCTGCGGCGTATCCGGCGGAACTCCTACCGCATACTGCCCTGCAGATCAGATTGTGTCAAAAACATTCATGTCTGTCCCTGACGAAGGCTACACAGACGATTCCAAATACGCTATGCCAGGTCCCTGTACCGTTCACACTGGTTCATCAACCATTATCGATCCGTCCGGCGGAAACGGAACAGACGTTCCCTTCGGACCCGGGTATATCCCAAGCTCCGGAAACAGCTCGTCACCGGACGGAAGCGATATCCCCATCGTGCCGGCAGCACCCAATTAGGGAAAAATCATCCCATCGGCTTACGATGAGGCTGATTAAAAAAACTTATGGCAGAGTGCAGGATGCCGCAGAGTAAAAAGGGTAATAAAAAAGGATCCTGCTTCGCAGGATTCTCCGCCTGCGGCGGGTCGCGAAAGCGACATTTTCTTTTCCAACCCAGTGCGATCCTCGCGGAGCTTTTTTATATAACAGGGAACGAAGTTTCCTGTTATATAAAAAACAGCGGATAGCGTGAAGGCGCATCCGCTGTTTTTTCGTTCTATTCTTTTTCATCAGCTTTAAATATATTTCGTACTGTTTGCTGACACCTTCTCTGGTCTGTGCACAGGCCTTCTATCTACTCTTTCATTTTAGGCTTAAAGATCAGTGCCGCAAGGTAGCCGAACACCAGCGCTCCGGCGATTCCTGCTGCCGAAGCAGTGAAACCTCCTTTGAAGATCCCGAGAACTCCTTCCTCTCCGAAGCCCTCAAGCACTCCCTTCCAGAGCGTATTTCCAAAGCCCAGAAGGGGCACCGATGCGCCTGCTCCGGCCCAGTCGGCAAAGGGGCCGTAGATTCCGAGACAGCCGAGAACCGCCCCGGTCACCACCAGGAGTACCATAATCCTTCCCGGCAGCATCTTTGTCTTTTCCATCAGAATCTGAGCGGCGGTACAGATCAGTCCGCCGACTATAAATGCGCGCAAATATTCCAACTTTTATCTCTCCTTTCCGCCCTTTTCATATCCCCTTCCTGAAGGTCTTCTCTTTGCTGCATTTTCTTCTGCCCCGCAGCTTGCGCTTTCCACATGCTCCAAAATCACTCCATGGGAGATTCCCGGCACGCTCTGCCCCTCGTTAAAACTGATCTGGGACAGCAGAGCCCCTGTCGGCAGAAACAGCACCCTCTTCCAGGTTCCATCCTGAATTTTAGGCAGGATATAGGAGCACAGCGTTACGGCAGCGCAGCCGCAGCCGCTTCCTCCGGAGTGGGTGTCCTGGGTGGACGCGTCGAAAATCTTCATGCCGCAGTCCATGTGAATGCCTCTGACATCATATCCGGCCCGCTCCATGAATTCAAACACAATTTTCTGCCCCACAATCCCCAGATCTCCTGTGATTATCTTATCGTAGTAGCTCTGATCCACCTGAAGATCCCTGAAATTTCTGAGAATCGTGTCCACGGCAGCCATGGCCATGGCTGCTCCCATATTCATGGAGTCGTGAATCTGCATGTCCACGATTTTTCCGGGAGTAAACCCGGCAATCTTCGCTTTGGGAGCTGTTTTTTTCTGCGCTTTCCCCCATTCCCCGCTTCCAACCAGGGCACAGCCGCATCCTGTCACTGTCCAGGTGGTTGAAAACGGCCTCTGGTTCCCATAGGCAAGCGGAAAACGGAATTGGCGTTCCGCGCTGGCAAAATGGCTGGATGCCAAAGCCATGGCGCTGTCTGCAAATCCTCCGCTGACTGTCATAGCCGCCAGACCCAGCGCCTCTCCCATGGTGGAGCAGGCTCCATACAGGCCAAACAGCGGAATTTCCAGCTCCATCACCCCGAATGAAGTAGCCACACTCTGTCCCAGCAGATCCCCTGCAAACAGGTACCTTACGTCTTCCCGCCTGTATCCTCCCTTTTCCAGATTAAGGAGCGCCGTCCTGCGCTGCAGTTCGCTCTCCGCCGCCTCCCAGTTTTTCTGGCCGAACATGGGATCTGCCTCTATCTGATCAAAGCAGCTTCCCAGAGGTCCCTCTCCCTCCTTCTGTCCCACAATGGAAGCGGCAGAAAAGATGTACGGGGCCCTGTCAAATATAATACTTGCTTTTCCCTTCTGCATATTGCCCTCCGTATCAGTCATTCTGGCAGGATATTTCCTGCTTTTCTTATTCTCCCCAGAGGGCAGAATTATATTCTGCATCAGGATACGGCCGCAGCGCCTGAAGCCGCAGCTTTTATGAGCATACGTCCCGGGAACAGAGAGCGGCCTTCACTTTTATTCCTGATTCGATTCCAGATTCTATTCCGGAATTCTTCCATGACTTTTGAATTCCCTCGGAGAGCAGCCGAAATATCTTCTGAAATTCTGAAAAAAATAGGAATAATCGTAATATCCAAGCTGTTTGGCAATCTCATTGGCCCTGTTTCTCGGATCTTCCATCAGCGTTCTCGCCCTCTCCATCTTCGCCATTGTCACATAGGTTACGTATCCTGTCCCTGTTTCGCGCTTAAATTTCTTGCTGAAGTAGGAATGTGACAGGGAGAGTTCCTCACACAGTACTGTAAGGGAGAGCTCCTGTTCCAGATGGCTGTCAATGAACCGGAGCGCCTCTCTGATAAAGGGAGAGTAATTCTGCATGCCCGAGCGGATGCGCTGAAGCTCAGAAAGCGTGCGATCGGAGACAGCCCTGGCATCCTTTCTCTCTGCCCGCTTTGTCCCCGGCTCTTTGCCTCTGTCATCTGTTTCAGGCCGTTCGCCCTGATTTTCAGCTCCTGTCCGCTCCGGCAGGCTGCTGTTTCCAGACAGTCTCTTCTGCTTTGTCAGCCCGCCTGATTCAGAACGCATAATTTCTTCCCTGCCGTCTCTTCGTTCCTGTTTTTCCTGTGCCAGACGGACTATCTGCCGCCTCTTTATTTCCAGCCGGTCCAGAACCCAGAGGATTCCCTCCTCCAGTTCATCCATCCTGGGCGGCTTTGTCAGATAGAGCGCTGCCTCATACCGGATGGCCCGGCAGGCCTCCTCAAAATCCCGGCAGGCGCTTAAAAAAATAACGAGCGGCCGCTTTTCCTGCTGTCTTTCATAGAGAATCCTGAGGAAATCATTCTCTTTTTCTCTGCCGATCCTCATGTCAGTAATGACAAGATCCGGTTTTTCTGTCTGCACAAGAAAAAGGCCCTCTTTTATACTGAGGGCCGTTCCGGCCAGCCTGCACCCCAGGCGGTTCCACTCCACCCCGGTTTTCAAAAGCTCAACCGTCTCTGTATCGCCGTCTACTACAATCACTGAGTACATAATCTTATCAAGTCCTTTATGCTGTTTTCTGTCCTCTCGTGTCTTTTGCATCATCCCGGCATTATCTGCTGCCGTCGGGGAACCATGCAGGAATACCCCTGTCATCTATTATCTCCTCTATCATAGTTCCCCCAACAGCTGCATCCTATGTGAAATTGTCAAACCTTCTGCCTGCTTTACTCCTCCTCTCGCACCTGATCCGGTGACAGAATAATCTGCTTCCACTCGTCAGGTTTCTTTTTCTGCATATGCTTTGCATACAGCATAAATGGAACCCCCAGTGCAAAGTAAAGTCCCACAGCCATCCAGCCGCCCAGATCCATGCTTTTCGCGCAGGTGTAAATGACCCAGATTGTAAAGACTACGGAAATACACCCGAGAACTTTTCCGTGCTTTACCTTATACGGACGCTCCCAGTGGGGCTTTGTCTTTCTGAGTTTTAAGAAAGATACAGATACACCGAAATAAATAATTCCGGCAGAAAGCCCTGTTATCGTGAAAATGTAATTGATCCACGCTTCCGGTGCGAACACAGTAAAGTAAAGAGAAAGAATTCCGATTACGATATTGGCCTTCCATGGCTGTCCATAGCGGTTAATGGAAGCAAAGGTCTTTGAAAACTGTCCCTGCTTCGCCCCTCCATAGAGAGTTCTGGAGGCGCTGAGCCAAAATCCCGACAGGGTTGTAATACAGGTACCGATTCCCATCACCACAATCACAAGCCCCAGCCAGTGCATTCCCAGCATATCGGCCACTCTCGGATCGACGATATCGGTCTGCTGCATCCACTCATCTGTGACAATTCCGCCCACTGCGATAATGGCCAGTCCATAGATCAGGAAGGTCAGGAACATACTGGATATGAACGCAATCAGCAGCTTTTTCTTCGGAATTTTCGACTCCTCCACAAGCTGGGGAATCATATCAAATCCCTGAAACTTCATAATCAGAAGTCCTACGCCCATCGTATACCCCGTAAACCCGGACGGAAACCATGGTCTGAGATTATCGAAGCTCCACTGATCGCTGAAAATGAAGATGAATGACGCACAGATGGAAATAGCCAGAGTGCTCCAAAACAAAATATTCTGTATTTTGGCCAGAAACTTAATTTCCAGATTTGTAAGCAAAAACCATATGACTATGATCGAGGCTGCGATGATCTTAATCTGGATAAAGGTTACCGGAAACAGATAGGACAGCATGCTGGAAATTCCGAATGCCACGGAGGGCATTGCCACAATGTATAAAAGCACCAGCGCCCAGCAGGAAAACCATCCCACATTCCATCCAAATGCATTGGAGATCCACACATTTTCTCCGCCTGCATAGGGCAGCATACTCGTCATCTCTGAATAAATCAAGCACAGCGGAAGTACCAGAATACAGCATGTCAGAAGAGAAAATACTGCCCCCGTGCCTGATATTTCAAACCAGTACTTAATTTCTACCATCCAGGCGGCAATCATTCCCCCGGCCGCCATCGCTATAATCTGTGAAAGGCTCAATTCTTTTTTTAATTTTTCTTTCATAGGCATCTCCCCCCGGATTTCCCGTGCCTCGGCCCTTCGGCCTTCCTGCAGCAGCTTTTAAACTGCTGCTCTTCTACTTCGCTGTTTTCAATACCTCCAGCGTCTCATCTGTACTCAGTACATTGCAGTAAAGAATGTTCATGATTTTCAGCTCCATGTCATGCAGCTCCATATCAGGCGCTGCACAGCAGTCCTCCACGCAGATAATCTGAAATCCCTGATCTGCCAGAACGCGAACGCTGGAAGCCACGCACTGATCCGTCACAATACCTGTGACAACAACTGTATCAATCCCCATATTGTGCAGAAGCTGCGTATAGTTCGTTCCCAGAGAAACACTGTCCGTAGTTTTATTCACCACGATCTCATCCGGCAGAGGGGCCAGCTCATCCACCATCTCTGCCTCTCTCGAATTAATTGGAAGATAGATATTATTCCAGCCGTAGGTGCTCTGTACCCTGGAGCGGTCTCTTCCGTTTTCTTTCAGGCAGGCAATTCTGCCGTATGTAACCTCCATGTCATTTTCCCTGAAATAGTCAATCAGGCGCCGGATATTTGGCACCACTACCTGATCCAGCCGATCGTGGTAGGGAATCCAGCGCTCCTCATCTCCCGCCTCCTTCGCTTTCAGATAATCCCCGCAATCCCTGTTAACAAACTCCTTCTGCATGTCGATCACGAGAAGCGCCGTTTTTTTCTTGTCGAGTTCCATATCAGGCACTTCTTCCATCCCCTGGTAGTAAAAGGACACATATTTGGGATTAATTTTCATACATTTACCTCCTCCTATTTTACTTTTACTTTTAATAAAAGCATATTTTATGCCATTTTTTGTATTTTGTCTATAAATTAAAAAATACAACTAATAAATAGCAAGATATTACATGCAGTCAATTTATTTGTCCTTTGTTTCTTTTAGATATTATCATTTTATTGACAATATTTGCCATTTATTGACAATATATTTATGTCAAACGTGACAAAAATTTTGAATTATTCATATAATGCTGCTGTTCATATTTTGTTTGCACTTTATTCTGATATATCTATGACTTGAAATTTGTTTTTAGAATATTTCATATCAAGACTATTAAGAAAAGATGCATCTGCCCCGCAAAAGTCTTTTCCCTGATGCATCTTCAGCAGATATGCTTCCTGATTCAATAGATAAAAATATAGAAGAAAGCGGACCAGTCCCCCACTCACGAGGGCTGTCCGCTCTGCAGGCCGGGCGCGGCTGCGAAGCAGCCGTTTCCATAGGGACGAGTAATCATCGGCAGCGAGGCTTTTGATTCTTTTACAGGAGCCCTGCCAGTGTCCCGAGCCAGTAGGCCATGCCTAAAAGCCACGATACAAATATCCCATACAGAATCACAGGGCCTGCGATTGTAAAGATCTTGCATCCAATTCCAAACACCTGACCTTCTGCCTTATATTCGATTGCCGGAGCGGCCACTGAATTGGCAAAGCCGGTAATGGGGACCAGCGCCCCGGCTCCGGCGAATTTGACAAGTTTTGGATAGATATTCAGGCCTGTCAGGAGGACACTGGCGCCGATGAGGCTTAGAAGTGTCCAGGCAGAGGCTGTTTCCTGATCCATTCCTCTCCCCATAAACAGATTGGTCAGAAGCTGACCGGCTGTGCAGATTGCCCCTCCTACCAGGAAAGCTCTGACCATATTGAGGGGAAGACTGTGGGTCGGAGTTATCTCTTTTACATATTTTCCATATTCCTTCTTATCTATTTCCATTTTTCCGCCTTTCTCTGATTCCTCTTTCTTTTATTCCGCCGTCATTTTAGGAGCCTCCGCCTCCGAAGCCCTTGTAAAAGTAGAGCAGGGAACCTGTCATCTTGCCCAGTGCGATGGACAGTGTCATGTACTGGATTCCCACTGACAGCCGGAGACGCCGGTTCAGAACGGGAACCGCCTTCACCGTTTCCGCCAGGGACATGACCAGGCAGCCGATGAAAGCGCCGAAGCTCAGCCCGGCAAGTCCAAGAAGGGTAAGCCCCAGAACATGGCCGGCTGCCGGAATGCTCCCGATGGGAATGGGAAATTCCAGCAGATCCAGGGCGTTTCCGATGGAGCCTCCCAGGATCAGAAGTGTTTCATAGAGCATAATGTGGCGCCTTGTCTTTGTCTTATCTATTACTCTCGGAAATACCCCTATGATTGCCAGAAAGGCGAAGATTCCGGCCGCTATGACTCCGCCTGCCGTAATCCCTGCAAAGGCCAGAAAAAGCTGCTTAAGTAACATCATTTCGCGACTCCTTTCTGCTGTCATTCTGTATCAGGGTTTTGTTTACATTGTCCTCATAGAGCCGCATCTCCACCTCAAGAGGCGTGGGATCTGTGTTGATCTTCTTTTTCGCAAAGTGATTGAAAAACACGGTGATTCCAAGGGCAAGCCCCAGGGAGTAGGACAGCTCCAGAACCGTCACTCCCTCCGGCTGTCTTCCCATCACCAGCGTATAGACCTCACGGAACACATCTGTAACGCTGGCATCATTGTTAAAGGTCATGATGGCGAACATGGCTCCGAAAAAGCAGATCAGACAGGCCGCTCCCGTTTTCGTCCATTCCCATGCATACACAGGCGCCTTCGGAGGCACATAGGATATGATAAAATCCGTTTCTCCCACGCTGGACACGGAGAGGGAGGGATCTAACTCCTCAATCTTTTTTATGACATCCAGCACATTCCCCATATAGCGGCGGGCCTCATGGGACTTTATGGTTCGGATCTTCAGCGCCTTCACTCTGTTTAATGTGGCCTCGTCGCTGCAGTATACGCCGGCAATGTCATCGAGAAATACGTCCTTTTTGTGAACCTGGGTGATCTGGCTCAGGCAGATAAATACATTCTGTCCCATCAGGCGCCCATCTCCCTGTCTGTCTGTCCGGCCTCCACGAAGGTGCCGTGCATCTGCGACTGGTAATTCATATCAAACAGGCAGAACCAAATCACACCCAGGATCAGTACCAGGCAAATCAATGCCAGGACAGCCCCGGCCTTTCCTTTAATAAAATTCATATTCCCACTTCCTTTTTGCATGATTTCAGTTTCTTTAACCGTTAGTATGGAGGCAAAGCCATTTTTTTATTCAAACTTTCTTTTTGAGGCTGACGGGGCTTTTGTTCTGCCTGAAACGGATGAACAAAAAAACGGCAGCTCCCCAATAAGAAAGAATCCAGTGCGATCCCCGCGGAGCGTTTTCATATAACAGGGAACGAAGTTTCCTGTTATATGAAAAAGGGCCGGATAGTCAGTCCAGCCCAAATTCCTCTCTCATTTTTTTCAGTATTCTCTTTTCCATCCTTGACACCTGCACCTGGGAAATGCCCATCTGTCCGGCGATTTTTGTCTGGGTCTGCCCGTAAAAATACCGCCGCACAATCAGTTCCCTCTCCTTCTCTCCCAGGGAGCCCAGCAGTTTTTTTAATACCATCCGGTCCAGCACCTCTTCGTTTTCCCGGCTCTCCTGGGAAAGCCGGTCCAGGAGGGACAGATTTGTGTCATCCCCGCCTGCCGGGGCGTAAAGTGATTCCACCTGGGCGCCTGCCTCCAGCGACGCTGCCACCTCCTCGCGGCTTGCCCCCACGCTTCCGGCAATCTCCTCCAGCGTCGGTTCCCGTCCCAGGGTTCCTGCCAGCTTTTCCCTGGCGGCACTCACCTTGATCCCCATCTCCTTTACAGAGCGGCTCACCTTGATCATTCCGTCATCTCTCAGAAAACGCCTTATCTCCCCGGCAATCATGGGCACCGCATAGGTGGAAAACCGCACATCGTAGGAGGTGTCAAATTTATCGATAGCCTTGATAAGGCCGATGCTTCCAATCTGAAAGAGATCCTCCGTCTCACATCCTCTGCCGGCGAACCTCCGCACTATGCTCCAGACCAGCCCCATATTCTCTTCTACCAGCCGATCTCTGGCTGCTTTATCCCCACCGTGAGCCAGCATAATCAGACGAATGGTTCCGTCTGCCTTTCCTGTCCCCTCCATAGCCTCACCTGCCGACTGTCTTTTTTAATGTTACAGTGGTTCCCTTGCCAGGCTCCGATTCCACCTTCACCTCATCCATAAAAGCCTCCATAAAGGAAAAGCCCATGCCGGAGCGTTCTCCTGAAAGGTCTGTAGTGTACATGGGCTCCATGGCCTTCTCTATGTCCGGAATTCCCACTCCCAAATCCCGCACGATGACGGTAGCTTCCTGTCCGGCAATCCCTGTTTCTATGTAGATCGTTCCTTCTCCTCCCTGGTACCCGTGTATTACTGCATTGGTGACAGCCTCGGAAACAGCCGTCTTTATATCGTCCATCTCCTCCACGGTCGGATCCAGACGGCTTAAAAACACTGCCACTGCCACCCTGGCAAACTCCTCGTTTTCCGAACGGCTCTCAATCTCCATTTTCATCCACTCAGGCTCTCTCCTCTTTTCTTCCATTACTTTCTGCATGGCTCTCTCCTTTCCGGGCGCCCTTCCATGGCTGCCTCCTTCGTATCATATCCCTTCACAATCCCCGCAATTCCTCCTATGGCGAGAATTCTCTTTACCTGCCTTCCGGCTCCATAGTAGGCCACCGTCCCGGCGCTCCCCTTCATCTGCTTGTAGCGTCCCAGAAGCACCCCGATTCCGGAGCTGTCCATAAACTCCGTCCTGGTAAAATCAAAAACCAGCCGCGTAATATAATTTTCTGCCAGCAGCAGATCCGTCTCGTTTTTCAAAATTGTGCAGTTATGGTGATCGATCTCCCTTGGCAGATGGATCACCAGCGTCTGCCCTGCTGCCTCGTATGTAAAAGCCTGTCCCACCTTGTTCTCCCCTTTCTGTTTTCTTTCCTGTTCTGACGTATCTCTCTTCATATCTCTCTTCGTTTCCCGCCCGGCCGATTGACCCATCATTGACGCATCAGCAGCCTCCCTCCCGGATCCAGTATGCCCTTTTTTCCTTCATTTATTCACCAGGATCTCAGAAATCTCTCCTGCTTTTGCGCCGCAGTGCGATCCTCGCGGAGCTTTTTTATATAACAGGGAACAAAGGTTCCTGTTATTCAAGAAGAATCCTGCTTCGCAGGATTCTCCGCCTGCGGCGGGTCGCGAAAGCGACATTTTCCTCTCCGCCGCAGTGCGATCCCCGCGGAGCTTTTTTATATAACAGGGAACAAAGGTTCCTGTTATATAAAAAAAGACACTGCAAAAGAAACAGTTTCTCTTACAGTGTCTTAATTTCCGATTATCTGTGGGTATCTGCCCCTCTCCCAGGAGACAGTCCAGACTATTCAGCCGCTTATTCAGCCGCTGTCTGTGCTTCGCTTTCCCCGGCAGCCTGGGTCTCCCCTGCCGCCGGCTGCTGCCCTGCGGCAGACTGAACATACGGCGCCAGCTCTGTCAGCTGGTTTCTGGCTTTTTCTGCGTACTCAGAATCTCCGTACTGGGTGCTCACCTGGGTGAAAAGCTCTACTGCCTTTGCAAAATCCTGCTTGGAACGGTAAATCATTCCCATGTTGAACAGCACGTTCGGATTGTCCGGCCGGATAGTCAGACAGGTGTTGTAATAGTTCAGCGCATCGTCCATCCTTCCGGCTGACCACATGGTGTAGGCCAGATCCTCCAGGGTCTGATAGCCGTTGGTCTCAATGTCCTGCTTGATTCCATTGGCGATAGCCAGCACCTCCTCGTCCGTAAAGATAGACGGGTTAAAGCCCGGATACAGGGTGACGGCTCCCGTCAGGTCATTGTTCCGGTAGGCCTGAAGCATCTTTACGAGAATCGCATACTGATTTACCTGGCTGTCGTTGCTGTTTAAGGCCTCATCCAGCTTCTGCTCTGCTGTCTCCTTGTCGCTCTGCGCCTGGGCCATCTGGCCGTTTAAGCTGTCGATCTCCTCATTGCGCTGGTTCAGCTTCTCCTCATAGCGCAGGATTTCCTGATTGTGCTCATTGTTCAGAGCCTTAATCCTGGTAGGCATGACGAGGAAAAAGATAACCATGGCACCCAGGGCAAGGCCGGCCACAATATTCAGAATCGACTGCCAGCCCGTATTTTCCTTGTAGGACGGCGGGATAATTACATCGTCATCCTGCATCTTTTTGTGGGAAAATGCATTTTTCAGCTTTCTGCGCTCCACATCCGCCCTTCCCGTCCTGGCCTTCACAATGGACATGTACCAGGAGGCCTTAGGGTTGTTTTTGTCAATCTTTAAAACCCTCATCAGGGATTTTCCCGCTTTTGTGTACGTTCCTCTGCTCATGTAGAGCACCGCCAGGAGCAGATGAGCTTTTATAAAGTTCGGATTGACCTCCACCACCTTTGTGAGCTGCAGCACAGCCAGATCGTCGTCTCCGGCCTGCGCCTGAAGAAGAGCCTGGTTATACCGTTTTACATTCTGGCTCACCACATCCAGGCGCTCCGGCTTTCTCTGAATCTGATCCAGATAATAGTCGGCCCTGTTGTCCTGCTCCTTGAAATTCATGCTGATGACCCACTGCACCAGAGCGTCTGATACCTCGCCCATCTCATAGTAAATGAGTCCCAGAAGATTCCTGGCATCAATATGGTACTTATTTAACATCAGACATTTTTTTAAGGCCTCTGCGGCCCCCGTAAGGTCACGTATTTTGGCCCGCTCCAGCCCCACATTGTAAAAACCGTTGGCAGCCAGGCGGATTTTCTTTAACTGATCCATGCTTCTTACCGCTCTTTCACCTGTTTAAGTACTTCCATCACAATATCTGACATATCTGTCAGATCGCTCTTTACAATCGCCTCCCCGATGTCCTCCACCTCAAGGCTCGGCTGAAAGCGGCTGATTTCCTCATCGAAATCAATCATGGCCTCTCTATCTTTCGCCATAATGGTTCCTCCTTATCACATCTTTCATTTCCCCGATCAGATACAGGGAGCCGGCACAGAATACGGTGTCCTCCTCCCCCTTCTCATCAAGGGCTGTCAAAAGCGCCTCTTTTGCAGACGGCCTGACAAACAGCCTGGGCCCATGGCCGCCGGCCTTTGCCATGGCTTCCCTGGAAGCCTCCTCCAGCCTGTGGATGTCAAGTCCGCGTCCATAGGCGATCTGAGTCAGAATCAGCACATCCGGGGCAAACTCCCTCAGGAGTATCTCGGCCATCTCCCTGTACTCCTTGTCAGACGAGACGGCAAAAAGAAGAATTTTCCTCTTTCCGGAAAGCGACGCAGCCGCACGGGCAAAGGCGCGGATTCCTCCCTCATTGTGAGCTCCGTCCAGATATACCCCGGGCATAATCTCCTCCATCCGTCCGGGCCACACGGTTTTCTGAAGCCCCTCGCGGACAGCCCTTTCGGGAATGCCGAGAATTTCTGCCGCCTGCACTGCCAGCATTGCGTTAACCGCCTGGTACTGGGCGGCGAAGGGAATTTCCAGGGGCTCCTCTCCGTTTTTCCTGATAAACAGATGCCCGTCTTTTAAGACAGACTCAGAAAAGCTGTCTGTGCCCACGGCCCTAGCCGGGCTTTTCAGCTCCCTTGCCCTGTCCCGGATCACCGCCGCTGCCGCAGGATCGGTACTGTCGTAGACAACCGGCACGCCAGGCTTTATAATTCCTGCCTTCTCCCCTGCGATCAGCTCCACCGTATTCCCCAGATATTCCATGTGGTCAAGGCTTATGGAGGTGAGCACGCAGAGAGTGGGCCTGTCCACCGCATTCGTAGCATCCAGGCGCCCTCCAAGGCCTGTTTCCACCACAGCCGTAAATCCTTTCCTGCTCTGCATCATAGCCGCAAACATCAGGAACAGGAATTCAAAATAGGTTGGATGGGTAAGCCCCAGACTCTGAAGCCTGCAGAGACCTTCCCTCACCCTGTAAAAGGCCTGCAGAAACTCCTTCTCCCCTGCCTGCTCCCCGTCAAAGCAGAACCGTTCTCTGACACTGACCAGGTGGGGCGAGGTGAATACCGCCGTATGCTCTCCCGCCTCTCTCAGGATGGAGGAGAGGAAGGCGCAGACTGAGCCCTTTCCGTTTGTCCCGGCCACATGGATCAGCCGGATTTTGTCGAGAGAAAGCCCCATAGCTTTCATCATAGCGCGTATATCATCAAGGCTGTGCTTTTCTCTGGAGAATTTCGGGATCCCGTCCAGATACTGCTCTGCCTCTCTGCAGGCATCCGGGCTGTACTCCTCTCCCCTACCTGCGCCTGTCTTATTGTTCTCTGTCATCTTATCATCATTTTTCATTTTGTCCGATTCTGTCCTCCTTTGGCCAGGCAAGGCCATGCTGAAACAGAATGCGCCGGAAGCGGATCGTACAGAAAGCCGTCTCCTGCGATTTTACTCTTTTGTCCATCTCTCTATTATAATATAAGCCTGTCATTATGCAAGGAGTTTATTTCGGTAAATTTTCCTGTTTCTCGACAGGAGGGCAGGAAAAATCCCGCAAATCCTTTTTTCTGTCTGCGCCGGGCCGCCTCGGCGGCAAATATTTACTCGCCCTGGCCCATTCCTGTCAGCCTCTTTTCTCTCTGTTGTAAGGCAGACAGGGCGCCTGCATCCATCTGCAGGCGCCCTGATCTTTTTGGGAGCAGCTCCTTCTTTCTTTTATTGCTATCTGTCTTTAAATATGTCTGCCACAGCCTGCACAATTTTCACAAACACATTCCAGATCCGCTGCAGGGGACCCTCCTCCTTCTGGGAAGCAGCCTCCAGATCCGCTGTGTCATCCCCCAGGGCTTCCTCATCGATCTCGTCCGTCCTCAGCACAATCTGGATACTGTGAGGCGACGGGTTCTTTCCGGATGTGAAGGATACCAGAGGCGCCTCCGGATCCATGTTGAGAAAATTATTTTCCTCCTCATATTTGTCGAGCTGTTCGTCCAGCGTGTTCTTCATATTTCGGCTGGCCGACCTGACGTTTTTCAGATTTTCGATTGCCGTCAGGCTGTTTCCCAGGAGGCTCTGCATCCCAGAGAGCGTCTGCCTTGTGCCGTTGTCCAGAGAATCTCCCGCTGCCGTCAGCGTGTCATTGACAATCCTGAGAACCCTCTCCGTACTCCCCATGGTTCTGGACAGCCGGTTCAGAAACTCCTCTGTGGCTCCCAGGGCGTCAAGCATGGAGGGAACATAGCTGTCCACGGTATCGATGAGCACTCTCGAATCATCCAGAAGGTTCACCAGCTGATCCGTGCAGCTTCTCAGCTCATTGACCGTTTTTGCGGTATCCTCTCCTGCCTCTCCCACCAGACTGCACAGACCGCCTATCCTTTGCATCAGGGCCCCGGCCTTCGCGATTGTCTCGTCTGAACTTCCCAGAATCTCCTTTATCTTCTGCAAAAGAGCAGCCACATCGGCGCTGTAGGCAGTTCCAGGAAGTGTCTCCAGGTCTGCCTCCACCTCGTCTGCGTACTCCGAAAGTTCGTCCTGCCACTCCTCAAAGCTCGCGTCATTATCGCCTCCGGACCCGGGTTCTCCCGACGGTCCGGTCTTTTCCTCCTCAAAGAGAACCCCATCCTCTTCCAGGGAAAACGCCTGAACTTCCCTCTCATTTGAAGCCGCATTTCCCGGCGTAGCCTTTCCCGGCACATCGCCCTTATGGCCTGTATTGCCCTCTTCTGTTTCATCGTCCCTTTGGCCGCCGCTTTCCCTGTCATACCGGAAGGAATCTGCATGCTCAAGGGCCTCCTCAAGTTCCTCCCAGTCATCAGCGGCAGCTTCCCGGCTGGCGCCTGCCCCGGCACTCATCTGGGCAAGGATTGTCAAAAGTTCCTCAATCTGGGCGGATTTTCTGGCTATCTCCCCTGCAATCTGCCTCTGCTCCTCCTGGGTGATCCCTGCCCCAATCTGCTCTGACGCGGTTTCCAGGGAATTTCTGAGGGACTTCAGCCGGTCGTAGAGATCGTCCAGCTCATCCTGCATATCCCCCATTGTATTGTAAATGGAGCGGACGTTGTCATTGATGTCCGTCACGGCATTCTGCGCTGTTTCCAAATAGGGAATCAGGCTGGTAGTCTGCTCGGTGAGGGATGCCAGATCATTCAGCGCCTGGACGGACCCCTCTTCCAGGGCTTTCCGGCTGGCGGAGAGCACCTTGCGTCCCTGCTCCAGACTGCCCATTCCGCCCTGCAGCTCCTTCACGCCGCTCTCCATCGCCTCAAAGGCGCCTAACAGCTCATCGAAGCTCTCATACAGCTCATCCCCGCTTTCCCGCCATGTATCCTTGGCCTCCTTCAGATCGGCGATATGGTCAAAGGCATCGGCCGTCCCCGGCACCATCATCATGACAATTCCCGCGCTCTCAAAGCTGTCCGTGCCGAGCCTTACCGTGTAGTCCCCCTCCTCTCCCGGCAGGGCCAGAAACACAGCTGCGGAAGAATTTCCCACAGACTGAAGCTGGGCGCCGGGAGCGTCGACGCTGTAGCATTTCGACAGGTCGGCCGGAACGGCAACCATCAGCATCAGGTTATTTCTGAAGTAGGCCGCAGCCTTCTTGTTGGGCGTGGCCTTCACATGAATCTCCACCAGACCGGACGCTCCGTTCAGCGTTTTCGGTTCCGCCTCCAGGCCATTCAGTTTATAGGATACGTCAAATTTCCACGGAAGCTCCATCTGCCCCTCCGGCAGGGTGCACTGGTAATAGAACCTCTGATTCCTGTCGGGAAAGGTCCACGTTACACTGCCGTCTTTTAGAACCGGCTGGGCGCCGTCCGTCATGTTGATTACCTTTTCGTATGTACCATAGTCTGTATAATCCGTCACTCCGTTTGTGGTGCAGCCCTTGACTACGTTCATCTGCGTCTCTTTTCCATAGTAGTCCAGGTTCACATACATGGTTTCGTCCACCTGTACCCGCGGAGCAGCTCCGTAAGCTGAAAAGGGTATAGCTGTCACAAGCATGACGGCCGCCATGCACGACGCGAGCAGGCGTTTCCCTGCACGGGAGCTGCCCTTAAAAAGCAGCCGGATTCTGAATCTTGTGAATCTATTTTTCATGGCTGAAAGGCCTCCTTCTCTGTTTCCTGCATTTTTCTTCCTGGCCGCTTTCTTCTGTCTCTGCCTCTCTCCCTTTCCTTCTTCTCAGAAGTCTTCGGAGTCTGTCAAACTCATTATCCATTAAGATGTCATCGAACAGGACCAGAAACGCCGGCATCAGCGTCAGCACCAGAAGCATGCTGAGGACTGCTCCCCTTCCGATCAGATGGCCCAGATCTCCGATGGCCGCCACAGTGGAAATGAAATGTACCGTATAGCCCACAATCGTCAGGATGGAGCCGGAGGTGAGGACAGCCGGAATACTGCGGTTCAAAGCCATTATGGCCGCCTGTTTCTTGTCGGCCTCCTTCCTGCAGTCCAGATAGTTGCTGGTAGTGAGAATCGCGTAGTCCACCGTCGCCCCCAGCTGGATGCAGCTCACGATAATATATCCCATGAATATCATGGTGTCCCCTGCAATATAGGGGACAGCCATATTAATGAAAATGGCGATCTCAATGGGTATCATGATAATCACCGGTATAATCAGTGATTTAAAGCTGAACATTACCACCAGAAACACGCAGATCAGCGACAGTACATTGACTCTGTCATAGTCCTTTGTGATGGTAGCTTCAATATCCTGGGTGGACGGCGTCGTGCCCACCAGGTAGGAGTCCTTCGGATAATACTTCTTCATAATAGCCTGGATCTCGTCGGAGCATCGATATGCCAGCTCACTCTCCCCCTTTGTTCTCACATAGATCAGGATTCTCGAATACCCGTTTTTGTGGAGCAGCTCTGTCATGGAGCGGGGCAGAAATTCCTCCGGCACCCCGGCCGGCAGAGTCCCCGCCATGGAAGTCACGGACTTGGTGTAGGGAAGTGCTTCCACCTCGTCTGAAAACGCCTTTTCCGTCACCAGGGAGGAATCTGGAACCAGGGCAATCATCATATTGCTGCGGCCGAATTTTCCATTGATAAGCTGCTCATCCTCATAGACCTTCGTCCCCTCGCTGTTGCCCACTGCCTCGTTTCCAAAGAGGAAGGAGTTCATGCCCTGAGCCGTGTAGGCCGGGACTGTGACAATGGCCACAAAGATAAGAACGCCCTTTCTCATGCTGTAAATTCTCCGGCTCAGGCGGTCAAATTCCGGCAGGAACGGACGATGGGCCGTCCTCTCTATGAGAACCGTTGTCCTCAGAATCATGGCGGGCATGAAGAGCACCACCGTCAGAAGGCTTAAGACAATTCCCTTGGCCAGTACAATTCCCATGTCAAAACCGATGCTGAATTTCATAAAGGTCAGCACAATGAATCCCACAATCGTCGTCAGGCTGCTGGCAAAGATGGATCGGAGGGCCTCGTCGATGGCATTTCTGAGGGCCTCTGTCTGAGAAAGCCCCTTCTTCTTCTCCCTGGTGAAGGCATGGATCAGAAAGATGGAATAGTCCATGGAAACAGCCAGCTGCAGAACTGCCGACACGCTGTCCGTCAGAAAAGAAACCTCCCCCAGAAAAATATTCGTCCCCTTATTGATGACAATGGCAACCCCCATGATGGTGAGATAGAGCACAGGCTCAAACCAGGAATTGGTGGTTATGCACAGGATCACGAAGATCATGATCACTCCCAGCGTCAGGATCATGGCCATCTCTCTCGTTACATTCTCCTCCAGGGACTTGTTCTGAACAGCCATTCCAGTGAAGTATCCCTTGTCCCCCAGGATTTTCTCCATCTCATCGATGGCTCTAGACGTCCTCTTGTCCGTATCCCCCTCCACGAAGGTCACGTCCATGACGGCAGAGCCGTCCTTGTAGTAGTCGGCAATGTCGTCTCCGTCGATAAAACTGTCCGCTGAAAATACATCGGTTTCCGTATCCAGCCACAGAATCTGGTCCACACCGTCCACTGCCTCCAGCTGATCCTTGTACTGCTTCGCCTGGTAGAGGGTAACCCCGTCAATCATGATCCGCGCCGTGCCGGGATAACCAAATTTCTCCTCCATCAGATCCAGTCCCTGCTTGGACTGTACCGTGTCGGGCAGATACTCTGTCAGGTCATAGTTTACCTCCACAAAGGGAGCTGCCACCGCTGATATGAGGACAGCGATCAGAAACAGCTTTTCAATAATCCGGTTCTTTTCAATAATAAAGTCAGGAAGGCGGAATTTTTTTCTCTCTCCTTCCAGCTCCCCTGCAGGCTTCAAACCTTTTATTTTTATTGCTCGTATGAATCTCCGTATCATAGTCAGAATCTCCTGCCTTGTCATAGTTCGCTGTCTCTATTATGCCCGCCGCTGTCTTCCATCCGTTTCAGAATGAACCGCGTATCAGCAGCAGGCCCCGTCTACCTCATGAAAATGACCATATAGTAATCGCGCCCGCCGTCCTCCCTGTGGGCAATGCCCATCTCGCTGTAGTAATCGGGTCTGTCCTTCCTCTTTTTGGCATCCTCCTGCAGGTCGAGGATCTTTTCCTCCGCCTCGTCCGCCCCGTCTGCATTCCGGATGTATACTTCCATGGAGCGGCGGCCGCTGTTGTATCCGATCGCCTTCAGATAGTCAGAAAGCTCACCCTCACCGGGAATGTTCCCGTTTCCATAGCCCTTGTCTCTGGCGGCCTCCAGGCGGTGCTCTGCGATTTCTGTGAGCTTTCCGCTGATAACGTAACTGGCATCCTTATCGTAATTGCGTTTTTCATCCTCGTAATAGTCCTCATCCTCGTCGCCGTCGAAGCTGTCCAGCTTCATCTCATTTAAGTTTGACGCCAGATTCTGGCAGGCCTCGTCATAAAAGCCGATCTCAAAGCTTCCGCCGCCTGAATTCTTCGTCTTTCTGGCGCTCTCCACTCTCCCGCTGTCTGCAAAGGCATAGACTGTCTCTCCCTGGGTCATATGGCCGGTCTGCATTGCACCGCTCTCCCTGAAATAGTAGCTGGCGCCGTCAATGGTTCTCCATCCCACAGCCATAGCCCCCGAGGGGTCCAGATAATACCAGTATCCCTCTGTATTCAGCCACCCTGTTTTCATCAGGCCGTCCTCGCCAAACCAGTACCACTTTCCGTCAATCAGCTGCCACCCGGGAGAAACACTCTGTCCCTGCTGGTTCACGTACCGTACCCCCGACGCGTCTGATATCCAGCTGTAGCCTTCCGCCGCCAGAGCCGTGCCGGCACCTAAGACCGCCAGAGCCGACACTGCCGCAGTGAACCAGACTGAACCCCATCTGAACTTCCTGTATGTTTCTGCCCCTGTTTTTCTCTTCCTTTTGCCCCTTTTCATAGGCCGCCTCCTCACTTTCGCCGTGCTGTTAAAGTCTCTCCTCCCCTGGCACTCCAGTGGGTGGAGGTAATTTCAACACAGTATATGTTATCAGACATTATTCTATTAATTGACATGTGTTGATTTATGAGCTATAATAAATTATACTCACATCGGTAATTTTTGACAATAGTCAGTTTTTAACACTAAGATTATTAATATACATTTTTTATTCTTATGTCTATTAATAAATTTTATTTCCTGATTTTTCTAATAAAAGGCAATGCAGAATCCCGCAGGAGACGTCCGGGCCGTACGCCGGTGTCAGACGCGAAGAGCAGACGGCAGGCGGCTGTCCAGGATGATAGATAAGGCAAGACTAACGGAGCGGACAGGGAGGAACTGCAGAGTCGGGCAGAATCAAAAAATAAAAAAGGAGCGTTTGCCATGAAGGAAGAAAATCTTGATCGCAGAATACGGAAAACGAGAAAGGTGATTCGGGAGTGTCTCACCGAACTTCTGAAGGAAAAGCGGATTCAGGATATCACAGTCCGCGAGATTGCGGAGAAGGCAGACATTAACAGGGGAACCTTTTACCTCCATTATAAGGATATCTTTGATCTGATGGAACAGATTGAAAACGAACTGCTGGAGGAGTTAGAGGAGGTTTTAAGGCGGTACCGTGCTTCTGACCTTCTGACCAATCCGGCCGTGGTTTTCACGGAGGTTTTTCATCTTGTAAAGGAAAACAGCGGCATGGTCAGTATTCTCATCGGTGAAAATGGCGATATTAATTTTGTAAACCGGCTTAAGGATATTGTGCGCGAGAAATGTCTGAGGGACTGGATGGAGCTGTTCCGTCCGGAAGTTGCTAAGGAAGAGGGCGTCTGCCAGGGCAGCTCTGCCTTTGAGGCCTACTATGCCTTCACTGTCACCGGCTGTATCGGGCTCGTTCAGTACTGGCTGGATTCCGGGCTCAAAGAATCCCCAGAGGAGCTGGCCTCACTGTCAGAGCAGATTATCCTGAAAGGGATCCGGATGTTTGAAAAGGAGCCTGACGCCTAATAGACGCCGGCTCCTCTTCCTGTGAGGGCCGCATCTGCAGCCGGGCTTCGCCTTTTTCTGCCAGCCCTATGGATCTTCTTTTATATCTGCCTCTTTTATATCTTCTTTTATATCTGCTTCCGTTATTGCTGCGTCTCTGCTCTCTGGCTCCTCTTCCTCCACGAATCGGGCCAGCATATCAATAAATTCCCGGTTATTCGGTTTTTCCTTCAGCTCTCTGCCTGCAACTAGGTTCAGCAGTTCTCTGTCTCCATATTTCCATATAACCTCTATCACAGTCCTTATATCTCTTTCCACACATTTGACTGTCGTATTATTTTCCAGGGCCACCTCAAGATAAACGCCCTTCGTGATATAGAGCAGCAGCCTTCTGTCTTTTATACTTTTTGTCACCGCAGCTACGGTAAAATGAAATCCTATATAAGATCCGTTAGCCCCAAGCCGTCTGATAAGATGTTCTACTTTTTTTGCTGTTTTCATCACCATTCTCCCTATTTCTTTATTCCACAGCAAAATATACCCTGATAACGTATGGGAACACAAGAAAATAGCTTCTACATTTTCCGACAGGCAGCGTCGGATTTTGTAGAACAAATCTGCTTGACATGTCTGTAATCTTTGATTTTAAGAAATGGACTTCTGAATTTTCAAAATATGATCCAAATTTGGCTAATATAATTATACTGGATTTCCCGCAAAAATCAATCCTGTTTTTTCATCCCTCCTGTTCTTTTTTTCATTCATCCCTGCACAGCAGCAGACAGCCTTCCGCCGGAAGGCTGTCTGTCTCTTCTGACCGGGCTTTGGCATGCCTCTCCCTACTTTGCAAGCTGGGAAAGACGCTCCTTCACCTGTTCCATCATCTGTGTGTACTTCTCGAGCTTCGCTCTCTCCTCGGCTATCTTTGCCTCAGGCGCGCGGCTGACAAATTTTTCATTGTTCAGCATTCCGTTTACACGGGCAAGCTCCTTCGTAAGTCTCTCTTCCTCCTTTGTGAGCCTCTCGATCTCCTTTTCAATGTCTACCAGCTCCGCAAAGGGCATATAAATTGCAGCGTTGGGGATGACTGCTGAAACTGCATCGTCTGCAATTCCTTCTTTATCCTTCTGAAGATATACTTCGCTTGCATATCCCAGGGTTGCAAAGAATACCTTGCTGTGTTCAAAAATTCCAAGAAGGGCCTCGTCGTTGGAAACCACATAGACCTTTGCCTTCTTGCTCGGCGGCACATTCATGGATGTGCGGACATTTCGGATGGCGCGCACAGCCTCCTTGATGGTCTCCACTGCATGCTCCTCCTCGGCGAAGCTCCACTCCTCCTTAAATACCGGCCAGGAGGAAATCATAATGGAAGGCTCCTCGTCCTGAAGATTGCAGAAGATCTCCTCTGTAATAAACGGCATATAGGGGTGCAGAAGCTTTAAGGACTGGATGAGAACCGTCTTTAAGGTCCAGATGGCCGCTGCCTTCGTGGTGTCCTCGTCACTGTAAAGGCGGGGCTTCACCATCTCAATATACCAGTCGCAGAACTCCTCCCAGATAAAGTCGTAAACCTTCTGGAGGGCAATTCCCAGCTCATATTTGTCCATATTTTCGGTAACATCCTTTGCCAGGGTGTTTACCTTGGAGAGAATCCAGCGGTCTGCCATGGTCAGCTCAGACAGGGATGCCAGAGCTTTCGGCGCCTTCTCAATGTTCATCATAATAAAGCGGGAGGCATTCCATACCTTGTTTGCGAAGTTCCTGCTGGCCTCCACTCTCTCCCAGTAGAAGCGCATGTCATTTCCCGGAGCATTTCCTGTCATCAGGGTCATCCTGAGGGCGTCTGCACCGTACTTGTCAATGACCTCCAGCGGATCGATTCCGTTTCCCAAGGACTTGCTCATCTTGCGGCCCTGGGAGTCTCTTACAAGGCCGTGGATCAGAACGGTGTGGAACGGCTCCTTTCCTGTCTGCTCAAGGCCTGAGAATACCATACGGATAACCCAGAAGAAAATAATATCATAGCCTGTCACCAGCACATCCGTCGGGTAAAAGTACTCGTACTCCGGCGTGGACTCAGGCCAGCCCAGTGTGGAGAACGGCCAGAGGGCGGAGGAGAACCAGGTGTCCAGCGTATCCTCGTCCTGGGTCAGATGGGTGCAGCCGCATTTCGGACACTTCTCCGGCATCTTTTTGGCTACCGTCATCTCACCGCACTCGTCACAGTAGTATGCAGGAATCCTGTGTCCCCACCAGAGCTGTCTGGAGATACACCAGTCGCGGATTCCCTCCAGCCAGTGGAGATACGTCTTTCCGAAGCTCTCCGGAACGAATTTCAGTCTGCCGGATTTCAGCGCCTCCACAGCCGGCTTTGCCATCTCGTCCATCTTCACAAACCACTGGGGCTTTACCATAGGCTCCACCGTTGTCTTGCAGCGGTCGTGGGTGCCTACGTTGTGGGAATGGGGAACGGTCTTCACCAGCAGCCCCTGTTCTTTTAAATCCTCCACCATGGCCTTTCTGGCCTCATAGCGATCCATGCCGAAATATTTTCCGGGCACATTGATGGTGGCATCGTCGTTCATAATGCAGATCTCCGGCAGGTTGTGGCGCTTTCCAACCTCGAAGTCGTTGGGGTCGTGGGCCGGGGTGATCTTCACGCAGCCGGTTCCGAATTCCTTGTCTACATATTCATCGGCAATTACAGGAATCTCCCTGTCTGTCAGCGGGAGCTTCAGCATCTTTCCGATCAGATCTTTGTAGCGCTCGTCCTCCGGGTTTACGGCAACGGCCGTATCTCCAAGCAGGGTCTCCGGACGAGTGGTGGCAATCTCCACAAAGCGGCCTTCCTCCCCCACAATCGGGTAGTTGATATGCCAGAAGAAGCCGTCCTGCTCCTCATGCTCCACCTCTGCGTCGGAGATTGAGGTCTGACATACGGGACACCAGTTGATAATGCGGGAGCCCTTGTAAATATATCCCTTTTCATAGAGCTTTGTGAATACCTCCAGAACTGCGTCGGAGCATCCCTCGTCCATGGTAAACCGCTCTCTGTCCCAGTCTGCGGAGGAGCCTAACTTGTGGAGCTGCTTTACGATGCGGTTTCCATACTCCTCCTTCCACTCCCAGGCCTTTTCGAGGAATCCCTCGCGGCCCAGATCATGCTTGTCAATCCCCTCGCTCTTCAGCTTGTCGATTACCTTCACCTCTGTGGCAATGGCCGCATGATCGGTTCCCGGCTGCCAGAGGGCCTCGTATCCCTGCATCCTCTTATAACGGATTAAAATATCCTGCATGGTGTTGTCCAGGGCGTGTCCCATATGGAGCTGTCCTGTGATGTTTGGCGGCGGCATTACGATGGTGAAGGGCTTCTTTCCCTCCCTCTTTCCGCGCTCTGCATCTGCGTGGAAATATTTGCTGTCCAGCCACTTCTGGTACAGGCGATCCTCAATGTCCGCCGGGTTGTAGTTCTTTTCCAGTTCTTTCATTGTATTCTCCTTGTTTTCTTATTTTGCAGCCTCTGCCTGCTGCCTGTGCGGCCTTGCCCGCCTCTCCGGCGCCGGCCGCCCTGCATACCTGTTACATCTGTTTTCTGACAATCAGGTATTCGTCATTCATATGATAGTAAGGACACTCGAATTTCCGGCTGCCCAGGAAGGCTGCCATCTCGTCCTCATCCAGATCCGCCTCGCAGACATAATAGCCGTAATCCTCATCATAAACGTAATTGCTGCAGGTTTCGCAGCTCACCGCCTGTGTCCTCCTGCCTGCGCCCTTCCCTGAATGAAACGGCATTTTATCACCTCCCCGGACTTCCTAAATTAAAAAGAGCAGTCAGTGTACAGCTCCTGAGTTTTTCCTCTGCAGAGCCCGCTTAAAAACTCCTGCAAAGAAAAAGCCCTCTGCATGTCTCCATGCAAAGGGCGAATCATCGCGGTACCACCTTTGTTCTGCCGCAGTTATCCTGCAGCAATCTCCTTTTCCGGTAACGGCGGAATTCCCGTGAACCTCTACTCCTCTGTCTTCCGCATTCTGCAGAAAACCGTTCAAGGTTCCGGCTCAAAAGCTACCTTCAGCAGCCGCTTCCCGGAACAGTCTTTCAGCCGGTGAACCGTTCTCTCTGGCGGGGCATCTCTCTGCCTACTCCTCTTTTTCTCAGCCTTTTTCCTATATCCTGCACTCCTGCCCTCTTTCAGAGGGCCTGTGACAGGCTATAGGTAATAATATAGTTGTTTTAGAAAAAATTGTCAAGCAGGGGCTGACACTTTTTTATCTACCCGGCTGTCCGGCCGTCCCTCTCTGTCTTTCTAGCGGATCCAGACTCCGTTCTCATCCACTCGGTAGCCGTCCGGCGTCGTCCCTCCGGTAAACAGGGCACCATTTTCGTCCACATAGTACCACATTCCGTTTGTCTCCACCCAGCGGCTTGTGGCCAGCCCGCCGCTTGACCGAAAGTAGTACCAGATTCCGTCAATCTGATACCAGCCGCTGCTGACCATATAGGTATCCTGCTTAAAGCAGTAGATTTCCCCGTTAATTTTCAGGCACTCACCGGCGGCATAGGAGCCGTCCGTCTTCACGAAGCGCCATCCGGAAGCGTCCTGTACCCAGCGGCAGTGTCCCGATGTACCTGCAGGGCCTGAGGTGCTTCCTGAACCTCCGGGGCCTGACGTTCCCCCGGTCTGTATTCCAGAAGTTCCGGTTTCTCCGGCCTGTGAGAGGGAAAAGCCATAGTCAAGGAGAGCTTTTGTATCTGCGTAATGGGTCTGCCTGCTCTTTAAGATAACGGCAATGAGTCTGGTGCCGTTTCTCTCAACGCAGGTCACCAGCGTGTTTCCCGCAAGAGAGGTATAGCCCGTCTTTCCTCCCACAATTCCCTCATAGTAATACTCCTTATTGTTGGGGTTTACCATCTTGTGTCCCATGGTGAGCTTTCTCACAGAGGGGACGCTTGCAGTGGCAGGGAAATCATAGTTCACGGTAGATGCAATCCTGCAGAGGGTGGGATTTTCAAAGGCCGCCTCTGCGATCAGAGCCATATCCCTGGCAGTTGTGTAGTGGTTGGGATCATTGAGTCCGTTGGGATTGACAAAATGCGTCCCCGTGCAGCCCAGGGATGCGGCTTTCTGGTTCATCAGGTCTGCAAAAGAGCTCACACTTCCGGACACATGCTCCGCCAGCCCGTTGGCAATCTCATTGGCCGATTTCAGAAGGAGGCCGTAGAGGCACTGCTCAACGGTAAACTGATCTCCCGCCTTGACGCCGAGGGTCACGGCCCCGGACTCCAGGTTGGTGACAGCGCTCTGGGAAAAGGTTACAGTATCGCTCAGACTGCAGTGCTCCAGAACCAGAAGGGCCGTCATCAGCTTGGTGATGCTGGCCGGATAATGCTGGGCATCTGCATTTTTTTCATACAGAACCCTGTCATGGGTGGCATCGTAGAGAACTGCTGCGTCTGATTTTATCTGGGGAACTGCTGTCTGCCCCGCTTCCTGAGTATTCTGGGCCGTTCCCTGGCCGTTCAGATACTCATTGCTCCCCTCCTCTGTAGAAAACTCCGCGGTCAGAGCCGGAAGCCTGGAGGGACTGCCGCCTGTCTGCGCCTGCACAGAGCCTGAGCCGTCCGGCGGAATGGTCACCGCCCCCAGCGAAACGCCTGAAGTCATCAGACAGAGCGCCATGGCAAGTCCCGCCGCCCTCATTCTGCAATTTCTGTATTTTTTAAATCTCATGGTCTCTTCTCCTTGCCGCCAGGCAAAATTTCAATCATCCTGTGCCGGTCAACCCCGCCGCCTCTCTGCCTTATGCTCTGTCTGTGCCGCCTTTTTACAGCCCTGAAAGCGCACTTAATTCTGCCCTGGAGTTCAGAAAGTCAAACTGTAATGATTCTGCCATCTCCACTGACGTCACGATGGGACCGCTCGCCAAATACCTGCTCTGCAGCCATTCTACCTTATTTTCCCTCTCAATGCAATCGGCTCACGCCTGCAAATTATTACAATTTTATTACAGCAGATTTGCACACATCCACCCATCCCCGGCTCCCGGACAGGCTCACAAGCTCCTCCGGAGACAGCCTGACTGCACTGTTTGCACTCCCGGCTGCCGGATAGACAGTGTCAAACCGCTTTAAAGACTCGTCCAGATAGACCGATGTTCCGTCCGTCACGGCGAAGGGGCAGACACCGCCGACCCCATGGCCGATAAGCTCCTCCACCTGCTCAGGCGGAATCATTTTGGCCTTGGTGTGAAACTGAGCCTTAAACTTTGGATTGTCAATCTTCATATCTCCCGCCGTCACCACCAGAACAGGCCCGTCTCCTGTCAGGAAAGACATGGTCTTTGCAATTCTGGCCGGCTCGCAGCCTACCGCCTGTGCCGCCAGCTCCACAGTAGCGCTGGATACGTCAAATTCCAGAACCCTGTCCTCCATGCCCCTCTCTCTCATAAATTCTCTCACCCGGTTAATGGACATTTTCTTTTCCTCCCTTGTTCGCTCTCAGCAAAATCTTTCCGCCCTGTCCCAGTCCCCGGACATATTGGCAGAAGATGCGCTCTCTTTTCTCCCAGCTTCCTCGGAAATTCCTGCTGTACAGCCCAAGCGCCGGACACCGGATAGCTTCCTCCCTGCAGGCGGTCGGCAGCCATCCGGTGTCCGGCGCTGTTATAGAGGCTGCTTTGGCATTCTGTTTTTGCAGCTACAGATATTTCTTTCTCAGATCAGCTGCGCTCTCCGGGGAGAGGTATGCAGGCGCAATGTCAAAGACTGTCCTGCAGCCCTTCTGGTCCTCCCTGCTCAGCCTGTATGCAGCTCTCGCATAAGCTACGATCACGGAGGAGGTGAATTCCGGATTAGAATCCAGCTTTAAGCTGTACTCAATCACATGGCTGTTTTCCTCATTCCATCCTGTCTTTCCGCTTCTGAGCACAAAGCCTCCGTGAGGAAGACCCTTGTGGTCGCGCAGAAGCTCCTCCTCCGTAATAAAGTGAACCGTCGTGTCATACTCGTCAAAATAGTTCTTCATCGTCTTGATCTCGTGCTCGATTCTGGCCAGATCAGCGCCCTCCTCAGCTACGACGAAGCACTCTCTGGTGTGCTTTTCTCTGGTAGTAAGCTCAGGATTTTTTCCTGCGCGCACTGCCTCAAGAGCGCTGTCCACAGGAATTGTATACTGTCTGGCATCCTTCACGCCCTCAATTCTTCTGACAGCGTCTGAATGGCCCTGGCTGACTCCCCTTCCCCAGAAGGTATAGTTGCTTCCCTGGGGAAGAATGGCTGTGGCATACAGCCGGTTTAATGAGAACATTCCCGGATCCCAGCCCACTGAGATAATTCCCACATGACCGCTCTCAGAGGCAGCCCTGTCCACTGCATCGAAATGCTGCGGAATATTGGCGTGTGTGTCAAAGCTGTCTACCACGTTGAACCATCTGGCAAATTCCGGAGTCTGAACCGGCAGATCCGTAGCGCTTCCGCCGCAGAGGATCAGGACATCGATCTCATCCTTTAATTTCTCTGCCTCATCCACATGGCAGACCTTTACTCCCTCTGTCAGCACCTTCACGCTCTCCGGAGGACGGCGTGTGATGACAGCTCTAAGCTCCATATCAGGGTTCTGCTTCACTGCGCACTCCACTCCCCGTCCCAGATTTCCATAGCCAAGAATTCCAATTCGAATGCTCATATGTATCTCCTCTCCTAAAACAAACAAAATAGCATGGCGCGGCAAATTTTCCGCAAAAATGCAAAAAGGGAGTGCTGTAACTCACTCCCTTGTAAGATGTGGATTATTATACACTAACTGGCCTGTGTTTTCAAGCACTTTTTCCATACAGGCTGCGGTTTCTTATGCCTTCACATCTGCAAACACTTCATCCTCCCGTCATCCGATTCCTCCAAACAGGATTCCCAGGACATATACGCCAAAGGTCAGTCCCACAAACAGGTATCTGGTCACAGGTTCAAACCACGCTCCCAGCTTTTTTTCTCTGCCTTTCTGCACCTGTTCCCTGGCAAACCCCTTGGGGCATAGCCAGAAGAACATAATGGCGGCAAGCAGCGCCCCCAGAGGAATCACATAAATGGAGACGGCGTCCATCCACACACTGACCGCATCTGCGCTCTCAATAAAAATCCCAACGGCCGCCGCGCAGAACGCCACCACGGCCACGGCCGCCTTTCTGGAGAGCCCGAGCTGGTCCTGTAGAGCCTCTATAGGCGTTTCAAAGAGGTTCATCAGGGAGGTGACTGCGGCAAACAGCACAGCCACAAAGAAGATCACCGAGAACAGCCGCCCCGCCGGCATCTGGTTGAACACAGCCGGCAGCGTGATGAACATGAGAGGCGGCCCTGCGGCCACATCCAGCCCAAAGGCAAACACGGCCGGAATTACCACCATGCCTGCCAAAAGAGCAGCACAGGTATCAAAAAAGGCCACGTTTCTCGCACAGCTCACCACATCCACATCGTCCTTCAGATAGCTTCCGTACACAATGGTCCCGGAGCCTGCCAGCGACAGGGAGAAGAAGGCCTGCCCCAGCGCGTACACCCATGTCTGTACATTTCCCAAAAGCTCCCAGCGGGGTATAAACAGGTAGCGGTAGCCCTCAGCTGCCCCCGGAAGCGTGGCTACACGAAACAGGAGAATCAGGAAAAACACAAAAAACAGAGGCATCATGAGCTTATTCATCTTTTCTATGCCCCCTGATACGCCGCAGAGCATGATGAGAAAGGTCAGGGCAAGACCCAGAAGATGCCATCCCACACTTCCAAAATTTCCCGACAGGGCACTGAAATAGGCGCCCATATCCTCCACCTGCCCAAGGCTCCCGGAAACTGCGGCAAACAGGTATTTTAAAAACCATCCCACGACCACAGAATAGCCGATGGCAATTCCAAGGGAGCCGAGTACCGGAATCAGGCCGATCAGGCGTCCTCCCCGCTTTCCCCGCATGGCCATAGCCCTGTCAAACGCTCCCGTAGGCCCTGTCTTCATCACGCGGCCAAAAGCCATCTCCCCGATGACTCCTGAAAATCCCAGCAAAATGACAAAAATAAAATACGGAATCAGGAAGGCTGCTCCTCCGTATTTTCCTGCCCGATAGGGAAACATCCAGATATTCCCCATTCCCACTGCCGAACCGACGCAGGCCACGATAAACCCCATTCTGGTTCGGAACTGATCTCTTGATTTATTCTCCTTCATTTCCATACTCTGTATCCTTTCAGAACACTTTCTTTTGTCCGGGAATTATTATACCCCAAAACAGATGGAATGGGAAGGGTACAGCGGGCTAGTCCTCCTGCTCCAGGTCGTCGAACAGATCACTGTCATAGAACTCACGGATGGTCATATTAAAGCCTTCGGCAATTTTTTTAATATTCACAATACCCGGATTCTTGCTTCTGCCATTGATGATGCATTTCAGTGTAGACGGAGGCATCCCGGTCTTATATGCCAGGGCATAAAGCGTCAGACGGTCCCGTTTACGAAGTTCCTCAATTCTCTTTACAGTTGCTTCACAAATCTGCATAAATTCAGCCTCCTTTTTTTACTGGCATTAGTTTATACAATATTCGCGCTCAACTAGGGTGATATATCATCCTTTTGTCAAAGAAGAAAAAATTTTACATGTTTACCGGTAGGTTTCCCAAAATTTGGAAATAAATACTCGATATATTAACCGTTTTTTGTTAATAAGTCAGACTATTTTATAAATTTTTTATATTTATTTTTTCTGAAATTTGTCATCTTCCAGCTGTATCCGCTGTTTTTCTTCTTAACAGCTGCAAAGAGAATCATTTCTTTGAATATTTTTATGTCTGGAAACTTTTCCTGCTTTTTTCAAGACGTCATTCTGCATTGATTCTGAAATAACTGGAAAAAATTGGTAAAACATATGGACTGCTTGCATGTTACCTTCTTTTGGGTTATATTGGATTTATAGGAGGTGATCGTGTGAAAAAATTAATGGGAGCATTGATCTATATCGTCTGTTTTTTTGTGCTGTTCACAGTGATATATCGCCTTGCGTTCTGTGAACCTGTGCTTCCCAGAGAAAAAGGATATGCGGCCTTCTGTGCAATGGCTGCCTGCCTGGCAGCTGTGATTTCCGGTCTGGCAGTGGGCTCTGCTGCAGGGATGGAATTTATGTGCAGAAAGTATTTTAAACTGAAAGCAGAAATGAAAAAGAAGATGGAGATGAAAAAAAGTCTGGAGGAACGAAAAAAGAGCGGCAGTGATGATTGACTGTCGCTCTTTTTTCAGCATATATATGCGCTGTTATACACGGCTTTTTCTGCCCTCTTCTGTTTTTCCAAACAGCAATTCCAGAATTTCCTCTGCCTGAGATTCCCCGTACACGCGCGCACCCCTCTTCTTCAAGAGGCCGGCGGCAATGCCGTCTGCGGCTGTCACGCTTCCAGAAAAACTTCCATCGTAGATCTCACCGCTTCCGCAGGAAGGGCTTCTCTCCTTAAAAATGGCCAGACAGCAGCCATATTTCTCGAAAAGCCTCAGAGCCTCCCCGGCCCCTCTTACGTATTCCTCCGTAACGTCCCGGCCGTCTTTTGTCAAAACTTGACTGCCGCAGATCTCTGCCGGAGTCCGGGGTGTGGGAAGGCCTCCCATCACCTCCGGGCAGACGGGAACGAAAACTGCCCGTTCTTCTCTCAGAAGCCTTTCCCTCCATTTTAAAATGGTTTCATTCCGGTTGGACCCGCCGCTGTACTTACAGTTTTCTCCCAGCAGGCAGGCGCTTACAAGGATATAGTCCATTTTCTCCTCCTTTTTCAGCCCTTCAATGCAAGCCGGCTCTCGTCAGACTTGCAGGCGGCCCGGTTTTTGAAAAGCTGCGCTGTCTTATGACGCTGCAAACTGGCTGTTGTAAAGCTCCCAGTAGAAGCCTTTCTTTTCCAGCAGTTCCTCATGCCGCCCCTGTTCGATCACCCTGCCGTCTTTCATCACAAGGATCCGATCGGCAGTCCGGATGGTGGAGAGGCGGTGGGCTACAATAAAGCTGGTGCGTCCTTCCATCATCCGCTCAAAGGCCTCCTGTACCATCAGCTCCGTTCTCGTATCGATGGAGGAGGTAGCCTCGTCCAGTATGAGCATAGGCGGGCGGCAGAGCATCACGCGGGCAATGCACAGAAGCTGCTTCTGGCCCTGGGACAGGTTTCCTCCGTCCTCTGAGATACCTGTGTCATAGCCATCCTTCATCTTTTCAATAAAGCTGTGAGCGTGGGCCTTTTTCGCCGCCTCCACAATCTCCTCCATAGATGCATCGGGACGCCCGTAGGCGATATTTTCCCGGATAGTGGCTGATTTCAGCCATGTTTCCTGGAGCACCATTCCGTAGGACGCGCGAAGGCTTTTTCTGGTCAGGCCTCTTATATCGCAGCCGTCCACCTGAATGCTCCCACCGTCCACATCGTAAAAGCGCATCAGAAGATTAATTACAGTGCTCTTTCCGCAGCCTGTGGGCCCTACAATGGCGATCCTGCTGCCAGGCTCCACCGACAGATTCAGATCTTCAATCAGCTTCACCTCCTGATTGTATGAGAAGGAAACATCGGAAAGCTCCACCCGCCCCTCTGCGTGTGCCAGCTCCTTTGCCTCTTCCGGCTCCGGTGTCTGAGGTCTTTCATCCATCAGGTCAAAAACCCGGGCCGCAGACGCCAGCGCATTCTGAAGCTCTGTGGCCACGCCGGAAATCTCGTTAAACGGCTTTGTGTACTGGTTAGCATAGTTCAGAAAGGAGGTGAGCTGTCCCACGCTCAGGTACCCGTGAATGGCAGCTGCCGCCCCCGTGATTCCCACGCTTGCATAGACAAGGCCGTTGACAAAACGGGTAGCCGGGTTGGTGATGGAGGAAAAGAAGGTAGCCTTCAGGCTGCACGCCTCCAGCCTTTTGTTGATCCGATCAAATCTCTCCTGCGCCCTGGCCTCGTAGGAAAAAGCCTGAACCACCTTCTCATTTTCCACAATCTCATTAATCAGGGACGTCATCTCACCTCTGGCCTCTGACTGATCCTTAAACATGTGGAAGGTCTTTTTCGCAATATAGCTGGCCACAAACAGAGATAGGGGCGTTACCAGGACAACCACCAGTGCAATCACCGGATTGATGTAGAACATGAAAGCCAGCGTCCCCAGAATCGTGAGCACCCCTGAAAAAAGCTGGGTAAAGCCCATCAGCAGGCCGTCTGAGAACTGATCCACATCCGTAATAATCCGGCTCAGAATATCCCCGTACTGATGGCTGTCGATATAGCGCAGGGGAAGGGATTCCAGATGGTTGAAAGCCCTCGTCCTGATGTCCATGGCCACCCGGTAGGTGATATGGTTGTTGATGGCATTCATCAGCCACTGGGCCGCAGAGGTAGACGCAATCACCACAACCATTACCCGGAAAATCCGAAACAGTCCCGGAAAATCCACCTGTCCCTTTCCCACAATCAGATCCACCGCATCGCCGATGAGGATGGGGATGTAAAGAGTCAGAGCCACTGTCACTGCTGCCAGAACCAGGGAAAAGAGCACCAGCAGGCGGTATGCGCCGATGTAGGACAGCACTCTCTTTACCGTGTCCCTTTTATAGTTTCCCTCCGCTTCCCTCTTCTTTTTTCCTGTTTCCTTTTCCATCGCTTTCTCCTCTGCCGCCTCCGCTTTCACTGTCTGCCTTTCCGGCATCTGCTTTCCGGATGGCTGCTCTGCCGGCTGCCTCGCTGCCGCATGGTTTTCTGCAGCATGCTGTTTTGCCATATCTTTTTCCGTCATCAGCGGGCCTCCTCTCTCGAGAGCTGGGACAGACAGATTTCACGGTAAACGCTGCATCTCTCAAACAGCTCCTCGTGAGTTCCTTTTCCCGCCAGCCTTCCGTCATCCAGCACCAGAATCTGATCTGCATGGCGGATGGCAGACGCCCTCTGGGAAACAATAAACACCGTCATCTTCTGCGTCTGCTCTCTCAGAGCCTTTCTGAGCCTTGCGTCCGTGGCAAAATCGAGAGCTGAAGCACTGTCGTCCAGGATCAGGATCTCCGGCTTTTTTACCAGAGCTCTGGCAATGGTCAGCCTCTGGCGCTGGCCTCCCGAGAAATTCTTTCCTCCCTGCAGCACCATGGCGTCAAGGCCGCCCTCCCTGCCCATGACCACATCGAGGGCCTGGGCCGTTTTAAGGGCCTCCCAGATCTCTTCATCTGAGGCGCCCTCTTTGCCCCAGCGCATATTGTCCCGGATCGTGCCCTTAAAGAGCACCGCCTTCTGAGGAACTACGCCGATTCTGTCTCTCAGCTCCCGGAGAGAATAAGACCTCACATCCTCTCCTGCCACCATCACCTGTCCCTTTGCAGCGTCATAAAACCTGGGGATCAGGTTTACAAGAGTAGATTTTCCGGCTCCTGTGCCTCCGATCACGCCGATAGTTTCTCCAAATGCAGCGTCAAAACTGATATCCGTGAGAGAGGCTGCCTTTGCTCCCTTGTAGGAAAAGCTCACATTTTTAAAGGATACGACCGGCTCACTGCCCGGTTTTCGTTTTCCCCCGGCCGTATCAGGGATACTGCTGTGAAGCTCAAACACACTGCTGATGCGTCCGGCGCAGGCAAAGGCTTTTGTCATGGAAATAATCAGATTCGCCAGCTTGATAAGCTCCACAAGGATCTGGGACATATAGTTTACCAGGGCAACCACCTCTCCCTGGGGAATTTCTCCCTTGTCTGCCTGCCCTGCACCTGTATAAATCAGAACTACTATGGCAAGGTTAATAATTACATAAGTGACGGGATTCAAAAGCGCGGAAATTCTCCCCACAAAGATCTGGAAGCGGATCAGCTGATCCCCCTCTTCCTTAAATTCCCGCATCTCATCCTGCTCTCTGTTAAAGGCCCGTATCACTCTCACGCCGGTCAGGTTCTCCCTTGTAATCTGCATAACCCGGTCCAGCTGATGCTGCACCTTCCGGTAGAGGGGCATACTGATCAGCATAATTCCAAAGACCACCAGAGAGAGCAGAGGAATGGTCACCACAAAGACAAGGGCAGACTTAAAGTCAATGGTGAAGGCCATAATCATCGCGCCAAACACAATAAACGGTGATCGCAGAAACAGGCGCAGCGTCAGGTTGACGCCTGACTGAACCTGATTGATGTCACTGGTCATCCTGGTGATCAGCGTGGCTGTCCCCTGGGTATCCAGCTCTGTGTAGGAGAGCTGATTGATATGGCGGAAGAGATCGCTTCTCACCCCTGTTCCGAAGCCGGCTGCAGCCTTGGCCGCGAAATACTGTGCAGTCAGGGAACAGGCCAGCCCGATCACGCCCAGGAGCACCAGCACGGCGCCCATCTTCAGAATATAGGCCAGATCCTGCTCCCTGATTCCCGTGTCTATGATCTTTGCCATGACAAGGGGAACAAACAGCTCGAAGCTGGCCTCCAGCATTTTAAATAGCGGGGCCAGCACAGCTTCCTTTTTATATTGCTTTAAATACTTGAGTAGTTTTTTCATCTCGTTCCTCTGTGCCAGCAGTCTGCCCTTCTCCCTGCAGAGTCCGGCATTCCTGCTGTCTGTTAACCTTGGGGCCGTCTGCATTTGAGTTGTTATTTTTCCGACCTCATGGTAATATTATGTTACAATATTTAGCGGATTCTCCCGGCTGTGCCTGAGGCAAAGAAGCTGCGCTCTGCCGCGCAGGTCTCTCTGTTTTTTCGCAGCCAAAGAATTTTCGCGGGGAGTGTTTATGATTTATTTTCTGGTACACTGCAAACAGATTTATGACAAGTTTGTGAAGGATGAGATTACCGTATACGCTGCGCAGGCGTCCTTTTTTATTGTCCTGTCATCCGTCCCGTTTATTATCCTGCTGCTGACTGTGCTTCAGTTCGTTCCGGCTGTGCAGCAGTCTGACTTTCTGTATCTGCTGTCACGGCTGCTGCCCATAGAGGTACAGCCCCTGGTCTATACCATTGTGGATGAGATTTACTCCAAATCCTCGGCAGCCCTCCTCTCCGTCTCCTCCATCACAACCCTGTGGTCCGCCTCCAGGGGGATGCTGGGAATTGAGAAGGGACTTAACAGGATTGCCGGCTCTCCCAGAAGGAGAGGCTACGTCATCAGCCGGATCATCAACTCAGGCTACACCATTGTGTTTATGGCGGTCTGCATTCTGTCCCTGATCCTGCTGGTATTCGGTACAGTTATCCAGAATCTTATATTCAAGATTCTGCCCTTTCTTCAGGGACTGTCTCCTTACCTGATCAGCCTGCGTTCCATGCTGGCGCTGGTAATCCTGGTAGCCTTTTTTATGGGGCTGTACACCTTTCTTCCTTATGAGAGGCAGAGGCTCAGATGCCAGCTTCCGGGAGCCGTGTTTTCCACCCTCTGCTGGATCCTGTTTTCCTATGCCTCCTCCCTCTATTTTAAATATTTTTCCAGCTTTTCCACCATGTACGGAAGCCTCGCCAGCCTTGCCGTCCTGATGCTCTGGCTGTATTTCTGTATCTGCATCCTGTTCCTGGGGGCAGAGATCAACTGCCATCTGACAGCCCTTGGCCGATACCGCTTCTGCCGGCGTCCATAGTCTTTCTCCTGCCGGTTCTGGAAATGCTCTCAGAGCCGGCAATTTTTTACTGGTACCGTTCCCTCAGATATTCAATATAGTAATCAGGGTTAAAGTCCTCCCCGGTCACATCCTTTAAAATCTGGCGGCTGGTTTTCAGCTTTCCGTACTGGTGGATACTGCCGCGCAGGTACTCACGGATTACGCCGATATTTCCCTCTCTCAGCAGGCCGTCGAAATCCATAACCTTTTTCATATGGTGATAGAACTGAGCGCCAAAGGCATTGCCCAGGGCATAGGACGGGAAATAGCCGAAGGAACCCTGTGACCAGTGAATGTCCTGAAGAATCCCTTCTCCGTCATCCTCAGGGCGCACGCCCAGGTATTCCTCATACTTCTGGTTCCACAGCTCGGGAAGACTGTCGATGTCTGCATCTTCCTCTATCATCAGTTTCTCTATCTCATAGCGCACCATCACATGGAGACAGTAGGAAAGCTCATCGGCTTCTGTGCGGATCAGACCCGGAACTGTGCGGTTCACAGCCGCAAGGAATGCATGAAGGCTCACAGAGGCGAGGGGCTCCCCAAAAATCTCCTGAATTTTCCCATAGATCGGCTCCCAGAAATTTCTGTTTCTCCCGATAATGTTCTCAAAAAAGCGGGACTGGGACTCATGCATTCCCATGGAAGCCCCCTGGCCGACAGGCGTCTGTGTCAGGTCGTCGCGGATTCCCAGCTCATAGATTGCATGGCCCGACTCATGAATCACAGAGAAAATGGAAGAATCGATCCGATCGTTATAGTGGGTGGTAATCCTCACATCATGATTGTGGAGATTTGTGGTAAACGGATGGGCGCTGACTGCCATCACTCCGCGGCCAAAGTCAAAGCCCACATATTCTGCCAGAAAGCGTGCCGCTCTCTCCTGCTGCTCCTCTGTGTAGGGGCCTGTAAGAAAGCTGTCGTCAATCGTTTCCGAGCGCTTTGCGGACTCTTTTAAAAGCGGCACAACTCCCTCCTTCACCACAGCGAAAAATTCATCCAGCTCCTTCATTCCGAAATCTTTCTCGTAATTGTTTAACATCACATCATAGAGCTTCTGTCCCTTTTTCGCCCTGTAGGAGGCAAAACGCTTCTGATAGTCCACAATCTCCTTTAAAACGGGAGCAAACAGGTCAAAGCGCTTCTTCTTTCTGGCATCTGCCCAGATACCGGTTGCCCTGGCTGTCAGCTCTGCAAATTTTCTGTACTCGTCGGCCGGAATGCCCTGGAGCTTTTCAAGCTCCTCCTCCACCTCCCTTACAACAGCTCTCTGAGTCTGTGTGAGAAGCTCCTCCTCTTTCCGGCACTGCTTCAGCAGCTTTTTTACCGTCTCCCCTGTGATGATGTCCAGGTACTGTCCGGACAGAGACCCTATCACTCTGGCAGTGCGCTCAGCGGCCTCCCTGGGAGCAAGCGTTTCATTGTCCCACTCAAACAGAATCATGGCAGTCTGCACTGCCATGGCCTTCTCAAGCTGTTCCTCCAGTTTTGCAAATGACTGGCTCATGGACTTGTTTATCGGTTCATTCATATATGTTCCTCCATTCTGTTTTATAGCTTTAAGCGCGGCCGTTATCCCTGTCAAATCCGGCTTTTTCCCGCGCCTTTATAGTATGGACAGCCCTGCTGCTTTTTTTATCTGAGTTTATCGGAAATCCAGATTTTTTCATTTATTTTGCTTTATGCCGTCTTATTACTATTAATAGTAATATAGAACGGAAAATTTTTCAATCATTACCGAAGTGGTTTGCTGTTGAGGGCAGCCGCATACCGGTCTTCACCTCTGCCGGAAGGGCTGCGGCGTTCTAAATGAAACAGGGGCAGACCGCCTGCTTTTCCTGCAGCTGATCTGCCCCTGTTTCATTTTCAAATTCAATCGTTCACCCTCGGTCTTTTCTTTCATTCCCTCCTGAAACCTATAGAAATTCCGTCTCTGCCCGTTTTACGGCAGCTTAAAAATACTTCTTGGAACCCCAGAGATTACTCTTTTTTAAATCCAGGTATTCATTGTAGGCCTTCTCAAGGATCTGCTTTTCATTGGAAAACTTAAGCAGATGATAGGCTTCATAAAATTTGTAATAACCCGAATCCACAAAATACTCTTCCCGCTGTGGTTTACTGTAGTAGCTGTCCGCCATCATCAGATACCAGTGCACGTCCTTCTCCACGGTATCGTGAGGAGTGTTGAAGGTGTACTGGCTTTTCCCGATATACTTGATGATCGAAGCGCTGACTCCCGTTTCCTCCCTGACTTCCCTGAGGGCCGTTTCCTTAAACTCCTCCCCCGGCTCTACAGTTCCCTTTGGCAAAACCCATCCCTCATACTTGTTTTTGTAGTTTTTATACAGAACAAGAATTTTACCTCGAAAAATAACCACACCGCCGCAGCTCGTTGCTTCAATCATTGCAATCCCTCCTGGTGTGTTTCTCTAACTGATTGTAGTATACCGCTTTTTCAGACAATGTGCAAGACGGAGGCTGAAATGTTACACAGGGCCTGTGACAAAATCATCTTTTTCTTGCCCGGCATCCTGTTTCATGGTATATTGACTGCGGAGCGGTCAATATACCTGCGCATACCGGTTTCAGCATTCACTGCTGAAAGCCGGGCGCCCGAAGGGAGCCAAAACACTACAGCGGCGAGTGCGCATCCCCCGGAGAGAATAGCATATCCGGAGGATATGGTATACCAGCGGAAAAAGCACATGCCATGCCGGCATGAGCGTGTATTGGGCGAACGGTCCCAGAGAGACGGTAATCGAGATGATACACTGCACTGGTAATTTTCCCATTGGGATAATTTTTTTGTACTGTTTGATTTAATATAGTAAATTATTAATCTTTTATCATTTAAAATTGAGCAGGTTTTTGCTGCAGGTGCGTCCGGCATCTGCGCGGAAGATAGATTACGGCTCAGAAAGGATGGAAATTCTATGAAACATGAATCTTTATCTTACATACAGGAAGCAGTGAAAAAACATGAGAAAGAAGCGGCTGTCCTCAGCGATCATCTGGCCGCCAACCCGGAGGTGGCGTACGAGGAGTTCAAGTCCAGCCGTGCGATGGCTGACCTTCTCAAACAGGCGGGCTTTCAGGTTACATACCCCTTCGCCGGATATGATACGGCCTTCTGCGGCGTTCTGGACAACGGGGACGGCCCCTCTGTGGCGATTTTAACCGAGTATGACGCACTTCCCGGCATCGGACATGGCTGCGGACACAACCTCCACGGCTCTCTGTCTATTCTGACAGGCCTTACGCTGATGGAGCTGAAGGAGCATTTCAGGGGAAAGGTTTATGTAGTGGGGACCCCCGCCGAAGAGGCAAGCGGTGCAAAGATCACCATGGCTTCCGACGGCATCTTCGATGAGATGGATTTAGCCGTCATGATGCACAGCGGCCCGGGAGGAGTCTGCATGCCCAACACAGACTCCATGAGCCTTCGCGGCTGCATCATCGAATTTTTCGGACAGACCGCCCATGCGGCAGCCTGCCCCTGGCAGGGAAGAAGCGCTCTTGCGGCAGCCCGAAAATTTCTCGACCTCGTGGATGCCAGGCGGGAGTGCTTTACCCCCGATATACGTGTAAATGCAGTAATTCTTGACGGTGGCCTTGTCCCGAATGTCATTCCGGACTATGCGAAGGTTAAAATGGAATTTCGGACCTCCTCTATGAGACGTCTGGAGGACGTGGACGATATCATCCGCAAATGCGCCAGAGGCGCGGCCATCGCTCTTGACTGTGAAGTGAAATTAGACTTCCCATATCCTGATTATGCTGATGTGGTAAGAAATACCCCACTGGAAAATGAAATATCGGAGCTGCTCTCAGAGCTTGGATTCAAGGTGGAGCCGGTAGGACCGGCCACAGGCTCATCCGATGTGGGAAATGTAAGCTACCGCTGCCCCACCATCCAGCCTCAGCTGGCTATCACCGATGAAAACTGCGCCCTGCATACTACAGAATTCTGCGCTGCAACACAGACGCCTGCGGCTCACAAGGCTATGGCGAAGGGGGCAGCGGCCATGACGGCTCTCATTCTCAGGGTTTTCAATGACGAGACGTTCAGACGGGATGTCAGGAGAAGTTTTGAGGAGGAGTTGAGGGGGAAGTAGAGGGAGGGGGAAGCCTCCTCTTGATTCAACCTGCATGATCAAAGTACTGCCGGGCAGAGACCTATATGATGTAAAGTAGGAATGTCGTTTGATTGAAGAAATCCAGCTGAATAATATATCCCTCGGATGAAAAGCAAAACCTTATTGTTTTACGTCACCTTGAAAGTCAGAGCCTGCCCGGTCCCCCATAAAAAGCATTGTATTAAACAGAGACCACGATACAGGAGCCATGCATCGCGGGTTTGACTCCCTGCTCCCATACCGCAGAGAACTGTTCCTCAGGCCGGCCAGTCCTTGGCAGAATGGCTGGCTGAATAACTGCTTTCCCTCTCCCGCGGCCTGTTTCCTCTGCTACAGTTTCATTATAAAATTTTTAATTATCTCGAAAATTCCGCAGGACAGCAGATTAATCAGGATCTCTTCCATCTGTTTTCTCATCATACTGTATCTTCCTCCATTTTTATATTTCGAGCGCTCGCATACAGTATGACAGAATTTCCCCTTTTCTTCTCCTCAAATTTTCTGCGGATAAGCATTTTTGATCTTTTTATAAAAAGTTTGCTTCTCGTTTCTCTCTTGTGTCCAGCTTTTCCCGCCAGTCTGATATCTCCCTGCCATTTTCAGCCGCAGACTGCTGCTGCAGGACGTTTAGCGCCGGAGCTTTCCTACACTCCGCCGTGCACCATATCTGCTGCCATCTTGACAATCAGCAGCGCCGCGATCAGAAGCATCATAGGGCGGATAAACTGAGCCCCCTTTTTGATTGCCATTCCCGCTCCCACGTATCCTCCCAGGATTCCGAACACAGACACGGGAACTGCCACCGTCCAGACTACCTTTCCGGCTAGGATGTAGGAGGCCGAGGCTGCCACGGTGGAGGCCAGAAGCGCAGCCTTTGCATTTCCTGAGGCTGTCTTTAAATCGTATTTCAGCAGCTTTGTGAACAGCAGAATCACCACTGTTCCGGATCCCGGCCCGAGAACACCGTCGTAAAAGCCCATGATCACCCCCGTGAGCAGGCAGGCGCGAATTCTTTTCCAGCCTTTTATCTCCTCTGTGCGGTTGACCTGGGGGTATTTTCTGCTCATAAAAATGAGCAGTGCCACTGCAGGCATGGATGCCAGGATCATGATTTTCAGCGGCCGATCCGGCAGGTGCAGGACAAGCTGGGCCCCACAGGCGGAGCAGAAAAAGGTTACAACCCCCACCCCGATGGCAGTCTTTCCGTCAATCAGCCCGTTTTTCAGAAAACGGACGAAGGAAGTAAAATTTCCCACCAGGCAGCCCACCTTGTTGCAGGCATAGGCGTTATGTACGGGAAGGCCGGTGAACAGATAGGCGGGAAGGGCCACCAGCCCTCCTCCGCCGGAAACTGCATCCATAAAACTGGTCAGAAAAAATATGGGACATAAAAACAGTATCATCTGAAGCTCTGTCATTGCCTTCTCCTTTGCCTTTTTCTCTTCTCATCTGGGGTCTCCCGCTCTCCCAGGTCTATTGCCGGATCTTGTTGTATACGCCCCCGCTTTCATGGCTCTGGGCCGGGCGCCTCCTTTTTTCAGCCGTGTCCTACTGGGGATTTTTCTCGAAATATTTGTCCATCACAGCCCTCGCCACAGGTCCTGCCTTGGAACCGCCGGAGCCGCTCTCCTCTAAAATCACGCAGACCGCTATCTTCGGATCCTCCACCGGCGCAAATCCCACAAACCATGCATGGGTTTCCTTTCCGGTCTTAAATTCGGCGGAGCCTGTTTTACCTGCTGCCGTGTAGGGGGCTCCCCTGAGAGCAGAGCCTGTGCCTTCCGTCACCACTGCCGTCATCAGCTCTGTGAGAACGGCCGCATCCTCTCCGCTCATCAGCCCTCCGTATGCAGAGGGCATAAATTTTTTCACCGTCTGTCCGCCGGCGTTTTCCACATGGTCGATCAGATATGGCTTCATCAGTGTGCCGCCATTGGCAATGGCTGCTGTGATCATCAGGTTGTGCATCGGCGTCATCTGCGTCTTTCCCTGTCCGATAGAGGTCTGCAGGCGCTCCCACTCATCTGCTCCCTCCGCCATCACAAAAGAACTCTTATTGTAGGGAATGGACAGCGGAAGCTCCCGGTTGAACAGAAACTGCTCGGCCAGGCTTCTGAACTGTGTCAGATTAAGGCCCAGCCCTATGCTGGAAAAAGCTCCGTTGCAGGAGTTGGCAAAAACTCCCCTGAAATCCTGGCTGCCGTGGGACTCACCGTGATAGCAGCGGATCTGGTATTCTCCATCCTCAAACGTGCCGTCACAGTCGAAATGAAAGTCGTTCCTTCCGTTTGGATTTTCATGTATATACTCCAGCGCCGTCAGAATCTTAAAGGTGGAGCCTGGCGGATAGAGTCCCTGAGTGGCCCGGTTTACAAGCTGGGCCTTTGTGTTCTCCGGCGAGGTCAGCTCTGCCCACTGTTCATCTACCGTATTGGCGTTGAAATTGGGCTGAGAGACCATGGCCAGAATTTTTCCCGTATCCGGCTCCATGGCGATCACTGCCCCGCGTCGGTTTCCCATGGCGTCAGAAGCTGTCTGCTGTAAATCCACATCCAGAGTGGTCACCACATTGTCGCCGATGTTCTTCCTTCCCTGCAGCTCGTTGACGGTTCTCTCCAGCAGATTAACATGGGAGGACAGCAGGTAAAAGTTCGCAAGAGACTCAATTCCCGTCTTTCCATTTTTTCCGGAATATCCGACTGAATGGACAAACAGATAATTATATGGATAATATCTCTTTTCTGAACCGTCCCCGGCCACCTGTGTCTCTGCCAGGACTCTCCCGTCATTGCTCAGGATTTTTCCCCGGACAATGCGGTCTGAAAAGCGGTCGAGCCTCGCATTGTAGGAGCTGTTAATGACATTTTCGCTGTCAAACTGAAGAAACCAGCCAAAATACACGCACATTCCGATAAAGAGGGCCGCAAAGGCGTAGGTAATTTTTAATATATTTTTATCCGTCTTCTCTCTGGCAGCTGCTTTTCTCTCCCTCTCTTCTCTGGCTGACCGTTTTTTCTTTCCCCTGGCCGCTTCTCCCCTTCCGGCAGAAAAAAAGCTCTTCCCTGTTCTGGCAAGGCGTTTTTTCATTCCCTGAAGTCCCTCCTCCCCGGAATTTTTTCTGGAGCGGGAAGCAGAGGACGGTTTTCCTCCTGATTTTTCCTGTTTTTCACTGTTTTCAGTACTGCTTTTTGCCATGGCTGTTCTCCCTCCCTTCTCCTTTGGCGGCTCATTCAGCCTCATATTCCTCTTCCTCCTCGTTGCGCTTTAAAATATAAAGCCCCTGCACCACATTAAACACGATAAAGGTGCTGAGAATGGAGCTTCCGCCGTAGCTCACAAAGGGGAGCGTCACTCCCGTGGAGGGAATAAATTTTGTCACACCTCCGATTGTCAGAAATACCTGGACAATGTAGGCAGTCCCCAGGCCAAAGGCAATCAGCTTATAGAACATCGCCTGCATTCTGACTGCAATCAGCATAAACTGCATAAAGCAGCCCAGGCAGATGAGAATCAGGCAGAGGGCATAGATACCGCCCAGCTCCTCGGAAATGGCAGAAAAGATAAAATCCTTTTCCACCACTGGAATTTTGGAAGGCATTCCCTGGTAAAGCCCCATCCCAAACCAGCCGCCGGTTCCAATGGCAAAGAGGGACTGGCTGATCTGATAGCCCTTCCCTGCTATATCGCTCCAGGGATCCAGCCACGCCTCCACCCTGGTGCGGACATGGGAGAACATCTGGTAGGCAAACACAGCGGCAGCCGAACCGCAGCCGGCCCCAAGCCCCAGATACAGCCAGTTATTCGTCGCCACAAACAGCATCAGAAGATAGGTGACGAAAAAGATCAGGGCGCTTCCCAGATCCTTGGAGAGCACCAGCACCAGAACATGGGCTGCCGCCGCCGCTGTGGTGATCACCACGGTTTTGAAATCAGTTGACCGGTAAAACATAGTCGCCACGAAAAACACAAAGCTGATCTTGACAAACTCTGACGGCTGGAAGGAAAAGCCCCCGATGGTGATGGATAGCTGAGCTCCGAAAGCCGTATTTCCCATAACGCAGACCACCAAAAGCAAAAGCAGACCGATGCTTCCATACACCCATGGAATTTTTGAAAGCTGCCATGCCCGGTCCATAATAAACGGGATAATCATTGTCACGGCTGCCGCCGCCACCACGATGGCGAACTGCCTCACCGCCCGATCCATGGAGAGTCTTGTCATAATGATAAAGCTGGTGGACAGAAGCATACAGGCATTGTTCAGAAGAAGCCTGGACAGGTTATGATAAAACAGCCGGTACAGCCCCATATACAGGAAGAAAAACAGAAGCTGCGCCCCGAAAAACATCAGCGCCTTCTCGTCCTCCGTCCTGAGATAAATAATCGTATACGCAAGAGTATGGATTAAAACCAGTATGACATTCTGAAGGCGGCACAGATGCCGTTTCTGGTCCTCGTCTCCAACCCCGAAAAACCGGAAGTTGTAATAGGTATAAATCGCTATGAGAAGTATCATCAGATACTTCGATACATTTGTAATGAGATTAGCCATAAAAATTCACCTACTCTGCACCGCGTCTGAAATGGCCTCTTGTAAATTCACCGGAAAGCTGCGCAGCAGCAGCGTCTCCTTCCTCTTTGCAGAACACATCGGCAAATGCCCTCACTGCCTGCCTTATCCGTTCAGGTCTCTCCGTCGTAAAGGAGAGGCGCAGGACAGACGGGCCAAGGCGTTCCACTGCCTCTCTGTCAGCTAAAAGAGACAGAGGGCTCGAATTGTAGATGGTATTGTAGCAGAACCGGCAGTGATTCTTTACAGGAAATTCTTTCCCCATGCGGTCCTTCATATACAGAAGCTCCGGCTTTCCCGTACAGCCCTCCAGCGTTTTTTTCATGCACTGGGCAGTGACCATCATGGGAATGTTTCCATAGACCATCAGCTCCCCGCCTTTAATCCCCTTTTTCGCAAGCTCCCTGCTGTTTAGCTCAAGAGGCGCTGTAAAGCGCTTTTCCATCTCCGGCAGCATCCTCTCCATCATCTCCTCCGAGAGATGGTTAAAGCTGTAGAGACCATGGTCAAACAGAACGAGCTTCGGAGAAAACACTCCCTCCTTCTTCCACTCCTTCAGAAGCTGAACCTCCTCCCAGGCCCTCACAACTGCCCCGTCAAAGCCTGCAGCGGCAAGGTCCCCAAAATGGCTGTTAAAATACTTCTTTGCCTGGGTTCTGTAAATGTGCGGCAGCATCAGAAAGCACTTCTTTCCAGCTTCATGGCAGCGGGCAGCCGCATTCGCCCAGCTCTCAGCAGGAAATCCTGCGGCATCGATGGAAACCGTGTCCACCTCCGGGAACAGAAGCACAGCCGACAGGCCCTCCTGTTCCTCCAGGGTCACATGAAGAGAAGCGCCCTGCCCTCTGTTTTCGCTTTTATCCTCAGCCTTATTCTGATTCCTGCCCCTGCTCTCGCCGCTACCCTGACAGTCACAGGCTCCTGACCGGGCCTCTGAATTCTGCGTCTCTGATTCCTGTACCTCTGATTCCCGGGCTTTCCTTCGAAACTGCCCAAGTATCTCCTCCTCAAGGGCTGCAAAGGCATTTCTCCTGAGCTCATTTAATTCCTGCACCGGGATAAAGCAGCTTCCTTTTGTCTCAATTTCCAGACTTTCAAAGAAGAACGGCGTATTTCCCGTCTTTTTTATCTGTTTTTCAATGCGCTCCTGTGTCATGGGCTGGTTTTTGGCCGTCTGAACCATACCTCCGGCTGCCAGAGCCTTCACTCCCCTGCAGGAGACCTCCATGGCCAGCGGCTCTCCCTCAAATGCCCTCACTCTTCCTGTGACAGGCTCCTGAAGAACCGCCTCCACATACGTCCTGTCCAGGTAATCATACAGCTCCCTGTTCTCACTTCGGAAGGCCGGCTTTTCCTTCAGCACCACCATGTCTCTTCCATTGTGCTGCCTGTAATACCCTTCTGTCTGCCCTCCCCTGTCAAACAGGTCCAGAAGAAGCTTCCGATCCTCCGGATCTACCCGATAGCCCTTCCTGCCTGTCTTCATATAGAGATCCACATACTTTCTGTAGATGGAAACCACCCCTGCCGTATAGCGGGGACTTTTCATCCTCCCCTCAATTTTCAGGGAGAATACGCCTGCCTCTAAAATATCCGGCAGAATGTCAAGGGTGCACAGATCCTTAAGACTCAGGACATACCTCTCGCTTTTCCTGTTCAGAACCTGATGTCCTCTTCTCACATCAAAGGGCAGGCGGCAGGTCTGGGCGCACCTTCCCCTGTTGCCGCTTCGCCCTCCTATCATGCTGCTGAACAGGCACTGTCCCGAATAGCAGTAGCAGAGAGCCCCGTGGACAAAGCTCTCTATCTCTGCTCCCGTCTCCCTGTAAATCTCCTCTATCTCTTCCAGAGAAAGCTCTCTGGCAGTCACAATCCTGGACGCTCCCAGGTCCCCGATCAGCCTGGCTCCCGGTGCCCCCGTCACAGTCATCTGAGTGCTGGCGTGAACCGGAAGATCCGGAAACTGCTCTCTTATGAATGCAAACACTCCCATGTCCTGCACAATCACCGCATCCAGTCCCTGTCTGTAATAGGGCAGCAGGTAATCGTACAGCTCTGAGAGCTCCTGCTCCTTCACAAGAGTGTTGACGGTCATATAGATGCTGCGGCCGTGAAGGTGGACATAGTCAATGGCCTCCTTCATCCTCTCCTCATCGAGATTGTCGGCAAAGGCTCTCGCCCCAAACTTGCTCCCTCCGATATATACAGCGTCAGCTCCGGCCGCCACAGCAGCCTTCATACTCTCAAAGGAGCCGGCCGGAGCCAGGATCTCCGCTCCTCTCCTGACAGCCTCCCTCCACCTGGTCTCCCGATCTAGTGTTTTTTCCTGACTGTTCATCCTCAATCCCTTTCAACTGGTTTTCGCCTTACTGGGCTTTCGTTTTATGGTTATTTTTCTGGTTTTATTTGGTTATTTTTTTTCTGATTATTGTATTCCCATTATTGTTTTTCTGATTTTCATTTCACAGGTTTATGTTTTTTGTTTGACGTTTCAGAAATTTTCCCGTCTATTTTCCCGCTTAACAAGACAGGGCTGATGCGAAATGCATCAGCCTTTCCTGTCTGTTTCTCTTCTTTTTCAGTCCTGCTTTTCCTCTTTTGTCCCTTCCTCTGCCGGCTGCATGGCTTCCAGTTCCTGGAGCCTCAGCTCAAGGGCATGGACTCTCTCACGCTGCTCCGCCGCCTCCCTCATCACGGTTTCCAGCTTCATCTGGGTGCTCACGAGCTCATGCTTCAGGCTGTAGCTCTCCTTCTCCAGCTCCTGATTTTCCTCCGCCAGCCGTGCCGCATACTGCTTTTCCTTAAAATAGTCATCAGCCAGATTCAGGTATGTCATCACTGACTTGTAGTCCTCGCTCTGCCTGGTAAAGCCCGGCTGCTTCTGGAGCCTGGTCATCTTTTCGTTGATATAGCTGGCAACCTGCTGCAGATAACTCTCCTCCTCGGCGCCGCCCAGTGTATAAATTTTTCCGTTGATCAAAACATCCGTATAATTCTTGGAATCCATACTTTTCTCCGCTTTCGTCCTTTTTTCATTTCTCCTCATCCCGCAGGGCCCCCTCTTCAGGTATCCCGCGGCTCTTCTTCATTATACCTGAATTTTTGACAAAAACAATGACTTTCTGCGGATTGCCGGGCAGATTTATAACCGTTCAGCCTTCCCAATCAGCTCTGGGAGAGGCCCAGATGATGGTAGGCAGCCTCTGTGGCCACCCGGCCTCTGGGCGTGCGGTTGATCAGCCCGTTCATGAGAAGGTATGGCTCGTACACATCCTCCAGGGTGCCGGCGTCCTCCCCGAGGCAGGCTGCCAGCGTCTCAAGACCCACCGGGCCGCCGGAAAACTTCTGAATCATGGCATTCAGAATAGCCCTGTCGTTATTGTCCAGCCCCAGCTTGTCCACGTCGAGAATATCCAGGGCAAAGTCGGCCACCGCCTTTGTGATCACGCCGTCGTACTTGACCTGGGCAAAGTCCCTGACTCTCTTAAGCAGGCGGTTGGCAAGCCTGGGGGTTCCTCTGGAACGCCTGGCAATCTCAAAGGCCCCCTCCTCCTCAATCTTCACCTGCATCACATCGGCAGAGCGCATGACAATGGTCTTAAGCTCTGCAGGCGTATAGAAATCCATCTTCTGGATAATTCCGAACCTGTCCCGCAGAGGCGCTGTCAGAAGGCCTGCCCTGGTGGTAGCTCCCACCAGCGTAAACTTCGGAAGCTCCAGACGGATAGACCGGGCGCTGGAATCCTTCCCCAGCATAATATCGATGGCATAGTCCTCCATAGCCGGATAGAGAACCTCCTCCACCTGGCGGTTCAGCCGGTGAATCTCGTCCACAAACAGCACATCCCCCTCAGAAAGCCCGTTTAGAATGGCTGCAATCTCCCCGGGCTTTTCGATGGCCGGGCCGGATGTCACCTTCATATTGACCCCCATCTCATTGGCAATGATGCCGCAGAGCGTCGTCTTTCCAAGCCCCGGAGGGCCGTAGAACAGCACATGGTCAAGAGGCTCCTTTCTTGACTTTGCCGCATCGATGAAGATCTTCAGGGTGCTCTTGATCCGCTCCTGTCCGATATACTCCGAAAGGAGCTGGGGACGCAGGCTCGTCTCTATTTTCTTATCCTCTTCCGTAACGTCTGTTGTAATAATCCTTCTGTTCATATCTGCTTCCTTCTGCTCTCTCCTCACGTCCAGGTTTTTCTCTCAGGGCTACATAAACGCCAGATATTTGAGGGATGCCTTGAGCACTGCCTCTGCATCCATCTCCTCTGTGACCTCCACCTGCTTCACGGCCTTTGAGGCCTCCAGATTGGAATAGCCCAGGGCCACCAGAGCATCCACCGCCTCCCTGGCAGCCTCCGCTGTGAGAGAGACTGCCTCCGGCGCCTTTGCCCCTCCATCCGAAGCTGTGACAGAAGGAAACATCTCCTCCGCGCTCACCTTGTCCTTTAAATCCAGAATAATCCTCTGGGCTGTTTTCGCCCCGATCCCGGGGGCCCGGGAGATAGCCTTCACATCTCCTGTCAGAATGGCCAGGCGCAGGTCGTCCGGCCTGAGAGCGCCCAAAAGCCCCAGGGCTGCCTTGGGGCCTATGCCGTTCACCCCAATCAGCTGCCGGAACATCTCCCTGTCCTGCCTGTTCAGAAACCCATACAGGCTCATGGCGTCTTCCCTGACCTGAAAGTAGGTGTAAACCACCGCTTCCTGCCCCACAGCCGGCAAAAGCTCCAGAGCGGAAAGCGGCATAAAAATCCTGTAGCCGATGCCTCCGGCCTCCACCACAGCCGCCCCGTCCATCTTCTCTGCCAGTATTCCTCTTATATATGAAATCACGTCACAATCCCTTTCATCGCTGTTCTCTGCATCACTGCGCTTTTCCGGCAGCTTTTCAGGCAGCCGGGAGGGGGACGCCGGCCGTTCCATCCGCCTGAGCGCCCCATTTTCTTTTAGTATCATATCACACGCTTCCTGGCAATGCAAGATTTACCCGAACAAATATTCTGGTGCTTGTAAAGCCTCTCTCTTCCATATATAATAGAGGACATGACAGAACACAGAAATTTTCCCGGCACCGGCCATCGGTCCGGGCCGGGCCCCACCGCCGCGCATAGGCGGCCTGCAGGCAGGAACAAGCAGGAAACCATGGCTGCAGACATACAGAAGGAGAAATTACCCATGATTACTATAGAAAAACGTCTGGAATTTCCAGACATCTACCCCCTGTCCCGCATAGGTGTGCTCTCTGAGCTTCTGTTTTTTGACATTGAAACCACCGGCTTTTCCGGGGATTCCTCAAGTCTTTATCTGATCGGCTGTGTCTTTTACCGGGATCATTCCTGGAATCTGATCCAGTGGTTTGCCGACCGGGCCGATGCCGAGGAGGAGATGCTGGAGGCCTTTTTCCATTTTCTGAAGAATTTTAAGATTCTGATCCATTTTAACGGAGACGGCTTTGACATTCCCTACCTTCTGAAACGCTGCGCTGCCTGTGGGCTGGATTTTGACTTTTCCGGCGTGAAGAGCGTGGATCTCTACAAAAAGATAAAGCCCTTTAAGAAAATTCTGGGGTTAGAAAACCTGAAGCAGAAAACTATCGAGGGGTTTCTGGATATTGAACGGCAGGATCGGTTTTCCGGCGGTCAGCTGATTGAAGTCTATCACGACTACCTGGCCACAGGGGATGAAGCCCTCCTCCGCCTTCTGCTTCTCCACAACGAGGATGATCTGAAGGGGATGCCGTCCATTCTTCCGATTCTTGCCTACTCCGACTTTTTAGACTTCCCCTTCCGGCCGGACGGCTGGAAGCTTCAAAAGGCGGCTGACGCCTTTGGACAGGAGGAGCAGACACTCTTTCTCTGCTACAGAAGTGAAGTCTCCCTGCCGGTCCCCATGGAGGCAGATAACGGCCCCTTTTCCCTGGATGCCTCAGGAAATACCCTGACTCTTGGCATATCCCTGGCTGAGGGGGAGCTCAAACGATTTTATTCAAATTATAAGGATTACTACTATTTGATCTATGAAGATACTGCCATCCACAAAAGCGTCGGCGAATATGTAGACCGGGCGGCCCGCAGAAAAGCCACCGCAAAGACCTGCTATACAAAGGTTGAGGGTCTCTTTCTGCCCCAGCCCTCCTGCATTTTTGAGCCCTGCCTGAAGAGAGAGTATTCCGAGCGGCTTACCTATATCCCATTCACTGCCGGGCTGGCCGAAATGCTCGCCGGCAGCAAAACAGACAGGACATTTCTCTTTCGGAAACCTGCGTGCGAAAAGCACGCCGGTTTTTGCCCCGCCGGCGGCCCGGAAAAGAAAGAGCCGGAAAAGAAAAACTCGGAAGAGAAAAATCGGGAAAAGAAAAGCCCGGAAAATAGAAACCCACAGGACAGCGCAGAAACGTATTTTAAACAGCTCATGGGCCTGTTTTTCTGAAACAGGCCCATGAGCTGCACATACTTTAATATTCCTTATTAGTATCTCTTATTAATATTCCTTTCCCTGCCTGAGCAGCCAGCGCATATAGGCGAAGGTTTTTCTCTCCCCCTTTTTCCTGAGCATGAGAAGAAGCTTCTCCAAAAGAGCTCTCGTCTCCGGGTGAATGACAATATAGTCCTTCCCCTTTGCGTAATACTCCCAGGGAGATGCGTTTGTGTAATCCTTTCCTTTATAGACCTTCGATGCGGCGATCCGGTCCATCACCATCTCGATCACATACTTTAAGGGCATCTTATTGCCCACAAGGCCCTTGGATTTATCCGGCGCAAAATCGATCCAGTACTCAAAATGGTGTTTATTCCTGCCCTTATGGTGAAGCCAGGCAGCCGAGTACCCGATATCATCCTTTTCTGCCGCGTTGGGGCTCCTGGTTCCCTGATAATACTTTACCCCTGTCTTAAATTCTTCCCAGGAATACTTGGATAAATCGTGGAGCAGTCCCTGTCTGTAAAGCCCCACCCGGAAGCAGTTTCCCATCACCATCAGCTTGTGCTTCGTGATGGTGCAAAAATGGCCGGCTGCGTTGTGAAGACTCATATCCCATCCTCCCTTTCATCTCCTGAAAAAACAGGCCTGCACCCTGTCCTCTCCTTTCTGAAAGAGGGTCCGGACAGGCCATTTTTCCAGGCCGAAAAACTACAGATAATTCTAGCACATTTGCGGCATTCATGCAAATATCAATTCTTTTTGCTTATTTTTGTCATAATATCAAAATGATTTGACACTCTATGAAAACTGTGATATTCTGTGGTTAGGCTGTAGATAGTCAGGCCACGATATTTTTTTTATTTTCTTGGAGGTTTGTTATGCACAAAGGTACAGTAAAGTGGTTCAACAACCAGAAGGGCTACGGATTTATCTGTGACGAGGAGGGAAACGATGTGTTCGTTCACTACTCCGGCCTTAACATGGAGGGTTTCAAATCCCTTGACGAGGGCGCTCAGGTAGAGTTCGAGGTTGTCAACGGAGCAAAGGGACCACAGGCTACGAACGTAACCAAGCTCTAATGTAATCATTATACCTCTTTCCAGTGTACCTGTTTCCAATATATATATCTACACCTATATTTTGTGAATAAGCTATATTGAATTAAGTAAATGATTAAATGAGAGAAAAAGGACTGTCGGCGAAGGGCTGACAGTCCTTTTCTCGTTTTCCCCTCAGTCTGATTTTCTCCTATCTGACTGCCTGGCTTAAGAGCTCCTTAAGCTCCTCCACAGAAAACTCATAATTCTTATTGCAGAAATGGCAGTTTACCTCAATGCTCTTTCCCTCGTCGATCATCTCCTGAAGCTCCTTCTTCCCAATGCTGACAAGGGCCTTCTCCACTCTCTTTTTATCGCAGTTGCAGTAAAACTGAACCGGCATCTGATTAAGGATCTCGAGACCGAATTCTCCGAGAACATGCTCAAGGATCTGCTCCGGCGTCATTCCCTCGTCGAGAAGAGCGGTAATCGGTTTTATCTCCTTCAGCTTCTCCTCCAGCCTGTCGATCATCTCATCGGAGGCTCCCGGAAGAAGCTGGATAATAAATCCTCCTGCCTGGCGCACCGTATTTTCCCTGTTCATCAGAACACCCAGGGCGACGGACGACGGAGTCTGCTCCGAGGTCGCATAATAGTAGGTGAGATCCTCGGCGATCTCCCCGCTTACGAGAATCGTCTGCCCCACATACGGCTCCTTTAAGCCGATGTCCTTGATTACGCTCAGCACACCGATTCCCAGCGCTCCGCCTACATCCAGCTTTCCCTGAGCGTTCGGAGGCAGCATTACCTCCGGGTGAAAGGCATATCCCTTCACATTTCCGAAAGCGTCCGCCGTCACAGTCAGGCCGCCGATAGGGCCGTCACCCTCTGCCCTCAGCGTCAGGACATCATCCTTTCCCTTCATCATGCTTCCCATCATGGCCCCTGCCGTGAGCAGACGTCCCAGGGCAGCCGTGGCCACCGGGCTTGTATTGTGCGCCTTTCTGGCTTCCTCCACTGTCTCCCTCGTCGTAGCCGCAAAAGCGCGGATCTGACCGTCCGCCGCTGTGGCTCTTACCATATAATCTGCCATATATGTCATTCCTTTCTGCTGATTCAATTCTGATTTTCCCCTGACGACTTTCCTCTCTCCCTGGCAATCACATAGATTCTCTCGCTGTCCTCTCTGGGCGCGTTCCTTGTAAATGCGTCATAGGCTGCCACAAACTCCATCCCGGCCTGACGGATGGCGTCCTTCACCTCGTCGAGGGTATAGGCTCTCTGATAGTGGGTTTCCTGGTATTTCCGGTAGAGATCCTCCTTCTCCCGGATGAAAAGGCTCAGGCTGTATTCATTGATCCTCTCCTCCTCATCGTAGCTGTTGTCCCAGATGAAGCTGCTCTCCTCCCTGTCCTCTGCGATGGTGGATTCCCCGAGAATCTCCCTGTATTTATATTCTGTATTGAGGTCAAAAATAAAGAGCCCCTCCGGATCCAGATAATTATTCACCAGGCGCAGCGTCTGAACCAGATCCCCGGGCTCTAACAGATAGTTCATGGAATCACAGATGCTGACGATGGCTCTGACTGTCCCATAGAGCTCAAATTCTCTCATATCCTGGAGCAGGTAGAGAATGTCGTATCCCGACTCCGCCCTCTTTTCCATGGCAATCTGAAGCATATCCGGAGAAATGTCGATGCCCGTCATGTCATACCCCTCTCTGGCCAGGATCTCTGTCAGGCTTCCTGTCCCGCACCCCAGATCCAGCACCAGGCCGTCGTCAATCCCGTGCTCCTTAAGCAGGGATATGAGATAGGCTGCCCACTCCTCGTAGGGAATATTATCCATAAACATATCGTAAACTGCCGCAAAGCTGGTATAAGCCTCCACAATCCGCCTCCTGTCGTCTTATTTCTGTCACTGCCGTCCAGACTGTCCCCGCCGTGCCGGAGGTTACGCATTACGCATCCCGCCGCCACCGCTTCTTACGGCAAAGGGAACGAGGCTGAACTGTTACATATCATATCAATATTTGCCTGGAAAAGCAACCGATTATTGATTATTGGGGATTTTTTGCTTATACTTATAGTAGTCATTTTATCCGGCACAGGCAGTCGGAAGGAAACGGGTGCCGGCTGCCGGCGGAAAAAAGATTGGAAGAATACACCTATGAAAAACAGTTTTATAATTTCAGATATACGAAGCGATCTTCTGCGGCGGCTGTTTATGCCGGTTCTTGTGGTGGCTGCCGCTCTCCTGGCTCTGCAGCTTTCTCCCAGGGAAAACGTATTCCATCAAAGACCTTTAAACTATAAAAGCCATTACGAAAACTTCTACAACCGCTTTCTTCCCTGTGTCCGGGTAACGGCATCCAACCTTCAGTACACAGGCCTTAACCGGACAGTGGGAGGCGCTGTCAAGGGCTATTACTACTACACTCTGGTGGACGGCTTCTGCCAGTTCTACCTTCTGGGCGCTGAGGCAGGGACTCCGCCTGCCCCTTCTATTGAATCTCTGGACATCCATGGGCGGCTGATTGAGCTGGATGCTGACCAATACGGAGAAATTACGGATGCCATGGCCTCAGCCCTCGGCTGGAAAAGCAGCTCTCTAAGAAAAATCACAGCCCCCTATGCAGTTTCCTCCCTCTCCTGCCCTTTTTTCATCAGTCTGGCCGGCAGGCTGGCTGTAAACCTCTGCCTGTTTGCAGGGCTGGCAGAGCTGTTCTGTTCCCTGGTTTTTTTCATTTTCCCTCTGGCCTCACCGGCTTTCCGGTATCTCGGGAATATATGGGAGGTCAGACAGAAGATTTCTGAGGCTGAAGCTGAGCTTCACAGCCAGGTTCCCGTGAAGGCCGGAAAGCTCTATCTCACCAGCAGCTATCTGCTGTACCTGGACGGAGCCAGGACAAGGCTTCTCCCTCTGGAGGAACTTTTCTGGGCAGGGATAGAAAACAGAAAAGACTGCCGCGGCTTTTCCCGTTTTGTCCGGCGATTATCAGCCCTTCTTCCCAAAAGGAGACGAAACGCAGACAGCAGCGCATTTCTCTCCCTCGCTGCCTCTGACGGAAAATTCATCCGCCTGCCCTGCCCCTCCCGGGAAAGCGCCGAATCCATTCTGTCCTCTCTGAGAGTGCAGAACGGCCGCATTCATTTCGGAGATAAGCCTGAGAAAAGGCAGATTGCGGCAGAACTTAAAAAGAGGGAGCGGGTTTTAAAAGAATAGGGAGTTCCCATACAGCGGGAGATCGGAAAAAGAGAGCTTCCGGAGGAGAAATCCCCGGCCAGCTCTCTTTTTTGCCTTCTGCCTTATTCTATGCTTTTATTTGTTTTTTCCGCAGCACTTTTTATATTTCTTTCCGCTGCCGCATGGACATGGATCGTTTGGATAAATTTTCTGCTCATTGCGCACAGTGCCGGATGCCTTCTGGTTTCTGTAAAGCTCCTTTCTCTTCTCAGGAGTCAGGATTGCATCCCACTGAGGCAGGTTGTACAGCCAGTCTGCTTTTGCCTCAACCATGTTCCAGTACAGCTTCTCCGGATCAATCTCGATCTTTACAACTGTATTCTCATCCATGGTCTCGATCTGGTTCTCATAACCCTTTAAGCTCTCGTTGATTCCGTCCAGGAAACCTGTCATAATCAGAATCTCTGTGTTGTACTTCTCAGCCAGCTCCTTAACGGTTCCCTCTACCACCTCTGTCGGGTTGGAGAGAATCTGCTCATAGATTCCCTTCTCGATTGCGAAATAGCCGGACCACAGTTCTTCTCTCTTTTTATCATCGAGTCCGTCGCCGTACGCGAGGTTTCTCCAGTTTTCCAGTAATGTCATACGTAATAACCTTCCTTTTTTATTAATTTAAGTTACCGCATCTGCTTGTCCAGAATAGTATATAACAGTTTTCAGGTTTTTGCAAAGATTTTTTCAGTTTGAATGTATATTCCTCCCCGGTCTGGCCATAATAGGAATATCAACAAAAGAGAAATTTTTGAATACTTATCCTCCCCTTTTTAGTCCCCTGCCTGTTGGCTTCGTGCAGCAGGCGGGGGATTTTTTATATAACAGGAAACTTCGTTCCCTGTTATATAAAAACGCTCCGCGGGGA